>Ga0187893_10014796_pt1 | contig 10564 bp, 5 predicted proteins | sample MA1701074metaG_FD_139574 | JGI IMG/M metagenome (GOLD analysis project Ga0187893, IMG submission 139574) | White microbial mat communities from a basaltic lava cave in the Kipuka Kanohina Cave System on the Island of Hawaii, USA - MA170107-4 metaG ...
CCTTCGGCCAGCGCGTATTGAAATTGCCCTTCCTTGCGAATGAAGGTATAATAGACGTCGGGATGCAGAGGATTATAAAACCAAACTTCATACGGATAAAGCGCCCAACCGACGTCGCCCATCAAACCGCTGTGATTCGTAAAAATCCGCCACGGCTCGCCGAGTCGCACGTAGACATCGCCGCGCTCGTCGAAGCCGCGCGGCGATTGCGCATAGGCAAATTGCGCTCGCGCTAAAGCCGCGCGCTGAAAATAAACCAGCAGCGATTCGTTGGCGGGCGTCGTCGGGAACGCATCTTCGCGCCGGAAAAATTTCAACAAGACGCGTCCTGCCTCGCCGTTTTTGTCGGAAACCGCTTTTTTGAATTGGGCGCGCTCCGGCTTATCCAACATGAACGCCATGTCCTCGAACAGGCGTTTCCAAAGCTCAGGCTGTTGGCCCGGCGTCGAGTTTTTGAAAACCTCGTAAACCAGCTCGGTGATAAGTGCTTCATTGCCGGCGCGGGCATGTTCGGCGCAAAGCCGGGCCAGATCATAATTGAGATGCCAATCCTTTGCCGCTTTTGTTTTCAAGCTATCCCATCCCGCTTGCATCACGAGTATGGCTTCTTTGATCTTCTCTTGCCGCTCCAATACTATCCCGAGTTGATGCCACGCCGAACGGCCCGACGGTTCCTGATAACGGCTGTCGAGCGCGACGAGCCGGCGCAGCAAATTTTCGGCGGCGGGATAATCTTTTTTCTGAAGGGATTGGAGCGCGGTTTTGTACAGCGCGGCTGGCGAGGGGGTGTCTTGCCTCATGACGAGTGCTGGCGAGGCGGTCACGGCAGCAAGCATCTCAGAGGCTGCGCCGAAGAAAAACGCGCTCTGCAAAAGCCAGGCGAATGAATAGCCCAGACGATTTTTCACCGAATCATTCCCAACGCGGACAAATCGCAACCTAAAAAGACAAAAGGATAGACGATAAAATAATTTTTCATCATTTTGTCGTCCATTATTTTGTCTTTTAAAAATCCCTGGCCTGCGGCAGGGCAGGCTTTGTTTTTTTGTACACATTGAACTTGCATCTGAATAATTCAACGACTGTTTCAAAATTTATCCACTGTGCGGCTCAAGCAAAAAAGCCCACCCCTCGTCGAAGGATGGGCTTTTTCATATACGTCAAAATCAACGCAATGACTAATTGCAACCATTCGGATCATTGGCGTTACGCGCCGGTTGCGCCGCCGGCGCCGGAATGTTGGGATTGGCGTTGCGCTCGTTGACGCTGTAGAGGACGCGCCCGGGAATCGGCTTGCCCTGAAAAGTCGTCAGCTTGGGAAAACAGTTGCGCTTGTAGTCATTCCAGACTTCGATCTGCAAAAACAGGCTGAGGTATTTCTCGGTCAGAATTTCATCCAACAGCGCCTGCCCGGAGAGGCCGGCGAGGGGCGGATAAGTCACCGTCCATTTTGTCGCCACCGCCGCGCGTGCGTTGTTCAGATTTTGCAGGGCGGCCGTCTGATTATTCAGCTTGTAATTGCACTCCGCTTTGATCAGCTCATTTTCCTCGTAAGTGATAAGTGGAAAAGCCGAGGCTTGGGAACGAAACGCGGTGCCCAATAGCGAGGCGCCGGTTTTAGGCTCGGCCACTCTGGCGCCATCGACCGTTCCATTCGCCAAAGGGGCGTAGTAGAGCTTCAACCGCGGATCATTGCGGGTCGTCATCAAATCCACCATGAATTTGCCGGCGCGCGCATAGGTGTCGCGGCTGTTATAAAACTGATGCCACATGGCCCACTCGGTTGACTTGGCGGCGTTGTGCGTGGTCATCATGTTGTTCGCCACCGCCGTAATGCCTTGATTGGCCTCCGCCAACGCCTTTTGATAGTTACCGGCATCGACCTCGGCCCAGTGCATAAAAAAACGCGCTTTCAAAGTATGAGCCGCAGCAACCATTTTTGCCACACTGCCTTTGTAGGCAATATCGAGAGCGCCGGGGCCGCGGCCGGAACCGCTGCCCAAATCGGCAATGGCTTGATCGAGAAGCGCTTGGACCGCAGCGTAAACCTCGGCTTGCTTATCCAGCTTCGGCGTTGCAATCTCGGGATTAACGGCTTCGGAATAAGGAATATCGCCCCAAATGCTTGCGCACGTGCCCATGAACCAGGCTTCGTAAAATTTGCCATAGCCGACATAGACGCGATCTTTCAATTGCTCATCCGCCAGCTTGGTGAAGCGCCGAATGTCGATCAAACCGCCCCCGGTGTACCAATTAGAAAACTCACCGTCGTAATCCTGCTCGGTGATGATATACTGATCGAGCTGTTGATACTGGCGGTCGGTGCCGGCCATTTGCTGCATCCACAACGAAACCGTGCGCGCCATGTGGCCGGAGAACTCGCGGTAAGAATTGGCTTGCACGGCGGTAAAAACCTGATCGACCGTCACCGACGTGGGATTGTTTGGATCGACGTCATTGCCGGTGAGAAAATCGCCGCTGACCGGAGCCTCACAGGCGTTGAGGACAAGCATCACCATCGACGCCAGAGCGACGACCAGCAGGGAGACGAGTATATGCCATCGTTTTTGCATCGCTGATTCCTTGTTAAAATTAGTAGTTGAACCGGAACGACACCGCGTACGAGCGGAAGTATGGATTGTTGAAATATTCCAAGCCGCGACCACCTGTGGTGCCAGTGAGATTGGTTTCGGGGTCGATGCCCGTATAATCGGTCCAGGTCTTCAGATTGCGTCCACTGACGCGCACGTCGATATCGCTAAGGCCAAACCATTTCACAAAGCCGCCGCGGAAATTATAGGAGACCGCAATCTCGCGCAGCTTTACATAGCCGGCATCCTCGATGAATGGCGACACGACATTGAAGCCACTGCCCAAGCCTTGGAACCAGGACTGGCCGAGCACGACCTCTTTGCCGGCGCCCGGCCCAGCCACCTGCTGATTCTGGTAGTAGCTTTGACCGAAAACAACGGTGCTGCCGCGAATTTCAGTGTCTTTATGCGTGCCGAATTGGTAGAGCGCGCCTTTGGTGCCGTTCCACATCTCACCGCCGTGTTTGATATCAATCAGCGCGGAAAGTCTGAGGTTCCGAAACAAAGTAATCGTGTTGCGAATCGCGCCGGTCCAGTCCGGATTCGGATCGCCGAGAATTCTGACTTCACTATCCTTGACCGGGAAGCCATTGGCGTCGATATAAAGCGCGCCTTGGGGGGCGTCCGGAAAAGCCTGATCAATGCTAACGCCACCCACCGCGCTGCCACGACCGAAACGGATGTAGTCGCTGCCACGGATCACGCTAAAAGGTTGGCCTTGGACGACGAAAGTCGCCGGGTCGGTGAAACCGGCCAATCCGATAAAGTTTGCGCCGGCCAGGTCGGTGACGCGATTTTTGTTGCGAGCCCACTGGGCTTGCGCTTCCCATTCAAAATTACGCATTCGCAACGGGAACAACTGCAGCGCCACTTCGACGCCTTCATTGCGGAATTTCGCCACATTTTGAAGCTGATTGGTGTAACCCGTCGAGCGCGCTAACGGCAAGTTCAGCAGAGCGTCTTCAGTTCGGGCATTATAATAGGTGGCATTCAAAAAGATGCGTTCGTTCCAGAAAGCCAGGTCGATTCCCGTTTCAAACTCCTTGGTGCGTTCCGGCTTGATCTTGTCCTGGCCTTTGGTTCCGGCAGTGATGTAGCCGCCATTGCCGCCGTAATTCGTGTCTAAAAGCGGCCCCCAGCCTTCGCCGAGCCGCGTGGTGAGGAACACCGAATTGACCGCATACGCATCCGGTTGAACCCCGGCTTCGCCATAAGCAGCGCGAATTTTGCCAAAACTCAAATAGGGAATCTTGCCGCGGAACATGCTGAATTTGCTAAAATCCCAGGCGCCGCTCGCCTTCGGATACCAGTGGCGCGGATCACTCTTGCCAAAAGTAGACGACCCATCATTGCGCAACGAGCCAGTGAGAAAGAGTTGATCGTAGAGGTCGGCGGTCAACTGGCCAAAATAGCCTTCGGTATGAATGATGCTCTCAAATTCGTTTGGTGTGAGGGTCAGCGTCCCGTCCAGTTGGTTAAAGCCGTCCACAGTAATCTGATCGCCGGTCACTGCAAACTGCCGGTAGTCCTGGCGATTGAGATTTTGGCCCAATGAGAAGGTGTATGCAATGTTCGAGTTTAACTGGCGCGAGGCTCGCACCACGAGATTATGATCGGTGATTTGGTTGAAAAATTCTTCACGGGTGACCCGCCCGGTCGGCGCGCTGGAGTTGCCGAGCGCCAAAAGAGTCCGCCGATTGTCATTATAAAAGTCGGTGCCGAGTGTATAGTGTATGTTCAACCACGGCAAGGGGTCATAATCAATATCGACATTGCCGATGAGCCGGTCGACATTGGAATAAGCGGGCTCATTGTTGAGCACGAATAAAGGATTGTCGTAACCGCGATTGCCGTTCACCGAAATCGGAATTTGCAAACGATACGACCGATGAAAGCCTTGTGCGGACAGAAATTCCGTGTTGTTGAAATTGGGCGGCGTGCGCAAGGCGCCGAGCATCAATCCGGCCACATTGGAACCCATCTGAATGCGGTCTTGTTGGGAGTTGGTGTACGCGAGATTCGCGCCCGCCGTCAAATTATTGAGAATACGTTGGGACGCATTCAAACGAACGTTGTTGCGGATATAGTCCGCTTCGCCAACGGTAATACCATTTTGAATCAGACGCCCGCTGGATAAAAAGAAGGTCGTGTACTCGTTGCCGCCGGAAAGCGTTAAAGCATTCTCGAACTGATGGCCGGTTTCATACAGTTCATCATAGTGATCGAAGACCGGTGTGCTCCCATCAAGTCGCGCCCCAAAAGAGCTTGGTGATAAAAGCACGCCCGGGGTGGCGGCGGGGGCGGCAACGCCGTTGTCACCATGCCCGAAGCTTGTCTGCAGCGGTATTCTTTTATTCAGCTCATCAAACGAATAGGAGGTTTTGTAGGAAACATTCACTTTGCCGGGCTTGCCCCTTTTAGTGGTAATCAGCACGACGCCATTGGCGGCGCGAGACCCATAAGCCGCCGCGGCTGCCGCGCCCTTGAGGATGTCCATGGAAGCAATGTCTTCCGGATTGATATCGACCGCACGATTTTGCGCTGCACCGGCGCCGCCGGTCGTGTTGCCGAGGGTCTGGTTGCTGATCGGAATGCCATCGACAATGAACAACGGTTGGGTGCCGCCGGTGATCGAATGCGCGCCACGAATGCGGATGTAAGAACTCGACCCGGGATCGCCACTGCTGGCGGTAATTTCAACGTTCGGGATTTTGGCGGCCAAAGCCTCAACCAAGTTGGCTTCATTAGCCTCAGCCACCAAGCGCGGCTCGACTTTGGCGATGGTCACGCCGAGCTTCTCTTTGCTTCTCTGCTCACCGTAGCCGGTGACCACGATTTCGCCAAGGCCCAGAATATCTTCTGCCAAAGAGAAATTCTGGGTCATCGTGCTGCCGCTCAATGTTATGCGCGCGGATTTCGAGCGATAACCGACAAAGCTCGCCGTGAGATTCGTCGATTGACCATTCACTTTGTCGGCAGGAACCCTGAAGCTATAGCTGCCGTCCACGCCGGTAGCCGAGCCGAGGGTGAAGCCAACCAGCGTCACGTTTGCGCCGGGCAATGGATTCCCGGTGGCGTCGGTCACTTTGCCGCTGATGGTCAACCCGTCTTGTGCCAGTACAAGACCGGGCAACAAAGCCATCGCACAAAGGACCACGCGCAAGATTTTACTGATCATACCATCTCCTCCTGCGTGAGGTTTAATGCAGCCAACCCTACGGGCGCAGCCCGAATGGTTGGGTAAATTAAATGAGTTGATGAATGAAAATACTATATCGTCCTGCAAATACTAACGAATGCAATATTTGACGCGTGGTTGGAAGACATCCTGAATGTGGCAGGTCCTATATTTCTGCCAATCCCTTGACAGCTATCAAGACCAAAACCTTTGGCTACAGCCAAAGTCAGAATTTGTAAATTGAATGGGAAGGAAAGCGTGACCGAAATTAAACCATATAAACGTAAGCAAATATTCAACCACAAAAAAGATCAAAAATTTTTCTACGAGTTAAGATTTTTTAAAACTTTGCTTTAAATTAAAAAAATATTTCTGATAATTGTTTTTAAAAAAAAGAAATGTGCAAAAACCTGCACTTGAATTAGCGAGGTTTTGCATACTTATTAAACCACTTTCATTTTCGGCGCGATCTTGATTTGCCGTTCGTATTCGCCTTCGCGCTTGTCTTTTTCGATGCGGGAGAAGGATTTCGTTCTAATTCCGAGAAAATTTGAGCGACTTGAATGCTAAACCCCGGCAAAAGCTCCGGGCAGGTAAGTGCGTTCGATTCCCATCGCCGTCCGGTTGGCGTCATGATGACAACGCTTTTTTCTAGGGGGAAAACAATCCACACGACACGGCTGCCTTTTTCCAAATACATTCTGGCTTTCGCAAATACTGCAGCGGCCTTGTCGTCATCTGAAACAATTTCTATCGCCAGATCTGGCGCGCGGGTGGCGTACTTTTCCTCTACATGGATATTTTCATTCAGAAAGACCGCGACATCCGGTGTGGGCAATCGATGCACATTCTCCGGCCAGAGACGCAGACTGAATTCAGGCAGAACCTCTCCGATAGGGTTTTGCTCAAAATAGTTAAATAACTTTGTGGTCAAAGCCGCCTGAATTTTAGAATGTTTGCGATCCGGCATTTTAAAAACCATCCTTCCCTCGATCAGTTCAAAAGAATGCCCTTGTGCCAACTCTTCTGCTTCTTCAATGGTTAAGTCCGTTCGCTCTTCCGGGCGCAAGTCCCGTTTAAATGATTGGCGCCGGCGAAGACTTTTTTGCGTTGATAACGCCGGAGTGCCAGCGAGTATTTCAGTGCCAACTGCGGTTGCCATGGTAATCTGCCTTTTTAAGTGTGGGATTATTTTTCCAACTAAAGATAATGATTGTGCTAACGAGAATCAACAAGTTTTTTACAATATCGCTTTCCCCAGCAGCGAGGCCATAAGCTCTGCGGCGATCTCGGCGGTTTGATTTCTCTCATCCAAAATCGGATTGATCTCCACCACGTCAATTGAGCTGACACAGCCGGTATCCGCAAGAATTTCCATAACGAGATGAGCTTCGCGATATGAAATGCCACCGGGCACAGGCGTGCCGACGCCGGGCGCATCGCTCGGGTCGAGGCTGTCCATATCCAGGCTCACATGAAGGCGGCGCAAATGTTTCAAGCGCGCCAAGCCTTCACGCACCACTTCCGCGATGCCGCGTTCGTCGATTTCGCGCATGGTGTAAACGCCGATCCGGTTCTCTTTGAGCAAACGGCGCTCTTCGAGATCAAGATCGCGCGCGCCGATGAGAATAACGTCCGAGGCTTTGAGTTTCGGGCCGGGCCGTCCAAGATTCACCAGTTCCGGATGCCCCAATCCCATCAGCGCGGCCAGCGGCATCCCATGAATGTTTCCGCTCGGCGAGCTTTCCGGCGTGTTGAAATCGCCGTGCGCATCGATCCACAAGAGGCCCGATGGCGCGTTGTGCGTCACGCCACCCACCGTTCCCACCGCGATCGAATGATCGCCGCCGATAAATAAAGGAATGGCGCTTTCCGCCACCGCCTTGCGACCCTCTTCATACATTAACTCGCATGCCTGCACCACCGCCGGCAGAAACGCCATGCCGCCGCTCTCCGGAAGGGTGTCGCGCACCGGCACTGAGATATTGCCGGCGTCTTCAACCGTATGCCCCAATTTTCGCAGCCGCTGCGAAACTCCCGCATAGCGCAACGCGCTCGGTCCCATATCCACGCCGCGGCGTGATTGGCCGAGATCCATCGGCACGCCGATAATACGAATTGAACTGGCCATAATCAAAGGTCTTTTAATGACCGGTGACCGGTTGAAATAGCAAAGGGTTTAAAGCAAAAAGTCAAAATCATTCGACCCGACTGCCTTTTCCCAAATACATTCCTGGAAATTATTGCACGAGAAGATAATCATTGCGCACGCAAGAATCAACTGCTTTTTCGAAATAAAAAAGGCGACTCACCGCTTGCCGCGCCGGCGACGCGAAAGCGATTCTCGCCTTTGACTTGCCGATAATTAATTTTTTACCGGCGCCCCCAGGACCACGACTTTTTCGAGCTTTTTGCGCAATTCGCCCAGCTCTTTGGATTTGAACGCGCTTTTGGTTTTTTCCAGGACCTCGATTGTCTCCAGCACTGCCGCGTTGAGCGAGTTGAAGCGCGGACAATTGAAGAGCTGGCAAACCTCGGGCTGGCCGTTCTTTTCCGTTGCCAGCGCCTTGGTCAGATTATTCAAATCCGCCAGGCAGCCGGCGAGATTGCGAAACGTCAGCGACAGAAACGCGTCCACCGGCGCGGCGGAAACTTCGCTCGAGGTCTCGTTCATGGCCTGCTGAATCTGATCGAGGTCGCTCCGCCAAGTTTGCATGCGCTCACGGGTGTTGCGCACGGCGCGATAGGCGCGAAAACGCTCCACGCCTTTTTGCACGTGACCCAGCAGCTCGTCGAAATCCAGCGGCTTCGGCAGATAAGCCATCACCGGCAGTTGAATGGATTGGATCGCGGTGTAAACCGACGGATAGCCGGTCACCAGAATCACCGGCATGCCCTCGGAAATGCGGGGAATTTCCTGGATAAATTCCAACTCGGCGTTGCCGGGCATTTTAATATCGGAGATGATCAAATCATACTCCTGCGCCTGCAACATTTTCAAAGCAGTCGCCGTATCCGGAGCGCTATCACAGGCGTAACCTTCGCGCCGCAGCAACTCACAAGTGGCCTGCAAAAAAGTCTCTTCGTCATCGGCAAATAATACCCGGCCTCGTTCCGTCATAACGTGTTCCATGAGTCATCAGCAGTTTGGTTCTCTCGTCCGTATCTCTGAATTACGTTTTATTGATTTCGATGTGCAACACAGCAATTCCGTTCTGCCGAACATCGTTAGTTTAGTTCTCTCCCTGAAAACCATCAAGCCCCGAAGATTTTTTCACCACAAAGAGAGGCGACAAAGCGCACAAAGAAAAAATTCTTTGTGGCCTTTGTGCCCTTTGTGGTTGAGTTTTTGGTTGCGGCACAGGCGTTTTTTTATTGCGATGCCGTTTTGCCGGAAGCTCCATCCAGCGGCAGCACGATTGCGAAAGTCGTGCCCTGGCCGACGGTGCTTTCAAAATCAAGCGTGCCGCCCATCGCCTCGACCAGACCTTTCGACACGGCGAGGCCAAGCCCCAGTCCGCTGCGCTCAAGGCCGGTCTTGGTGGTAAAAAACGGCTCAAAGATTTTCGTGCGGATATCTTCCGGAATGCCCTGGCCGTGATCGATTACATTGATGGTCAACTTTTGCGGCTCCGAAACAGCGTGCACGCAAACGGTGCCGCCGGGAACGGAAGCCTCGATGGCGTTCTGAATGACATTGTACAGCACTTGTCGCAACGAGCTTTCTGATAGCGCCACGTTCAAAGCCGGCGCATTAATCTCGACGTCAATGGCAATGTCACGCTCGCGGCAGTTCGTCTTGAGCAAAGCGACTACGTCGCGAATGGCAAGATCTGCCGGGAAACTGCGCACCGAATCCTGCTCAGGGCGATAAAGATCGAACATCTGCCGGACGATGCGGGCGATGCGCTCGATTTCCGTTTCGATGCGCCGCACATAATCGTAATAGCGGTGCGTCGTCGGGATGCCGTCTTTCACCAGCAGGAACGAATTTTTAATGCCGGCCAGCGGGTTGTTGATTTCATGCGCGATGCGCGCCGACATGCGGCCGGTGGCGGCAAGCTTTTCGCTCTCGGCGCGTTGCTGTTCCAGCAGGCGAATACGTTTGGTGCGCTCTTCGACAAGCTGCTCCAACTCCTCGGCGTGCCGGCGGATCTGCTCTTCCATGCGCTTACGCTCGCTGATATCGGTCACCACTGCAAAGCTGCCGTTGAAACGGCCATCGAAGCCGAAAATCGGCTGGGGCGAAAGCAGTGCCGGCAATTGTTCGCCGTCCTTTTTGCGAATTTCCATTTCATACGGCTTGCTTTCGCCGGTCTGGCGGCGCTCGATTTGTTGGCGCAAGATCTCCTGGTTTTCGGCGTCCAGATGCGGCAAAACCTCGCGGCCGAGCAATTGCTCCCGCGAAAATCCGGTCATCTCGCAGAGCTTGTCATTCACATAAACGAGCAGGCCCTTTTCATCCAATTGCACCAGGCCGTCGTTCATTGTCTCGACGAGCGTGCGAAAGCGCGTTTCACTCTTCTGCAGCTCGCGCGCTTCGATGGCCAGCGCCGCGAGATCGGCAATCGAGCTGGCAAAAACCTCTTCATCCGGCGTCCATTGCCGCGCGCCGCCAATGTGTTCTTGGCAGACAATGCCGATGACTTCGCCGCCGAGGCGAATCGGCGCATCCAACCTCGCCGTAATGCCGAACGGTTTCAAATAGGCTTCCGTAAAACAGCCGGTGCGATAATCCGTCTGCGCTTCGGGCGCTGCAATATAGCGGCCTTCGGCCAGTGCTTCAAAATACGGC
>Ga0187893_10014797_pt1 | contig 10563 bp, 8 predicted proteins | sample MA1701074metaG_FD_139574 | JGI IMG/M metagenome (GOLD analysis project Ga0187893, IMG submission 139574) | White microbial mat communities from a basaltic lava cave in the Kipuka Kanohina Cave System on the Island of Hawaii, USA - MA170107-4 metaG ...
CCTGGGCTCCGGAGCGAGTCGCTCCAGCAGGGCGCCCACCACCGGGTCATCCACCTGGATCGCCGAGGTGGCGTCCAGGTGCTCTCGGATCCCGGGCGGCAGGTCCCGGGCGATCGGGATCCCTTCGGGGAGCGCGTACCGGGCCGCGCGGGCCGAGACGCGAAGGCTGAAGCCGAGGCTTCGAGGGCCGGACACCGATGGAGATTCCCAGATGACGCGGCGGTTCTCCCCCTGGATCTCCTCGCGCCGGGTCAGGTCGGAGGGGTCGAACGACTCCTGCCGCACACGCTGGCGGTCATCGGTACGAGGCAGGAACAGGCGCACGCGCACCGGCTCGTCGCGCCCCTCGAATCGCATCCTGGTCTGGACATCGTATGCGACCTCGGGTACGGCGGCCGCCAGGGAATACCCGGCGAAAAGAAGCTTGTACGCGATCAGCCCGGCTGCAGCGAGCAGCAGACCCATCGCCCCGGTGCGTGCGCTCACCAGGACACCCCCTCTTCGGCATTTGGCGGGTATTCGTGGGGTCAGCCCCAAGCCGCAGTATGGCGTGAGGGACGGCCGCTTTCAAGTGATCAGCCTCGCGATGAGGAAGGCCGCGGCCGCGGCGAGCCCACCCACCAGGACAGTCTGCGAGGCGCTGCGGTAGGGTCTGGTGCCGGTGAAGTGACCCTTGACATATCCAAACAGCAGAAGGGCCACCAATGTGACGCTTGACGAGAACCACAGCGCCACATCGGGGGCCGAGAACACGATGTAGGGGCCCAGGGGGATCAGCCCGCCGGCGACGTACGACCCGCCGATCGTCAGCGCGCTGGACAGCGCGCGGCCCGGGTCGGGCTTCTCCAGGCCCAGCTCGAACCGCATCATGAAGTCGATCCAGGCGCGCGGCCGGGCCTTGAACCCCGCGATGATCGGGGCGATCTCCTCGTCGGTGAGGCCGTACTCCTTGAAAACATCGGCGACTTCGGTGACCTCGGCCTCCGGCTTCTGCGCCACCTCCTGGCGCTCGCGCTCTCGCTCGCTCGCGTAGTGCTCCGCGTCGCTGCGCCCGGCGAGATAGCCGCCCAGCCCCATCGCGATGGACCCCGCGGCGATTTCCGCGAGCCCAGCCGTCACCACGATCGCGTTGGAATCCACCGCTCCTGTGAGCCCCGCGGCGAGCGCGAAGGGAACGGTGAGGCCATCCGACATGCCGATCACGATGTCGCGCACGCGGTGGCTGGCGGTGAAGTGCTTCTCGATGTGGGGTGTCTGCGGCATGGACAGGGCCTCCTGGCTCGCTGTGCGCGGCGCCGGCCTACTTGGTCGAGGGACGCTCCCTGCGAAGCGACGAGATCATCAACCATCCGAGCGGCAGCAGCACCAGCAGATAGGTGAGGTACTGCCCGTACCGGCCATCGGGACCATAAGGCTCGGTGGCCCAGTGCAGCGCCTCGCTGTTGGCGAAGACGCCGGCCTCGGTCAGCTCGTGAAAACCGTAAATCAGAAGCTGGACGACGAACACGAGCAGGAAGATCGCGGTCACCTGGAAGAATCGTCCGAGATCGACCCGGTGCCCATAGCGCGACCAGAGCCACGCGATCCCCGCCGCGCAGATCGTCCCGGCCGCCGCGCCGGCGATGACTTCCATGGAACGCACCTGGAACAGCAGCGCGTTCATCAGCAGGGCCGTCTCCATTCCCTCCCGCGAGATCATCAGCAGCGTGAACGCGAAGACCCCCAGCGCGGCCGCCGCGCCGCGACGGGCCGATGAGCCGCGCAGCGTCCCCTCGATGTCGCTTCTCATCCGCTTGGCGGCCCGCCACATGTGCAGGGTCAGGGAGCCGACCAGCACCGCCGCGAGGATCGCCAGGAGCCCCTCCCAGAGGGCCTGATTGGACGCTTGCTGGAGCAGAAGCCCGGCGGCGACGCTCAGAAGCAACGAGACGCCAATCCCCCAGTGAACCGCCGGGATCAGCTCGGGCCGGCCCGATTTGCGCAGGTAGGCGAGGCTGATGGCCACGATCAGAAACGCCTCGAGCCCTTCGCGCCAAGTGATGACGAACGCCTGAAGCATAACGGTCCCGATCCAGCGAAGTCGAAGTTGAAACTGAGAATAAGTCTCAAAATTGGACGGCCAGTGTAACCGCGTGGCGGACACGGGTCAATAGGCGGTGCCGTGCGACCTCGGCTCAGCGAGCGGCGCCCGGCACGGCTCTCAGCTCCTCGATCCCCCGGAGCACTCCGGCGCGCACCACATAGCGGGGCTTGCGCAGATTGGCGATGGTCGTCGTCGGGTCGGCCTCCACCACCAGCAGGTCGGCTATCTTGCCAGGCTCCACGGTCCCCAGGTCATTGTCCCGCCCCATGGCCATCGCACCTCCCCGTGTTGAGGCGACCAGCACCTCCATGGCAGAGAGTCCCGCCTCCTGCATCGCCTCCATCTCGGCATAGACCGATGGCCCGTGCAGCGTCAGAGGGTTTCCGGCATCGGTCCCCATCGCCACCGGGATTCCCGCGCGGTGAACTCTCTTGAGGTTGTCGTACATGACGGCGCGGGCCTCCTTTTCCGAGGCGAGTCGGCGATCCAGGTCCTGCTGCGTCATCTGCCCAGCCCCGGCGCGCGCTGTTTCGGCCACTCGATCCCTGATCTGCTGGTCGGCGCAGCCCTGAGGGTCGTCCACCTTCGGCTCAACGCCCGACAGGGCCGCGGCGAACATCCTGTTGTACCCGGACCGGACGGTCAGCGTCGGGCAATAGATCGTCTTGTTGTCCAGGGCGAGCTGCAGGAACTCATCGTCCACCGCCTGATCCCAGACGCTGTGCACCAGAAGACGCGCCCCCGCCTTCAGCGCCGCCTTCGCCTCGCGCAGTCCGGTGGCGTGCACGATGAGAGGAACGTCAAGCCGCCGCGCCTCCTCCCCTGCAGCCGTCACCGCCGAGGCCATCTGGTCGAAGTTGGAGTCGGCCGACACGATGAACCAGACCTTGATCGCCGATGTGTGCTGCGAGGCCAGGTACTTCGCTCCGGTGCGGGCCGCCTTCTCGTCGGACAGGTGAAGAAACTGCCTTTCGCCCGGAAGCGTGAGCCAGTGATCCCTGGTGGACAGCAGCGGCCCGGCCGCCTCCACGTGCGGGGCGGCCGAGTCATCCTCTGCCCGCGCGCGCAGCCCCCAGGTCCAGGGATACCCGCCAACGTCGAACACCGCGGTCACCCCAGAGCAGAGATAGGAGCGGAACCAGCGCTCGGGGCGGGCCTTCAGGTCGGCCTGGACCTGCTCGTACGGATACTTCTCCCTCAGATCCAGCGCGTCCGGGCGACCATCCGCCCAGCCTGTCTGGGAGAAGTGGACGTGGGCGTCCACCAGCCCAGGGGTGATCCAGGTCCCTGTGACGTCGAGCGTAGACACCCCCTCGGGGATCGTGCACTGGGCGCTCTCCCCCGCGCATTCGATCTTCCCGCCCCGGATCAGCACGACCGAGTCCGGGATCGGGCTCGATCCGGTCCCATCGACGAGTGTCGCCCCCACCAGGGCACGGGGCGGCGGCGGGGTTCCTCTCGGGGAATCGAATGCGGTGGTGAGGGCGATCCTCCAGCCAGCGGGCGTCTTGACGAAGAGCCGTTCCGAGATGCCGGAATGCTCCTCGCTCCCATCACGGACGCGGTAGCGATACGTCCCGTACACCAGCCCCGGGCGAACAGGAGTCAGCCTGAGATCCTGCGCCTCGAACAGATCGGGCCAACCGGTCTCAGTCGTCTGCGCCGCGTGCGAGGCGAACCCGAGCTGGAACCCCTCTGGGCTGGTGCGAACCAGCGTCTCGGAGTCGAGGTAGGTGGCCAGGTACGCGTCGCGGTCGCGGCGGCGGATCGCCTCCAGGTTGCGCTCGAACAGCTTGCGGGCCGCCTCGACCTCGCGGTCGGAGCGGTCCGCGGCCGCCAGGTGGATGTCACTGAGAAACAGGGCGCATATCAGAGCTGCTGAGGTTCGAAGTCTCACGGGTCTCCCTCCTTGGGTCCAGAGGGTACCACCGGCCGAGTCAGACTCCGCCCATCCTCTTGTCGCTCAGCCGCTCCCCGCCGGTGAGCAAGCCGTTCCCTGCGCCCCTCTGATACAGGAACACCTTGTCAAAAAAGGAGCCGCGCAGGTCCTTCCGGTCCACCAGGCTGAGGCGCATGTCAAGCTGCTGCTTGAGCATCAACCCGATCTCGACGTCGTAACCGTAGAAGAGCCAGGCGGTCTTGCCTTCATTGAGCTTCGACTCGATTAGCCACCCACCATCTGGAGCCCTTCTCGATGACGAAGCTCTTCACGAAGAGCAGCGTCGAGACCACGCCCATCAGTCCCAGTAGCTCATGGGCCCTGGCGATCTGAGCCTGGCGCATCGCGAGCGGGCTGAGCATGTCATGTAGAGAAGGGCGCACAGGAAGGCCGTTCTCCTGCCGTGAAAGCACCTGCCCAGCGCGTAGACACCCAGCACGCTGAGCGCGTAGAAAAGGCCCGACAGGCTACGAGCCGCGGCCTCTCCGGTCCCGAAGGCACGGACCCAGCCGGACAGCAGGAAATAGTAAAGAGGAGGGCCGTTGTCGCTCCGGAGGCTCTCGACGATCCCGGGGAGGTCCCGGGTCGCGAGCTGCACGCTGAACGCCTCGTCGAGCCAGAGCGATCGGTTCGCCCCTAAGAAGCAGTAAAAGGAAGCGCGGCAAGAGAGAGCAGGAGCAGCGGCAGCGGCAGCGGCAGCGGCAGCAGCGCAGCCCCGAAACGCTCCTTGCTGTCAGCCTGGTCGGTCTGGTCAGCTTGACGAGGCTGGTCGAGCAAGGAAGACAATGAAGCGGAGACACGCATTTCGGGGGAAGGCTCCGGTTTCTAGCGGGGGGCCTAGTTTACCGCGAACTGGTGCCCCTGCCTACCTTCCCCATTTCGATCTGGTCCCTCTATCTGGATCGTGGTATCTTCAAGCCGCAATTGGGCCGGGCATTGCACTCCCCTCTGGCGCTCGCCAGCGACCACTGGCACCGCAGCGGCGATGCGCATCCCTGCCTCTGTCCAATTTCAATCTTGTTCCGGGTTGTTCAACCCACTGGAGGAACGCCGACCAATGAGACCCTCGCGAAACGTACTCGTGGGACTGGCCCTTGCCGGGAGCCTGAGCCTTGCCGCGCACGCCGAGGATCTGCCCAACCACGACGCGCTGGAGACGAGCAAGACAGCTCGTCCGGCGTTCTCGCTTTCAGCCCGACAGCAGGAGATGATCAAGCCCGAGACGACGGTTCACATGGAGCCCCGACTGGGCGTCCCGACCTTTCTCTGGGCCGCTCCGCGCCAGCCGTACACGGCATCCCTGGCCGCGCCCGGGGTCAGCCCCGTCGAGGCGGCAAGGCGACATCTGGCCGAGTACGCCCCACTGTATCGCCTCGACGGCGACGATCTCCAGGCGGCCGTGGTCGGCCCCGTCCACGACGCGGGTCGGGGGCTCATCATCGTCCCGTTCCGGCAGAGGTACAACGGAGTCGAGGTGTTCCGCGACGAGATCAAGCTGGCGATGACGCGGGACCTCGACCTGGTCTCGATCTCGGGATATCTGATCGGCACCGGGACGGCTTCCGTTGCCGCGGCGCCACCCGCCTTCAAGCTGACCGCCGCGGAGGCGATCGCGACAGGGCTGAAGGACTTCATCGAGGATGGCGTGGATCCGCAGCAGGTCCGCTCCGCCGGCCAGGCCGAGGGGGGCTACGAGCGGTTCGATCTGGTTCCCTCTTCTTCGACGGATCTCAGAATGATCGAGCCGGCGCGTGTCAAGAGGGTCTACTTCCGGCTCTCGGATCGGCTCGAGCCGGCCTATTACCTGGAGCTGAGCCTCGGATCGGACAAGAGCGAGGAGTCGGACGGCTACTCCTACGTCATCTCGGCGGACGACGGCAGGATGCTGTTCCGCAAGAACCTGACCGTTTCGGACTCCTTTTCGTACCGCGTATGGGCCGACACGACGGGCGATCGGATGCCGTTCGACGGGCCGCAGGGGACAGCCCCGACCCCCCATCCGACGGGCCTTCCCGACGGGTACCAGGCGCCGTTCGTCGCGCCCAACCTGGTGACGCTGCAGAACGGACCGATCAGCACCAACGACCCGTGGCTTCCTGCCGGCGCGACGGCCACCGCCGGCAACAACGCCGATGCCTATGCCGACATCTCCGCCCCCGACGGATTCAGCGGCACCGATTTTCGCGCTTCCACCACCTCGCCTGGGGTTTTCGACAGGACTTACGACACGTCGCTGGGGCCGCAGGTGAGCCAGGCCCAGCAGATGGCCTCCGTCACGCAGCTCTTCTATCTGAACAACTGGCTGCACGACGACTGGTACGACGCCGGCTTTGACGAGGCCTCGGGCAACGCCCAGACGGACAACTTCGGCCGGGGCGGGCTTGGCGGCGACAGCATCAAGGCGGAGGCCCAGGACGTGAGCGGCAGAAACAACGCCAACATGTCCACTCCCTCCGACGGGGGCCGGCCGCGCATGCAGATGTACGTGTTCGATGGGAATCCGATCGAGCTGCTCACCGTGAACTTTCCCCCGGCGATTGCTGGGAACAAGGAATTCGGAACCGCCGAGTTCGGCGAGCAGCAGTTCAACGTCACGGGCGATGTCCTGCTCGTGGATGACGGCGTAGGGACCGTGACCGACGGGTGCGACCCGGGGTTCTTCAACTGCGGAGCGCTCGAGGGAAAGATCGCCCTGATGGACCGGGGGACCTGCACGTTCGTCACGAAGGCCCAGAACGCGGAGGACTGCCGGGCGATCGGCGTCATCATCGCCAACAACGTCGCCGGGATCATCAACATGGCCGGTACCGGACCGACGGTCCCCAGCATGTCGATCACGCAGGCCGACGGCAACGCGATCAAGGCGCAGCTTGGAGGCGGCGTCAACCTCACCATGCGGCGTGACCCGCCGCCGGTCGACCGCGACGGCACCCTCGACAACCAGATCGTGGCTCACGAATGGGGCCACTACATCAGCCACAGGCTGGTGGGCAACTCGAGCGGCCTGAGCACCAACATGGCCGGAGGCCTGGGCGAGGGCTGGGGGGACTTCCACGCGCTGATGATCAGCGCCAGGCCCGAGGACGCGCTGGCCCCGAACGGGGCCAACTTCGCCGGCGTGTATGCGATTGCCGGATACGCCACGAGCGGTGGGAACAACAACGGCTACTACTTCGGAATCCGGCGTGTGCCCTACTCGACAAACTTCGCCAAGAACCCGCTGACCTTCCGCCACATCGCCAACGGCCAGACGATCACGGGGGCTCCGATCGCCTTCGGGGCCGACGGCGCCAACAACTCCCAGGTCCACAACACGGGGGAGGTCTGGTCGACGATGCTGTGGGAGTGCTACACCTCGCTGCTGCGAGACACACTGGGTGGGTCTCCCAGGCTGACCTTCGCGCAGGCACGACAGCGGATGCAGGACTACCTCGTGGGAGGGTACAAGCTGACGCCCAATGCGCCCACGCTCCTGGAGGCGCGCGACGCGGTTCTTGCGGCCGCGTATGCCGGCGACCCGACCGACTTCACGAAGTGCTTCGAGGGGTTTGCGAGGCGCGGCGCAGGACTGCGCGCCACCGGCCCGGATCGGTTCTCCACGACCAACATCCCGGTGGTGGAGAGCTATGCCATCGGAGGGGATCTGGCGTTTGTCTCAGCCACCTTGACCGACACGGTCACCAACTGCATCCCCGACGGCGTTCTGGACAACGCCGAGACGGGACGGATCACCGTCACGCTCAGGAACGTCGGGACGTCGGCGTTGACGGCGACCACAGGGACGATCTCCACGACCAACCCGAACATCTCCTTCCCGGGCGGGACATCGCTGACATTCCCTTCGTCACAGCCGTTCGGGACCACGGCGGCATCGCTGGATGTCGCGCTCAACGGGCCGGCGTCAATCCAGACGCTCAACTTCACACTCAGCTTCTCGGACCCTGGCTCGGCCTTCCCAGGCGCCCAGAACGTCAATCTCTCGTTCCGGGCCAACTACGACGACGTTCCGAACCAGTCAGCAACCGATGACGTGGAAAGCTCCAACGTTCGGTGGACCGCAACCGGAAACCCGTCGCTGGTCATCAACCCCTGGCGGAGGATCGAGGTGACGGCCACGGATCACCGCTTCCTGGGCCCCGACACCGACGGCACCTCCGACCAGTACCTGATCTCCCCGGTCCTGAACGTGGCTTCAACCGGGAGCTTCAGCTTCACCTTCCGGCATCGCTTCTCCTTCGAGATCGCCGGCACGACGCGCTTTGACGGAGGCGTGATCGAGATCAGCACCAACGGCGGGTCGAGCTGGACCGACATCGGCGCCTCGGCTTCTCCGACCTACAACGGCGTGCTGGTCGCGGGCACTTCGAACAACCCTCTCGCGGGCAGGAGCGCTTACTCGGGAGTCAGCACGGGATACCCGACCACCTTCACGACCGTCACGGTCAATCTGGGCACCGCCTATCAGGGGCAGAATGTCCTGGTGCGGTTCCGGATCGGGACGGACCAGAGCGTTGGCGGCCCAGGGTGGGACATAGATGACATCGTTTTCTCCAACATCACCAACCTGCCGTTCAACGTCCTGACGGTGCACAACGCGACCTGCGACGCCGATGGGGACGGAGCGTTTGACGCAACCGACTGCGCTCCTTCGGACCCAAGCCTCCGGTCAATTCCGACGGAAGCCCGGGACCTGACGCTGACGGGCGGTGGCTCCACCTCGATGAGCTGGATCGCCCCCGCCAATGCGGGCGGGACAGCCCCCGTGGTCTACGACCTGCTTCGGGCGACAGGCGCCGCTGCGTTCGGGTCGGCGACCTGCCTGGAGTCGGACGAGCTGGACCTGGTGGCCTCCGACGCACAGAACCCGTCGATCATCCACTACTACCTGGTGCGATCGCAGAACGGGTGCGGAGGAAACCTCGGGACCAGCTCGAGCGGAGTGCCCAGGACAGGGATCAGCTGCCCGTAGGGTCCGGACGCGCCCCTTCAGCGGGGCATGAGCCTGTGCCGCCCGCCGCGGAAACGCCCTCGGCGGGCGGCGTTGTCTTGGGTGGCACCAGAGGGTCTTTGGATGGCGCAGTCCCGACCCGTATGAAGTCTGGGGGTTCCCAGAGCCGCGGGGGTCGCCGCCGCAACGACCTCTTTCTCGCCACGGCGGGGGTCCTTGCCGGACTGGCGCTCGCCGAGCTGGTGGTCAGAGTCACGGGGGCCGCGCCTCAGGTCGGCTACTTCCGCAAGGACCAGTTCCAGATCTCCCCCAACGTCAAGATCGGATGGGAGCCGATCCCCAACCCGGCTTCCACCGGCGGCACGCTCGATCCGCGATGGAGCGCCGAGGAGAGAAACAGCCTCGGCTACAGGGATTACGAGCACTCACTCGAGAAGGTCCCGGGGGTATTCCGGATTCTGGTGATCGGCGACAGCATCGCCAAGGGACTCGGGATCCCGGACCCTCGGATGGCCTTCCCGATGGTGATGGAGAAGCGTCTCAAGGAACTCGGCACCACCAGCGAGGTCCTCAACTTCGGCGTGGAGGGGTACAACACGCAGCAAGAGGTCGAGACGCTCAAGGACAGGGGGCTCTCCTACTCCCCCGACTTGGTCATTCTCGCCTACTCGCTCAACGACCGGACCTGGCCGGCCCACCATCTCTATGTGGAACTGCTCAAGCAGGAGTCGGCCAGCGGGCAGGCGAGCGCCCCGCGCACCGCGCCGCTGCTGAGGCACAGCGCGCTGTACCGGTTCCTCAGATACCGGGCGCTGAGCGGCTGGCTGTTCGAGAGCGACCTGACGGACGCGAGGATCCGGCAGCTCGTGGACCTGGTGCAGCGCGACACCGTGGAGGCCTACTTCTCCGAGCTGGCGGATCTCAGCCGCCGCCATGGCTTTGCCGTGCTGGTCGCGGTGTTCCCTTACATAGACGATCTGACGCACTACAAGCACCTGGAAGAGGACCGATGGGTGCAGGACCTCTCCGCAAGGCACGGCTTCAAGCACTTCGACCTGCTCAACACGTTCATCGACTGCGCCCGGAGGTCGGGACAGACGATCGCCTTCGATGATGTGCATCCGAACAACCAGGGGCATGTCTGCGCCGGCAGGACGCTTGCCAAGTTCGTCAAAGAGGAGATCCTCTCCAACAGGTAGCTCCGCCGGCGCCATCATCGGGGCGCGGCTATCGGCGGCGTGGGCCTGACGGAGTAGGGACCGTGGTCACCCACGCCCCCTCCCCAGATCCGGACGTGCGGCATTGCCGCATCCGGCTCCCACCTTGGGTCATGCCCCACAGGCGCTCCAGTCTGCCTGACGCACCGGCTCGAGCGCGCTTGGCGCGTTGGTCCGGCTCCGTGTCCGGGACGCGTTACGCTGAAGCTGGTTTCCCTTGGCTGGCCTCCTTCCCTCCGCCGCCTCCGCGGCCGGTTGTCCGGCTCTGTTCGGCGGCTTCCCCGGTACTACGAGGCCGTCTGCCTTCCCACGCTCGTTCATCATCGGCGTGTGTCCTTGGAGTTCCCGATGCGGTCTGCGGCTCCCTGCGTCGCAG
>Ga0187893_10014798_pt1 | contig 10562 bp, 6 predicted proteins | sample MA1701074metaG_FD_139574 | JGI IMG/M metagenome (GOLD analysis project Ga0187893, IMG submission 139574) | White microbial mat communities from a basaltic lava cave in the Kipuka Kanohina Cave System on the Island of Hawaii, USA - MA170107-4 metaG ...
GGCCTCCCCGTCGGAGGGCTCGGTGCCCTCCGAGGCCTCCCCGTCGGTGCCCTCGGCGGCGTCGCCGCCGTGGTCGGTGCCGGGGTCGTGGGGAGCCGTGGAGGGCTCGAGGGCCCAGGCGTAGAGCGAGCCGATGATCCACAGGCCCCCGAGGATGGAGACCCACCAGCCCCGGTAGATGAGGCCGTAGGCCACCACGGCCAGCCCCACGGCGGCCACGAGGGGCCAGTAGGAGGGCGACGGGAGGTGGACGTCGTCGTCACCGGCGTCGGCAAACAACGCCTCCTTGTCGTAGCTCTCCCGGGGCACGGGCCGTCCTTCCTCGTCCTCGTCGTACTTCGTGTGCCAGAAGTGGTCGCGGGCGGTGACCACGGGAACCTTGGCGAAGTTGTACTCGGGGGGCGGCGAGGAGACGCTCCACTCCAGGGTCCGGGCGTCCCAGGGGTCCTCCTCGCACGGCGCGGCCTTGCGGGTCTTGGCCACGTTGAGCATGAAGACGAGCACCCCCAGGGCGATGACGAAGGACCCGATGGTGGCGGCCAGGTTCCAGAAGTCCCACCCCTGGTTCGCCGGGTAGGTGTAGATGCGCCGGGGCATCCCCTGGAGGCCGAGGATGTGGAACGGCCCGAACGTGAGGTTGAACCCCACGAGCATGATCCAGAAGTGCCACTTCCCGAGCCGCTCGTCGAGGCGGCGGCCGGTGAACTTGGGCCACCAGTAGTAGGCCCCGCCGAAGAGGCCGAAGATCGACCCGCCGAAGAGGACGTAGTGGAAGTGGGCCACGACGTAGTACGTGTCGGTCTGCTGGGTGTCGGAGGGCACGATGGAGTGCGTCACCCCCGAGAGGCCGCCGATGGTGAACATGGCCACGAAACCGACGGCGAAGAGGAAGGGCGTGGTGATGCGGATCTTGCCCTTCCACAGGGTGGCGAGCCAGTTGAAGATCTTCACCCCCGTGGGCACGGCGATGAACATCGTGGAGGCGGCGAAGGCCGACTGGGCCACGGGGCCGAGGCCGGTGGCGAACATGTGGTGAGCCCACACGCCCCATCCCATGAAGCCGATGGCGATCCCGGAGATCACCATGACCGAGTAGCCGAAGAGCGGCTTGCGGGCGAACACCGGCAGGATCTCCGACACCACCCCCATGGCCGGGAGGATGAGGATGTAGACCTCCGGGTGGCCGAAGAGCCAGAAGAGGTGCTGCCAGAGGAGGGGGTCGGCGTTCGAGGAGATGTTGAAGAAGTTGCCCCCGAAGGTGCGGTCGAACATGAGGAGGAAGAGGGCCACGGTGATGACGGGGAGGGCGAAGAGCAGGAGGAACTGGGCCACGAGGCTCATCCACACGAACACCGGCATCCGGAACAGGCTCATGCCCGGGGCTCGCAGGTTCACGACGGTGACGATGAGGTTCACCGCCCCGGTGAGGGAGGCGATGCCGAGGATCTGGAGCCCGAAGATCCAGAAGTCGATGTTGTGGCCGGGCATGTTGCGGGTGAGCGGGGCGTAGCCGAACCAGCCCCCGTTGGGCGCCCCGCCGAGGAAGAAGCTCGAGTACATGAAGAGGCCGCCGACGAGGAAGACCCAGAACCCGAAGGCGTTGAGGCGGGGGAAGGCCACGTCCCGGGCGCCCACCATGATGGGCAGGAGGTAGTTGGCCAGCCCGGCTGAGAGGGGCATGACCACGAGGAAGATCATGGTCGTGCCGTGCATGGTGAACACCTGGTTGTAGGCGTCGGCGCTGAGGAAGGTGTTGTCCGGGGTCCCCAGCTGGATGCGCAGGAGCAGGGCCTCGATGCCGCCCACGATGAAGAAGGCGAAGGCGGCGACCGAGTACATGATGCCGATCTTCTTGTGGTCGATCGTGGTCATCCAGTCCCACACGCCGGTGGGGTGGGTAGGCCGTCGCAGCAGCCGTACGGGCCGATCCCGCACGCTGCCGGGCGGGACCGGGGGCGGCTCGGGGGCGGGAGCGGGGCTGGATCCGGGGTGGGTGACGATCGCCATGGGCCTCAGTCCTCCACGGTACCGGGCGGGCCCGCGGCCGGCGATTCGGGGTGGCGGCGGCTCACCTCAGGGTCCCCAGGTAGGCGATGATGTTGTCGACCTGCTCCTCGTCGAGGGTATCGAAGGCGGGCATGACCACCCCGGGCTTCACCCCCGGGGCGTTGGGGATCCACCGGCGGAGGTTCTCGGGGGTGTTCTCGAAGATGGCCCCGGCGAAGCGCTCCCGGGTGGCGAAGGTGGTGAGGTTGGGACCGATGGTGCCGTCGGACACCCCGGCGATGGTGTGGCAGGCCGTGCAGTTGGCGGCGAAGAGGGCCTTGCCGGCGGCGGCCGGCGTGCCCTCCGCCGGCTCGGGAGCGTCGCCCCGCTGGTTGGCCACCCAGGCGTCGAAGTCGGCCGGGGTCTTGGCCACGGCCACGAGGCGCATGTTGGCGTGGGAGAGGCCGCAGTACTCGGTGCACTGACCCTGGTAGCGCCCGGGCTCGGAGGCGTAGAGGCGCATGTGGTTCACCCGCCCGGGCACGACGTCGGTCTTGCCCGCGAGCTTCGGGACCCAGAAGCTGTGGATGACGTCGATGCTCTCCAGGGAGATGGCGATGTCTCGGTCGGTGGGGATGACGAGCTCGTTGGCCGTGACCACGTCGTAGTCGTCGTAGCGGTACTCCCACCAGAACTGGCGGGCCACCACGGTGACGTGGACGGCGTCGGGGGCCGGGTCGGCGGCCAGTTCGAAGATCGTGGCGATGGTGGGGAAGGCGATGACGAGGAGGATGGCGGCGGGGGCTGCCGTCCAGGCGATCTCCATCTTCGTGTTGCCGTGGACCTGCACGGGCTCGGGTCGGTCGGGACGGTGCCGGTACCGCACGACGAAGTAGACGACGAGGAACTGGACGATGACGAAGACCACCCCGGCGACGATGAACACCGGGTTGATGAGGTTGTTGATCTGGCGGGCGATGGGCCCCTCGGGCTCGAGCGTGTCCTGGGGGGCGTTCCCGGCGCAGGCGCCGAGCACGAGGGCCGCCGGGCCCAGGATGGCCCAGCCCAGGGAGCGGACCCGGCCGGGGCGTCGGGCGGGGCGGCGGCGCACGGCTGCCACTGTCGCCGCCTCGCCGGCGTGCGGTCCAATCAGGGGCCGGGGGGCCGTGGCCAGGCTCACGTGATCCGCGCTCACGTGATCCGCGCCGTGCCCGTCATCTGCGTGGGGTGGACGTCGCAGCGGAAGGTGTAGACGCCGGCGGCCGGGGTGGTGAAGGTGTACTCCCGCTGACCGGGCCCGGCGAAGACCTCGCCCTGGAAGACCGGGTCGCCGCCGCCGTCCTCGGCGTAGATGGCCAGGTTGTGGGAGACCCCGTCGTCACGGTTGTCGAGCACCACGGTGACCTCGGACTCGGCCGGGAGGTCGATCTCGTCCGTGTCGAAGGCGACGTCCTGGGCCGTGATCTCCACGGTGACCGCCGACTCGCCCTCGCCGGCCTGCCCGGCGCCGCCCCCGGCCGCCTCGCCCGGGGCGGCTCCCTCCCCGTGCTCGCCCGAGGCCTCGGACCCGTGGACCTCGATGTCGCGCTGGCCCACCTTGGCCGCCACCAGGCCCCCGCCGGTCATGACCAGGGCGGCCACCGCCAGGGTGGCCACGACGGCCCGGCTCGACATCGCCGGGCGGCGCACGATGACGATGGCCCCGATCATGATGAGCACAGCAGCGACGATGGCGATGGCGGTGGAGGCGGCCTCGGGCACGGCCAGCAGGATCCGCGACACGAGGAACATGAGGGCGGCGATGGCGGCCATCCCCACGACGGGGATGCCCAGGGGCATGAGGTGGGGGGTGCGCCCGGTGCGATCGGCGCCGGTGCGCAACGTCCAGCCGCCGGCGGCCGCGAGCCCGAGGGCGGCTCCCGCCCCGCCCACGAGCGCCCCGGCCAGGGGCGCGGCCACGAGCAGGGCGACGGCGGCGGCGGCGAGGAGGGGCCAGGCCCCACCCCCGGGCAGGGCGGGGATGGCCACGGGCACGGCCGCCGGCTGCTCGGGCGGGGCCTCGGGGAGGCCGCCGGGATCTCGGGCCGCGGCCAGGGCGACCGCCCCGACGAGGCCCACGACCCCCAGGCTCACGAAGAGGAAGACGAGGGCGTGGTCCCCGCTGAAGAGGGCGTAGGCCGAGGCGGCCGCCGGGGCGAGCACGACGAGGGCGACGTAGACCTTGGCCGTCTCGGTGATCACCGGAGCCTCACCTCACCCATGGGGGCTGAAGACGAAGAGGGCGAGACCGATGAAGAGCCACGAGGCGTTCACGTACTGCCAGGTGGTGGCGGCAGCCCGCACGGCGTCGTAGTCGGGGGAGCCGAGGTGGCCGGCCAGGATGCGGGCACCCACGACGACGAGGCTCACGAGGCCGATGGCCACGACGACGAGGTGGTAGCCGAGGATGAGGTAGTAGAGGGTCCCGTAGGCGTGGTCGGCCAGCCCGAAGGACGCCCGGGAGAGCTCATACCACTCCACGTTCAGCATGGCCAGGCCCAGGGCGACGGTGAGCACGAGGGCCACGGTGGCACTGCGCTGGTCGTTGCGGCGGATGGCCCACACCGCCCACTGCACGGCCACGGCCCCCATGGCGGCGGTGACGGCCACGATCGTGGGGATGTAGGTGTCGACCGTCACCCCTTCGGGGGGCCAGGCCCGGGTGGCCCCCTTGGTGACGAACCAGGCCGTGAGCAGCCCGGCGAGGACCATGGTGTTGGCCGAAACGAAGAGCAGGGCGGCGAGCAGGCTCGTGCCCCGGGGCAGCACCCCGGCCGACGCGGGGGCCGGGTCCTCGACCCGGGGGGCGGTCACCTCCATCAGCTCCCGTCCTCGCCGGTCCCGGCCCCGCCGGCGGCCTCCCGGAGGTCGAGGGCCGGGGTGGCGCTCACGACGAGGGGCAGCACGGTGAAGTTGTGGGGTGGGGGCGGGGAGGTGGTCGTCCACTCCAGGGTGTGGCCGCCCCAGGGGTCCCGGCCCACCGGTGCCGGCCGACCGGCCAGGGCGCCGACGACGTCGAGGACGACGACCACCGCCCCCAGCCCGAAGGCCGCGCCTCCGACGGCAGCCGCCACGCCCGCCGCCTGCCAGCCCTCGCCCGAGGCGTAGGTGGCGACGTGCAGCGGCATGTCCTGGAGGCCGAGGACGAGGAGGGAGGCGGTGAGCAGCAGCCCGCCGCCCACGAGCAGGAGGGCCTCGAGGCGGCCGGCGCCCACCGAGAGCCGCCGCCCCCAGAGCTTGGGGCCCCAGAAGTGGAGCCCGGCCACGAGGGCGAGGGTCACGGGCAGGAAGAAGAGCCCGTGCTGGGTGCCGGTGGCGAAGGCGTTGACGTGGAGGTCGCCGGCGGCGTCGAGGGCGGAGGCGGCGCCGGCGAGCAGGCCCAGGCCCAGGGCGAGGGAGAACCCCACGGCCAGGATGGCGGGGACCGCCGGGGTCCGGGGCCCGGGCCGGGGGTGGCGGCGCCCGGACGCCAGCGTGAGCAGCCAGTTGACCACCACCGAGAGCACCGGGAGCAGCACGACGAGGGCACCGGCGACGAAGAGCCACCGGCCGTCGGACAGGCCCACCACCTCGGAGGGCCACCCGAAGAAGGCAAGGGTGCCCGTCGCCCCCAGGGCGGCCATGGCCCGGCCATGGTCGGCGATGCGGGCGCGGGCGAAGACGGGGACGATCTCGCTCACGATGCCCAGGGCGGCCACGAGCAGGCCCCAGAGCATGGGGTAGGCCCCGAACCAGAAGAGCGTGGGCCACAGGGTCGACCCGGGAGGCTCGGATGCCCCGGCGAGGAGCTGGCCCCCGAGGTTGCGGTCGACGAAGAGCATCACCAGGGCGGCCAGGAGCACGCCGAGGGCGACGACGAAGACCGAGGCCATGACCGTGACGGCCCAGGAGAAGAGCGGGAGCCGGGCCAGGGTGACGCCCGGGGCCCGGAGCTTGGCCACGGTGACCACGAGGTTGACCGAGGCGGCGACGGCAGCGACGAGCGAGAGCCCCACGCCGAGGATGACGAGGTCGACCGCCTCGCCCCCGAACCCCGGCCCGAGGGGTAGGGGCGAGCCCAGGGTCCAGCCCGAGACGACCTTGGAGCCCCCGTCGAGGAAGGGCGCGGCGGCCACCATGCCGCCGCCGATGACGGTGAGCCAGAGGGCCATGGCCTGGAGGCGGGGGAAGGCCAGGCGGGTAGCGCCGATCTGGAGCGGCACCACGGCGGTGGCCAGGCCGAGGACGGCGGGGACGAGGAAGAAGAAGACCCCGAAGAGCCCATGGTAGGAGAAGGCCTCGCTGTACTGGTTGACGGTGAGCAGGTCGCCGTCGGGACCGGCGAGCTGGGCTCGCAGCAGGACGCCGAGGACGCCGCTGGTGAGCAGGAAGGCCAGGGCCACGACGAGGTAGAGCGTGCCCACGGTCTTGTGGTCGAGGGCGGCGTCGCCGGCTCGGGCCCCTGCCCCGGCACCGGCCGCCGTCGTCGCGCTGGCCGGGCCGTCCACCACGGTGGCGCTCACGGCCGGGGCACCGGTGACGCACCCCCCGGGGCCCGGGGGGTGCGCACGCTCGGCGAGTCGGGGGGCACGGCAGGCTCGGCCATCTTGCGGGACTCTATACAGCGAGGTGTCGCGCCATCGAACCGGGCCGGACGCCACCGCCGCCCAGCCGGGGGGTTGCCCCCGTCAGGCGAGGAGGAGGCGGTCGAGGGCCATGGCGCCGAAGAGGAGGGTGACGTAGGTGATGGAGTACCCGAAGAGGCGCATGGCCCGGGCCTCGGTAGGGTCCCGGAGGAGCTGCACGGCCAGCACGGTGAAGAACCCCCCCAGGGCGAGGGCGGCGACGAGGTAGACCGGCCCCATGCGCCCCACGACCTGGAAGGCGAGGCTCGTGGCCCAGAGCACGACCGTGTAGCCGAGGATGCGGCGGGCCGTGGCCGCCAGGCTCGCCACCGAGGGCAGCATGGGAACGTCGGCCGAGGCGTAGTCGTCCCGGTAGCGGATGGCCAGGGCCCAGAAGTGGGGCGGGGTCCAGACGAAGACGAGGGCGAAGAGCACGAGCGGGGCGGCCTCCACCCTGCCCGTCACCGCCGACCAGCCCACGAGCACGGGCACGGCCCCGGCGGCGCCGCCGATGACGATGTTGCGCTCCGAGGACCGCTTGAGCCAGACGGTGTAGACGAGCACGTAGAAGGCGGTGGCGCTCAGGGCGAGCACGGCACTCAGGGGGTTCACCAGCACCCAGAGCTCGACCCCGGACACCACCTCGAGGGCGACGGCGAAGGCCAGGGCCTGGGCCGGGCTGATCTCGCCGGTCACGAGCGGGCGACCGCGCGTCCGGGCCATGACGGCGTCGATGTCTCGGTCGAGCACCATGTTGAGGGCGTTGGCCCCGGCGGCGGCCAGGGAACCTCCCACCAGGGTGGCGACCACGAGCCCCAGCGGCGGCAGGCCCCGGGCGGCCACGACCATGGTGGGCAGGGTGGTCACGAGCAGGAGCTCGATGATCCGGGGCTTGGTGAGGGCGAGGTAGGCGGCGGGCCGGGACCGCTCCCGGGCGGGGGCGGGTCCGAGCGCCGGTTGGGATGCCGGTCCGCTCCCGGCCGGACCCGCCCCGCCCGGCCGGCGCTCGCCGGCGAGGCTGGAGAGCGGGCGCTCGGGGGACCGGCTCACGGCGAGGTGGTGGTGGAGGGGCCGGTGGTCGGGGTGGTGGTAGCGGTGGCGCTCGTGGTCGTCGTCGCCCTCGCCGTGGTCGTGGTGGTGCTGGCGCCCGTGGGGGTCGACGTGGAGGTGGACCGGCCCGCCGCCTCCTCGGCCAGGGTGGTGGAGGGGAGGGGGGGCGGCGGGGGCGCCGGCCGCCCCGGGGTGGGCCGGAACACCGGGGTGTAGTCGCCCCGCACCGAGTCGGTCACCCGGTAGACGGGGTCACCCTCGGTGGTGGTGACGTAGAGCTGGGAGGCGTTGTCGGCCTGGTAGCTGGCGTAGACGATCCGGGACCCGTCGGGCGAGAACTCCGGGTTCTGGTCGCCGGCACCCGAGGCCGTCACCTCCCGCTCGTTGCCGCCGTCGGGGTCCATGACGAAGATCTGGTAGGCGTCGTCGTCGACGGTGGGGTCGTCGCCCAGCCTCACGAAGGCGATCTCGCTCCCGTCCGGCGACCAGGCGGGCTGGTCGTCGGAGAGGTCGTTGTCGGTGAGGCGACGGACGTCGGTGCCGTCGGCGGCCATGACGTAGAGCTCGCTGTTGCCGGGGTCCTCGGTGCCCACGTCGGAGGAGGCGTAGACGATCTCCCGGCCGTCGGGGGACCACCGGGGGGCGGCGTCGCTGTAGGCCCAGTCGGTGAGGCGGGCCAGGTTCTCGCCGTCGACGTCCATGACGTAGATGTCGAAGCTGCCCTCCCGGTTGCTGGCGAAGGCGACCCGGCTGCCGTCGGGGGAGAGGTCGGGGTAGCGGTCCTCGCCCGGGTGGTTGGTGAGCCGGCGAGCGCCCGACCCGTCGGCGTTCATGAGGTAGAGCTCGCTGTTGCCGTCACGGGTCGACTCGAAGATGATCTGGGACCCGTCGAAGGAGTACCGGGGCGAGCTGTCGGAGGCGTCGTTCGTCGTGAGGCGCCGGAGGTTCGAGCCGTCCACGTCGATGGTGTAGATCTCGAAGTTGCCGTCGCGGCTGCTCGTGAAGGCGATCTCGCCGGTGGCGAAGTCGGCCGGAGGCGGGGGCAGCCCGGCCCCACCAGAATCGCCCAGGAACACGATGGCTGCCACCACCACGGTGATGACCACGGCGAGGGCCGCGACCAGCACCGGGAGTCGCTCGTTCGACAAGGGGCCCGAACCGCCCGAGCCGGACCAGAGGCTCTGCATGGCGCACAGTCAACCATCCCGGAGCCCATGATCTCTCATCGGTGGCCCGGCGCTCGTCGCGGCGGTCGGGGCGAGGCCGCCGAGCCGGGCCCCGAGGTCGGTAACATCGCCACTCCATGGGCGGTAGCGCCGAGGAGCAGCTCGAGCAGATCCAGGCGCAGCTCGCCGACCTCGAGACGGCGCTGGGCCACCAGCGCTCCGCCTTCATCGACATCGCCGGCGCCCGCTCCAGCGAGCTGCGCACCGGCCTCGACGACGTAGCCCAGGTGGTCGGCGCCCTGCGGGCCGAGGTCGCCAGCCTCCGGGAGCTGCAGGCCGCGGTCCGGGAGCGGCTCTACGACCTCGTGGCCGAGGCCGTGCAGCCCGAGCTGCGCTCGGCCCTCGGCCAGCACTTCCCCCACCTCGTGGTCGAGGCCCTGAGCCCGGACCTCCGCCAGGCCCTCGTCGACTGGCTGCCCACGTTCATGATCGAAGCCGTGCGGCCCGAGGTCCGCCAGGGCCTCGACGAGCGCCTACCGGCGGTGGTGACCGAGGCGGTCACCCCCGAGGTCCGGCGAGCCATCACCGACCGCCTCCCCGCCCTCATCACCGACGCCGTGCGCCCCGAGGTGCGGGCCACGCTCTCGGAGCGCCTGGCCGGCGTGGTGGCCCAGGTCGTGAGCCCCGAGGTGGCCGGGCTCCTGGCCGAGCGCCTGCCCCAGATGCTGGCCGAGATCATCGGCCCTGAGCTGGCCGAGACCCTCACCGAGATCGAGGCCTCCGCCGCCGAGCTTCGGGCCGAGTCCGGTCGCCTGCGATCCCTGCGGGAGGTGGTCGCCGACCAGCTCCCCCCGGCGGTGCTGGCGGCGGTGGAGCCCCACCTCGTCGAGGCGATCGAGGAGCGGCTTCCGGCGCTGCTGGCGGCGTCGGCCGATCCCGCCCTGCGCGCCGCCGTCACCGAGGACCTCCCCGTCCTCGTCGCCGAGTCGCTGGGGCCCGAGGTGGGGGCCCGGGTGGGCGAGGCCCTGCCGTCGGCGCTGGCCGAGACCCTGCGGCCCGACCTCGTGCGCTCGTTGGCCGAGACCGTGGCCCTCGCCCTTCCCGGCGCCGTGGCCGAGGCCGTGCAGCCCGAGCTCCGCCAGAACCTCGAGGGCGCCCTGCCCATGGCCGTGGCCGAGACGGTGGTGGCCGCCCTGGCCGCCCTGCTCGCCGACCAGCTGCCCGACCAGCTCACCGACGTGGTCCTGCCCCAGATGGCGGTCTCGCTCACGGAGGTCGAGCGCAACGCCGCCGACCTGCGCCACGAGGCGGCCCAGCTCCGCAACCTGCGCCAGAGCATCGGGGAGCGCATGCCCGAGGCCGTGGTGAGCTCCGTGCAGCCCGTCTTCGAGGACCTCCTCGGCGTGCGCCTCCCCGGGGTCGTGAACGCCGCCGTGGGGCCGGCCCTGCGGGAGGTGCTGGGCGACCGGCTGCCCGAGCTCGTCGAGGCGGCGGTAGCGGAGGTGGTCGGTACCGAGGCCCGCCGGTCCCGGGGGGATGAGGCCGCAGGCGGCCCGGCCACCGCCGATGCCGGGGTGCTCGAGGCCCTGGTGGAGGAGCTGGGCGCCCTGCGGGCCGAGCAGGCCGACCTGCGCCGGGCCCTCCCCGCCCTCGTGGCCGAGGCGGTGGCCGAGGCGGTGGCCGAGGCGATGGCGGGGAGGGGAGCCGATCGCCCACC
>Ga0187893_10014799_pt1 | contig 10562 bp, 4 predicted proteins | sample MA1701074metaG_FD_139574 | JGI IMG/M metagenome (GOLD analysis project Ga0187893, IMG submission 139574) | White microbial mat communities from a basaltic lava cave in the Kipuka Kanohina Cave System on the Island of Hawaii, USA - MA170107-4 metaG ...
AAGCGCTCGTAGTGGCCGAGGTCGAGGTCGGTCTCGGCGCCGTCCTCGGTGACGAACACCTCGCCGTGCTGGAACGGCGACATGGTGCCGGGATCGACGTTGATGTAGGGGTCGAGCTTGATGTTGGTGACGCGGATGCCGCGCGATTCCAGGATCGCGGCGAGCGACGCGGCGGCGATTCCCTTCCCCAGACTGGAGACGACGCCGCCGGTGACAAACACGTACTTCGTCATGAACGCCGTTCAGGGCGTGGATGAGGGAGTCTACAGGAATCGACCTGCGGCAACAAACGCGACGCCGCCCGCGGAGGCGTCACCGCCGCGTGCGCGCGAGCAGCATGCGCATCGGGAGCAGCCGCCGCTTGAATGGATCGAGCACCAGCCCGAGGCTCTCAAGCGTCGTCGCGCCCAGCAGCGGCTCGTCGCCTTGCTCGCCGAAAATCACCGGCGCAGCGCCTCCCGTGCCCAGGTGCTCGAAATACGCGTCGCCGACCCGGCGCGAGATCGTGCGCCCGTCGGCAAGAGCGAACTCGACCGTGCGGTGCGGCCGGATGCCGAGGCGCACCAGGGTCTTCGCGGGGACCAGGCTGTAGACGGCGCCCGAATCGACGAGAAAGCGCACCTGCACGCTGCGACGCGCGCTGCGACGCTCTTTCACGAGCAGCTTTTGCGTCGTCATTCCCACCGCCAAATCCTAGCACGTGGCCGCCGGGACCCGGCGAGCGGCGCCGGTGAATGAGACTCCGCTGCTACTGCGCCGCGATGCGGCACTCCAGATCGCCCGCCGCGCCCACCGTGCCGCCCTGGATGGTGACGTTCGAGGCCTGCGGCGGCAGCGCCACCCGCAGCGGCGCGGGCGAAGGCACCGGCGGCTCGTTCAGGCTCGACGCAAAGCCGAATTCTCCGGCCTTGACGACCAGCGTGGCCACTCGGGTCGTCACCGAGATCGCGCCGTCGGCCACGTCCACGTGCGTGCCGTTGGCGGGCGGCCGGCCGCTCGGCGTGACGATCGCGCCGCAGTCGTCGTTGCACACCAGCGCCCCGAAGTGCGTGCCGCGGATGCCGATGGTGGCGCTCGGGGTCGCGAGGCGGAAGCTCGCGGGGTTGCGGCGCGCCAGCAGCCCGGTCACAGCCCGCATGCCGCCTTTCAGGAGCGAGAGCAGCACGTTGTCCGCCGCCGGGCGGCCTTCCTCGTAGCGGAACGCCTCGATCCTGAGCTGGCTCGCCGGGCGCAGCACGACGTCGCCGCCGTCGGTCCAGCGGATGCGCGCGTAGGCGTTGTCCGCGGTGATCACCAGATCGCCCTCGCGCACTTCCGAGCGCAGCGAGAGGATGCGCGACTGGCCGTCCGCGCGCTGCGCGAGCACCGCCCCGGAGAGGTGCGTCACCTGGCCGGCGAGCGCGAGCGCCGCGCCGGGCAGCGCGAGCAGCGCCGCGAGCGCGAGGCTAGCTGCAGGAAGGAGCCTTCTTCTCATCCTTCTTTTCCTCGCCGAGCCCGCCGGCGCCGCCCAGGCCCAGGTCGAACTCCTCGAACGCGTCGGAGGACTCCTCGATCGCCACCAGCACCGAGTTGTCCACGGGCGGGGGCGCGGCGGGAAGCGGCGGCGGCGCCGGCGGTGCTTGGACGGTTGTCCCCGTGCCACCGAACACGCCCGAGGCTGTGAGGGGCGCCGGCAGCGTCGGGTTGCTGGAGAGGATCGTGCAGCCGACGCACTCGGGCGCAGTGATGCTCACCATCCCGGTATCGGCGACGATCGCGGCGTTGGCGTTTGTGCCCGTGCCTGCTTGAAGGGTGACCCTGCCGCCGGCGTTCACCGTAACGTCGCCCGTGCCCGCCTGGATGAGCGCGTACGAATCCAGCCCCGCGCCGCCGGCCAGCATCACGTCTCCGCTCACGTTCAGCGTGACACCGGCAGGATCGATCGAGGCCGACGCGCCGTTGGCATTGCCGCCTTCGACGCTGACCGAGCCGGCGTTGATCGTCACAATCCCGGTCGCCTGCAGCTTTGCAGCGAGGCTCGCCGAGGTGTCGCTGCCGCGCACCAGCACGGCGCCCGTGCCGACGTCGATCGTCAGGTCGTTCGATGCGCTCACCATTGCCGAGGTGCTCGCCGAGGGAATCGGCTGCACCGTCAGGTTCGCTCCCGTCAGCCTCACATCACCGCCCCTCAGCGTGCCCTGCTCGACGCTGACGTTGCCCGCCGTGAGTAACGACAGGCTGTTCGTCCCCGTGGAGAAGTCGCCGAAGACGTCACTGATCTTGACGATCCCCGCGCTCCCAGCGCCGGTGTTGCGCACGATCAGGGGGTCGGTGAAGGCGTGGCCGCCGAGCGTGATCAACCCGGTGCCCGAGGGGTGGCCGATCGTAATCTGCGAGAAGCCGTCCTGGATCGCGTTCAACTTGCCGATGCCCAGGTTGAACTGACCCGGAACGCCTCCGCCGCTGCCCAGCCCGATGGTCGTCGCTGGGTTGATCGGCTCGATGAAGAGCTGTCCCGTTCCGCGGATTTGCACTCCGGCGATGTCGATGCTCTCCGCCGGCGCGGCGGAGTCCGAGCGCAGGATGATCGTGCTCGCGCTCGCCGGATCGCCGATCACTCCGCTCGACAGCCCGAGCCCCTCGCTGCCGAACGGGCCCGGCCCGGAACCGGTTCCGGTGAACGTAATCGGACCGCCGCCGGTCGACCGGGTGGTGCCGGTATAGAAGAGGATGCCCCGATTGCCGACGCCGGATCCGGAGCCCGTGCCGGTGACCGAGATCGCGCCGCTCGCGGTCGTGAGGTTCCCGGAGAGGTCGACTCCCTGCGAGTTGTTCCCCGAACCGCCGGCGACACCGATGATCGTGATCGAGCCGGCGCCGCCGGTCTGGACGGGCGCATTGACGCGCGCGCCGTCGTTGTCGTCGGTGCTGCCAGCTCCCGTGCCGGAAATAACGATGGAACCGCTCCCGCCCGAAACGAGCGAGCCCGGCTCAAGCCGGACCCCGTCGTTGCGGCTCACTCCCGCGCCGGCCAGCCCCGTGAGCGTGACGTTGCCCGCGCCGGTGGACTGGATCGTCGCGCCGCCGAGCTTGACGCCGCTGTTGTCGTTGCCGCTGCCCGCGCCGGTGCCCGACACCGAGAGCGGGCCGGCGGTCGTCACGAGCGCGCCGCTCTCCAGCCTGACGCCGTTGTTGTTGTCGCCGCCCGGGCCGCCCTGCCCGGTGAGCGTGATCGCGCCGCCGCCGGTGGACTCGACAGTCGCGGAGCCGAGCTTGATGCCGACGGTGTCGTTGCCGCCCGTTCCCCCCGCGCCGTCGATCGTGACGGCGCCGGTGGTCGTGACCAGCGCACCGCTCTCCAGCCTGACGCCGTCGTTGTTGTCGAACGCGCCCATTCCACCCTGTCCGGTGAGCGTGATAGTGCCGCTGCCGGTGGACTGCAAGGTCGCACTGCCGATCTTGATCCCCGAATTGTCGCTGCCGGTGCCCACCCCGGTGCCCATCACGGTGAGCGCTCCGCCGGACGAAACCGTTGCGGCGCCCTCGATCCGCACGCCGTTGTTGTTATCGGTCCCTCCTCCGCCCTGTCCGTCGAGCGTGAGATTGCCGCTGCCCGTTGTCCGCACCAGCGTGCCGGACTGCCCGATCCGGATTCCCACGTTGTCGCTCGAACTGCCTGCGCCGCCCGTGCCCATTACCGTCAGCGTTCCAGCGGCCGATATCGTGCCGGCGCCTTCGACACGCACGCCGTCGTTGCTGCTGGTGCCGGCGCCGCCCTGGCCGACGATGTCGATCGACCCGGCGCTGAGCGTTTCGACCCGCCCGCTCGCGAGCACCGCGAGACCGTAGTTGTCGCTGCTCGAGCCGGTGTTTCCCGTGGCGTCGATCGTGATGTTGCCGCTCACCGACGTGACCGCGGCCGACGATCCGGCGATGTACACCCCGGCGTTCGTCGCCGTCCCCGTGCCGCCGAGGCCGGTGATGTTGATCGCTCCCGAGGAAGAACTCACGGGACCATTGATCACCACGCCGCGATTCAGGTTCCCGGCGGAGCTACCGGCCGTGCCGTCCAGCGTGATCGTGCCCGATCCGCCCGCCTGCACGAGTGAAACGCTGTCCAGCGCGATTCCGGCGTTGTTGAACGTGCCGCTACCCCCGATTCCGGTGAGCGCGATGTCGCCGCCGGCTGTCGTGATCGAGGCGGAACCGATCCCGAGGAGGTTCACTCCCTGCGACGCCGCAACGCCGCTGCTGCCGCCCTGTCCGAAGATCGTGATCGCGCCCGTGCTCGTCTGGATCGACGGCGCCGTGCCTTCGATCTTGACCCCGGCCTCGAGCGCCGTGCCACCGGTGCGGCCCTGACCTCGCACGCTGATATCGCCCGCGCCTGCCGAGAGCGTCGCGTCATTGATGCGGACGCCGTGGCCGCTGCTCGCGGCGGTTCCCATGGCCGAAGTGGTGAACGGATCGGCGCCTCCGCCCAGGGTGATGGCGCCGCCGCCACTCGAAACCACCGTGCCCGGCGCGAGCGAGATCGCCCCAGCACCGCTCGCATCCCGGTCGGAGTTGAGCGTGATGTCGAACGGTCCGCCGGTGGTCGTAATGCTCGCGCCGGTGTTCAGGAAGATGTCGTTGCTTGCCTGGGCAGTGAGCGAACCTGCCCCTGCCCCGATGTGCGTGACGACGTTCCCGATGTTGAGATCGCCGTTGCCGATTCCGGTGCCTGCGGCAGCGAGCGTAATGCTGCTGCCGGTGCAGATCGGCCCACCCGTGCCGCCTGTCGGGCCGCAGCCCGCGGTCCCGGGCTGCGTCGTGAGGCCGCCGTTCACCGTAATCGAGATGTCGCCGCTCGTCACGTTCTGCACGCCCTTCACCGCGCCGCCGAAGAACGGCACGCCGCCGATCACCAGGTTGGTGCCGGCGTTGGGCGCATCGACGAAGATGCCGGGGGAGGCTTCGTGCGTATGGGACTCGAACAAGATCGTGTTGCCGCCGAAGGGCCGGATCCGCATCGGCTGCGCTGCGGTGCCGACCGAGCCGCCCGAGGCAAGGCCGCCGAAGTCCACTTCCATCAGCAGGTTCGTCACCGTGATGAGCGAGGAGCCCGACGCGCGCAGGATGCTGCTGCCGCTGGTCCGGCCGTTTTGCTGAAGATTGACGTTCGCGGCGGTGACATTCTCCACCACGAGGTTGCCGCTCGCCGCTCCCGGCACGCCCGCGCCCACCGTGAGCGCGATCGTTCCGGTGTTGGCGTCCAGGGTCGTCCCCGGCGCCATCGTGATGCCGCCGGCACCCGGATCGCGCTCGGCGGGAACCGCCCCTGGGTTGTTAGCGAACAGATTGAGGTCGCCGTTATTCGTGGTGATGTTCGCGTTCACCGCGATGCCCCGCCCCGCGCGCAGGGTCAGCGTGCCCCCGAGCGGAAGGTCGGTGCTCGCGATCGGCGTCTCCACGCTGACGTCGTTGTTGGCTGCGAGATCGACGTTCGACCACGCGCCGTTCAGGTTGGAGGGCGGCAGAAAGAGCGTCGCGCCGGGGCTGTCGGAGAACGCGATCGCCCCGCCGCTCGTCGTGGCGGTCGCCGCGCTCAGCACCGAGACGCTCGGGTCCGCCCTGTTGGTGACGTAGACGCGATCGCCCGCGGGCCGCGGCACGACGAAGATCGGGTCGTTGCCGACAGGGACCGTGCTGACGACCGCGTTCGTCGCGGTGCTGATCACGGATACGTTGTCCGAGCTGCGGTTCGATACATAGAGGCGGCTGCCGTCGGCACTCAGCGCCGACAAGGCCGGCGTCGTGCCGACGGGGACGGTGGCGATCACCAGGTTCGTGCCGGTGTCGATCACCGATATCGAATTGCCCGTGCCGTTGGTCACGTAAGCGCGCGAGCCGTCGGCCGAAAGCGCGATATGCCTCGGCTGACCGCCGACGGCGATGGTCGCGACGACCGAGTTGCCGCCGGTATCGATCACCGACACGGTATTCGCCGAGAGGTTGGCGGTGTAAGCGCGGCTGCCATCCGGCTTGATGACGATCCATTGCGGGTTCGCCCCGACGCCAATCGTGGTGACGACGTTGTTGGTCGCCGCATTCACCACCGACACCGAGTTGGAGGCGCCGTTGTTCGCGTAGACGAAGGCGCCGTCCGGGGTCACCGCGCTCACCGAGGGGCCGCCCTGGATCGTGACCTGCACCGTCGTATTGGTCGCGGTGTCGAGCACCGTCAGCCGGTTGTCGTTGCCGTTGGTGATGAACGCCTTGCTGCCGTCGGGCCGCACCGAGATGTGATTCGAGCCGAAACCGGTGGCGGGCGTGGCGATCACGGTGTTCGTCGAGGTGTCGATCACCGACAGCGTGCCGGGCACGCCCGGCGCGGTCGTGTCCACGGCGAACACCCGGCTGCCGTCCGGGCTGATGGCGATCACCTGGGCTCCGGTCACGGGAATCGTGGCGACTACGGTGTTGCTCGCGGTGTCGATCACGGTCACCACGTTCACGGTGGGGCCTGCACCGACGTAGGCGCGCGAGCCGTCGGGCGAGAGAACGAGCGGCATCGCGCCGCCGCCCGACGCGGCCGAGATGGTCGTGACCAGCGACAGGTCCGCTGCGATGGTGATGTTCTTAGGGTCGATCAGGAGCGAGCCGTGCTTGTAGCCCGCCTTGAGCGCCCGGCCCGTGTACTCGCCATTGAGCGCGATCTTCTGCCTGCCCGAAAGCTCGAGAAAGCCGCCGTTGCCGCCGTCCACGCCGCCGTCGACGCGCACCGCCGAGCCGCGCTGCATGTCGAGCGTGTCGTCGGCCACGATCTGCACGCTGCCGCCGTCGTGCTCGCCGCCCGGCGCTCCCGAGGCCGAGACGAGGCTGCCCGGGGCGAGCGTGATGTTGCTGCTCGCCCGCAGCTGGATCTCGCCACGCGCACCGGCTCGAACGGTATCGGCGCGCACGATGCCGCGCTGATCGATCAGGCCGGCGTAGATGCCGGCCTTGCCGCCGTCGGCCAGGATCTGGCCGACGTTCAGCGCCTCGCCCCCTGCGGTCACCTCCACCCGCAGGCCCGGCACGTCCGCCTCGACCAGCCTCACGGTCTTCCCGGCTGCGAGCAGCACCTCGCCTCCGGGCGCGGTGATGACGCCGTGGTTCTGCACCTCCGGCGCGATCAGGTAGACGAGGCCCCCGTTCCCCGCGGTGATCGCCCCCTGGTTGACGATCGGGTTCGCTACCGCCCCGGCCTGGAAGTTGAGCCTGCCGGCGAGGAAATCCTGGTCGCTCAGGTTGAGCGTGGTGGCCACCAGCCCGGCGACGTCCACCACCGAGCCCTTGCCGAACACGATCCCGTTGGGGTTGAGGAGGAACACCCGGCCGTTCGACCACAGCGTCCCGAGGATCGAGGAGGGATCCTGCCCGACCACCCGGTTCATCACGCTGCTTGCCGCCGATTGCTGCTGGAAGCGCGTCGCCTCCCCCGCGGCGATCGAGAAGCCCTGCCAGTGGATGATTGCGTTCGGGGTGTTTGTGACCGTGAGGGTCCTGCCCACGGTCGAGAAGGTCGCGGAGCCGTGCACGACCGCCGGGCCGGTCGGATTGGCCAGCGCGAGCTGGCTCGCAAAGCACGACGCGACCGCAGCGGCGAGCAGCCGGCGCTGCATTTGCGGAACGCGCTCCGAGCGATCAGCCACGCCCCTTCCCCCTGGCACGGCGACTATAGACCTTCAGCCAGCCGCGCGCATGTGAACGATTGCAAGCGCCCTCAGAACGACCACACCGAGCTGAACGCGACGCGCTGGTGGTTGCGCTGCCGCGTGCCGCCCTCGTCCACGATCTGCGCGAGGTCCAGGCGCAGCGCGAACGCCTTGCGCTTCGACAGCCGCAGCCCCAGCCCCGCGCTCGCGATCCCGTTGCGCACCTGCTCGCCCGGCAGCGGGTTGACGCGCGAGGTGCGGCCGAAGTCGTAGAACGCGAGCAGCCGCAGGTTCCATTGCTTCCACCCCAAGCGCGGCGATAGCTCGGGCGTGTAGAGCTCGAGCTGCCCCGCATGGCCGCGGTCGTCCGCCCGCTCGCGCTCGAGGAACCCGCGGACCGAGGTCGCGCCGCCGATGCCGAACTGCTCGGGCGGCACGAGCACTTCGTCCGCATGCTGCAGCTCGAGGCGCGCGCGCGCCTGCCAGTCGCCGGGCAGCGCCTGCGCGATGCTCGCCCCCGCCCGGTAGACCCGGTAGCCCCCCTTCGCCCCGAAGCGCGCGCGGCCAAGCGCATCCGTATCGCCACGCGAGCCGCCGGGAACGTTGTGCGAGGCGGTGACATGGAACGAGGCCGTCCCGGCGGTGCGCGTCCAGGAGCCCGCGTAGGTGAGCGAGAACGGCGTGAGGGAGAACGTCGCGCCCGCCGTGCCGCAGCCCGCGGCACCGAAGGCGCCGAGCGCGCAGGTGTTGCGGTACATGCGGTGATCCAGGCCGAAGACCAGCTTGTGGTCGTAGCCCACGACGCGCTCGAAGTGCTGGTTGTAGCGAACCCCGACGATTCCGCCGCGCCCGCTGAAGGTGAGCGGCCCGGTGGGCGTGCTCGTGGTGCCGGCGTCGACGTCGGAGTAGCCGGCGATCAGGTCGACCGAGGCGCCGCGCGCGTAAAGCGGGAAGTGATAGCCGACGCTGTAGATGCCGACGCGGCTGGGGGCATCCGAGGTCACGAACTGGAGCGTCACTGCATGGTCGCGGTCGAACAGGTTCGAGTTCTGGTAGCCGATGCCGGCGCGGTAGTAGCCGGTCGCGCCGGTGCCCGAATTGTCGAGCGTGACGAACCACTTCCTGGGATCTTCGTCCTCCACCTCGACCAGCGCATCCACCTCGCCCTGCTGCTTGCCGGCGCGCAGCGTGACCGTGGTCTGCTTCGCGGGCGACTCGTTGACGATCCGGAGGTTCCTCGCCACTTCGCCCGCGTTGGGCGAGCGCCCCTCGGCGAGCGATGGCAGGCTCGCGCGCACGTTCGCCTCGCTGAAGAACTTGTTGCCGCGCACCTCCAGCCGCCGGATCTTCGCCTCGATCACGCGCAGCGTCACCACGCCCTTTTCCAGGTCCTGCTCCGGGAGAAAGACTTGCACCGCGCTGTAGCCGCGCGACCGGTAGGCGCCCTCGAGCGCTTCCAGGGCGCGCTGCACATCGCCGAAGTCGCGCCGCTTGCCGAGGAAGGGAGCGACGATCGCCCCAAGCTCGTCTTGCGGCAGCAGGGTATTTCCTTCGACGATGAAGCGCTCGATGTCAAAGCGCAGCTCGACCGGGGCCTGGACAGGAGCGGGCGCTTGCGCGAGGGCTGCCGAGACTCCGCTCAGCAACGAGAGCACGATGAGATATAGATTACGCATCAGTGCGTTACGCGACATAGCTCGATCTTATATGAACTCGAGATTGGCCGCTCGCCGAGCCGTCCCGAGCCTGCCCTGCTCCGGCTTTCCTGAGAGCCAGCATAACCCGGTTCGATGCGCCGCGGCCGGCGCGCGGCGCACGGCCTCGCCGGGCCGCCGGGCGCGCTACGCCTCCGCCAGCTCCGGCCGGCGGCGGAACTGCTCCAGCGCCTCCGGGTTGGCGAGCGCCTCGAGGTTCTTCACCGCGCGCCCGTGCACCACGTCGCGCACCGCGAGCTCGACGATCTTGCCGCTGCGGGTGCGCGGGATGTCGGCGACCTGCACGATCTTCGCCGGCACGTGGCGCGGCGTGGTGTTGGCGCGGATGCGCTGCCGGATCCTCGCCGCGAGCGCCTCGTCGAGCGTCGCGCCGTCCTGGAGCTTCACGAACAGCACCACGCGCACGTCGCCTTCCCACTCCTGCCCGATCACGATCGACTCCGCCACCTCCTCGAGGCTCTCGACCTGGCGGTAGATCTCGGCGGTGCCGATGCGCACGCCGCCCGGGTTGAGCACCGCGTCCGAGCGCCCGTAGATGATCAGGCCGCCGTGCGCGGTCTCCTCGCACCAGTCGCCGTGGCACCAGACCCCGGGGTATTTCTCGAAGTAGGCGGCGCGGTACTTGGCCCCGTCCGGGTCGTTCCAGAACGCGACCGGCATCGAGGGGAACGGGCGGGTGCAGACCAGCTCGCCCTTGGCGCCCCGTACCGGCCGGCCGTCCTCGTCGAACACCTCGACCGCCATGCCCAGGCCCTTGGCCTGGATCTCGCCGCGCCACACCGGGCCCATCGGGTTGCCGAGCACGAAGCAGGAGACGATGTCGGTGCCGCCCGAGATCGAGGCGAGGCAAAGGTCCTGCTTCACGTTCGCGTACACGTAGTCGAAGCCCTCCGGCGCGAGCGGCGAGCCGGTCGAGAGCAGCGCGCGCAGCTTCTCCAGGCGGTGCGTCTCGCTCGGCTTCAGGCCCACCTTGGCGATCGCGTCGATGTATTTGGCGGAGGTGCCGAAGTGCGTCATGCCCTCCTCCTCGGCGAAATCGAACAGGATGCGGCCGCGGCCGACGAAGGGCGAGCCGTCGTAGAGCAGCAGCGCCGCGCCGCTCGCCAGCCCCGAGGCGAGCCAGTTCCACATCATCCAGCCGAGCGTCGTGAAATAGAACAGCCGGTCACCCGGCCTGACGTCGGTGTGC
>Ga0187893_10014801_pt1 | contig 10562 bp, 8 predicted proteins | sample MA1701074metaG_FD_139574 | JGI IMG/M metagenome (GOLD analysis project Ga0187893, IMG submission 139574) | White microbial mat communities from a basaltic lava cave in the Kipuka Kanohina Cave System on the Island of Hawaii, USA - MA170107-4 metaG ...
GTTTCGCGCCGTGTCCTTTTCCCTTGACGGGGCCCCGATGGCAGACGGCGGCGCGAAACCCCGCAGCGGGGCATTCGCGCCCTACAAACCCGTTGAGCGCCTTTTCATCAACTGCCACCGGCTACAGTGTCAAGAAGGTGTCCGACGATTGGCAAAAACTCGAAAACGGCTTTTGCAAGTCGTTGATTTGCAAGTTGCCATTTTTGCAAAAGTCAATCGTTGGACACCTTCTCAAGATGCGCCCGTCCAAGCCCGCACCGCGAATCGGGGGTTGCATCCGATGGCGCAATCCGCTAAACACGCTGTCCGCCGCCGCGCGCGTCCGAGGCCCGCGCAGTCGCGTCCGCGTCAGGGTTCAACATGGCTGGCACTGTCACCAATAATTCTCCCACGCAAACGTCGTCCGTGAACGCGGGCGCGGCGGTCGCGGACAAGCCCGCGCGGGCGCAGCGTCCAGCGTCGGCGTTGTTTCCGCTCGACCGCGTGCCGCCGCACAGCGTTGACGCCGAGATGGCGATGCTCGGTTCGATGCTGCTTTCCAGCGACGCCGTGGCGGACGTGGTGAAGGTCGTGGGCAAGACGCAGCTGGAGCTTGGATTTTTTTATCATCCCGCGCACCGCGTCATCTTCGAGGCGGTTGCCGATTTGTGGGACAGCCGTCAGCCCGTGGACATCGTGACGGTGTCGCAGAAGCTCCAGGACCGCGGGCAACTGGAGGAGGCGGGCGGCCGGGTCTATATCGGCAACCTCATCCATTGCGTCGCGACCGCCGCCAACGTCAATCATTACCTCGAAATCGCGCGGGAAAAATTCTGTCTCCGCCGTCTCATCCACGTCTGCACGGATGTCGTGTCGCGCAGCTTCGAGCAGCAGGAGGAAGTGAACTCGTTGCTCGACCAGACCGAGCAGAACATTTTTGATTTGAACAGCGACCGCGACAGCGCAGCAGCCAGGGGGATGAAGGAACTGACCAAGCAGACGATGGAAGTGGTCACCGACCTACTCCAGCGACGCGGCGCGTTGACGGGGTTGCCGACGGGATTCCGCGATTTGGATCGGTTGACCAGCGGCTTGCAACGCTCGGAAATGATCATCATCGCCGCGCGCCCCAGCATGGGGAAAACCGCGCTGGCGATGAACATCGCCGAGCACGTGGCGATGGATTACGAGTGGACGGACGACGAAGGCAAAACGCGGCGCGGCGCGCCCGTGGGCGTGTTCTCGCTGGAAATGTCGGCGCAACAACTCGTGATGCGTCTGCTCTGCGCGCGGGCAAAGGTGAATTTGCGCAAACTGCGCGACGGGTTCGCGTCCAAACAGGAAGCCGCTGAACTGGCGTCGGTGGCGGGGCAGCTTTTCAACGCGCCGATTTACGTGGATGACACGGCGGCGCTGGACATTTTCCAACTGCGCACCCGCGCGCGGCGGATGAAACAGCAATACGGCATCGAGTTGTTCGTGATTGATTACCTTCAACTGTTGCGCTCGGACAACCGCAAGGCGGACAACCGTCAGCAGGAGGTTTCCTACATTTCGGCGGGTATCAAGGCGCTGGCGAAGGAACTCCACGTGCCCGTCATCGTGTTGAGCCAGTTGAACCGCATGCCCGACCAGCGCGAAGGCGGCAAGCCGCGCCTGTCCGACCTGCGCGAATCGGGCGCGTTGGAGCAGGACGCCGACGTGGTGGCGTTGCTGGTGCGCGACGAGAAATACGCCGAGGACGACAAAATCGAGGAGGCGCGCGGCAAGGCGACGTTGCGCATCGAAAAACAGCGCAACGGTCCCACGGGCAACGTGAAGCTGACGTTTCGGGACGAGATCACGCGGTTCGTGGATCGCGCGCCTGAGGCAACCGAGGAGGGGGAGGAAGCGCAATGAGCCATTTCAACGCCGCGCGCGTCGCGGCAATCCCCGCTTCGTCCCGTTCCCGCGAACTCTTTTTCCGAAGCTGCCAGTTTCTGGGCGCGCTCGTTGTCGCGCTGGTTGCGTTCGCGCCATTCTCTTCGGCGCAGCAGAGTCCTACGGTGGTCGCCATCGAATTTCGCTGGCGCGGCCCCGAAACGGTCAGCCGTCAGGTCATCGAATCCAACATCCAGACACAACAGGGGCAGCCGATTTCCGAGGCGAAGATCGAGCAGGACGTGCGCAACCTGATGGCGACGGGTTATTTCCTGCAAGTCCACATCATCGAGGAGCCCGCCGAGGGCGGCGTGAAGCTCATCTATGAACTGCGCGGCAACAGCGCCATCCGCCAGATTGCCATCAGCGGGAACAAGCGCATTTCCGAGGACAAACTGCGCGACAAGCTCACCCTCCGCGAGGGCGACACGCTCGACGAGCGCAAGGTGCACGGCGACGCGCAAAAACTCGTCGAGTATTACCAGCGCAGCGGTTACCAGCAGGCGCGCGTCGTCCACGAAATCAGTTTCGACCGCGATACGGGTAAATGCGTCGTGACGTTCGTGGTCACGGAAGGCGACAAGACGTTGTTGCAGGAAGTGCGGCTTGCGGGCTGGAGGCGCGACGCCAGCGGCAAACTCGCCAGCGGCGACATCCGCGAGTTCACCCCGACGCAGTTGCGCAAGCAGATGAAGACGAAGAAGAACTGGCTCTTCTCGTGGGCGAGCGGCGGCGGTCGGCTCAAGGAGGAACAGTTCGAGGATGACCTGGAGCGGTTGCGCGAGTTTTACCGCGAACACGGCTACATTGACATGGATTACGTGCGCAACGAAGCCAACGGCAACCGCGGCTTCCGCATAGACCGCGTCGCGCCCAGCCGCATCGTCGTCACGCTCGACCTCTTCGAGGGCGCGCAATACAAGGTCGGCGAAGTCGTCATCGAGGGGAACAAACTCTTCCCCACCGTCGAACTGGAAAAGACGCTGCGGTTGAAATCGGGCGCGCTCTTCACGCCAGGCGGGCTGGCGCGCGACCAGAACGCCCTCGTGGATTACTACACCTCGCGCGGCTATCTCAACACCGACCTGCGCGTCATCAAATCCCCCAACCCGACGACGGGACGCATGGATTTGAGGTATCGGCTCCGCGAAGGCGAACTGCATTACGTCGAGAAAATCGTCATCCGCGGCAACACCAAGACGCGCGACAACGTCATCCGCCGCGAACTGGCGATTGATCCTGGCGACGTTTGGAACAGCCAGAAAATCGAAGCGAGCCGCGACCGACTTTACGGACTCGGCTACTTCGAGCGCGTCAACATGCTGCCCGAACAGACCGACATTCCGCGCCATCCCGACTTGTCCATCGAAGTCGTGGAGCAACGGACGGGGCGGCTTTCGTTCGGCGCGGGTTTCAGTTCGATTGACAATGTGCTCGGATTCGTGGAGGTCGCGCAGGGCAACTTCGACCTGTTTGGCTGGCCCAATTTCACGGGCGGCGGACAGAAACTGCGGTTGCGCGCGCAGGTCGGCGCGCGTCGCCAGGATTACACGCTGAATTTCACCGAGCCGTGGTTCCTCAATCAGCGGCTCTCGTTCGGCTTCGACCTGTTCCACAGCAAGGCGGATTTTTTGAGCAACCAATACACGGAATCGCGCACGGGCGGCGCGGTTCGATTGGAAAAGGCGTTGAACGAATGGTGGCGCGCCAACTGGCGTTACGCCATCGAGAACGTCGAGTTGGACGTGGAAAACACCGCTTCCAGCATCCTTCGCGCTGAAGGCGGTCGCCGCACCAAAAGCTCGATGTCGGTGGGCATCACCCGCGACGCGCGCCGATTCAGCCGCGAATTGCAGGGCGCATTGCTGACGACGGGCGGCAGCGTCCTTTCCACCAGCGCCGAGGTCGCGGGCGGACCGCTCGGCGGCAACGTCCACGTTTACAAAGTCCAGATCGGCACGACGTTCTATTTCCCGATGATCTTCGAGAAACACGTGCTCACCCTCGACGGCAGAATCGGCGTGGTGGACAAGTGGTCCCAGGGGACGCGCGTGCCGCTGTTCGACCGCGTCTTCCTCGGCGGGCAGGACAACATCCGCGGGTTTGAGTTCAACGACGTGAGCCTGCATGACCGCAACGGCGAATCCATCGGCGGGCAGACGTTCTGGTATGCCTCGACCGAATACGGGTTCCCGCTCGTCGAACGCATTCGCGGCGTCCTCTTTTTCGACATCGGCAACGTGTATCACCAGCCGTTCTCGTTCAGCCCAGGGCAGGACGCGCAACCTGGCGGCGGCTTCGCCCAGCGCAAGTTCGTCAACGCGGGCGCGGGGTTCGGGTTTCGGTTCAACCTGCCCATCGGTCTGCTCAAGCTCGACATCGGTTTTCCCGTGATCAAGGACGCCGCCAGCGACCGCGGCATGCAATTCCACTTCAACATTGGTTACACGTTCTGACGTGTGCTACAGTCGCGCCGCACAAAAGGATTCCCCATGAAATCACCACTTCACATGCTGTTCCCCGTCGTTTGCGTGACCGTTCTGGCGCTGCTCACGCCCGCCGCCACCGCGCAGGAGCGCCAGGAGACCAAAATCGGCGCGCTGGATTTTGCCCTCGTCTTTCAGAATTACTGGGAAACCCAGCAGGTCGTCGCCGCGATGCGGATCAAGCGCCAGCAGCACGAGGCGGTCATCGAGGAAAAAAACCAGGCATTACGCAAACTCAAGAGCGAGCTTGAGAAGATCGAAGCCCAACTCGCCGACCCCGTCGTCAGCGAACAGCGCAAACAGGACCTGGCGCGCGAAGGCAGGGAGAAATTTGCGCTCGGACGCAAAATCGAGGAGGAACGCGCCCAATACGCGCAACTTGCCGAAAACGACATGCGCACCTTCGACGAACGCAAACGCCGCGAGATTTACGAAAAAATCCGCCGCGTCATCGAACTCAAGGCGCGCGAGCATAATCTCGCCGTCGTGCTGGACATTTCAGGGCAGACCACCAACCAGATGTCGGTCGTGCTCTATTTCGAAAAACGCATGGAAATCACCGACGAAATCCTCAAGACGCTCAACGCCAATGCGCCCGTCACCCCGCCCGCCAGCGCGCCCACCGTGACCCCAGTGCCGACCTCCGTCACGCCCGCGCCTGAAAAACACCCTGAGAAGGCGCCAGAGAACCCCCCCGAAAAAGCTCCAGAAAGGGCGTCCGAACAGCCCAAAACCCCGTAACCGCCGCGCGCCCCTCGCGCTCAATCGGAGAAGCCGCCGTGTCGCTGACCGCGCGCCAAATCGCCCATCACATCCAGGGAAAAATTGTCGGCGACCCCGACACCGCAATCACGGGCATCTCAGGCATCAAGGAAGCGCAGGACGGCGATCTCACGTTTATCCACAATCCCAAATACGTCGCCGCCGCGCGCGATTCCAAGGCGAGCGTCATCATCGTCGGGCGCGATTGGCAGGACGAAGTTCCCAAGACGCTGATTCTTTGCGACAGCCCTTCGCTTGCGTTCTCGCAGGCGTGTGAACTTCTCGCCGCGCCCGCGCGCGTCAAGTTTCCCGTCGGCGTCAGCCCCAAGGCGCACGTCGGCGCGAAGGCGAAACTCGGCAAGGACGTTTGCCTCCAGCCGTTCGCCGTCGTCGAGGACGGCGCAGTCATCGGCGACCGCGCGTTCATCGGCGCGGGAACGTATGTCGGGCACGACACTGTCGTCGGCGCGGATTGCTTTTTTCACCCCAACGTTTCCCTCCGCGAACGGTGCGCCGTCGGCGACCGTGTCATTCTGCACAACGGCGTTGTCATCGGTTCCGACGGCTACGGCTACGCCACCGTGGACGGCAAACACATCAAGATTCCGCAAATCGGGACAGTGGAATTGCACGACGACGTGGAAATCGGCGCGGGCACCACGGTGGATCGCGGGCGTTTCGGCAAGACTGTCATCGGACGCGGCACCAAGATAGACAACCTCGTGCAGATCGGTCACAACGTCGTCATCGGCGCACACTGCCTCATCGTGTCGCAGGTCGGCATCGCGGGCAGCACCGAAATCGGCAACCACGTCGTCATCGCGGGACAGGTCGGCATCGTCGGTCACATCAAGATTGGCGACCGCGCCGTCATCAAAGCGCGCAGCGGCGTGGTCGGCGACGTGCCGCCCGACGCCGTTCTCCTCGGCGCGCCTGCCCTCAACGAAAAAGACGCCAAGCGGGTGATGATGCAAACCGTCAGACTCCCCGAACTCGCTCAACGCGTAAAAGACCTCGAAAAACGGCTCGGCGAAAGGAAGTAGCCGCAGGCTTTAGCCTGCGCGAATTACTTCTTCGCCTTCTCCCAATCGTCGAGGAACGCCTTCAAGCCGCTGTCGGTCAGCGGATTCTTCGCCAGTTCCATTAGCACTTTAAATGGAATTGTCGCGATGTCCGAGCCGATGAGCGCGGCTTCCTTCACGTGCAGCGGCGAACGGATGCTCGCCGTGAGAATCTGCGTCTTGAACCCGTAATTGTCGTAAATCGTGCGGATGTCGCGAATCAAATCCATCCCGCGCTCCGCGCGGTCGTCAATGCGCCCCACGAACGGGCTGATGATGTAAGCGCCCGCTTTTGCCGCGAGCATCGCCTGAACCGCCGTGAAACAGAGCGTGCAATTGACGCGGATGTTTTTCGTCTTCAGGATTTTGATCGCCTTCAACCCTTCGGGAATCAGCGGAATCTTGACGACGATGTTCTTGTGGATTTTCGCCAGTTGTTCGCCTTCTGAAACCATCTCGTCGCATTTCACGCTGACGACCTCAGCGCTGATGTCGCCGTCCACGACGGAGCAAATCTCCTGCAACAATTCCTTGAACGGCTTGCCCGATTTCGCCACGAGCGACGGGTTCGTCGTCACGCCGTCCAACAATCCCATCGCGTTGGCTTCGCGGATTTCCTTGATGTCGCCTGTATCAATAAAAAGTTTCATGTGATTTGCCTTTCTGGCGCAGTGTAGAGAGCCGAGAGTGAAGACGCAATCAGAGAAGCGCGACTTCCGCAAAGCTGCTGTTTAGCTCTGCTCTTCGTCGCGCATCATTCGTATTCAGGCGATTGCCGCTTCCGCAATAATTAACCGCTCGTGCTCGTGTTTCGCTTTGTCGCCGTAGCCAGCGCGCGTCCATTGGCGATACTCCGCCATTGTCGCGATGCGGTCGCGGCGGTGTTGGACGATGTTGACGCGATACACGAACAATCCGCGGTCTAGCGATTCCTGAATGCGGTCAGCCCAAAACATCTTCGCGTCCGAAGTTTGTTGCGCATCAGTCATCATCGTCCCGCGAATCGGAAACAAATGTTTCCAGAAAACATGCCCCGCGATTCCGAGCGGCGCGCCAGGGCGACGCCACACGGCGATTTGCACGCAATGACGGCGCGGCAGCGCGGCGAATTTCTTGTCCTCCCATTGCACAAAGTAGAGAAGTCCGTTCTTGTCCTCCGTGAAAATCGTCTGCCCGACCTTTGTCAAATCCAAGCCGTTGAATTGGTCAATGACTTTGGCGCGACGGTCGCGTTTGAGTTTGAGGACGAAGCGCGCCATTTCCGCTGGGTCGTCCATCCCGAAACTCGCATAAGGAATGTCGCGCGGTGATTCGGCAAGGGCGCGGTTCACCCAACCCACAGATGGCGACTCGGCTTGCGGATATTTGGTTGCTGGCATGATTTTCAGCAATGTTGGGCTGAGTGTTGTGAGTGCGTTTCCTTCGGATTTCGCGACGCAGTTGGGCTTGTCACGCCCCAATCTTTTCCCTCAACACCTTCGCGATACGCTCCGCGTAACCTTCGATGGTCTGCTTATCCTTGCCTTCGATGAGCAGGCGCGCCAACGGTTCGGTGCCCGAATAACGCAGCAACAATCGTCCGCCGCTGGCATCGAGCGCTTTTTCGGTGTCCTTGACCAGCCGCGTGACTTCGGGCAATTCCTCGAACGGTTTTTTCTCCTTCACGCGTACGTTCACGGTGACCTGCGGAAACCGATGGAAACATTTCGCGAGTTGGCTCAACGTTTTGCCCGTTTGCTTCATGATGCGCAACACTTGCAGCGCGCAGACGATGCCATCGCCCGTTGTCGCGTAATCGCGGCAGATGATGTGCCCAGACGGTTCGCCGCCGAGGTTGCAATCGAGTTCGCGCATTTTTTCGATGACGTAACGGTCGCCGACGGGCGTGCGAACAATGTTGCCGCCCGCCGCCTTGATTGCCGCGTCCAGCCCGCTGTTGCTCATCACCGTCGCGACGAGCGTGTTATTTTTGAGGAAACCGTTCGCCAGATAATCCAACGCGATGACGGCGAGAATGTCGTCGCCGTCCACGAGATGACCGTTCTCGTCGCACATCAACACGCGGTCGGCGTCGCCATCGTGCGCGATGCCGACTTGCGCCTTGTGGTCAATCACCGCCTTGCGAATCACGTCGGAAAACATGCTGCCGCAACTGGCGTTGATGTTCAGGCCGTTGGGTTTGTCGTTGAGTGAAACCACGTCCGCGCCGAGTTCGCGCAAAATGCAGCGGCTCGACTTGTAAGCCGCGCCGTTGCCTGCGTCCACCGCCACGCGCATCCCCTCAAGTGTCATCCCCTTGGGGAACGACGCCTTCGCGAATTCCACGTAGCGCCCCAGCGCGTCGTCAATGCGCGTCGCCTTCCCGATTTCCCGCGCGGTCGGGCGAATCGAATCAATCGCGCCGCTGAACACAAGCCCTTCAATCGTCTTTTCGATGTCGTCGTCGAGCTTGTAACCATCGCGGTCAAAAAACTTGATGCCGTTGTCCTCGTAAGGATTGTGCGACGCCGTGAGCACAATGCCCGCGTCCGCGCGCAGCGAGCGCGTGATGTAAGCCACGCCTGGCGTCGGCAGCGGACCGATGACCAGCACGTCCACGCCCATCGAAAGCGCGCCCGCCGTGATTGCCGTTTCCAGCATGTAACCCGAAAGCCGCGTGTCCTTGCCCACGACAATCTCGTGGCGCTTGTGCGGGGAATTTTTGAACACGTGCGCCGCCGCGCGTCCAAGTTTGAGCGCCGTCTCCGCCGTCACAGGCTCGACATTCGCCACGCCGCGCACGCCGTCGGTGCCGAAGAGCTTCTTCCCATTCGCGTTGTTGTTCTTGCCCATATTAAATATGTCAGCACGCCCAATGCCGTTGTAGCTGCGCTTCTGCGAAGCGCAGGTTCTTCCGCATTCAATCAGCGCTTCACAAAAGCGCCGTTACATTTTTCGCCAATCCAAAATCTAAAATCTAAAATCCAAAATTCTTACACCACTTCCATCGCCAGCGGATTCGCCGTCCGTAACTTCTCGATGATTGGAGGCAACTCTCGCTCCATCGTCTCGATGTCGCGCTCCGTGTTGTAAAAACCGAGACTGATGCGGATGCTGCTGTGCGCTTGCGCGTTGGTTTTTCCCATCGCGGTCAAGACGTGCGATGGCTCGTTCGCGCCCGTGTGACACGCCGAGCCGCCCGAAACGCAAATGCACTTTTGATTGAGCAGCACCAGCAAACTCCCCGCATCCACACCGTCGAAACAGATGTTCGTCGTGTTCGGCAACCGTTTCTCGCGATGCCCGTTGACGCTCGTGCGCGGTATGTTTTTCAGGATGAAATTTTCCAATCGGTCGCGCAACGCGCGGATGCGGACGTTTTCGTCGTCGAGCCGTTTCTTTGCCAACTCACACGCTGCGCCCGCCGCGACAATGCCCGCGACGTTTTCGGTTCCTGCGCGACGTCCGCGTTCCTGGCTGCCGCCGCGAATCATTGGCGAAAACCGCGTGTGCCGACGCACAAACAAAACGCCGACACCGCGCGGCGCATGATTCTTGTGCATCGAAAGCGAGAGGAAATTCACAGGCGCCGTTTTCAAATCCATCGGCACCTTTCCTGCCATCTGCACGGCGTCGGTGTGGAACAAAACATTTTTCTCCGCGCAGAGTTTAGCGATTTCAGGAATGGGCAACAGCACGCCCGTCTCGTTGTTCGCCCACATCACGGAAACCAGCGCCGTGTCGTCAGTGACCGCCGCCGCTATTTCCCGAGGGTCAAGCGTGCCGTCGGGCTTCACGGGGACGCAGGTGACGCGACAACCTTTTTGCTCCAGCCACTTCGCGTAATTCAGCGTCGCTGAGTGTTCGACGGTTGTGACAACGAAATGTTTTTTGCCCGTCGTTTCCAGCGCGGAATGAAATGCCGCGTTGTTGCTCTCGGTCGCGCAACTGGTGAAGACGATTTCGTCGGCGTCGCAATTGAGCAGCGACGCCACTTGCAGCCGCGCCTGTTGCATCGCCGCCGACGCCTGCCGCCCGAAGGCATACGCCGCGCTCGCGTTGCCCCAGCGTTCCGTCAGCCACGGCAGCATCGCCTCGATGACTTCGGGCGCGACTTTCGTTGTCGCGTTATTGTCGAGATAGATGATGTCGCAATCGCTGACCATAAGATGACGCGGCGGACCGTTGCCGATGTTTGAGTTTAACGACAACCCCGCCTTATTCAAGCGCAAGGTAGGCGAAAAGGATGGGCGGGGCGCATCTTGAGAAGGTGACCAACGATTGACTTTTGCAAAAATGGCAACTTGCAAATCAACGACTTGCAAAAGCCGTTTTCGAGTTTTCGCCAATCGTCGGACACCTTCTTGACACTGGA
>Ga0187893_10014802_pt1 | contig 10561 bp, 10 predicted proteins | sample MA1701074metaG_FD_139574 | JGI IMG/M metagenome (GOLD analysis project Ga0187893, IMG submission 139574) | White microbial mat communities from a basaltic lava cave in the Kipuka Kanohina Cave System on the Island of Hawaii, USA - MA170107-4 metaG ...
CCGGACGAGGAGCAGCAAGGTCGTATCCAACGCTTAGTCAATAGTCTGCTGGCTTCGTATCAAGCCGAGCGAATTGACTTAGCTGCGGGGACAACCCTGCGAAATCACGTTGGTGTACTCATGCGGCTGAGAGCGCAGTCAGTGGTTGGGAGGGTTCCGGACATTGGGAATCGCAGATTGTTCGCTGCGTCGGGGCTTAGCATTGGAAGTTGTACAAATGTGAGCGGCCAGATTGATGCACTTATCGCGATAGCTTCAGGCCAAGAGCAATTGACTCTGGAAATCTTTGAGCAAATCATTGACATTGCGTGTCAGTGCGAAGAGCTGGCTGGGCATGATGCCGGACATGTAAAACAGTTCGGATTCGAATGGCTGAACTTAGCGACGTACGGAGAACTGTTCGAGTCTGCGCAAGGCACTTTGGGCGGCTTTGGGCAAGTCGTTCGTTTCGTCGAAAACGTACTGGGCTATCGGCTGCCGTGGGTTATCAATGGATTGGTTCGACTGTCGGAATCGAAGCTGCAAGACGTGTCTGAGGAAGAACGACCTGCGTTACCTGATTGGTTCAAGCATCTTCCGCAGCTTATTCGGTACGGTGTTCCATCGATGCAGCTTATGTGGATGATGTCGCTTGGGATCCCTGAACGACGAGTTGCTCAGTGGTTACTCGAGAGGTTCACCGCGAGTCGCAGCAGGGAGCCGCAGGGATTCCGGGAGGTACTTGACTGGGCGATCGAGACAAAGGATGGCGTCTCAAACGAGTTAGGACAGGCATGGCCGGCGTATTTCAGTCAACTCTATCGTGAGATCTTGGAGCGGTACGAACGAGTGCGACTATTGATAGGCGAGTGAGAGCGGGTTGATCGCTGGCAGAACGTAGGGAAAACGTAGGGTTCAGGCGGTTATTGGCGGGCGTAGGCGGGTGAGGGCGGGCCGCTTCGTCAATGACTTACAGAGTAAAGTTCCACTTTTAATCCGTTGGTCGGCGGTTCGAATCCGCCACGACCTACCAAAATCCTCAGCCGAGAACCCGGAACAGCTCGCGCTTGCCCTCGAGCCCCTTGAGGGCGTGATGCCCGCGCGATTCGAGGCGGATATTCGAGCCGGCGAGCAGATCGCGCGTAGTCCAGGACACGACCACCTCGCTGTTTCCGGCGAGCGAGAGGACGCGCGCCGCAGCGTGTACCGCGACGCCGTGTACGTCTCCTTGGACGATCTCGACCTCGCCGGTGTGGCACCCGGCGCGGACCTCGAGGCCGACCGCCCGCGCCGCCGCCGTCATCGCCTGCGCGCACCGGACCGCCCTCAGCGCGCTGTCGAAGGCGGCGAGGAAGCCGTCGCCGGTGGTCTTCATTTCCCGCCCGCGGTGCCGCTCGATCTCGGTCCGCATGGCGGCGTTGTGCTCGAGCAGCATCGCCCGCCAGCGCGTATCGCCGACCTCGGCCAGCTTCGCGGTGGAGCCGACGATGTCGGTGAACAGGAGCGTCGCGATGACCCCGCCGCCGGGCTCGAACGGGGACTGGGCAAACGTGCGGGCGCCGCTGAACTCGACGCCGTGGTAGGTCTCGTTGCCGACCACCCAGGCGTCGTGTCCGGGCGGGATCTCGTACGTGTCGCCGGCGACGAAGTCCATCGTCGCCCCGTCTTTCATGGTGACGTGGAGCTGCCCGCGGATCACGTACCCGATGTGGCGGTGCTGGCATTGCTCCGTCCCGGCGATCGGACGGACGTGTTCCGACCACCGCCACCCGGGCTGCAGGATGAATTCCCCGAACACGATGTCGTCGAGCGTGACGAGGCGCACCTCGCCGTTGGGGAACCGGCGGATCTCTTCGGATTCGGTGAACTTCCGGCGCTGGAGTCTGGGCATGGGCGGGTCCGCGGGTGCTTTTCAGTCCGCGAGGCCTTGGCGCACTCGCGTCAGTCCCCTCTTGGCGGATTCGTCATCGGGCCGGATTTCGAGCGCCTTGCGGAAATCGGCCTCGGCTTTCGAAAATTCACGCAGCTTGCGGTACGTCTCGCCGCGCCAGTAGTAACCGGCGAAGTAGCCCGGGTCGATGCGAAGCGCCTCTCCGAAGTCGACCAGGGCGCGCTGATACGCACCCGCCTCCATGAGGCTGCGGCCGCGTCCCGTGTAAGTCACCGCCGTGGGCTCCAGGCGAATCGCGGTCTCCTGGTCGGCGAATGCCATGGCGAACCTTTTCTGCGCCGAATAGGCGTGGCCGCGCGCCACGTAGGGCCATGGCCAATTCGGATCAAGCTCGATCGCCTTGGTGAAGTCAGCTATGGCATGGTCATTTTCGCGGTGGTTACGGTGCTTGATCCCGCGCCCGTAGTGGGTCCGGGCGAGCTCCTTGCCTTGAACGCGGTTGGAGGAGATGACGCGGCTGCACGCGTGGATGGCGCTGCGCTCGTCAGAGCGGGAGAGGCAGGCCTTGAGGTCGTCGTCGGCCGCGAGGCCGGCCGTAGCGGCGATAAATTGGGCGACCGCAACACCGGCAAGCAGGCGAGCGGCAATGCGCACGGAGCGGTTGTGGCCATCCATCGCGACTTCCACTCCCCAGAGGTATCCCGCCTAATGTTACCCGTCGCGGCAGGTTGGGAGCAGGTCTGTCTCGCAGGCCTTGATCTGCAGCGCCAGATACCGGGAGTAGATGCGGCACTGCGCGAAGCTGCCGGCGATGAACCACAAGCCCGGCTGCGCGGTGCGCGCGAACATGTTGCGCAGCTCCTGCGCGTCGCCGAATCCCCAGATCGGCCCGACGCGGGCGGCGACCTCCTCGCCGAAGAGCTTCCCGACCAGATGCTCCTGGCCTTTCCAGCCCGTGGCGAGGACCACCAGGTCGGCGCCGTCGAGCAGGCGCTCGAGCTCGGCGAACTGCGCGAGCCCGATCTCGCCGTCCGCGATCAGGTCCGAGCAGCCGACGTTGAAGTAGTAGCCGCCGCCGCGGGTGAGGTACTTGAACTGCCAACCCGTTCCGTCTTCGCCGAAATCGAGCCTGAACCCCTTGCGCTCGAGGCGATCGAGGAGCGCCTGGTCGAGCTTTTTCGCATGCTCGGTCGCGAGGATGTGCGTCTTTCTTGCGAGCGCGAGCGGGACCGAGGCCGTAATGAGGTCGCAGTCCTCGAGCGGCGGCCCTTCGCTGTACAGGCCGTATACGAGTTGCGCGCTCGGGTCGCGATTGACGATCAGGGTCGGGCTGCGCTGCACCAGCGTGACCCTGGCTCCGGCGCGATGCAGGTCCTCGGCGATATCGTGGCCGCTGTTCCCGGTGCCGATGACGAGCGCTTTCCTGCCTTTCCAGGGGGCGCCGTCGACGTATTCGCTCGAATGCAGCACCTTGCCGGCGAAGCCGTCCAACAACGCGATGTCGGGGCGGTTCGCGATGCCGCTCACGCCGGTCGCCAGCACGACGTGGCGCGGGTGCATCTCGCGCCGGGTGCCGTCGGGGCGTCTCAGCACGACCGACCAGCGCCTTTTTCCTTCGTCGTACGCGCCGCCTTCGAACTCGGTTCCGGTCCAGTATTGGAGCTGCATCGCTTGCGCATACGCCTCGAACCAGTCGGCGAGCTGGTTCTTGGGGATGTAGACCGGGAAGCCGGGCGGGAAGGGCATGTACGGAAGATGGTTCACGTGCACCTGGTTGTGCAGCGTCAGCGCGTCATAGCGCCTGCGCCAGTTGTCGCCGACGCGCGGCCAGCGGTCGACGACCAGCGTATCGACTTGCCGTCGCGCAAGCCGCGCGGCGATCGAAAGGCCGGCGTGCCCGCCGCCCACGACCAGCACCGCCGGCTCCCGGTCGGCGTCTCCGGCCGCCGATCCGCGCCGCTCCTCGAATCCCTTCAGCTCGTCGAGCCCCGTGAACAGCGTCCATGCCTTCGCCTCGTCGGAGAGGAGACGGAGCACCCCGCTGCCACGGCCCTGCGCGGTCTCGAACCGGAAGATGGCTTCGATGCACTTCGTGCCGGCGCGCGTCACGTGCCGCGGCGGGGTACGGTCGGGGTCGAGCGTGAAACCCGTGGGCCTGGCCCGGGCGGCGTGCGCTTTCAGCTTCCCCGGGATGGCGTCGCATCCGCTGACCGTGCCGAGGTGCCAGGTGAAAGCCAGCGCGTCGCGCCAGTGGCTGTCGGGATGGAACAGGGCGCGCAGGCGGCCGTCATCGCGCTGCGCCAGAGCGCCCTCGAACCCCGCGAGCCAGCGGTTCGCAATCGTCGCCAGGGGTTCGGTGGCAGCCGGCACCGCTGCCATCGTACTGCGCAATCCTAGCCCTGCACTACGGGCTCGACGTAGATCTCGACGCGGCGGTTGGCCTGGCGGCCGGTCTCGGTCGCGTTGCTGGACAGCGGCTGGGTCTCGCCCTTGCCGGCGATGGCGAGCCGCATCGCGTTCACCCGCTTCGCCTCGAGGTAGCGCGCCACCGAGTGCGCGCGCCGCTCGGAGAGCGACTGGTTGTACGCGGTGGAGCCGACGTCGTCGGTATGCCCGACGATGGTGAGCGAGGTCTTGTTGTAGCGCACCACGACATCGGCAAGCTTGTCCATCGTGCTGTGGAAACCGGGCTTGACCTCGGTCGAATTGGTCTCGAACGCGGTCTGGCTGGTCATGGTGATGCGCACCACGTCGTTCGGCAGCTTCTCCACGCGCGCCTGCCCGAGCTTGATCTCCTGGCTCAGGTTCTTCTCCAGGTCGCGCTTCTGGTCGTCCATGTAGCGGCCGACCAGGCCGCCGGCGAGCGCGCCGCCGACCGCGCCGATGAGCGCGCCCTTGGTGCGGTTGCGGTCGTAGGCGATGGCGCCGATCACCGCGCCGCCGGCCGCGCCGATCAGGGTGCCGGTCTCGCGATGCCCCATCGGCTGGTCGAGCGCGCAGCCGGCGAGCGCCAAGGCCGCGGCGAGCGCGAAGGCGCGCCTCATGCGGCCTTCTTTCCGAGCGGCTGCTCGACGGTCGCCTCCGGGTCCTGCGGATTCTCGTCGGCGACGAGCCGGCGGATGTGCTTCGCGAGCGCGATGATCATGCGCTGGCGCTCCTTCGCGAGATGCTGCGGAAACTCCTCGAGCGTGAGGCGCGCCTGCTCCTCGATCAGCTCGAGCTTCGACAGCAGTTCTTCTCTTTCCATGTGCCGCTCCCAGCCTGTTCTAAGTGCCGGGCGAGCCTATCAAAGGGCACGTTAACTTGCATTCTGTCGGGTACGCCCGACAGTCATTGCTTCATGGCATACCAAAGCGAGCCCAGCAGCTCCCACAGGACGGTGCGCGTTTGGAACAGGCCGGTGGGGCTCGGCAGGAAATCGACAAGCCGCGCCGGCTCGCGCGAGCTGTAGCCGGTGCCGGCCGGCACGACGATGAACCCTGCGGCTTCGAACGCCCGCCTGGCGCGCGGCATGTGCCAGGTGTTGGTGACGAGCGCAATGCGCGTCTTCCGCTCGCGCGCCAGCATCGCGAACGACCGCGCCGCGTTCTCGGCGGTCGTTGCGGAGGCGTTCTCGATCCAGCGCGGCGCGATCCCGAAGTCGCTTTTCAGCATGCTCGCCATCACCTCGGCTTCCGGCACCCCGCCAGAGGGCGCGCCCCCGCTGACCAGGATCGGTATCCCGGTCTCGCGGGCAAGGAACGCTCCGTAGCGCACGCGCGCGAGGGTGTAGCTGTTGGCCACGGGCTCGCGATACTCGGGCGGGTCCTGGACGACGCCGCCGCCGAGGACGACGATCGCCTCGACCGCCGCCAGGTCCCCTCGTGCCGCTGGAGGCGGCTCCACGAGGCGCAGCAGGCTGTTGCCGACGACGGTAAGGCTCAGGACCCAGAGCGCCGCGACGCCCAGGGCGCTGAGCGTCATGCCGAGGCGGCGGTAGCGGCGGCTCAGCAGCAGCCCCGCCAGCGCAACGAGCAGCGGCCCGGCTGGCGGCAGCAACAGGTTCAAGACGATTTCGGTGAGGGTCCGGGTCATGCCGCGTCAGCGCAGCTCGCGCTCCAGGAATTCAAGCATCGCCGCGTACGCCTCCTCGCGCGCGCGCGCGGATTCGCGCCGACGGTGACGCCCGCGCCGGGATTCACGCCCCCCGGCACGTCGTTGCGCACGCGCACCCGCGCCGACGGGTGATCGAAGTCATGATAGCTGTCGGCGAGGACGCGCACCGTCACGCCCGCGCTGCGCTTTCCCAGCTCGACGCAGGGCGCGGGCGGGGTCCAGTCGTCGAGCGCGCCGATCAGGATGAGCAGCGGGGCGCTGGGCGAGTACCTGCCGCGCGCAAATGTGCTGCAGCCCGGGTAGAAGGCGACCGCCGCGCGCGCCCGGGTCGGGTGGCTCAGCGTCGAGAGCACCGCCCCGCCGCCGTGCGACCAGCCGAGGATCGCGATGCGCGCGCGGTCGACCTGCGGCCGCTCCATGAGCCACTCGATGGCCGCCTGGATGTCGAAACGGCGATCGGCGGCGCGCAGCGGCCTGTTGGCCAGAGGAAGCGTGCACAGCTCGCGCAGGCCGCGCGGCGTAAGGCTGTCGGGGAAGAGCACGTGGCAGCCGCGCGCGCCCAGGAGCTGCGCCATCGCGCGGTGGCGCTCGTTGAGATCGCGCCCGCGCCCATACAGGCCGCCGCAGCCGTGCAGCGCGACCACGGCGGGGCGGGCATGCGGGCTGGCGGCAGGCAACCACCAGCCGAAGATCCCCGCGAAGGCCGCCTTCTCCGCGCCGCCGACCTGCTGCGCCGGCGCCGGCGCGGTGAGACATGCGACGAGAATCATGCATACTGCCGCGTTCATCGTCGAGCGGAGGGCGTCCATGCCGGCCGGGTTCAGGGTTCTCAAGCGCAGGCGCAAGGTCGATGCCGCATTGGTCGACAGGTTTCGCAGGATTCCGGTCGCCAATATCAGCGATTCGATGTTCCGCATGAGCGCGGGCGGCGCGCGGCTGCGACCCTACCACGCCGGGGGCGCCATGGCCGGGCCGGCGCTGACGGTGCGCAGCGCGCCGGGCGACAACCTGATGGTGCACATGGCGCTCAACCTGGCCGAGAAGGGCGACGTGATCGTGGTCGACGCGGGCGGCGAGCTCACCAACGCGATCATCGGCGAGCGCATGCTCGCCTACTGCCAGGCGAAGGGCTTCGCCGGCATCGTGATCAACGGCGCGGTGCGCGACGTGGGCTATATCCGCAAGCACGAGTTCCCGGTCTACGCCGCGGGGGTGACCCACCGCGGCCCCTACAAGAACGGCCCGGGCGAGATCAACGTCGCGGTCGCCCTCGACGGCATGGCGATCGCGCCCGGCGACCTGGTGGTCGGCGACGACGATGGCCTGCTCTGCATCCCCTACGAGGACGCCGCGGCGGTCTACGCGGCCGCGCACGAGAAGCACGAGATGGAGACGCGCACCTTCAAGGACATCGGCAAGGGCGACAACAACCGCGTCCAGTACGAGAAAACGCTGCGGCAGCTCGGATGCGAATTCGAAGCCTGATCCTGGCGGCCGCGTTCTCGCCGGTTGCGGCGGCGAGCCCGGATGCCGAGCTCGGCATCCGCTACTGGTGGAGCAGCGGCATGACCAAGTGGGCGCACGACGCCTCGGGCGGGGGTTCAGGCCTCGGCAATCCGACCTCGATCCTGACCTACACCAAGCTCGACGCCAATGTCATCGAGCTGCACGGCCGCCGGGGACTCGAAGAGCGCGGCTTCCTCAAGGGCAACGTCGGCATCGGCAGCATCAACAAAGGCAGCTTCGACGACGAGGACTACCTTGCCGGGCAGGTGAAGTTCTCCGATTCGACCTCCTCGGTGCGCGGCGACGGCCTCACGTACTTCACGCTCGACTTCGGGCGCGAGTTCCGGGTGTCGGCCGACGGCAGGACCGCCTGGGCGTCTTCATGGGCTTCAGCCACTGGCGCGAGCGCGCGGACGCCTACGGCGCGATCTTCACCGTCGGCGGCGGAGCGCCGATCCCGGACAGCGTCCTCGTCATCAGCAACGAGGCGACGTGGAACTCCCTGCGCCTCGGATTTGCGGTGCGCCACCAGACGCAGGGCCGCGTCAGGTTCAACGCGGAGCTGGCGTTCGTCCCCTATAGCCAGCTGAGCAACGAAGACAGCCACTACCTGCGGCAGAGCCCGAACGATCTGGGAGCGGTGCCGAACGTGTTCAACAAGGGCAACGGCTACGGCCTGCAGGCCGAGCTCGAGCTGCGCTGGGCCGTCTACGAGCACTACGAGCTGGGGCTCGGCGCCAGGTACTGGCGGCTGAGGACCACCAACGGCACCAACTCGGCGGCGGGCGGAAGCTTCCCGCTGGTCTACCAGGAGTCGGAGCGCACCGGCGTGCTGCTCAGCTTGTCGCGGCGCTGGTGACCCCCGCCTACGCGGGGGGTCAAGCGCTATTCCCGGGCGCGCGAGATTTTCTTGACGTCGGGCAGGCGGCGCAGCGCGCGCATCACGCGCGCGAGGTGCTGGCGGTTGGACACCTCGAGGACGAAGTGCATGGTGGCGAACACCGTGCGGTCCTCGTCCATGCTGATGGCGTCGATGTTGGAGCCGGCCTCGGCCACCTCGGAAGCGACCTTGGCGAGCACGCCGCGCTGGTTCTCGACGGTCACGCTGATCGCCGCCTGGAACAGCCGCGTGGTGCGCGGATCCCACTCGACGTCGATCCACTGCTCGGGCTCGTTCTTGCGCGATTTCACGATCAGGCGGCAGTCGACGGAGTGCACCACCAGTCCCTGGCCCTTCTTGATCGAGCCCACGATCGGGTCGCCGGGGATCGGGTGACAGCAGGTCGCGAACTGCACCGCCACGCCCTCGGTGCCGCGGATGGTCACGCTGCCGGCCAGCTTGCTTTCCTGCAGATCGGTTTTCCGCAGAAGCCGGCGCGCGACCACCGCCGGCAGGCGCTTGCCCAGGCCGATGTCGGCGAGCAGCTCCTCGCGCGAGCGCGCGCCGCTGTCGCGCACCACGCGCTCCCAGCCCGCGTCCTCGACCTCGCCGAGCGAACTCCTCAGGGCGCGCAGCGCCTGCTCGAGCAGCCGCTCGCCCAGCCCGGCCGACTCCTCGTACTGCATGGTCTTCAGGAAGTGGCGGATGTTGGAGCGCGCCTTGCCGGTGCGCACGTACTGCAGCCAGCCGGGGCTCGGCTTGGCGTGGCTCGCGGTGATGATCTCGACCCGGTCGCCGTTCCGCAGCTCGGTGCGCAACGGAACCAGCTCGCCGTTCACCTTCGCCGCCACGCACCTGTTGCCGATGTCGGTGTGCACCGCGTAGGCGAAATCGACCGCGGTGGCCCCGCGCGGCAGCGACAGGATCTTGCCCTTGGGCGTGAACACGTAGACCTCGTCGGGGAAGAGGTCCACCTTGACGTGCTCGAGGAACTCCTGCGGGTCGCCCGACTGGTGCTGGATCTCGAGCAGCGACTGCAGCCAGCGGTGGGTCTGCTTCTGCAGCTCGGAGAGCTTGTCGGCGTCGTCCTTGTACATCCAGTGCGAGGCGACGCCGGATTCGGCGAGGCGGTGCATCGGCTCGGTGCGGATCTGCACCTCGACCGGCACGCCGTAGGGACCGATGAGGTCGGTGTGGATCGACTGGTAGCCGTTCGCCTTGGCGATCGCGATGTAGTCCTTGAACTTGCCCGGGATCGGCTTGTAGAGCGCGTGCAGCGTGCCGAGCGCGAGGTAGCACGCCGGCACGTCGGCGACGATGACGCGGCAGCCGAAGATGTCGTGCACTTCCGAGAACGACAGGTGCTTCTCGATCATCTTGCGGTAGGTCGAATAGACGTGCTTCTCGCGGCCGAACACGCTCGCCGGGATCTTGGCCTCGGCCAGCCTCTTCTTGATCGCTTCCAGCGTCCTGCCGATCATCTCGCGCCGGTTGCCGCGCGCCGCCTTGGTCGCCTTGGCGAGCACCTTGTAGCGCGTGGGATAGAGGTGCGAGAACGCGAGCTCCTGCAGCTCGTGGTAGAGCGTGTTCAGCCCCAGGCGGTTGGCGATCGGGGCATAGATTTCCATTGTTTCGCGGGCCACCCTTCTCCGTTTCATCGGAGGCACGGCCCCGAGCGTGCGCATGTTGTGCAGGCGGTCGGCGAGCTTGATCAGCATGACGCGCACGTCGCGCGCCATGGCGAGCAGCATCTTGCGGAAGTTCTCGGCCTGCGCGTCCTCGGCGGACTGGAACTCGATCTTGTCGAGCTTGGAGACGCCGTCGACCAGCTCCGCCACCGGCCGGCCGAAGGTGTCGGAGATCTCGTCCTTGGTGACCGAGGTGTCCTCGGTCACGTCGTGCAGGAGCGCCGCCATCAGCGTCTGCCCGTCGAGGTGCCAGTCGGCGAGGATCTCGGCCACCGCCAGCGGGTGCGAGATGTACGGGTCGCCCGACTGCCGGGCCTGGCCGGCGTGCGCGAATTCCGCGAAGCGGTAGGCCTCGGCGAGGTGCGCGTCGTCCTTCGACTTCAGGTAGCCGAAGCGGCCTTCATCCAGGACGGGAACCGCGGCCATTGGGGAAGGTTACTCTTCCCGGGCAACAACCGTCTCTCGTCGAGAAAATCGACGAGAGAAACTGCCTAAACGGCTGGGGGCGGCGTCGGCGCGGCG
>Ga0187893_10014803_pt1 | contig 10560 bp, 5 predicted proteins | sample MA1701074metaG_FD_139574 | JGI IMG/M metagenome (GOLD analysis project Ga0187893, IMG submission 139574) | White microbial mat communities from a basaltic lava cave in the Kipuka Kanohina Cave System on the Island of Hawaii, USA - MA170107-4 metaG ...
GACTGCACGCGCCGCGCTCGGTGCCGGAATCGGGGATCTGCAGCCCGAGATGATCCGAACCGCGCCCGAATTGGATTGGCGCGACGCGGATGCGACACCGCTCGACGCATTGCGGGCCTGGCTGTCGCGTCCCGGACCCGGCGGCGGTTGGCCAACGTTGAGCGGTGCCCGCCTGATTCATTGCGATGCACTCGGGGACGATCGCATCCTCGAGTTCGGCTTCGAGACGCGCAATGCGCTGGGTGATGTCGGCACGTTGACCCTGCGCGCGGAGTTGTTCGACCACGGTGCGAATGCCTTGTTGTTGCGACATGACGGTACCATCGTCGCGCGCTGGCGCGATCGCGAGCCGGTCGCGCCGCGCCCGAGGGCGGCGGCGGAATCCGGCGATAGCTTCGCGGCCGATCGCACGACCGCCATCGCGGCGTTCGCCGCCCTGTCGAGGGCCGCGGCCGAGATCTTGGCGGGTGAGTTCGCACGCGCCCACCGCCGCGAGACCACACGCCTGAAGCGACTCATCGCGCGTCTCGAACTCGAGAAAGAGGACGCGGAGGCAGCGTCGGTGTGGCGGCAGGTGGGCGATTTATTGGCCGCGAACCAGCATCGCATGAAACGCGGCATGAACAGCATCACGGTCGAGGATTTCTTCGCCGGCGGAGCCCCGCGGACGATCGCGTTGGATCCGCTGCTTACCCCGCAGGAAAACGTCGCGGCCTATTTCAAACGCGCGCGACGCGGTGCGCGCGGCCGCGCCACCATCACCGCGCGGCTCGAGGCCAGCCGCTCGCGACTCGAATCCTTGGCGATTCGACCGATGCCGGATCGCACATCGTGGAGCGCCGCGCTGTCGGTGGCGGCGGAAATCTGGCGTGCCGCGGTTCCACGCGCCACGCTCTCGACGCCGCTGGCGCGCTTGTGGTCGGCGGCCGGGCCCGAGTGGTCGGCTCCGAGCACTTCGATTCTCCAATCGTCGCAGGCCCGCGGTCCCGGCCGGCGCTACATGTTGCCGGGCGGCTGGGAAGTGCGGGTCGGCCGCGACGATGCCGACAACGACACGCTGACGCATCGATTCGCGCGTCCCGACGATGTGTGGTTGCACGCGAGCGGCGTCGCTGGATCCCATGTCGTGTTGCGCATGCAAGGGCGCGACGGCAACCCGCCGCGCGCCGTCTTGGAAGCCGCGGCCGCCCTCGCCGCACGCTTCAGCAAAGCCAAGCACGCCGGCACCGTTCCGGTCGTTTGGACGCGCAAGCGCTACGTACGCAAGCCGCGCGGCGGGGGTCCCGGACTCGCCGCTTGCACGCAAGAGAAAACGATCTTCGTGCGGCCCGCGGTGCCGGAAACCGCCGCCTCGGACGAAGACTGACGCCATCCACTTCTCGCTTGGAGGTCGCCGTGTCGGACGAAACCGTACGCACGATTCATCGCGGGCGGGTGGTGCATCTCGTCCTCGAAGACATCGTGCTGCCGAACGGTCATGCGATGCAGATCGAGATCGTGAAGCATCCGGGTGCTTCGGCCGTCGTCGCGCTGACCGACCACGACGAGGTGCTGCTGGTGCGGCAGTACCGGCACGCCGCCGGCGGCTTCATCTACGAGATCCCGGCCGGCAAGCTGGACGGCGACTCACCCGATGCGTGCGCAGCGCGCGAACTCGAGGAAGAGGCCGGAGTCAAGGCGGGAACTCAGCGGAAACTGGGAAGCATCCTGACCACGCCGGGATTCTCCGACGAGGTCATTCACCTGTACCTGGCAAGCGCGCTGCAGCCTTCGACCCAACGCCTCGAAGCGGATGAAGTGCTGACCGTCGAGCGCGTGCCGTTCGAGGCGGCTTTGGCGCGCTGTGCGCGCGGCGAGATCCGCGACGCGAAATCCATGTGTGCGCTTTTCCTCGCCGACCTGCACCGGCGTGGCATCGCTTGAGGCGCTAGTCGCGCGGAAAGTGCCCCGCGCGCATCGCTGCCGATTCGAGCACGGCAATGTCGGCCCCCAACATCAGCAACGAACGGCGAGGCGCCAGAACCCGTCCGAAGATTCCGGCCGCCACCAGGATGCTGCGATCGGGATGTTCTGGATTCTTCGCTGCGTAAAGAATCCCCGCTTGCGACCATCGAAGCGTTTCACCGGCGACGTCGAACCGGTCACCGCGATCGCGCACGGGAAGTCGCTCGCGCCAGCGCTCCAGCCAGCGATTCGATGCCGCATCACCCACCAAGATCAGGTTCGAGTCTTTCAGCATGGCCGGGGTCACCGCGGAATCGGGCAGCACCGCCACCAGGCCGGCGAAGCGCGTCCTCCATTCGACCTCGAGCTGCTGCGCCACACGATGGTCGGCTACCGGACCGCGACGCAACGCGCCGGAAGCGCTGTCCACCGGCGACTCGCCGCGGGTGCCGTAGACGATCGCGAACGGGCCGCGCACGAAGAACTCGGCCACCGGACCGCCGCTCCCCGCGAATCGGGCGCGATCCACGCGTCCCGGTTCGACGCGCGCATGTCGGCCCATGAAATCGAGCGTCGAATCCAGTTCAGCAGCGAAGAATGGCAGGCCGTGGTCTCCGGTCGGATCGATCCGCAACTCGTGCGGGACGCCCGACTCGGCGAGCTTGGCCGCCATGATCCGCGCGTGGACCACGGAGACCGTGAAGTCGGTTTCTCCGTGCACGATGCGGATCGCGGTGTCGAGACCGACGCGCACGAGACGCGCCGGATTCTGCCGCGCGAACACCGCGGCTTCTTCCAGCCGGTAGCCGAGCGCTTGCGGCAAGCCAGGTTGCTCCAGATCTCCGTAGGCCGACACGGGAACCGCCGCCGCGAACAATTGTGGATGCCGGAGCGACAACAACCAGGTTCCGGTTCCGCCCATGCCGTGGCCGGTTACGTACAAGCGGCGATCGTCGACGGGGAGAGTCGCGCGCGCCGCCTCGACGACTTCCAACACGTCGAATTCTCCTGCGAATTCGTAACCGTTGTCGCCGCGGCCGAACGGGCAGACGGCGATCCAACCCCGCGCCGCCGCCGCCGCGGCGAGACGCGTGCCTTCGAACAATTCCCTCTCGTCGCCGCGCAAGCCATGCAATGCGACGACAAGCGGCACCTCGCGCTCGAGCACCGCCGAGGGAACGTACAACTCATAGGGTTGCGTGCTGCCGTCGAGTGCGCTTCGCAGGCCGCGCAGCACGACTTGATCGAGCGGAATGCCGCTGTGCGGATCGCTTCGGGGAGCGACGCCGCCGTGCCGCCGGCCGCCTGCATCGTGCAGCGCCTGCGCCTCCTCGAGCCAGCGCTCGACACCCGGCCAAACACCGGTGCGATGCGCCACGATCCCGGTGGGATGGAAGCGACGTTCGTACGCGGTGCCGATTGCCGCGAGGGCGCGACCGGCACGGTCGAGGCGCACCAGGAGATCGGCGGGGGAGGGGAACCGCGCCGAACTCGATGGATCCGCGGTCGCCGTCGCTTCGCGCAGCGCGATCAGAGCTGCCATCGTCGGCGCGATCCGCGCGTCGCGCTCCCAGCGTGTCGTTCCCGCCGGACTCTGCAGCGTGATTCGAACCGCGCGCGCTCCCGGCCACACATCGCTCACCGGCGGACACGGAATGCGCACGATCGCCGCGGCACCCGGCAACTCGGCATCGAAGCGCGCTTGGCCGCTCGCCGCATCGACCCGAACGCGGATCGGGATCGCGCCGTGCGCTCCCCAGCGCAGCACCGACAGCTCCGCGGTGGTCTCGATCGTGGGCGAGTCTCGACTCGCCAGCCAGGTGCCGGCCGGCGGTCCGCCTTCCCACCGGCACCGCGCCCAGACCGGCTGGTTCGCCGAGACGAACGCGCTCAATTGTTTGAAGCTCGATCCATCGGTGTCTTCGAGCCCGATGTTGGCCACGAGCGCCGCATCCGCGTGCGGCAGGACCGGATGCAGGAAATCCCACGGCACCGTCACCTCGACTTGGAACGCATCGCGCGCCGCGTTCGAATCGCGCCGCACGATCGCTCGCACTCCGAGCGCGGCGCCGTCGAATTTCTCGACGCGCTTGCCGCGGAGGTCGGTCCAGGTTTCTACGCTGCCGTCGGCGCGGACGCGCAGCCGTCGTGAGGGCCCCATCCACGAACGCTGCACGAACGGTGCATCGCTCGCGAAGGACAGCAGCACCGCGGGCAGCGCCTCGCCGGGCAAGTCGTCGTGCACCTCGGCCGCGAACACGATGCCCGCGATCGTCCAGCCGAGCGCGTAACGCAAAACGGCATCGTCGGGACGCGACCACGCGCCGCGCGTGACCGCGCCGGCGCCCGCAACCTGGTTCCATCGCACCAAACGCCACTCCTCGAGGTCGCCGTCCATGACCGGCGCGCGCGCCAAGAAGGGAATTGCGCCCGACGACGGCCGGGTCGCGGCCGCGATCGAGTCGGGAGGGAATTCGCGCCGCGCATGCGAATCCTCCGGACCGAACACCGCCGGCATCAAGCTGTCCGTCCAGGCGTGGATCGAGAATCGGCCGGCGGCGACGGCGCCCACAGGAAGAAGAGCTGGCAACATGACGAGGGCGGCGAAGAACGGGGCGGAGCGCGCGATCGCGGCGGGGAAGAAACTCACGAAGGATTCTACACCTGCTCGACGCCGCGAATCCCGGGAATCTCTTCGCGCAGAATGCGCTCGACTCCCTGCGACATCGTCACTCGTGTCGAAGCACAGGAACTGCACGCGCCGTGCAAGCGCACTTTCACGATGCCATCCTGCACATCCACCAGCGTGATGTCGCCGCCATCCATGCGAACGCGGGGGCGAATGCGATTCTCGATGACTTCTTGCACTTGCTCGAGCATGCGCGCTCCTGAATTCCCGTCGCGGCGGGCGCCATGCTAGCACAGCGGCATGGAAGGAGCTTCGCGTCGACGTGCCGGATCGGCCGGGATCGTCGCGCGCGCCGTAGAAAGGCCCCTAAGCACGTGCGGCGCTCCGAAGAGCGCCGCGCGTGTCAGGGTATCAACTCGGACACCGTCACACGGACTCGGAATCTTCAACGGGGCGCTCGCTCGAGCGCCCCGTTGTGTGGTGTCACTGCCTCTGCATCCGACGCCAGCCTTCAAGACTCGCGTGGGAGGGACGAGTCTTTACGCTCCGTGGCCGGCGGGATCAGTGACACCCTCAAGGTCGTGGGTTAACAGGCAAGGGTCCGGGCGAAATTGCCGAGGTTGCCAGGCGATGGTGTCGAATCCGTTCGCTCGGGTCGGCTTTCGAGAAGGAGTTCCGGTGGGGGGATTTTCCCCCCACCGGAAACTTCCGCCCCGTGCTCCCCGGCTGGTTGCCGAGTATCACGGAGCTCTCCGCCGTTGCTCGTTGCACCCAGTTGCTTCCTACGCAATTCCAGTGCCGCCGCTGAAGGAAGCCCATAATCAACATAACTTATTAAGAATCAGATGATTATGTCTTCCGAGGAGACTCGGCGGACGTCGCGCAGGAGAGGTGCGCGTTAAATAATTGAACTTGGAGTCACAAAAGCAGCTGTCTGGCTACTACTCTGGAGAGATTTCGCCGCCTCGTTTGTCGACGTCCCCGCCCTCCATCCCGAACGCACGGTTCGGGTTGTTGGGATCGAGGTTAATCATGACCTCGCGGCTGCGATTGACCCAGCGGATACGAACGGACCCCTGCCCCGGACCGAGCAAGCGGACGGTGCCGGTCACCCGCTGCGAGGAGATCTCGGTGTAGTTGATTTCCACCACGATGGGGCCGGTGACGCTGGCTTCGACGATCTGGCCGTTGGCTTGACGCGTGGAACTGCCGCCGCCTCCGACCTGCACGGGCGGAAAAACCTCTTGGGCGAACGCCGCGGGCGCGATCGCCAGGCAGCTAGCCAGGACCAGTATGCGCAACCTCGGCATCGTGGCTCGCTTCCGGGCAGGCTCCAGGTGCGAGGCGAAGTATACGCTCGCCTCCCAATCGGGTCCAGAGCCAATTCCCAAGCGGAAGGGGCGGATCGGATCTTGCCGCCTCCGGGCCAAACCTTCAGCGAGGTGCATCCGGCCGAATCCGGTTGTACAGGGTCGGCTTGCTGATCCCCAGCAACCGCGCCGCCACGGTTTTTTCCCCCTGCTTCTGCACCATTTGCCGGGCGATCGCGCGCTCGAGCCCGTACATGAGCGGCGCGCGGAGAGAATACGCGGCGTGGTCCAAAATCCACTTGGCCACGCTGTCCAGGTCCAGATCACCGGTCGTCTCGCGACTTTCCCCACCCCGAAGCACCGCCACCGGCAGGTCCTCCGGCATCAGGACCTCGCGATCGGACAGCACCAGACTTCCCTTCATCGCGTTTTCGAGTTCGCGCACGTTCCCCGGCCAAGCGTAGCGCATCAGAATCCGCAGAGCCTCGCCCGACAGGCGCTTCGGTCGCACCCCCATGCTGGATGCATGCATCTCGAGAAAGTGCCGCGCCAACTCCGAGATGTCCTCGCGGCGCTCGCGCAGCGGCGGCAGCTTCAAGGACAGCACGTTCAAGCGGTGGTACAGATCGCGCCGGAAGCGGCCGGCTTCCACCGCCGCTTCGAGGTCCTGATTGGTCGCGGCGATGATGCGTACGTCCACCTGGACGATCTCGGTGCCGCCGACGCGCGTGAAGCTTTTCTCTTCGAGCACCCGGAGAAACTTGGTCTGCATCTCCCAGGGCATGTCCCCGATCTCGTCGAGCAGCAACGTGCCGCGATGCGAGCGTTCGAAATAACCCGTGCGCGCTTCGCGCGCATCGGTGAACGCACCGCGCTCGTTCCCGAAGAGCTCGCGCTCCCACAGCGATTCCGGAATCGCGGTGCAATTGATGCTGATGAACTCGTGTTCGCGCCGCGACCCGGTGGCGTGGATCGCCCGCGACACGACTTCCTTGCCGGTACCGTTGTCGCCGGTCAGCAACACGGTGGCGTCGAGATCGCGAACCTGACGCACGAAGTCCACCACGGCCTGGCGGGCGGCGCTCTTGCCCACGATAGCTTCGAGCCCCGCCGGCTCCGGACCCGATGCCACCGGGAGCTTGATTTCGCGTTCGACGATCGTGGTTCGGAGAGCGTTCGCTTCCGGGCGTTCGATGACCAGCGCCAAGTGCCGGGCCATCGCGAGCAGCACTTGGACCAGTGCGTCATCGGGGCCGGAAAACTCGGACGACCATTCCAGAATCGCGCTTCCATGGGAACGGCCGTTCGATTCCACCGGAACCACGATGAACGGCGCCGGCGCGGCCTCGCCCGAGTCCGCGGACCCGAACGGCAACAGCGTCTGCAGCGCGCGGGTGACGAAGCGCGGGTCGTCGAACAGAGGGGATGAAGTCTCGTCCAATCGGGGCTTCGAAGTCGACACTCGACGCAACTTCCCGTCGCGTCGTAACAGGTGAATCCGCTCGGCGCCTGCAACTGAACGCATCTCGACCAAGATCTCATCGACGACCGTGGACTCGTTGCCGGACGTCGCCGCCAAGGCCGCGATACGGCACAACGCTTCGACAAAACGTGCCGACTGCGAGACGTCCGGGAGGAAAGTCCTCTCGGCGCCCAGGGCCAACTCTTCCTGTAGCAGCATCCCTGGGACAACCGCCGACTCGCGCTCGTACAACTGCCGCGCACGAGCCACCAGTTCGCGCGCGCGCGCGGTGAGACCGCTGTCCCGATAGCTGCGAGTTGCAGCCAAGAACAGTTCGGCGGCACGGGCGGTGTTTCCCAAACGTGCCATGGTGTTGCCGGCATTCTCGTCGGCCAATGCGGCGGCACGCAGATCACCGCGAGCGCGCCAGACTTCGGCGTAGCTGTGACTCCAGTGCGCTTCTTCGAGCGGCGACGCCGTGTGGGACAAGAATCGCTCCGCCTCCTTGAGGTATCCCTCGGCACGATCGACCTCACCACACCGGAGTTCGAGATCGGCCATTTTGCGCAAATCCATGAACAACTCTTCGACGTCGTCGATACTCCTTGCCAGATCGATCGCGGTCTCGAGCGCGGTGCGTGCATCGTCCATACGCTCGCGGGCCAAGTGGATCTCTCCCAAGAGACCGAGTGACTTCGCCTGCAGCCGCGGCGACCCCAGCTGCTGGCTCGCACGGTTGGCGCGCAGCGCCAGTTCCTCCGCGTGTTCGTGATTCTCCATCTCGAAGTGCACCCAGGCGAGATTGAGTTCGTTGCGCGCGACGCCTTCTTCGTCGCCCAACTCGCGCCGGATCTCCATGCTCTTCTGGTGGAACTCGATTGCGACCGGGAACCGCCGCATGGATCGGCACAGGAGCCCGAGGTTGTTGTACGCACGAGCCATCCCGAGACGGTCGCTGGCCTTTTCGCGCAGCGCCAAACACGAGTTCAGAAAGTGCTCGGCTTCGTCGTAGCGGCTTGCCTTCCAGCGGACGGTTCCAAGGACGTTGTAGGTCTTGGCGACTTCGTGCGGATGCCGGCGCGCGTCGAGCAGCTTCAACACGACCTGGCAGCGCTCCTCGGCGGCGACGAGCCGTCCCAGCAACAACTCGCAGACGGCCATCTCGGCCAACAGCCGCCCGCGCTCCAGAACTTGGAGTCGCTCGTCGAAGCGATCGAGGGCGCGTTGCAATAACTCGAGCGCCCGCTCCACCTTACCACGGCGTTGGAGCAAGTCGGCGTGCTCCAAGAGCAGGTCGCAGCTCAGGTCGAGCGACAATTCGGCGGCGGAGGCCTCGAGTGCGAACAGGCGTTCGATCGCACGTTCGAAATAGGCTTGCCCATCGTCCATCCGGCCGCGTTGCACTTCCCAGCTCCCCAGTGAGTACAGCGTTTCGATGAGTTGCGCCGCCGGAACGTGTTGAGTCAGATTCGAATTGACCAGGCGGCGCTGCAACGCGCGCGCCAGCGGCTCCGGCCCGCGCTTCCGCACCCACTTGAGCAGTGGCACACATTCGTTCGCTGCGGCCTCCCAATTGCCTCCCGCGAACAAATGTTGGAAGCGAAGAAGCCGCTGTCCCAAGGTGCGGACATCGACGCCTTCCAAGAGATGGGACAGCAACAGGTGCAATTCTTCCCGTCTTTCCGGGCTCAATTCGTTGCAGCGCGCCGTGAAAACCTCCGGGCGCAGCAGCCGCAGCACCAGTCGTGGTTCGGAACCCCACCATCCGCCGGCTTCGAATTGTCGCCGTACGTAACCGAGACGCTCCAACTCCACGATGGCTTCCGGAAGCTGCTCTTCATTTTGTGGGAGGGCGAGTCGCAACATGTCGGTGGTGGCGTCGACGCCGAAGACGCTCAGCAGGTCGAGCAAGTGGCGCGCTGCAGAGGATTCAGGCGACTGGACGGGCAGAGTTGCAGCCGATCCCGGCAGCGTCAAAGAGTGCACACCCACCTCGGGCCCGAACCTGCGGGCCAAGGATGCGAATCCATCGTCGACCTCGGCCGCATCGTGGTCGCCACGGGCACCGATCACCCACAGTGCGGGCCGATGGCGTTCCGAGACGAGAAGCGAGATCGGGAGCAGCGCTGCGTCTTCGGTGGTCGGCTCGGAAACCAGGAAAACCCCGCCGCCTGCCAGGTCGCGCGCATCCCAGGATGCCAGCGGATCCAGCCACACGATGCGCGGCCGCTCGCTGAGCAAGGCCAGATGCGAGCGCAACGCGAAGAACAGCGCCCGCAGTCCGGCGCCATCTTGATCGGATGCGAGAACCAGGACCGTGGTGCGACCTTCGGCCAGATGCACGAGACCGGTATCCAAGGCGTCGAGAACGTCGCGCGGCAACGACTCGGCGCCTTCGATGCGAAGGTCCGCCAGTCGCTCGACGCCGCGACGCAGGGTTTCCGGCGCCCAAGCGTGTTCGCCGCGCTCGAGTGCCGCGGCCAGCGTTCCCAGCGCCGGACGCCGACCAGGTTCCAACCGCTGCAACTGCGCCAGCACCGAGAACCATGGTGGAACCGGCTCGCCGCTGCGCTCCACCATCGATGCGAGAACCGCAGCAAGCTCGTAGCCGTCGGTGGCGCCGCTGAAGAATCCCGCATGACGGAACTCGGGCGGCGCATACGGCGAACGCGTTCCCGACCGCGCCAGCAATTCGATCGGCAGAATGTAAGCGCCCGGCAAGATGCGCAGTTGCCCCCGATCGCAGCGCACGTACTCAGGTCGAAGGTTGAGAACGTGATTGCCGCGCCGGTTCAAGGCTTCGAGATCACGGAGCACCTGGATGAATCCAGCGAGGTCGAGCTGACCCGGACGGTCACCATCGCGATCACGGGTCTCTGCGGCGTAGACGTAGTAGGGCCCATCCATCCACGATCCGATGGCTTGCACGGAAACGAGGCTCTGGAATCCAGTGAATCGCTGCGCTCGCTCGCGCAGGACCGGCTGCCAGTGATCGCGCCAGCGCGCCGAGATCCGTTCCCAACCCTCGATCGGGACGTGCTCCAAGAGGGCGGTCCGGCTGCTGATCAGGTCGCTCGCGAGATACCTCAGCCGGCCGGCAACCTTGGGTAACGTCTCCAGAATCCGGTACTTGGAATCGACGATGGTGTCACCCATGAATCCCACCTGGCAAGCTTGGGGACCAGAGAATTGAACTGCGTCAAGAATTCTGACGC
>Ga0187893_10014805_pt1 | contig 10560 bp, 8 predicted proteins | sample MA1701074metaG_FD_139574 | JGI IMG/M metagenome (GOLD analysis project Ga0187893, IMG submission 139574) | White microbial mat communities from a basaltic lava cave in the Kipuka Kanohina Cave System on the Island of Hawaii, USA - MA170107-4 metaG ...
CACGCATATCGCATGCGATCGTCAGCCGGCGCGTCGGCGCATCCCAGTGCGGCCGTCGATCCTGACAACGTTTATCACTGGCGCATGAATCCGCGCCGGATGGAGGCTGAGACGGTGCGCGACAGTATACTGCACGTGGCCGGTCGCCTTGACACGAGCCTGGGGGGACCGGAGATCGCCTCATCCGAGGCGAACCAATCGAGCCGCCGCAGCATCTACCTACAGCACACACCCGATATGCCGGTCGCGTTCTTAAAGACGTTCGACTCGGCCAATCCGACTGAGTGCTACGAGCGGAGCGAGAGTGTGGTGCCCCATCAGGCGCTCGCCATGGCCAACAGCGATCTCAGCCGCGCACAAGCCAAGGTCCTGGCGGAGCGGATTCACCACGAGAGTCCGGCTTCCTTCGTGGATGCCGCCTTCGAGACCATCCTGGGCCGTCCGCCGTCGGCTGTCGAGCGTGCCGCCGCGGCCCGGTTCCTTCCCGAGCAGCGGGATCTCCTTTCAAATCCTACCCGGCTCACGGCCGCCGGTAAGGCGCCGGCCCAGGCCGAATCGTTCGATGCCGCGGCGCGCGCCCGCGAGAACCTGGCCCACGTCCTGCTCAACCACAATGATTTTGTGACTATTCGATAGGGAGCGACCTTACCATGAAACGCCGGAGCTTTCTCGCCGATACTGGAATGGGATTTACGGGTCTGGCGCTCGGGGCCATGCTGCATCGCGACGGCATCGCCCGCGGCGCCACGACGGGATGGATGCCGCCCGACGGGAAGCCGCATTTTGCGGCCCGAGCGAAGCGGGTTATCTGGCTGTTCATGATCGGCGGGACTAGCCAGATGGAGACCTTCGATCCAAAGCCCGCACTCAACCGCTACGCCGGGATGTCCATCAGCGACACGCCGCACAAAGACACCCTCGTCAACCCACTGGTGAAGAAGAACCTGCGCGAGGTGATCGAAGGGCTCCACAAAGTTCACCCCAAAATCTTTCCAATGCAGATCGGATACCGCAAGTGTGGGCAAAGCGGGATCGAGGTGAGCGACTGGTGGCCGCATGTCAGCCAGAAGGTGGATGACATTGCTGTGGTGCGGTCCATGTGGACCACCGATAATAATCACGGTGCGCAGATGCAGTTTCACAGCGGCCGCCATGTGCTCGAGGGTCAGTTTCCAACCATCGGGTCGTGGGTTCACTACGGTCTGGGGTCGCTCAATGACAACCTGCCGCAGTTTGTAGTCTTTGGCGAGCCCATCGACACCTGTTGCGGCGGCTTGGCAGCGCACGGCGCGAGTTATCTTGGGCCGGAGCACAGTGGAGTCCAGCTCGATGTCGATCCCCAGAATCCGTTGCCGTTCGGCAAGCCTGGGGACGGCGTTTTCCGGGAGGAACAGGAACGGGAGTTTCGGCTGCTACGCGAGTTGAACCAGTTGGCCGCGGCCGAGTATCCCGATGATTCCGCCGCCCGGGCGCGCATCAAGTCATACGAGTTGGCTTTCCACATGCAGACCGCGATTCCCGACGTCATGCGGTTCGACGAAGAGAACGAAGCCACGCGGAGGCTCTACGGGCTCGATCACGAAGTAACGGCGCCCTTCGGACGCATCTGCCTGGCCGCGCGGCGGATGGCCGAGCGTGGTGTTCGATTTGTGCAGGTGTTCCATGGCCAGAATGGCGGTGCAGGCAAATGGGACGCGCACAGCAAGCTGAAGAAAGGCCACACCGAGCTGTGCGCCCAGGTGGACAAGCCCATCGCCGGGCTTCTCGAAGACCTCAAGCAGCGCGGCCTGCTCGAGGACACGCTGGTGGTTTGGGCCACCGAGTTCGGGCGCACGCCCGGCGCCCAGAATTCTGACGGCCGCGACCATCATCCCTACGGCTTCTCGGCCTGGCTCGCTGGCGGCGGCATTAAGGGGGGCGTCGTCCACGGCTCGACCGACGAGCTCGGATTCCACGCCGTCGAGGAACGCCACTACGTCACGGACATTCACGCCACCGTGCTTCATCAGATGGGCCTCGATCCTCGCCGGCTCGAGGTGCCAGGCCGGAAGCGCCTCGAGATCGACTTAGGCACCCCGATCCGCGCCATCATCGCATAGGTTCCGTTATCGTAGCGAGCCATGGGTATCCGGCTTGCCAGGCGGAGGGCGAAGCCTCCGTTGCAAGCTGAAACTTGCTCCACCTGGCGCGGGAAACAAACTCCAGACCATCCCTCCGGCTGTTCGATACAGAAACTTCAATTTCAAGCCGCGTCCCGGATGGGTGGAAGCGGTCTGAACTCGATAACGTTGTCGGAGGCCGAGCCGCGTTGATCCCGCAGACGTGTCGTGTTTTCGGGGCGTGGGCCGCGGTGATGATGCTCGAGGTAATGAAACATTGCATAGGCACGCTCAAACTGACGGGTAAGGCGGTTCTGGTGACGCTCGATGTGAACGATGCATTGGGATTTGTCATGGAGGCTCTTGTAGGCGAGGCCGACTCGGGCTTCGGACTCGCGGAAAGAGTGCGTGCGATCGAGCTCCTTGCGGATGCAATCGAGCTCGTTGTCGTAAAGGGCGGACTCGATGGTCCAGAGGCGGCGGAGTCTCCATTTGGCGACGGCCATCTCCTCAACCTGGAGAGCGGTCACTGGATCGGACGGCTGGAATCGCTCGAAGAAGCACTGTTTGAGGCGCTCAAAGCATTCCCGGGATTCGCCTTTGATGACGATGCAATTTCCGTCGGTGAGTCCGTGGGAGATGACGTTTTGGGAAGAGCGCAGTTTTCCTTCAGGCGAACGGGGGCCGGTGGACTTGAGCGCCTTGGCGCGGTTGGCGAGGATCTGTCTCAGGGACGTTAACATGGGCTGCGGGTCCTTTCTGTGGAGGATTTGTTTGCGATTTCAGAATAATGGGGACCTGTGCGTCAGAGAGGGATGGATTTGTCCAAAATGCTGAAAAGTATAGCGATAATATTTTCAATCGGGTTGTGACCGAAGTCAACGAGGGCGGCGGATTCATGGAGGGCGGCTGTAAGGTACTGGGAGGATGTGGGTTAGGCGCCCGGGTCCGGAGCAAGTGATATTCTATACCAGCAGCGAGCGAGTTCTCATGACAGATCTCGAGATTCGAAGACAGTTGGAGAAAATCCTGGCCAGCGACAAGTTTGCGCGATCGCCGCGTTTATCGGTATTGTTTCGGTACCTGGTCGAGGAAAGCCTGGAGGGGCGTGGTGAATCTCTGAAGGAGTACAGCATTGGACTGGCGATCTTCGATCGGCCGGATTCGTATGATCCGCGTGTGGATTCCGTGGTTCGCGTCCAAGCCGGAAATCTACGCAAGCGACTGAAGACCTACTATGGCAACGCGGGTTCAGAGGATGCGATCGTCATCGAATTCCCAAAAGGCGGCTATACTCCGGTGTTTCGCATGGCACTGGTGGGGAAGTCGCGAGCGCGCAGGCTTGCACGCGATTGGGCATTCGGGATCACGGTGTGTTTGGCTGTGGTTGTGGTGGCCGGTTTGCTGGTAAAAGGTAGATCGGACGGACCGCAGACCGGTTTCCCGCTAAAACAGGTTACGTTTGACACGGGCTGGACAGGCGATGCCAGGGTTACCCCGGACGGAAGCCTGGTGGTATATGCATCCGATCGCGGCGGAAATGGGGGCACCGACATCTGGATGAAGCGCATCGAAGGCGGAGAGCCGGTCCGCCTGACGACGCACGCCGCCAATGACATTACCCCCGACGTCTCTCATGACGGGAAGTGGGTGGCGTTCCACTCCTTCCGCGATGGCGGCGGCATTTATCTGATTTCCACTCAAGGAGGAGAAGAACGCAAGATCATTGATCGAGGCTTCCACCCCCGGTTATCCCCTGACGGCAATTGGATTGCGTTTGGTAGGAAGGAAAATGACGGAAACTGGAGGACCTGGGTAACCGACCGGTCTGGCCAAAGATGGGGGAAAATTGGCCATGAATTGAGTAATACGGGTTCGGCTGTGTGGAGCCCGAGCGGCAGATATCTTGCTTTACGCGGCTCCAGCCCCGATCAAGAATTTGACATCTACACAATTCCATTCGGGACAACGATTTCTCAACCCGCCAAGGCCACGGGAATCGCCCAAGCCATAGGGAAAGCAAAGCTGCCCTGGTTAGGGTCGACAAGCATGATTTCCAGTTGGACAGGGGATTCTTTGTTGTTCCCGATGGGCCACCAGAAGGTTCTTGAAGTCTGGCGCGCGCGTCTCTCGCCGGTATCTCTGACCGTGACGGGCGATGTGGAACGCGTCGTACCGGGTCCCGACGTCAGAAACGCCAGTGTGTTCAAGGACCGGGATGGACAATCCTGGGTGGTTTTCGGCAGTGACCGGGAGACGTCGGACTATTGGTCGATTGGCACAACCGGAGCGCAAACGGGCAAAGTGGTCCAGATGACCAAGGATTCTTCGCTGCGGCGAGGGATACAGGAATTCCGTGGGGTGGTTGCCGGCAACGGAAGCCGGCTCTTTTATGCTTCGGCACGAAACGGTGGAGTCGATATTTGGATGCAGGAACCACCGCGCGGCGAACCTCGTTTGGTTTCCGGATCGCCCGATTGGGAAGATTGGGTAACCGTCAATTGGGACGGTTCTAAGATAGCCTTTGGGCGGCGTGGGTCTAGGTCGCGGCGTCCGGATATTTTCATCTGGGAAGAAGGAAAGAGTCTCCGAAAAGTTTGTGAGTTCTGCGGCGTGCCTACCTCCATGACCCGAGATGGCTCGCGATTGCTGTACCTCCGCGGCCGCGCGATTCATGAGCTGGATATGCGAACAGGAAATGACCGCGCTCTGCTGCCGATCCCAGCCTATAATGCCGAGCAGGCCGACTATTCGCCGGACGGCGAATGGATTGCCTTCGCCGCCGGCTCCAGTTCTGAGCCGCACGTGACTGGGTATGCAAGCCGGATCGGTGACCTTAGTCAACCCGAGCGCTGGGTTCGTATTGAGAGTCAATCCTACTACTTCACTGTGCATTGGTCGCTTGACGGGAACTGGCTCTATTACTTTCATCAGCGCGATGGATTTCGCTGCCTGTATACTCAACGCTTCGATCGAGCGTCGCGGCGGACCGTGGGTGAGCCGGTGGCGATACACCACTTTCATGGCAGCCAGCCCTATCCCTGGGGCGGAAGCTGGATCTCAGTGGTGGAGGATCGGTTGGTAGTCAAACTAACGTCCCACTCAGGCAACATCTGGATGGGGCGCTTGTTTCAGAAGTTCTAGTACGACCACTGGTACTTATCAGTTAAAGCCGTCGTTTTTATCCTTCCTAAACTTTTCAATCTGTTTGAATTTTCCTACCATGCTAAGTGCGCTCGCATTCGGCTCTAAAGGCGTGTTGGAAGGAGAACCGACGCATGAACAAACAGATGCTGGGACTAGCGGTCGTTTATGCGGCTTTTGGGGGACCACTCTCGCAGGCAGGGGTCATTTACGATCTCAATGCGGATTGGAGCGACGCTGCGAATCCCAACGGCGCATGGACCTACCGCCACGGGACCACGGCCCTCCCGTCTCAGGCGAACTATTTGCCGTCGCATTTCCCAGCGGGTCAGCCTGCCTGGGCTGTCGCGCCGTTCGGAGCTGGCCACATCCCGTCGTGGCTACGGAATTCAACTCCGGCTGTAATCGCAGGAATGGATTTCCTGATTGGGGACGTGATAGTACACGCCCACGACAATGCCAACGGAGCAGGACTAGGCGTAGCGAATGTGATCTGGACTAGCCCCACGGACGGATTCGTCGATATCCACGGGGCTGTCTGGTTGGCGAGAAATATTGGCCGATCAACCCGCTTCAACCTGTTTCACAACAGTATTCTGCTGGCCACGGGTGATCTCTTTACCGGGGATCCGTTCAGCCGGGCCACTCCCCTGGAATTTTCCGCCTTGAATCTCGCGACCTCCGCCGGTGACGTCATACGACTTGAAATTCTGCGGACCAGCACCTTCGGTGAATTCACGGGAGTCAATCTCACCATCGATCTTTCCCAGCCCGACGCTGCCATTCCGGAGCCGTCGACTCTCGCTCTCGTTCTGCCTGGAGCTATCGGTTTCTTCGCATGCGCCCGGATGCGCGGCTGGAAGCCCCGCGCAAGCTGAAAGCTGCCCCACTCCAACCGTCAGTTCTCGGTGTACAGGTCGGGTAGGTCGTTTTCGAACAGGATTGTGTCGCCAGGACGCAGGAGCTTCGGAAACATCGCGGTCACTTCCTGAAGGTCCTTCACGATGCGAAGATTCGATTCATCGAATCCAGCGGCGCGCAGGCCGTCTTGTATGGGTCGCGTTTGTTCGGCGCCGACAAGGAAAATGAAATCCGCGGATTGCGCAGCGAGGCGGCCAAGCTTTTCGTTCTCCTCGCGGTGTAAACTGCCGAGCTCGATCATGCCGGGCGTGACGAGGAGGCGTTTGCCGCCCTTGAACTGCGAGAGCACGTACAATGCTTCGGCGGCGCCGACAGGGTTGGAGTTATAGGAGTCGTCAATGATCGTCGTGCCTCCGGCTCCTTGTTTGATTTCGAGGCGGTGGGGAGCTGGCATCAACTTCGCGATGCCACGCACGATCTCATCTATGGTAAGTCCCATCTCGAGAGCGACACGCGTGGCGCCAAGAATGTTGAGTACCATGTGGCGGCCGGCTATCGGCGCAGCGGCGGTGGCGCGTTGACCTTCGCGCGTGATGATAGTGAAGCGCAGGCCTTCGGAAGTGTGCTGGATGTCTTCTGCCCATAAGTCACATTGCCCGTCGTTGGAGAGGCCATACAGTGCGACGCGAGTGTGCCTGGTTTGTGCGGCGAGTTTTCGACAGTGGTCATTGGCGCCGTTGAAGACAGCGAGACCATCGGCGGGGAGCTCTTCGATCAACTCGTAATTGGTGCGCTCTATATTGTCCATCGACAGGAAGCGCTCGAAGTGCTCCGGGCCGATCGAGCAGATGATACCAATCTTAGGATGAACCAGATCCGCGATCTCCTTGACCTCGCCGCGTCGGTACGCGCCCATTTCGGCGATCAGGATCTTGTGCTCGGGCCGGAGCGATTCATTGATCACGCGGGTAATGCCGAGCAGGGTATTGTAGTTGCCTGGAGATTTGACGACGGTGAACTTCTCGCTGAGGAGTACGTCGAGGAAGTACTTGGTGGAGGTCTTGCCATAGCTGCCGGCGATGCCGATCACGAGTGGCTTCAGCTCGGCGAGGCGCGCGGAAGCGGATTTGAGGAAGCCCTTGTTGATGTGGGCCTGAACGGGCTTCAGCAGTTCATTTGCGGCGAGAACGGCCCAAGGCGCAGCGTGCAGGAGGAACACAGCTACGATCGGCCATGGACCCGGGAGAAGAACTGCGAGGAACAGGAGAACACGCGCAGCCCAGAGGGTACGGCGGGCGCGGACAGTAAGGTTGAGTGGTTTCTTGACGGGAGTGTTGTTTTTGCGGAGGAACAACCAGGCGCACCAGACGGTCCACATCGGGGCGGAGAAGGGAATTGCAAGGAACAAGGCTAGGAGTGCGAGGCCGAGCGAGGGCAGATCGATGTAACGCGCCACAGGCTTAGCGAATAGCCATTGGAGGTAGCGATGGTTGAGATAGCTATCCATCTGCCACATGTGAAGAGCGTGTGCAGCACGGCGGGACGCAACCAACGCCGAAGCGAGGAGTGCAAGATAGCTGAGCGCGAGGTTCATTCGCGAAAGAATCTCTGGGCCAGCAGATTGAACTTGTTGGGCTGGTCAAGGTAGGGGAAATGCCCCGCACCGCGGAAGACGATCAGCTCGGAGTTTACGATCAGGCGCTTCATAACCTGGCCGCAGTGAAGCGGGGTCTCGAAGTCCCGATCGCCCCATACCAACAGGCAAGGGTGCTTGATCTTGGCGAGGTACGGCGTGAGGTCTTCCGCCAGGACGTTACGGAGAGTGGGGCGGAGATCACCGGCATGCATGTAATCTCGGGATGCCAGAAAAGGCAGCAGGCGTTTCTGGGCGGACTTGGGCAAAAGGAACTTGAAGTGTGCGGCGGTGCGCTTGAGCTTGCGCGCAAGGCTGAGGGGCGCGGGGACGCCCGCCCCGGCCGTAAACAGGATCTTGTGAATGCGTTGCGGATAGGCGGCGGCCATCTTGATCGAGACGCGGCCACCGAACGAGTGGGCGACGATGTGCGTCTGCGCGACGTCGAGCCGGTCCATCAGCTTGAGCGTGATGTCGAGGAAATCAGAGACGTGCCAGGGTCGAGCCGGAAGGCTGGATTCGCCATGACCGGGGAAGTCTATTGATATGCAACGGTAATGCGAGGAGAGTGCCTGGGAAATGGGCACCATACTTTCGAGACAGCCACCCCAGCCATGCAGCAGGAGGACATGGGTTCCGCGGCCCGCCTGGTGATACCGGATGCGCAGGCCGTCGACGTCCACGAATGTCACGGCTTTCCACCCGAAAGGAGATTGACTTCGAGCGAGTATTGGGTCTGGTGGCGGGCTTTGCTGCGGTCGAGAGCTCCCTCGACGAGGGTGCGGACAAGCTTATCGAAGGCGAGGCCGGAGGCCTCCCATAAGTAGAACGAGAGCGATCCGGGCATGGTGTTGATCTCGTTCACGTAGAACTTCCTGCCGTCGGCGTCGATGAGGAAATCGATACGGGCAATTCCATGTCCACCGAGCGCGGTGAACGCAGCGACAGCAGCGTCCTGAACTTCGACCATCAGTTCCTCGGGAATAGGCGCGGGGATAAGGCGGTTGAGCGATGCCATGCCGATTTTACTCATTTTCGGCCCCGAACTTTTCAAACCTTTTGTCCCGGCGCGGTACTTGGTGTCGAAGCTAAGCAGCGCGCCTTCGAGCCTGGGCATCTCGCAGACACTGGGCCGATTGGGCGGACCGAGGACGGAGCAGTTGACCTCTTTGAAGTCGACCAGAGCGCGCTCGACGAGGATGCGCTCGTCGAAAGTAAGCGCAATCTCGATCGCGTCCTTGAGTTCCGCGCGTGAGTTGCAGCGGGCGATACCGATGGAGGAGCCGAGCGAGGATGGCTTCGCGATCATGGGATAGCCGAAACGCGACTCGGCGGATTCGAGGAATCGTTCTAGCGCTGCTTTGTACGCGCGGCGGTGCGTCCAGACGCATTCAAGGACAGGCAGTCCGGCGGCGCGGTAGAGATCTTTCTGCTGGATCTTGTCCATGCCGGCAGAGGACGCGAAGACGCCGCAGCCGACATAGGGGACATCGGCCATTTCAAACAATCCTTGAAGGGATCCGTCTTCCCCGAAAGCACCGTGAAGGACGGGGAAGAACACGTCCGCCCACAGGACGGCGGGTTTGTAGAAGAATCCTTTCGCGCCGTGGGGATGCAGGACAAGTTGGCGGATGGTGGGATCCGGGGAGAGCGAAACTCGATGGGCATCGCGGAGGGAATCGGGACGGAAGCCGGAGATGCCGTACTGCTTGAGATGATAGAGGTCTCTCCCGGCGAACCAGGCGCCCTGCTTATCGATGTAGATTGGGAGCAAATCGTAACCAGCGACTTCGAGCGCGTCCATAACCTGGTGGGCGCTGATGACGGAGACCTCGTGCTCGACGGACCGGCCTCCGAACAATACGGCTACGGATTGTTTTGGCATTGAGGGGAGACCTCATTTTACCGCTCCCTCTCCGTGATGCGTGCGAGAGCGTCGGGATGTATAATCGATGGCGGCAAGGGCCAAAACCAAAATCCTGGAAGAGGAGGGATTGAAAATGATACGAGCCTGCCTTATCACGTTGGCAGCTACTGGGCTGCTTTCCGCAGTCACTCTGGGACAGATCGACGACTTCGCGGACGGGACCACCATGGGATGGTTTGTGCCTGGGTTGAGTCCAAGTCCGCCGTCGAACCAGTCGACGGGCGGACCCGCGGGTGTTGGGGATGCTTACCTGCAACTCACAGCGACCGGAGGCGCTGGGCCGGGCAGCCGGCTCTCGGTCTTGAACGACGTGCAATGGGCTGGGAACTATCTGGCGGCGGGCATCAACTTTATCGTGATGGACGTAAACAACTTCGGCCCCGACGATCTCCATCTTCGCCTGCTCTTTGAAGACTTCGCTGGCCCAGGACCGCCGGTTAATCTGGCGCTCTCGGCCAATGCCGTTATCGTGCCGGCCGGCAGTGGCTGGATGAAAGTAAGTTTTCCCATTGCTCCAGGTGATCTGGCGGTTGAGACCTTCGGCACGGTCATAGGGGCCCTGATGAATACCGATACATTGCGGATCTTCCACAATCCTGCTCCAGCGTTTCCAGGGCCCGGTGTTGGAATTCCCTCAGTGAATGCGGTTCTGGGAGTCGATAACATCACGGCGGCCGTACCAGAACCGGGAACACTGCCGCTGCTAGCCGGCGGACTGCTGGCCCTACTGGCTCTACGCCGGAGCCGCTAGGATCCGGAGTTGCAATCGTGGCGCAGGCCCTCGGCCTGGATAGCGTCGGGATAAACCGGCGTGAAGTAGTGAATGAAAGAGTCATACAGGAAAGGAGTAGCGAACCATCCTGACCTCGACCCATGTGAGGGCGACCCGCAAGGGC
>Ga0187893_10014806_pt1 | contig 10559 bp, 7 predicted proteins | sample MA1701074metaG_FD_139574 | JGI IMG/M metagenome (GOLD analysis project Ga0187893, IMG submission 139574) | White microbial mat communities from a basaltic lava cave in the Kipuka Kanohina Cave System on the Island of Hawaii, USA - MA170107-4 metaG ...
GACCGCGCGACGCCGGGCGGAGGCGCGGTGTCGGAGGCCGACCGGAGCGCCTTGCGCAAGCTGCATCAGACGGTCCGCAAGATCACCGACGACTTCGAGTCCCGCTGGCATTTCAATACGTCGCTCGCGGCGATCATGGAGCTCATGAACGAAGTGACGGCGGTGGAGGCGGAGCTCTCGCCGGGGGTGCTGGCCGAGATCGTCGAGAAGCTGGTGCTGGTCATGGGGCCGTTTGCGCCGTACATGGCCGAAGAGCTTTGGGAGCAGATGGGCCGTATAGGTCCGGTCTGCAAGCAGTCTTGGCCGGCCTATGACCCGGACCTGGCGCGCGCGGAGGAAGCCGACATCGTGCTGCAAGTGAACGGCAGGCTGCGGAGCCGGCTTTCGGCGCCGTTCGGGACGCCGCGCGAGGAGCTGGAGCGTCGCGCATTGGAGGACGAGCGCGTGCGGGCGTTTCTGGACGGCAAGCAGTTGGTCAAGGTGGTTGTCGTACCGGACAAACTGGTGAATGTCGTCGTGCGCGGATAAGGCCGGATCTCCGCGGGCCGGTGCGAAATAATGGACCCATGCAGGTCCTTCTTCTCGTTTTAACTCTCGCCGCCGACTGGCCGCATTGGCGCGGGCCGGCCGCCGACGGCATTTCGCCGGAAAACAACATCCCACTGCAATGGAGCGCGAAGGAGAACATAGCCTGGAAAGCGCCACTGCCGGGCCTCGGGACGTCGACGCCGATCGTTATCGCCGACCGGGTACTGCTCACCTCGCAGATCGGCGACGGGCCGTTTGAAGGCCGCAGCCGTGATTTCGAGAACGCCGCTGTCGCGCGTCGCACCGGCGTGCATCCCCGCGTGCAGTTTGCCGTACAGGCTTTTCACGCCGGCAGCGGCCGGCTTCTGTGGCAGCATCGCTTTGACGCCGAGCAGCCGCTCAATCCCGTGCACATCAAGCACAACCTCGCCAGTCCATCCGTAGCGACCGACGGCAGGCGGGCCTACGCCTGGTTCGGCAATGGCCAGCTCGTCGCGCTCGATCTCGATGGCCGGGTACTTTGGAAACGTCACCTGGGCAGAGAGATCGCGCCGTTCGAAGTCCTGTGGGGGCACGGCAGCTCGGCGACTCTCTACAAGGACTCACTGCTGCTGCTGGTCGACCATCCGGCGGCCGCCTACCTGCTGGCCCTCGACGTCGCGACGGGCCGGCAGCGCTGGCGTGCCGATCGCGGCAAGGACCTTCGTTCCTACGCGACGCCGCTCGTGATTCGCACCGGCGGCCGGGACCAACTGATCCTTAACTCGACGCGGCGTGTGGAAGCGGTAGACCCCGCCAACGGGAAACTCCTGTGGTTTGCCGGCGAGCCCAATCGCGTTCCTGTGCCGACCCCGGTTTATCACGACGGCATTCTCTACCTGAACCGCGGCTACTCGTCGAGCCCCTACCTGGCCGTGCGCCCGGGCGGAGCAATCGAATGGGAGGTGAAGACGGGTGGGCCGTACGTTTCCTCGCTGCTCTATTACCAGGGCCTGCTGTATATGGCGAATGAGATGGGCATCGCCTCGTGCGTCGACGCGAAGGACGGTAAGACTCTCTGGAGAGACCGCTTCGGCGGAGTGTTTTCGGCTTCGCCCGTGGCCGCCGGCGGAAAGGTATATCTCACCAATGAGGAGGGGGTGACGTTTGTGCTCGCCGCCGGGCGCGAAAAGAAGATCCTGGCGGAGAGCAATCTCGGCGAACGCACTCTGGCGTCGCTGGCCATCGCCGGAGGCCGCATTTTCCTTCGTACGGACGAGCATCTCTACGCGATCGGCAACCGTTAAGGGCGGCAGTTGCGCTGGCTGAGACCTGCCTTTTTGTGGCACACTTGAAGCTTGTTTACCTATGACGCCCACCTTGCTGGCAAGCCTTCTTCTCTGCTGTTTCCCGATATCTGCCCAGATAACCTCCCGAGCCGCCGAGATTGAGGCCGCGCGGGACAGGAAGGCAAAAAACCTTGGGGCTGAGACCGTCTCACCTATGGAGCGGCGGTTGCTCTATATCAAGGAAGCGAAGATCATCGAACGGTTCAGCGCGGGGGTAGGAGGATTTCGCGCCAAACTCGGCGGCATGGTGACCGGTGGGGGCTTCGGTATTGGCCCTGAATATTTGCGCGAGGACCTGGCCCGAGGCGAGATTTTGTTTCGCGCTGCGGCGCAGCGTTCCTTTCGCGGCTACAGCAAGTACGACCTGGAGGTGGGCGCTCCCAGCGTGGCGCGGAACCGGCTGAAACTTCAGTTCCTGGCGGTGCATCACAACTATCCGAGCATCAACTACTACGGGCCCGGGCCGGACTCTGAGAAGACTGGCAAAAGCAACTATCGCCTGGAGGAGACCGCGGCCGACGGGCTGCTTGCCGTCAAGCCTCTACCTCATTTCTGGATCGGCGGCACCGGCGGCCATCTCTGGATGAACGTCGGTCCAGGAACCGATGAGCGATTCATCTCCGCCGAGAGGCAGTTCTCACCAAGCGAGGCGCCCGGCATCGACCAGCAGACAAACTTCCTTCGCTATGGCGGGTTCGCTCAGTTCGATTACCGGGACAATCCCTTCGGCGCCCGCAGCGGCGGCAATTACACGGTCCGCTTCGACCGCTACACCGACCGTAATCTCTCGCGTCACGATTTCGACCGTGTCGAGGCAGAGCTCCAGCAGTTCATTCCATTTTTCAATAAGCGCCGCGTCATCGCCCTGCGCGGCCGGACCTCGCTCACGTACCTCGATCCGGGCCAGACGGTGCCTTTCTATCTGCAAGCCGTCCTCGGCGGCTCCGACGACCTTCGCGGTTTTCGCACCTTCAGATTCCATGACACGAATTCCCTGCTGCTCAACGCCGAATACCGCTGGGAAACCTTTAGCGGGCTGGATATGGCCATCTTTGCCGACGCGGGCAAGGTATTCCCGCGACGATCGCAGTTGAACTTCACCAACCTGGAGTCGGCGGTTGGCGTGGGTATGCGTTTCAATGCCCGCAACTCCGTTTTCCTGAGAATCGACGTCGGTTTTTCGCACGAAGGCTTCCAGGTATGGTTCAAGTTCGGCAACATTTTCGCGCAGCGCCCGTTCGGCTCCTCCGTTCCGGCGCACGTGCAGTAGGTGAATCATGCGACGTTTCGTGATCAGTCTTTCCGCCGCCTTACTGATCTCCGCGAGTGCTCCGGCTCGCCGGTTCCACGATGACGATCCGATCCAGCGTGAGCCTCCGCCTCGCAACGCAACCACCATCAAGCCGCGCAAACTGAGCGACATCTACGACTTCTTCTCCAACTCGTTCGGCAAGCTTGGCGAGCGTCACCCCAAAGGAAAGTTCATTCCCGCGCAGGCAGTGAACTCTCTCGGAGACGCCTATGACAGTTCCTGGTACACGCAGCGCCATTACTACCGGCCGATGTCGATCGCCGAACTGGTGCGCGGTCCGGGTGACCGCAACCCGCCGGATACAAGCGGCTCGTGGCAGGTTGTCGGCGCTAAGAGCGAAGGCATCACACCCGGGTTCATGATCGTCGACCCGAAGGGGCGCCGGTACCTGCTCAAGTTCGACCCGAAATCGAATCCCGAGATCGCCACGTCGGTGGACGTGATGGGCTCGAAGTTCTTTCACGCCCTCGGGTACAACGTCCCGGAGAACTACATTGTCCATTTCACCGATGAGCAGCTTGTCCTCGGCGACGACGTTCAGTTGAAGGATAGTCTCGGCCGCGCGCGCAAGATGACGGGGCGCGATCTCACCGAGCTCCTCATGCGGGTCGACCGCCAGAAGGACAAACGGTACCGCGGCACGGCCAGTCTGCTGCTGGCAGGCCAGCCCGTGCGCGAATTCCGCTACCACGGTACTCGCAAGGACGATCCCAATGATGTGGTTCCGCACGAGCACCGCCGCGACCTCCGGGGCCTGAGCGTCTTCTGCGCCTGGCTCAACCACGATGATTCGCGAGCTATCAACACGCTCGACATGCTGGTGGACGAAGGCGGCCGGAAATTCGTCCGGCACTACCTCATTGATTTCGGATCCATCCTCGGTAGCGCCAGCAATGGGCCGAATTCGCCACATTCGGGCTTCGGTTATCTGTTCGAAGCGAAACCCGCGGCCGCGCAGTTTTTCTCGCTGGGCGTCTATGTGCCGCGCTGGGCGCGTGCAAACTACCCCGACCTCCCGTCGGTCGGAATGCTCGAGGCCGATGCTTTTAACGCCGAAGAGTGGGTCGCTGAGTATCCCAATCCCGCCTTCACGAACCGCCTCCCGGACGACGCCTTCTGGGGCGCCAAGCAGGTGATGGCCTTCACGGACGAGCAGATCAGCGCCATCGTAAAGACAGCGCAGTATTCCGATCCTCGCGCGGAACAGTACGTCACCGAGTGCCTCCTCAAGCGGCGCGACAAGATCGGCCGGGCGTTCTTCGCCCGGGTGCTGCCGCTCGACCGTTTTGAAGTACGCGACGGCCGGGTGATGTTCGAGGATCTCGCGGTGAAGCATAAGTTCATCCCCGCACGAAACTACTCCGTCGAATGGAGCGTCTTTGACAATGATAAGGAGACAAGGGCCGCCATCCCCGGCGAGACCACGCTACAAGCGCCTTCGGCACGAGTACCGGAAGGGGGATTCCTGGCGGCGTCCATCCACGGCGGCGATCCGAACAAGTCCGTCACGGCCTATCTGCGGAAGCGCGGAGGCCGGTTAATCGTGGTGGGCCTGGATCGCACCTGGTAGCCAGGATCGTGCGATTTTTTCCAATCGTTGTTGTACTCGCTTGCGCTCTCGGCTTGCAAAACGCCCAAACGCCGAGATCCCAAACGCCGAAGTTCCATGTCTACATCGGCGACATCAAGCCCGACTCCGTCCTGATCGCGTGGGGGACCACCGCAGGCGACAACACGATTGGGCGAACTTCGCCGAGTCACGGTCCCGCCGTAGTCAAAATAAATGGGCGCGACTATCCCGCGGAGAAGAACTGGCTTCGAATTGGAGGTCTGGCCCCCGACAGGGATTATCCCTACGAAGTTTGGCTGCGGGAGAACAAGATCGGCGGCGGTGCGGTCCGCACATTTCCCGCTCAGTCGCGGCGGCTCGTGTTTCTGGTGATCGGCGATTATGGAAACGGCGACGAGGCGCAACGGCACATCGCCCGCGCTATGACGGAGGTCGTGGAACAGCGCCGCGCGGCCGGAGATCCGGTGCGCTTCATCCTCACCACCGGCGATAACATCTACGCCAACACCGTTTTCGGCCTTCCTGTCTCCCAGACTGGCGACCGTGATCTGCATTGGGGCCGTAAGTTCTTCGACCCGTATGCATGGTTGTTGTCCGGCGTACCGTTTTATCCGGTGCTTGGCAATCACGACGGCAACGAATCGGAGGCCGCGGGCGATCTTGGCGCTTATCTCGACAACTTTTTCTTCGCCGGTGACAATCCGGCGCGCTTCTACCGGTTCCAGTTCGGCGGTCTCGTCGATTTTTTCGCTCTCGACACAACATCCAATGTCCAGCCCGGCGTGGACCCGCCTGGTTTCGGCAAGGAAAGCAAGCAGTTTCAATGGCTCCTGGAGTCGCTGCGCGCTTCGAAGGCGCCCTGGAAGATCGCCTACTTCCACCATCCTCCTTTCACCGGCGGTCCCCGCCACCCCCCGAGACTGTACCAGCTACAGCATATTGTCGATGCCCTGGGCGAGTACGGTGTGCAGGTGGTCTTCACCGGGCATGAGCATAATCTCCAGTTCAGCCTCCGCAGCAAGGAAACGCGTGGCGTGCAGTACGTGGTCACCGGCGCCGCCGGGGAATTGCGCGGCGACGACATCCGCCGCGGATTGACCGCCAGTCAGATCGCATCGTGGTCGAATCAGCGGCACTATCTGATGGTCGAGATCGAGGATCGCGTTCTCCGCATCACGCCCCTCTCGGATGTGGGTGTTCGGGTGCGCGATCACGACGGGGCCTCCGTTGGAATGCCCCTGCGCATCGAACGATAGAACCGCCGGCCGCTTCCGGACAACAGCGATTTACCGATTCACCCGGTGGCGTCTGTTAAGATGGTGGCGTCTGATGTCGGTACAGCCCGAAAACAACCGGCTGACCGTGGGCGAATTTGCAGATCGTATTCGCCACGAGATGGTCCCCGTAAACAGCCGGTTTTCTTACTTTTCGACGTCCCTTAGCCTGAGCGAAGAGGACGTGCGGGAGTACCTCGCCGAGCCGATCGCCTCGCTGCCGCCGGCCGTGACCTCGGCCCTGCCGCCCGTGTCGATTCTGCTGGTGCCGTTCCTCGAACGCTCTAACGGCAAGCCTCGCCGTGGTAAGCCGGTTGAGGACGTTATCTGTTTTGAAAAGCCCGCGGAGAGCAAAGTCTGCTGGGATTCTTTCGTCGAACGAAACGAGGAAGAGATCCTGGCGTTCGGCCTCACCGACCAGGAGATGGTGGATTACCATTACCGCCTGTTCGGCCACTTCGCCCGGCTTACCGGCGGGATCGCCACGCCCGACGCCATCCACAGCTACAACGGCCTGCTGCGGGAGGAGCTGAGCGGGAGCGTCCATGGGGAGGTCGATGAGCGAAGCTGGCGGTTCAAGCAGGGGCTGCTGCGCCGGCAGACAAAGGTGCGCCGCGATTCGAAGGCGTTCGTGGACTACGCGTTCCAGTCAATGATCGACACTCTGACCCTTTACCTGCACGGCATCTGCTGCGACATCGACGTTGAAACGGGCCCGCGACAGTTGCCCAGCCGTTTCCTGCGGCGGCGGCTGCAACTGCTTCAGTCACTGTTTCCGCCGCCGGAAGGCTACGCTGTTTTCCCGGAAGAGGCAAGCCGCGCCTGAACCGACTCCAGCGTCACGCAGTCAAGGCCCTCGCAGGCGCGAGCCGCGAAGCCGGTCATGTTCGCCACGGCGAAGCTGATGCCGCTGAGATTCGCCTCCGCCGGGCGCCCGGGAATCGGCCGCGGATAGCCGGAGGCGAACAGCCGCTCGCGGCCCCCGCCGATCGTGCGCCGAAACTGCTCGCGCGGGCATTCCCAGTCCACCTCAACGGCGAGAAATCCGCCGTCGAGCGTGCCGTGTGGTGCGATCAACACCGCACCCGCGGCCCGTGCCTGCGCCACCGCTTCCTCCAGACGCCCTCGGTGTGCGGGATTCTTCGTCGCCAGGCTCAGGTTGATCAGTTGCACGCGCCTGGCGGCCGCCCATTCGATGGCGCGCAGCAGGCGATCGATCGACGTGCGCAGCGCGTGGTCGAATACCTTCACCGCGAAGAGTTCCGCACGCGGCGCCTTTTCGCGGATCGCGCCGGCCACCGCTGTGCCGTGGCCCAAGTAGTCCAGGTAGTCGTCCGATTCCGCGCGCGCCCCTATCCGGGCGCCGCCGGCGACGCCGCCGACGTGCGGGTGCGCGGGGTTCACCCCGCTGTCGATGATCGCCACGCGCACACTCATCCAGTTTCGCCGACCGCCGCTGGCCTCCGCACTGCGAGTATCGCCGCTCCATCGAGCGTCAGGATCGTATCGGCGCGATCGGCCAGCGCGTGCCGGTGCGTGATGAAGATCACGGTACGCCCTCGCAGCCGCCCGACAAGCCCATCGACGATCGCGCGCTCGGCGGCCGGATCGACGGCGGCGGTCGGCTCATCGAGAATGAGGACGGCGGGATCACGAAGCAGCGCGCGTGCGAGCGCAATGCGCTGTCGCTCGCCAGCCGAGATCGCCAGGCCGCGTTCACCCGCGATCGTCTCGTAGCCTTCCGGGAGCGCCGCGATGAAGTCATCGATCGACGCCGCGCGCGCGGCCTCGCGAATTCCTTCCTCGGTTGCGCCGGGGCGGCCGTAGGCGATGTTTTCGCGGATCGAGGCGTGGAACAGAAACGGCGTCTGATCCACGAGCACAATTTCACGGCGAAGATCGTGCAGACGGATGTCGCGCAGATCGCGGCCGTCGAGCGTGATCGAGCCGGCCTCGGGATCGTGCAGTCGCAAAACAAGATCGGCGACCGTCGACTTCCCCGCCCCGCTGGGGCCGATCAGCACGCAGAAATCGCCGGCGGGCACCGTGAAGGAAACGCGATCGAGAACAGGTGCGTCGCGGTTGTGGCCGAAGGTCACCTCATGGAAGACGATCTCGCCGCACGCGGCCTCAAACGGCTCGGCGCCGGGCTTTTCGACCACGTCGGGCTTCGCGTCGAACAACTCGAAGACACGCGCCAGCGACGCGCGCGCCGTGGTGAGGCTCGTCCAGATTCCGAGCAGGCTGTGCACGGGGCCCATCAGTCGCATGTAGTAGGCCATGAACGCGACCAGCGAGCCGACGGTCATCGCGCCTTCAATGACGTGCTTGCCGCCGTAGAGAAACACGGCCGCCGTGGCCAGCGCCAGAACCCCGCCGGGAAGCGCACCTGCCGTCGACGCCGTGAGCTGCATCTTCAGCAGCGAATCGACGAAGCGGTTGTTGGCCTGGCGGAACCGGCCGGCCTCCTGCTCCTGGGTGTTCGAGGACACCACCAGTCGCAGCCCGGTGAGCGATTCGATCAGGAAGCTGCCGATCTCCGCGCTGCGCTCGCGCATCTCGCGCACCTGCGCCATCAGGCGCTGCTGATACCGACGCAGCACGGCGGCGCAGATCGGCACCAGGATTACCGTCAGCAGGAACAGCAGCGGGTTCAGCCAGATCATGATGGCGATGCTGCCGGCCAGGAACACCGCGCTCGACAGCAGCGACAGCGCCGAGTCCGAGGCCACGCGCTGGACCTCGGAGATGTCGTTGTTCAAACGTGAAACAATGTCGCCAAGTTTTGTTCTGGCAAAGAACCGTGGCGAAAGGGCCTGGAGATGGCGGTAGAGGTCCAGACGCATGTCGAAGAGAACATCGGCGGAGACCTTTACGTAGCGGTAGTGGGAGAAAACCGCGAGGATAAACCCGCCGACGGTCGCCGCCACCATCAGCCCGGCGACGAGGACCAGCGCGCCCACGTCGCGCTTCAGCAGCGCTTCGTCGACGAGGAGCTTGGCGATGTATGGCTGCGAGAGGCTGACCACCGTCGAAAGCAGACTGACCGCGAGCACCACCGCGAGGCGGCGCCAATAAGGGAGCAGGTATGGTAGAACGCGGCGGTACTCACGGAACATTGGTTATCGCGGTCGACAGGGCCGCGAGCGGTCATCGTGCGCCAAAGCGTGCGCCACGCCGATCGTCATTCTCACGGGCTTTTGTTCACGGTGAGCTTCAGGTCCGCGCTCCTTTTATCCCGCGGGCGGATCTCGACCGACTGGGCGGCGCTTTCGTAGGGCCTCAGAAAATCCGGGTCGTAGATCACTGCATTGGCGTCCACCTTGTCCCAGGCAAGGATCTTGTAGCTCCCCGGGGCGATGGCGCGGAATGCGAAGCGGCCGGTAGAGTCGACCGTTGTGGTCCTGAAGTAGCTGCGCGTGCGCCGCGGCCCGGAAGGAATGAGCGTCACCGTGGCCGCATCCACGGGCTCGGAGCTATCGTTCTTCACTGTACCTTCGATTTCTCCGCCGTCGGCGCCGAGGACAACGGCGAGTTCGGTGCTCGCCGGGACCCCGTTAGTCAGGTCGATCTCGCCGTCGGTGACCTCGACCGTCCCCCAGCGCACCAATTTGAGATACAGATTTGTCAACCGCCCCATACTCACCCGATAGACATTCGGGTCGATGGATGGAAACAGAAGGCTGCCATCATCACGGATCGTGCTGTATCCGGCGCCGTAGCTCCGGCCCGGACCCTGAAGCTGGACGGCGACCTCGGTCACCTTCGTCGCGGTTTCCCCCTCGATGCGAACCGAGCCGGTCACGTCCATGGGCGGCACCGGCCGCAATTCGAGACCACTGATATCGGCCTCGCCAACTTGAACCGGCACCATGGCCGAATGACGCTGCGAGGCCACCGTGTAGCTGCCGACAACAAAGATGCGCCCCGGCGTCACACCGAATATCTCAAACTTGCCGTCTTTGTCCTGAACCGAGTTCGTGGTCGTGGACGTTCCGGTATCGGAGGCGACCATGATGCCAGCCGAGACGCTCGCGCCGGGAGGCGCCATCACGCGACCCCGAATCGTGGCGGACCGCGCCCGCCGCAGGCTCAGGCTGACGCCGCGCAACTGTTGTCCCGACGCCAGCTCGATGTGGACCGCACCGGACGCGTCCTCCGCGCCCGGATAATACGACGTGGCGAAAGAGTCCGCCTCCTCCGCCGAAGAACTTCGCATGCGTTGCAGACTCGCCTTGATGAAATACTTTCCGGCGGGTAGATCGTAGATGCGATACTCGCCCTGGTCGTCGGTCGAGGCGGTGCGGCGGTCCGCCAGCTCCCGGCCGCGCGTCGTGTACTGGTAAACCATAGCCGCCACCTGGATTCCGCGAATCGGGTCGCCGTCCTGGTCGGTGATACGGCCGGCGATCGCCCCGTAAGGCGTCATCTTGATCGTCAGGCCGGTCTTTCGGTCACCCGGCCCAAGCACGATCGGCTCGACCTTCTTACTTCCCTGGAAAACTCCGAGCTGCACAACGGCGAAGCCGTCGCGACGGGCGGTGAGC
>Ga0187893_10014808_pt1 | contig 10559 bp, 11 predicted proteins | sample MA1701074metaG_FD_139574 | JGI IMG/M metagenome (GOLD analysis project Ga0187893, IMG submission 139574) | White microbial mat communities from a basaltic lava cave in the Kipuka Kanohina Cave System on the Island of Hawaii, USA - MA170107-4 metaG ...
CCCGGGCACCTCTGCGTGACGGAGGCCTGACCGTGGCCCGCCCGCAGCTCGAACGGTTCGAAGTGTACGTCCGCGTCGCCGTGGACGGGGAGACCCTCGCGATGCGAGTCCCCGACCTCCACGCCGCGGACGGGAAGGAAGCGCTCCACCACGCTCGCGCCCTCTACGGGGACCTCGCCGAGGTCCGGGGCATCGAGGCGGTGAAGGCGTGAGGACGCAGGTTCCGACGTCCCGGGCGATGGCCCGGAAAGGAGAGACGAACATGGCGAAGGCGAAGAAGAAGGCGACGAAGAAGGACGCGACTTCGCAGGAGGGCGCGGTCCCCGCGCCGAAGGCGATGAAGGGGAAGCGGGAGAAGGCGGCGAAGGCCCCGAAGGCCGCCGCGAAGAAGGCCACCCCGCCCGCGGTGGACCTCGAGGCGCTGCGGAAGCCGGTGGACGAGGCGCGCACCGCCCTCGCCACCGCGGAGGCCGAGGCGCACGAGATGACCGAGAAGGCCCGGGGGTTGGTCGCCGGGGCCAAGGACGCCTACCGCGCGGCGGTGGCGCCGTACCGCGACGCCTGCCGCAAGGCCGGGGTGGAGTGCGAGTACGAGGGCGGACGCGGGTCCAACGTCTCGGAGAAGGTGACGTTCCTCGTCGAGAAGGCCGAGAAGGGAGTCCGGGTGACGGTGAAGGGGCGCCCCGAGACCGAGGAGGTGATCCCGATGGCGGTCCTGAAGGAGTCCATCAACAAGGCCAGCTACGCCTACACGGACCGCTGGGTGGGCCCCCGGGAGAAGGTCGGCAACAAGGGCGGGTCGCTGTCGAACCGCCTGCGGGCCGCCCTCCGGTAGCCGCCCGGTGGTCGACGACGAAGGAGGAGGCGAGATGCCGAACGAGGCGAAGAAGCGCTGGTCGATCCTGGTCGTGCGGGAGGACGCCACGCCCGTGACGGACCAGGTCGACGCGGTCAACCAGGGGGCGGCCTTCGAGGCCGCCTCCAAGATCCTCCGCGACCCGTTCTACCGGGCCGGGCCCCGGGCGCGGGTCTTCATGTCCTGCGGGGAGGGCCTCCTGGAGTACAGCCACGAGGAGGTCACCCTCTGGCCCGTCTACCACCCCGAGGCGGGGCGCCCGGGAGGTGCCTCGTGACGGATGCCAATCCGGTCCGGGTCTCCCGGAGGGTCTTCGAGGGCATCGAGGCGGTCCGCCGCTCGGGTCTCACCAACATGCTCGACCGCCCCGTGGTCGCCCGGCTCGCGGGGGAGATGGGGTACGAGGCGTCGGCCCGCTGGGTCCGGGACCACCGCGACCTCTACTCCCGGGCCGTCTTCCAGGGATTCGAGGTCCACGAGGAAGGAGGTGAGGAGTGAAGCCGAACAGGAGCGGGGGCTTCGAGAGGTTCTGGGTCGTGGTGGACCCGGGCCCCAAGAGCGAGGTCCCCGATGTGTGCTTCGAAACCGATCTCATCAGCCTGGCGGCCCAGGTGCGCGGGGGCTTCGACCCCGAGGGTCGCCACACGAACGCGCTGGTCTACACGGACGCCGCACTGGCCCGGGTCGACGCCGAGGCCCGGATCGCCGCCCGCAGCGTCTACGACGCCGCGCTTCGGGCCGCCCGCGAGGGCGGGGTGGTGAAGTTCGACGACGGGGGGTGCCCGGTGGTGGTCGGCCGGGAGACCTCGACCGAGGAGTAGCCGCACCAGGCCCCGGGGACGGTCCCGGGGCCTTTCTTCGGCCACGGCGCGCCCCCTCCCGGGGACTTGCGCGAGCCTGACGCGCCTCCATCTTGGACCGCGGTCCCTCGCAGGGACCCGCGGAGGTGACCCATGGCGGTCCTGACGGTCCAGGCGATCGCGCGGACGGGGCTCGATCCCGCGCTCGGGGCCGCGGCCGCGGGCGGGGACGCGTTCCCCAACACGGGCCGGGAGTTCCTCGTCGTCAAGAACGCCCACGCGACTCTCTCCCACACCGTCACGGTGGCCTCGCAGCTCCCCGCGGGGGCCGTGCCCCAGGGCGCGGCGAAGACCGACCTCGCGGTCCAGGTCCCCGCCCTCAAGGAGCGGTGGATCGGGCCGCTGGACCCCGCGTCGTTCAACGACGCCAACGGGCGCGCGGTCGTCACCTACTCCAGCGAGGCCGACTTGTCGCTTGGAGCCTTTTCGCTCCGTTGATCCCCGTGGTCACCTCCCTCCTTCCGATCCCGCTCAGCTCACCGGGCCCCGCAACTCGGGTCTGTTCCGGCTGCGGAGAGACGAAGACCCTGGCGGAGTTCTATCGCTCCCGCCGCGACGGATCAGGGAGGCCATACGCACGGTGCAAGCCGTGCTGGAACGCCTACGTGGCGAAATGGCGTCGAGGGGAGATCGCCGCACGTCACCGGGCTGACCCGAACGTTCGGGAGAGGCGAAGGTCCCAGTGCAGGGCCCGGTACTGGAAGAACCCAGACAAGTACCGAGAGGCCAGCAGACTTCGGAGGCGTGCCCACCGAGACGAGATCAACGCCGGTCGGAGGGAGGACCGGAGAGCCAATCCGGACAAGTACCGGGCGCTCCGCCTGTGGCGTGCGTACCGGGTCACTCTGGAGTTCTACGACCGCCTGTTCGCGGCACAGGACGGAAAGTGCCGTTTCTGCGGCAAGCCCGAGACTCTCATCGAGAGGCGGACAGGGAAGGTCAAGGCCCTCGCCGTGGACCACGACCACAGGTGTTGTGACAGTCGCAGATCGTGCGGGAAGTGCGTCCGGCCGTGGTCGCTCTGCGCCGACTGCAACAACGGCTTGGGGAGGTTCAAAGACGACCCGGCCGCCTTGGAAGCGGCGGACAGGTGCCTCAGAGACTACGCAGGCGGCGTGCGCCGGGTCGCGTAACGCAGGCAGGAGGAACAAACCATGGGGGCGACTGGAGCCAAGATCGGGAAGAAGACCACCTTCGAGAAGGAGGACCCCGTCGGCTCGGGCACGTTCGTCCCCGTGGCCGAGGTGAAGTCCCTCGGCGGCCCCTCGATGTCGCGGGACGCCGTGGACGCCACGAACTTCGACTCCCCGGACGACTACGAGGAGCCGGTCCCCGGGCTCAAGAAGGGCGGCGAGGTCTCCCTCGTCCTCAACTTCCGCCCCGACCACGTCTCCCAGGGGGCGAACTCGGGCCTGCTGAAGGACTTCGAGGACGGGACCACCCGGAAGTGGAGGGTCTCCTGGCCGCAGTTCAGCAACGCCCCCTCGCTCACCTTCCCGGGCTGGATCTCGGGCTGGGAGCCGACCAGCGCGACGAAGGACCTCATCACGGTCGCCTGCAAGGTCCAGGTCACCGGGAAGCCGGTCCCGGCCAACTTCGCGTAGGAGGGATGATCCGTGGCCAACGCGCTCCGAGGCGAGGCCTCCTTCGAGGCCGGCGGCCGGGCCTTCCGGCTGAAGTACGACTGGAACGCGGCGGCCGAGTTCGAGGAGGCGTCGGGCCGCCCCCTCTCGGACGCGCTGCTCGACGTCGCCCGCGAGAAGCTCTCCGCGAAGAGCCTCCGCGCCATGCTCTGGGCCGGCCTCCAGGCGGACCACCCCGACGTCACCCTCAAGGAGACCGGGCGCCTCATCGACCAGATGGGCCGGCGCGAGGCCCAGCGGGTCATGGGCGTGGCGCTCCGCTACTTCTTCCCCGAGCTCGAACCCGAGGAGGGGAAGCCCCCGGACCCTCAGGCGCCCGCCGCGGCGGTGGCACCGCCCGCGGCGTAGCGGACTATCTCCGCGAAGCCGCCGCTGCGGGCATCCCTCCTGAGGCGTTCTGGCGCATGACCCCGCGGGAGCTCCTCCTGACCCTGACCGCGCTGTCCGTCCGGGAGACTCGGGCCGCCTGGTGGGTCGCCGCCCTGGCCGGGGCCGCGTTCGTCGGGAAGCTCCCCGATCTCGCCTCGGTGGTCGCCCGTGCGGCCGGCGAGGAGCCCCCGGAGCAGAGCCCCGAGGACCAGATGAGCGCCGCCCGGGCCATCGCCGCGGCCTTCGCACACCTCCCCGGAGGCGGGTAGCCCATGGCGGGAAGCGCCACGGTCGGGGTCCTCAAGGTCCTGATGTCCGCGGATTCCGCGCAGATCACTCAGGACCTCGGGAAGGCCCGTCGCGCCGTGAAGGACGCGCAGGCCGACTTCGCCCTCTTCGGCCGGGCCGGGAAGGACGCCAAGACCGTCCTCGTGGACATCGGCGACGCATCGAAGCGCGAACTCGGAAAGGCCCGCCAGGCGACGGTCCTCCTGACGCGGGAGTTCGGGTGGCTCGGCGGGCACGTCTCCAAGGTCGGCTCCCTCATCGGGGACCTCGCGGCGGGGAACCTCGCGGGGTTCGGGGCCGCCACCGTCGCCGCCGCCACCGCCGTCACCATCGCCATCTCCCGCATCACAGAGGCCTGGGAGTCGGTGAAGAAGGCCCAGGAGGAGGCCGCCAAGGGGGCCGCCGAGCGGTTCAAGGCCGCCCGGGTCGCCGGCGCGGAGAGGTTCGACACCCTCCAGGGCTCGAACCTCGCCTCACTCACCGCCGCCGACGCCAGCCTCGATCAGGCCCTCCGCGCTCGCGCACGGGCGCAGCAGGCCCTCAAGGACGCCGTCCTCTTCACCTCCGAGGAGCACATCGCGCTATTCCGTGCCAACGAGGCCGTCGAGCAGGCGATGTTCGAGAGGACCCAGGCCTACAACAAGGCCGCGCTCTCCCAGGAGGTCGCGGCGCGGAAATTCCGCGAGTCGCTTCGGGAGGTCACCGAGTCCAGGGAGACCGAGAAGGCGTTCGCCGGCCTCTCGGAGAACGCCCGCCGGGCCGAGATGGCCATCCTCGCGCTGGGGAATACCCTCCGAGGCGAGCTCCGGGGCATCGGCCTCACCGAGGACGCCGCCGCGAAGGCCCTCCAGCAGAAGGGGGCCGACGCCGGGGTGATCGCGGAGCAGGTGCGCCTCCGGAAGGACCTCGAGGAGGCACTCTCCCGGATCCTCGCCGAGCAGGCCGACCATCTCCGCCACCAGGCCCGCCTGGAGGACGTCAGGCCCTTCCGGGAGCGCCTGGCAGCGGCCCGCGAGAGCCTCCGCCTCCTCCAGCAGGGCATCGACCCCCAGTCCAAGGAGGCGAAGCTCCAGCGCGAGATCGCCGAGTACGAGGAGAAGCGGAACACCGCCCAGGGGATCGAGCGCGTGCGCCTCGGGCTTCGACTCGCCAACGCGCAGCAGGTGCTCGACCTCGAGCGCGCCATCGCCGCGGTGCTGGAGGATCAGGCGCGGGCCCGGAAGGCCGCCGAGGCCGCGGTCTCCCTCCGCCAGGAGAACGACCTCGCCGCCATCGCGGCTGGACCGGGGACGGACCGCGAGAAGGAGCTCGCCCGGCTCGCCGAGGAACGCCGCGAGGCGCTGGAGGGCCTCAAGGAGGGGTCGAAGGAGTACCTCGACCTCGTCCGGGAGTTCCGGCGGAAGGAGGCGGAGATCCACCGCCAGGCAGACGAGGCGGCGCTCCAGGCACGGATGGACTTCCTCGACCGCGTGACCGACGTCCGCCGGCAGGCCGCCCGCGTCACGCTCGCCGACGATCGCAACCGCACCCGCCTCGAACTCGATGCCGAGGACGACCGCCACAGCGCCCTCCTCAGGTCTCTCAACGAGGCTCAGGTCCGGGGCCTCCTAAGCGAGGAGGAGGCGAACCTCCAGCGCACCCGGGCGGCGGCCACCCACATCGACCTCCGCCTCGACATCCAGCGCGAGGGCCGGGAGCGAGAGCTTGCCTGGGAGGCCGGTTACCGCCAGCGGCTCCTCTCCCTCGAGATGGAGGGCCAGACCAACGAGGCGGCCCTCGCCCGCCTCGGGACCGGGCAGCGGGTCGCCGCCCTCCAGGAGGAGACCCGCCGCCTCGTCGAGGAGCTCCGCCGGCGCGGGGAGATGGCCCGCGCCCAGGAGATCGAGAACGCCTCGGCCGCCGCGCGGGCGCGCATCGAGCGCGAGGGGCAACTCCGGGAGGCCGTCTCCGGGGGCGACTTCGGCGCGGGGTTCCAGGCCCGGGTCTCGCAGCTCCGCGAGGAGACGGCCGCCTGGGGTCGCCTCGGCGCCCAGATGGCGGACCTGGCAACGCAGGGCCTCTCCCAGGGAGTCACGCGGGCCCTGGAAGAGGTCGCCCGCGGGACGAAGAGCGCCAAGGAGGCCTTCCGGGACTGGGCCCGCGACTTCGCCTTCCAGGTGGCCTCGATGATCCAGCAGGCCCTCATCCTGAAGGCCATCCTCGCCCTCTTCCCGGGTCTCGGAGTCGCCGGCGCGGGGGCCGGAGCTGGCGGGGCGGCGCCCTCGGTTCCCGCGTCGGCCCACGGCGGCACCTACCGGGTCGCCGGGTACGGCGGGCTCGACAGCAAGCTCGTGGCGCTGAGGGTCTCCCCGGGCGAACTCGTGAAGGTCAGCAACGGCGCGAACGCCCGGGGAGGCGACGGAGACCTCTACGCCTCGGTCGTGGTCCGGAACCACATCCTCGCCGACGACATGGCGCGGAAGACCAGCCGCGAGGCCAAGGCCGAGATCGTGGGCACCGCCCTCCATCGGGGCTCCCGGCGCGGCGCGAGGGCGCCCGAGTGAGCGCGGCCATCTTCTCGTTCGCCCTCCTGAAGCGGGCCTCGCGGGAGTACCTCTCGTTCCGGAACGAGGTCCACGAGGCGGGCGGGGGCCGCCGGACGCTGCAGAAGATCCACGCGGCGGGGGAACTCGTGGTGCGGGGCCGGATCCTGTTCCCCAACCCCGGCGGCACCTGGCGGGACTTCGAGGCCTTCTGGGCGGCGCGGTTCGGGGGGTTCGACTCCTTCCTCTACAAGCCGCAGAACTCCGGTGCCGCCGCCCAGCACGAGGATCCCGAGATCGACTCCGGCTCCCAGGTGGACTTCACGCTCGTGCGGCGATTCGTGGACACGTCCACTCTGGTCGTGAAGAAGAACGGGCAGGTCCAGACCCTCGGGATCCACTACACGATCCGCAACGAGTCCGGGGGTGCCTACATGCTCGGGACCTCGACGAAGTGCGTCGTCCACTTCCTCTCGGCCCCCGGGCTCGGGGCCAACCTCGACCTCGACTACGAGTTCTACTACCCGGTCCGGTTCGAGGGGGACGACCTCCCCGACGAACAGGACCTGGAGACCGGAGGGGGCGGGAGTGCCGTGGCCGCGGACCGCACGGTCGCGGTCCGGATGAGGGAGACGGGACCGGGCTACTCCTACGCCTCGGCCCCGACGGCGCTGTGAGGCAGAAGTCCTCCGCGCTGGTCGCCCTCCTCCAGGGAGACCAGTTCGACCTCGTGCCCCTCATCGAGATCGACACGGCGGCGGGCCCCCTCCGCTACGCCATCGACACCCACCCTCGCACCTGGAACGGACTCACGTTCGAACCCACGTCGGGGGGCTTCACCGAGATCGAGGAGTCGGCCGAGCGCCGCATCCCGGCTCTCCGCCTCGTGCTGCAGAACGCCGACGGGGTGCTCGGCCAGAAGGTCCACCCGGACGCGGGCGGGGAGGACATCCGGGGCCGACGGGTCACCGTCCGGCAGGCCTCCCGCGACCTCCTGTCGGGGACGAACCCCCAGGACCTCGTCATCGAGTGGACCTTCTTCATTGAGGCCTACTCGTGGATCGGCCGCGAGGCGGTGGTATTCGAGATCGGGGTCTTCCCCGCCGAGGCCGTCCGCGTGCCCGACCGGACGCTCCAGGGGCTCCGCTGCCGCTGGGTCTACAAGGGGGAGCACTGCGGGTACGTCGGCGACCTCGCCACCTGCGACAAGACTCTCCTCGGGAAGAACGGCTGCAAGGCGCACTTCCCCGAGGAGCCGCTTCGGTTCGGGGGGTTCCCCACCAGCGCCGACGCCCGGGCGCTGAGGGTGTGAGCCATGGGATCCAAGTCCTTCGGCTACATCCTGGGCGGCCTCCAGATCGCCCTGGGCGCCATCCTGACCATCACCGGCGTCGGCGCCGCCATCGGGGTTCCGCTCATGATCTCGGGCGCGGCGACCGTCGCAGGGACCGCGCTCACCCCCTCGCCCCCTCGCGCGAAGAACCTCCGCGACTCCCCGACCTACGGCATCGACCAGTTCGACAACCCGCGGGGTCCTGACGCCTTCGTCGCCATCCTCTTCGGGACCCACCGCGTGAAGCCCGTCGTCATCGCGGAGTCCGTCTCCTCCATCGCCGAGAACAACGCCCCGGGTGTGGACGCCCAGAAGAAGCAGGGCGTGAAGTGGCTGGGGGCGGTCTGCGAGGGCGAGGTCTCGGACATCCGCGACGTCGAAATCAACGACCGGAAGGCCCTCTCGGACCTCGTCGAAGGGAAGGAACTCGGAAAGGGGAACGGGTCGAAGAAGTCCTTCGAGTTCCCCAGCCGGTGGGTCTACCTCGGGGGCGACGAGACGCCGGCCGTGGACGTCTTCGTGGACGGGTTGCGGAAGTCCTACAGCACGAAGAGCGCCACGGCGGAGTTCACCGTCCCCGCGCCGCCCCCGCAGAGGTACGACTCCCTGACCGGGCTTCCCCTCCCCGTCCCGAAGCTCACGTTCGACCTCCGACGCGACGACCGCCGGGAGCGCATCCTCGAGGGGTCGACCCGCGTCTACATCCGGGGTACCGGACACCCCGAGGCCGAGCAGCTCCGGCGCGTCGGGGCCTACAAGTGGGGCGCGGCGAAGCTGGCCCCGTGGAAGGTGAGACTCAAGTTCCTGACCCGGCCGCCCACGGGGTTTACGGTCAAGGTCACCTACGACTACCTCGGCACGGACGGCCTCGCGCTGACCCAGGACGGGAAGGGGAACACGAAGGCCGTCTTCGGCACCGCCCCGGCGAACGGCAAGAAGGTCACCGCCACCTACCGGACCACCCCCTTCCCGGGCCTCAAGATCCGCTGGCGCCCGGGCACCCTCGACCAGTCCGTCATCGAGGGCTTCAACGACCTCGAGCAGGGCTACACCCCGCGGGCCACCCTCATGGAACAGGACGGGGCGCTCGAGTACTCGACCGGGGCCCGGGAGGTGGACGACCTCCGGGTCACTCTCGCAGCTCCGCGGGGGTTCATCCAGTACAAGGACGATGGCGGTACGAACCCGGTATCCGCGAAGGTTCGGATCGAGTACCGCAAGGTCGGGGCCGCCTCCTGGATCACGCTGCGAAACGAGAAGGGGACCGAGTTCAAGCTCGTGGCCGAGCGCTCCTCCACGGTTCGCTGGCAGGTGGGCCTCCGGGCGGAGTGGCAGCGGCTCTTCGACTCCGGGGACAACGACGCCGGGGACAGGCTCGAGGCCTTCGACCGCGCGGCCTACGAAGTCCGGGTCACGCGCCTCGACAAGCCCTCCACGGACCCGCTGGTGGCCGACGAGCTCCACTTCCAGGCCGTGGTGGAGGTCCTCCGGGAGGGGTTCACCTACCCGGGGACGGCGCTGCTCGCCATCGAGGCCATGCCGTCGGAGTTCCTCTCGGGAGGCTCACTCCGCGTCTCCTGCGTCGCCACGCGGGGGAGGCTCTACGACCCGAGGACCGACGCCCACTACGGCCGCCGGGACCTGGGCTCGAGCCAGAACGCCGCCCTGGCGCTTCGCGATCTCGTCACCTCGGCCGAGGGCAATGCCCGGGAGCGCTACGGGGGCGGGTTCTTCTTCGCGGGGGCGGACTTCCTCCTCGGGACGGACGGGTTCACGGGTACCCCGCCCAATGAGGTTCCCGCGGCCTCGCGGGACTCGTTCATCGCGTTCGCGGACTTCTGCGACGAGTGGGTCCACCGCCCGGGCGACGACCCAACGAAGCCGCCTTACGCGGCGACCTACGCGTCGGCCCCGCCCTACTCCTCCACGAACGGCGAACGCCGCTGCCGGCTCAACCTCGTCCTCGACACGCCGCAGTCCCTCATGGAGGCGGTCTCCGACCTCGCCTTCCTCGGCTACTGCTTCGCCGTGCTCCAGGGGGCGAAGTGGCGGTTCCCCCTCGACCAGGACGGCGAGCCCGTCTTCGCCTTCGTGGACGACGTCGACCCGCCCAACCAGAACATGGGGAAGTTCGTCCTCAACCTCGAGGCGTGGTCGAAGACCCCGACCCACGTCCAGGGGTCCTTCTGGTCGGAGGTCCTGGATTACGAGAGGGACGAACTCCTCTTCCCCGTCGAGGATCTCCCCGAGGGCCGACCGCTGAACGTCCGCGAAGTCAACCTCGCCGGTTGCACCCGCGAGACCGAGGCCGCGCGCCTGTTGCGCCACCTCGCCGAGCAGGCCAAGCGCCACCCCTTCCCCTGCTCCTGGGAGGCCCACCCCGGGATCCAGTTCATCGAGGCGGGCGACGTCGTCGCCGTCAAGACCCGCGTCCCCTACTCCACGGGGACGCAGGCCCTCGAGCTCAGGGTCCGAGTTCTCGCCTGCGCGGTCTCCCGGGACGAGGAGGGGCGCCTCGCCGTCCGCTACGCCGGCCGCGTCATGGGCGGGGCTCCGTACAACCTCAAGCCCGTCACGGTCCCCGTGAGCACGGCGCCGGCGCAGGGGGTCAGCCAGTTCGGCACCGGGCGGTTCGGGCTGCCGATCGTCACCGGCGTGACTTCCATGGGGAAGCGCCTCGTCACGAAC
>Ga0187893_10014809_pt1 | contig 10559 bp, 4 predicted proteins | sample MA1701074metaG_FD_139574 | JGI IMG/M metagenome (GOLD analysis project Ga0187893, IMG submission 139574) | White microbial mat communities from a basaltic lava cave in the Kipuka Kanohina Cave System on the Island of Hawaii, USA - MA170107-4 metaG ...
CTCGAAAATGGCGTCCTCAAGACGTCCCCAGAGACCTCGGCGCGTGCTCTGATTGAAGCGCTGATGTTGTGGAGTAATGTTAGTGAAGAAGAAACTGTCGCGATTGGCTTGTACTGCTTCGGCTGCAACACCCCAGCAGAGATCCGCACGGCGCGCTACATGTCCACGATCAATCGGGTTGTTGGCATACAGTTCGTCTCCAATTTGGAAGTTCTCCAGAGTGCCACGCTCGTCCTTTACGAAAGGTATGCCCTTCCGGTCCAACTTCCTGATCTTTCCACCATCGATGTTCCAGGCGACAACCCGTGGAAAACGTCGGGATCTGCTCAACCATACCGAGAAGTGGCAATAGCGAAGGTCTCGGCGATTGCTCAGCCTGGCAAGATCCGAGGTAAGGCTATCGGTGAATCGGATGGGAGGTATTTCGAAACGCAGGAAGCTGTGATCAAAGCCGGTTCGCAAATCCGGTCTGGCTGCTTCGATCGCCTCAGTCGGAACATCTCCACCTTGTCCCAGGGGCGCGATCTCAAGCTTCTCGAACACCGCATGGGCGTTGCAAGCTAGAGCGAACTCTGCATCGGAATTCTCCGCTTCGCCCGCAAAGTGAAGACCGAGCATCACGTCACTCGCTTTTTTCCCTCTCTCGACGGCAAGCCAGCAGGAACCCGAATCTCCGCCCTTCGAAATCTCGCCATCGGCCGGGCGAATCCGTGAATCGATTCCGATTTCAAAACCTCCAACGTTTGCGATCTGCCCGTCGAAATTCATTTTGGTTATGGTCTGGACTCGCGTCACGATGCCAAACGTGACGCCTGTCGTTCGGCCAGACTTAACAACGCGATCGTTCAGTTCGGCCTTGCCTACTCGACGCACTTCGGTTTTCAGTCCCAATATTTCGTTGTTTGTGTTGCGCGATTCGATGGAGCAGATGGCACAGTCACCCGCTGCCCCTAGGTGGCTTCGCAGAAGTCTACCCATAACGTTCCTATCGGTCCGATTGTCATCGAAAGGACCCGGCTGCACGATCTCGTCTCCAATGACGCCATCGGCCGTGTGCAATATGTGCCAGTTGCTTAAGATGACTGCTTCACCGCTACGTTGATCCAAAACCATGGTCCCCAAGGTTCCCGCAGTGGTTCGCGTATTTCCGATGCTGATCCCTGGCACCAAGGTTTCGTGACGTTGCTTTCTCGGATCCTTCTCAAGTCCTTCGGGTTCGACCAGTCGATAGGATGGCTTGAAGTTACGCTCTACCACGTCGGTCGGAATCTTTCCGCCTTCAAAATCAATCTCTGACGGGATCGCTCTGGAAGTTACCGTCTCCAGCGCTTCGGGCCTGACCTTCCGGTCAACACAGAACTGGAGTGCAAGCGTCTCCGTGGACTTCCCACCCACGTGCTTGTATCCAATACCGATGCTAGTGATGTTGTCGTCCTGGAGGTAATCGTCGCAGTGAGCCCGAATGAATCGTTTCATCCGCTCATATTGCTCGGCGATCAGCCGTTCTCGGGGGGCGTTAGTTTTCTTGTTACGGGCAGGTTTTTTTTCCGATTTAGACACAGTCTTGTCCTCCAGTTCTGTTGCAAGAACTCTCTCTTTAGATGAATGCTGCTCGTTGCTGAATGTTTCCGTGGTGGTTCGGTCACACGCTCAGACTTTGCAAAACAGGTTCCCTGTGGCGGTCCCCAGCGAAGACCGAGCTTCCAAGCCAACGGCTTTTCTGCTGGCGAATCGTCTGTCGATTGCTTATGAGGTTTAGTCTCGGAACATTTCAGACAAAACCAAGTGGAAGGTGCGGCGGGAAATAAAGAAGGGCGAGTTCGACTGCAACGCCATGTCAAGGATTTTGCCTATCTCGCAATCTGGGTCGAAATTTCTTGAGTCACGCTTTCCGCTAGGTCTTCCTTTGGTCACGGGGAAGTTTGTCCGACTCATTCCACACCGGACTTTCAAATTTCGAATGAAATGTTTCATCCTGTTTTCTCATTCAGTAGAAACGCCTGGTCTGCGAACTCAACCCAAGGCGAGCTCTCTACTGGTTTCTTCGCCAAGGGAATGCAAACTGCGGAATGAGCCGTTGACAGCGTATTCGGAGGGATGATAATTTTCACGTATCTCTAAAGATTCCTGCGGGCACACTAGCCCAAATTCGCCTTCAGTCTCCCATCGGAGCGGCTTACGTCACCGGATATCGGATCATCGACGCTTGAGCGATGCTCCAAGGAGAGTCTCATAAGAGGGTCCTCTGATGGCGTTGGCGTTTGCCGTTGATTGTCGCTTGCTTAGACCAAAGGTTGGGGGCGGAAGTTGGCGAGGAGTGCTTTCCGAGTAGATGCAACTGTCCCCTATTTCACGATTCCATGCGCCCATCTCACAATACTTTGAAATCAACTGAGGAAGCCAAGCATGGGTAAGAAAAAGACGAGCAGGAGGGGACCAAAGAACAATCCGAGAGAATGGCTGATGATGGTCTACATGGCGGGTGACAACAACCTGAGCGCCGAGATGGTTTATGCCATCAAGGAGATGTATAGGGTCGGTGTGACTGACAAATGTGATGTCCTCATCCAGTTTGACCCAAGCGGTATCGGTCCTTCGGCACGACGTCACATCATCAGTACAGCTGAAAGACCAAAGTCTCTTCCTGGACCGCCTGGTTTGAGCGATCCTCCTACAACTGACAGACTTAACGAGGACGGCAAACTTGACGCCTTTGCAATTCCAGTTGATATCTCTTCGGACGCCACCAATGGAACAGAAGTAGGTGTCAAGACCCTAGGCGTCTCCTGGAGAAATAGTGTCAAAGCAAGGGGCGAAAACTCGGCTGATCCTCGCGTGCTGAGGGATTTCATTGCTTCAGGAATTAGAGAACACAGGGCTAAGCGTTACATGGTGGTGCTGTCGGGTCATGGCAGCGGTGCGATAGGCGATTTTCTAACTGACGACGATCGAATCGTTGATGCTGCGGAGGGTAACAAACCACCAGATCGTTCCTTAAGCATCCCCAGCTTGGAGTGGGTGTTAGCAAAAATTAACAGATCCTTACCTCGGCGAAGGGATGAGGGGAAAAGAACGATTGATATTCTGGGCATGGACAGTTGCCTGATGAGTATGGTGGAAGTTTGCTATCAACTGCGAGAGCAAGTGAAATTCATAGTTGGTGCGGAGGGGTTTGAAGCAGCAACGGGTTGGCCCTATCACCGGATTCTCGAAACATTAGGGTCGCAAGTTATCGAAGCCAGGGATCTAGCAATCGAAATAGTCAAAAGTTACATTCGTTACTACCAAGACTACGAAGTGATCGGGGCCTCGACGGACCAATCGGCCTGTGACATGGAGAAATTCAACACCTATCTCGTTCCTGCCATTCGACGACTGAGCGATGCGCTTCGTATGGGAGTAGACTCTCGTCCTGTCAGAGATGCGATAGTGCTGGCGCATTGGGAGGCCCAATCCTATCACGCAGAACACTACACGGATCTCTATGATTTCTGCGATCGGTTACAGCTACTTTGCCTACGGCAGCCGGTTATACAAGAAGCGCTCAGAGACAGCCCTGTTGGCGAAGCTTTGCTGAAGGCCAACGACGATGCTGAACTGTCCGCCCTCGCAAAAGATGTTTTGGGCGCCCTAAGGAAGGTGAATCGACAGAAATCCGGAGCAGTCTGGAGGATGTCGGAGCTCATTGGCAAATGTGGGGAAGTGAAAGAGGCGATAGATCGAAATACTGTGTTGTTGTCTTGCCACAGTGGAGCTGCTTTTCAACACTCGCACGGACTGTCGATCTATTTTCCATGGTTTGAAGAGCCGAAGGTTTTGGAGGCGTATGAAAAACTCGCATTTGCGACGGATGCCATTGTGATGGATGAAAAAGCCACGCAGTCACAGATCCGCAAGGTTGAGTCAACGCTCCAAGCAAAGCGATTTAGGTATGGCTGCTCGACCGGGGTGTTTCGAAGCGTCCTAACCATTCTGGAAGGAGGTAATCTCAATCACCACCTTATGGAGGGCTTGCCAGGCGTGAGTAGAGTTGAAGGCACAGGTTGGGCCAGGTTCCTTAGAAAATACTTGCTGGTCACACAACGTGAGAGGCGAAATCAGGACAAACACCTTGGCGAAGATCCCGTGAAAATCGAGTCTCAGGTGAATCCCTTGGTGTCAATTCTTGCCCCCATATTCTCAGCTGCGCGCAATCCAGAAACGAGTGACAGAGGATCGATTGCTGGGCTGGCGCTAATGAAGAATCCGCCTGACGGATTCTATAGAGCCGACTGCGTGACCAAGAAGAAGCCGTGAACCGCTTTTTAACACCCTCAGCGGTTCCATTGCTTTGGCCGAGCACCTTTGGTCCGGGAGGCTCTTATCTCCGGCCAGGTCAGAGGGACTATGATCCGGAGTAAGCGTCGAGCGCAAGGTCGACGCACGTCCGAGTGGAGAGACCGGTAACCGTACCTATGGGTAACCTGCTCCGCAAGGCTAGAAGTAAGCACAGTGCATGGTGCATCTTCCTCCTGGTTGCAACAGTGACGGTGCTCTGTTGCCAAGTGGGGAGTGTGTTTTCGCAAACTACGCGAGAAGTGGAGCACGACCTTCTTCGCTTTCTTGGTTCGGAGAAGCCGTTCTCTTCTGAACTTTCATCTCGCCAAACTGTTTCTCTCAAAATTACTTTAATCGCAGGCCAATGCCTTCGCGTTCTTGCCGACCACTGGGGAATCGATGTGAGCATCACAGCGTATGGGCCGGAGGGAAGCAAGATCACGGAGGTTGTTTGTCGCCGAGATGAACCTACACCCCTTACTCTGGTTGCGGACATTTCCGGCACTTACTGCTTGAGGTTGCTCGCTTCACAAGAATATCCAGCTCAGGGACGCTGTCAATTGACCGTGCAGAGCCTAAGAACGGCCACCGCTGCGGACAAGAAATGCATGCATGCGGAGAATGCCGCTACCGAGGCGGAGGGATTGCGCTGGCAATGGAAGGAAACCCTCAGTAGAAAGGCAGCCAAGAAGTATGAGGAGGCCCTAGCACTCTGGAGGAGTGCTGGCGAAAAACGGGAGGAGGCCGTTGCACTCAGAAGCATCGGCCAGATTCATCTCGGGTTGGGCAACAGTCGAGAAGCGGTTAAATACCTCCATCAAGCTCTTCAGATAAACAAGGCTCTGAGTGACTTGCAGGGGCAAGGGAAAACTCTCAGCGACCTCTGCTGCGGCTATCTTCTGTTGGACGAGAATCAAGCCGCTCTAGGTTACTGCAAAGGAGCACTCGAGCTGGGCAAGAAAGTTGGTGACCGTAGGGTGGAGGCTCAGGCGCTCTGCCGCCTAGGGGGCATTTATCGTCCCCTAGGAGACACGTCGAAGTCCATTAGTTCCTCTCGAGAGGCACTTAGCTTGTGGAGCGATCTTAGAGACGTGAGGGGACAAGCCAACGCTCTTCAGAGTTTGGGCTTCGCATACTCCAGCCTAAGCGAAAATTCCAAGGCGCTAGAATCCTTTGGCCAGTCTCTGGACCTTTGTCGCACTCTCGGTGAGCGGCGAGGCCAGGCTGTGGCACTTATTGGGCTTGGGCACACTTACTCCTTGATGGGAGAAAAGCAAGAAGCTCTGAACCTCTATCAGCAAGCGAAGCCTTTGATTGTGGAAATGGGTGATCCATATTGGGAGGTCGGCTTGGTGAACGGTTTGGCGTACGTGCACCAGGAATTTGGCGAGCACGAACGGGCGCTCAAATACCGCAAACAGGCTCTAAGTTTGGATAGGGCCGTAGGCTCTCGCGAAGGAGAAGCCTCTGACCTTCGCGAGATCGGTCGAATCTACTTTTCGTTAGGAAACCAGCAACGCGCCCTTACTTGCCTTCACTCTGCTCTCACGACATTTAGACTTCTGTCAAATCGAAGGGGTGCATCCGTCACGCTATGTGATATTGGCATCATTCTTGAGTCTCAAGGGAGGAAGCAAGAGGCACTCAACTACTACGCTCGTGCGTTGGATCTGAATCGAAAGAGCAGTTACAAGCGTGGCGAGGCAGTCACTCTTAATCACTTGGGCCGTATCTATTGGAAGCTGGGCGACAATCCAAAGGCCGCGGATTGTTACGAGCAGGCACTATCGCTTCACCGGACAGCAATGAATTCTTTCGGGGAATCCGTAACCCTGTACAACCTTGCGGTTTTGGAGCGAGACCGCGGCCATCTTGACGCGGCGCGATCCCAGATTGAGGCTGCACTCAAGGTCGTTGAATCGTTGCGCGGCAAGGTCAACAGTCATGAACTGCGCTCCTCCTACTTTGCGTCTGAGAGGCAGCGCTACGATTTCTATATCGATTTGCTCATGCAGATGCACCGTCAGCGCCCAGCGGAAGGCATCGCGACGGTAGCGTTCGAGGCAAGCGAACGGTCTCGGGCACGCTCCTTCCAGGATAGCTTGGCCGAATCCCGCGCGGACATCCGTCGAGGGGTCGACGCGAGCTTGTTGGAGCGGGAACAGTCTTTGAGGCGCTCGCTCAACGCCAAGGATGACCGCCGAATGAGGCTAACAATTGGCAAGCCGGGTGAAGCGGAGTCCTTGGCCTTAAACAGGGAAATCGACCAACTGACCGCTGAGTACCAGGAATTGCAGGCAGAGATCAGAGCCAGCAGCCCACGCTACGCTGCGCTGATACAGCCGCAACCGCTCACACTCTTAGAGATTCAGCAGCAGGTTCTGGATAGCGATTCCATCCTGATCGAATACGCTCTGGGCGAGAAACGCAGTTATCTTTGGGCTGTCACTCCAGCGTCCACGAGCAGCCATGAGTTGCCGAGTCGTGCGGAAGTGGAGAAAGCTGCGAGTCGCGTTTACGAGTTGCTGATAGCGCGCCAGCCTAAACCTCGGGAGTCGGCCAATGAACTCATGGCGCGTATAAGCGAGGCAGACGCTTCATACCGGAAGGAAGCGGGGGCGTTATCGCAGATGTTGCTGGGGCCGGTAGCCGATCAGCTTCGCGCCAAGCGAGTGTTGGTTGTTGCCGAAGGAGCGCTCCAGTATTTGCCATTTGGTGCCTTGCCGAAGCCTGAAGGTGGGAAACCCGGCGTTACGGCGGCGAATCAAGATCCCTTCACGCCACTGATGATCGATCATGAAGTCGTGAACTTGCCGTCGGCATCAGCGCTGGGGGTGTTGCGGCGCGAAATCGGTGGTCGCGAACCTTCCCCCAAGGCTGTGGCTGTACTTGCGGATCCCGTTTTCGAAGTCGATGATCCGCGCCTTGGCCGTAAGGTGACGAACCGCCAGGATCTCGCTGGATCAGCTACTTCAGTCTCTTCGTCTCCGAAGGCAAATGGATCTTCCCGTCGCCGGACCTCGATGGCTCCCGCGCCTCAGTCTGAACTACGCCGAGCCCTCCGGGACGCGGGTGTGTCGCCCCATGGACTGAGCATACCGCGCCTGCATTTCTCCAGGCAGGAAGCCGAGAGTATCCTGGCGCCTGTTCCTGCGAGTGCACACATGAAAGCCACCGATTTTAGAGCCAGTCGAGCGACGGCAATCGGCCCTGCGCTGGGAGAGTACCGGATTGTACACTTTGCTACCCATGGGCTGATCAACAGCGAACATCCTGAGCTATCCGGTTTGGTGCTGTCATTGGTCGACGAGCACGGTCAGCCGCAAGACGGCTTCCTGCGAATGCTTGATATTTACAATTTGAATCTGCCAGCCGAGTTGGTGGTCCTGAGTGCTTGCAACACCGGACTGGGAAAGGAAATTCGAGGAGAAGGATTGGTCGGAATGGTTCGCGGCTTCATGTACGCCGGAGCGGCGCGAGTAGTCGCCAGTTTGTGGAAGGTGGATGACGAGGCCACTGCCGAATTGATGAAGCGCTTCTACCAGCAAATGCTAGAACGCGGGTTGAAACCCGCCGCGGCACTACGGGCTGCGCAGATGGACATGCGGCAGCAGAAGAGGTGGAGCTCCCCCTATTACTGGGCTGGATTTGTGCTGCAAGGAGAATGGAAGTGAGGCTTGTCGAGAAAGAGACAACAGGTGACACCGGTACGAGGCCGAGCGTTTTCGAATCAGCTCTTGCCTATACCAAGGCGGGCATCTCGGTCGTTCCGATTCTAAGGGCCGAGGAGATCCCGTCAGACCGCAATCAGGAAACTCCTTTTGATTGCACCAAGTATACTCAAGAGCAGATTGCAACCCCGGAGGAACTCCGCGAGTGGTTCGTAAACAATGAGACGTTCGGCATGGCTGCGGTACATGGCTCAATCAGTGGGGGGCTCGAATGCTTGGAGTTGCTGTCTCCCGCCGTGGTTAAACTCTTTCGGCAACTGGTGACCCTTCAAGATGGCGCAGGTCTGCTTGAGAAACTTCCCGCCGCGCTGGTGGGTGTTGAAGGCAGGACCCGCCTGTACTATCGATGTCCCAATCCTGTTGTTGGGAGCAGATGGCTGGCCAAGTTTGAACTCCCTAGCGAACCCGGCGTAGCGAGGCTTCAGTTGCTGGCCTTACTGCGTGGACAGGGAACCTGGGCGGCAATACCGCGTCCACAGGATTCGTGTGACGAACCTCACAAGGGTTCAGGATGGCTGGCTCAAGACCTTAGCGCCGTTCCTACTCTGACGGAAGACGAGCGACAGCTGTTGGTGGAAAGTGCAAGCTGTTTGAATGCATGGGTGGATCCAAGTGCCATTCGGGCTCCTGCGGGCCCAGTTCAGTTTGACAGCCGAGTGACCTGGGACCAAATCCTGTTTCCCATAGGTTGGAAAAAAGTAAGGGATTTTGGTGATATGGCCCTCTGGCATAGCCCGGAGAGAGCCAAGCCAGGCTACTGCGCCATTAGTGGGATTGGCTTCAACCGCGATCTGTTCTATGTGATCCGGACCGGGAGAGCCTATTCGAAGTTCGGCGCGTTCGCGTCCTTCTATTTTGACGGAGACGTTGAAAAAGCCAGGTCTGTTCGGCCGCCTCGCGCAGCACCCTCTCGCTGGGAGACCGCGACAGGCGCGCGCTACCTGAAAGCGGTCAAGGCAGCACCGCTGGTCTCTTGCCTTATGCCAACCACCGGAGACCGAAGGCGTTTTGTGCCGCAGGCAATCAAGTGTTTTCAGCGACAGACATACCCAAACTTGGAACTGGTCGTCCTTTGCGATGGGGACGACGATATGTCCGATCTCATCCCGCGTGACGATGTGAGGATCCGATATTCCTATCTAGGCCGCGATCGCCGAACCCTCGGCACCAAACTTAATTTAGGGTGTGAACGAGCCAAGGGAGATCTGATCGCCCACTTTGACGACGACGATTGGTCCCACCCAGACCGCCTCAGCTTTCAGGTCGGGGCATTGCTGGCAGAGGAGGCTGAGTTCTGCGGGCTCTCATTGATACTGTTCTACGTAATTGACAGCGGCGAGGTCTGGCTCAGCCAAACGCCGGCGTTGTTGCACCCTAGTCTGCGGCACAGCTTGCCCGCTGGCGCAACATTCTTATACCGTCGCGAATTCTGGTCGCAGTCGCCATTCCCAGATTTACGACTAGGGCCGGATATGGCTTTTATCAGGGCAGCAGGTCGGCAAGACCATGCAGTGATAGTTTCCGATTGTCGGCTTTACGTTGCGATGATTCATGACTGTAATACCGATGATTATCGGCGCCGAGATTCATCTTACTGGTCACCCTGGGCAGGTGACATCCGAGAGGTTTTGGGTTCAGAGTTGGATTTTTACCTGTCTCTGCGGCAACGTGAACACAGGACCCGTTCTTCCATGGGTTAAGCAGTTTTTTTCTCTGGTGTAAACGCCAGCTGTCATAGAGTGTACGATACCGTCTTGGATCGGTACGTGCAAATGAATGCGCTGAAGATACAAGTCTGTCGGAGTCTCCAGGAGTAAGCTTCAGTGGGACAAGTCCACTGATAGCTCCGGCTTCACTGGCCGGCGACAGCCGCCGTTTCTCCAAGGCTGGGAGAAACCAAGGCGAAGTCGTGTACACTAGATGCTTAATTAATTGCTCCCGGTCTTATCCGAGGCTAAGACCACTGGCTGAATCCCCCTTACGGGCATAGATGAACCCGCAAGGTCGATCGCGGGAACCCGTTCTCTTAATGCGGATATCGCGAAATCCTTGTTGCTCCAACCTAGCTAAAACGCGCTGACTGCAACCGCGTCTTATATAGTCGTGATATTCAACCACGATTCGCCGGACTTTGCGCAATGCGCCACCACTAGCTCCCTCTAGAATTTCGGGTTCGGCGCCCTCAACATCTATCTTCAATAGGTCGACATGCGGCAAATTGCACATCTCCAGAGCGCGATCTAGATTGATACACGGACACGTCTCCGAAGCTCCGGGCAGTACTCTGTCATAATCAAAAAAAGAACGGTGCCCCGAAGCCCATGTATGCTTGAGTTCCGCGTGGCAGCTGCAGTCAAGAAGACCATACGGGTAAACTAATAGACGATCACACTAGTGTCCCAACGTTGAAGTAGTTTGATGGATTAAGAGATTGATCACGAGACGATTACAAACGCGATTAGATTTTTCGATTTGAATTTTGTTTCGAGTCCTTCAGATGTTTTTGAGCAA
>Ga0187893_10014810_pt1 | contig 10558 bp, 10 predicted proteins | sample MA1701074metaG_FD_139574 | JGI IMG/M metagenome (GOLD analysis project Ga0187893, IMG submission 139574) | White microbial mat communities from a basaltic lava cave in the Kipuka Kanohina Cave System on the Island of Hawaii, USA - MA170107-4 metaG ...
ATGGGCATGGCGCTCTACGGCAACGACATCAACGACCAGGTGTCGCCGCTGGAAGCCAACCTCGGCTGGCTCACCAAGCTCAACAAGGGCGACTTTGTGGGACGCGCCGCACTGGTGAAGCAGAAGGAACAGGGTCTTTCCAATCGCCTCGTGATGTTCACGGTGGACGACGGCCGCTCGATCGCGCGACATGGGTACCCCGTGTTCTACGATGGTCGTCGCATTTTCGAGGTCTGCAGCGGCACGATGAGCCCGTCGCTCGGCATCCCGATCGGCACCACGTACCTGCCCATCGCCGGCGCCAGGGAGGGCACGAAGTTCGAGGTCGAGGTGCGCGGCAAGCGCGTCAGCGCGACGGTCGTGAAGGCGCCCTTCTACAAGAATGCCTCCCACAAGTAAGTCGTCACGAGATCCGCGGATCACGGCCTACATCGCGCGGCAAGCGCCTTTTGCCCAGCCGATCCTTCGCTACCTGCGCGACGTGATTCACGAGGGCTGTCCTGGCGTGGTCGAGACGCTCAAGTGGAACACGCCGTCGTTCGAGTATCGCGGGATCCTGTGCGGCTTCGCCGGCTTCAAGGCGCACGCGATGTTCGGATTCTGGAAGCACGACCTGCTGTTCGACAGCAAGTGGTCCGGGGAAGGGAGCTACGGCAAGCTCACCAGCGTCGAACAGTTGCCCCCAAAACGGGAGCTCATCGCGGTCATCAGGAAGGCGATGGCGCTCAACGAGCAAGGCGTGAAGCCCAAATGGCTGGTGGCCAGGAATGCCGCGGCGAGGAAGAAGCCTGCCCCGGTCCGGGTGCCGCCGGCGCTGCGGTCCGCACTCGCGAAGAACAAGAAGGCGCGAGCCGCATTCGGCGCGTTCAGCCCCAGTCACAAGCGCGAGTACGCCGAGTGGATCGCTGAAGCGAAAGGTGACGACACCCGCGCGCGCCGGGTTGAGCAGGCGGTGGCGTGGATCGCCGAGGGCAAGCCGCGAAACTGGAAGTACATGTGAGCCGGTACGACGCGTTCGTACGGCAGGCGCTGGCGGCCATCACCGAGGCGAAGGGCGAGACTGCCGCGGACATGCGAAGGGCGCTGGTCGAGGGCCGATGCGACCAGGTTCCGGCGGCGCTCAAGCCGTACGCCGAGAAGGTGGCCCGGCGCGCGTGGGAAATCACCGACGCCGACGTCGACGCGTTGCGGGCCCGCGGCTACACGGAGGACCAGATCTTCGAGGCCACGGCCAGCGCCGCGATGGGAGCCGCTGTCATGCGCCTGAACAAGGCGATGGCCGTCCTGCGGGAAGGGCGCGCGTGAGGCTGCCCAAGGTCGAGCACGGCCACTCGCTGAAGCACAAGTTCATTCTCTGGATGATCGGCGTCATGCAGAAGCGGCGCGCGCCGGACATCCTGCGCACGCTCTTTTACCGGCCCGATTTCCTCGGCAAGCCGGTGAGCGACTGGACGCACTCGGTGATGCGCGGGCCGAGTGAATGGAGCGTGGCAGAGCGCGAGCTCTTCGCGTCGCTGACGTCGCGCTTCAACCAGTGCGTCTTCTGAACGACGGCCCACGGCGCGGTCGCGTCGAAGGCCTACGGAGACAAGGGGATCGTGGACGCTGCACTGGCGGACTGGCGCAGCGCGCCGTTGCCGCCACGCGTCAAGGCGATGCTCGCGTTCCTCGAGACGATGACGCTGCGGCCTGACGAGCTCTCGGCGGACGACGTGAAGCCGTTGCGCGCGGCCGGGCTGAGCGATGCCGCCATCGAGGACGCCATCCACGTCTGCGCGCTGTTCAACATTTATGACCGCCTGGCGGACGCCTTCAAGTTCGACATTCCGGATGAGCACGGGTTCGAGATGTCGGCCGTATCGTTGATGCAGCGCGGGTACAAGTTCTAGCTGCGATGCGCATCGCCCTCCTTACCGTCAGCACGGCCGGCGCCGCCGGCAAGCGCGCGGACGCGTCGGGCGACGCCATCGTGGTTTGGGCCAGGGCGCACCAGCACGCGGTGGTGGCCCGCGGCCTGGTGCCCGACGACGTCAACGCGATCGTCGCCAGGCTCCTCGGCTGGTGCGACGGCGACGTGGCCGACCTGGTGCTCACGACCGGCGGCACTGGCCTGTCGCCGACGGACAGGACTCCCGAGGCGACGCGCGCGGTCATCGAGCGCGAGGCGCCGGGAATCGCGGAGCTGCTGCGCGCCACCGGGGTGAAGCAGTCCACGCGCGCAGCGCTCTCCCGCGGCGTGTGCGGCGTCCGGCACCGCACGCTGATCATCAACCTGCCGGGCTCGACTCGGGGCGTCACGGAATCGCTGGCCGCACTGGACGAGATCGTGGGTCACGCCGTCGCGATCGTCCGCGGCGACGCCGGCGGCCACTGATGTTCAGCCGCGCTGCGCGGCGCGCTCCTCCGAAAGCCACGCTCGCGCTTCGTCGACGTCGCGGAACGCGCCAACCGACGCCCCGACCGCCTCGGCGAACACGCTGAACATCCGCGCCACCCCGAAGATCACGGGGTTCTCCGTCACGATGCCCACGGCGCCGAGCCCGACGTCCACCATCGGCTTCATCCACCGGGCCACGCGGCGCAGGTCGGGCGTCGTCGGCACGCGCTCCACTTCGCGCGCATCCACCAGGACATCGGTGCCGCTGTGCATCCGCGGATGCGACAGGATCCCCGCGATGGCGCTCTGGATCTCCACGACCGTCACTTCGCCCGAGGCGCGGACGTGGAACCGGGAGGGCTCTGCGAACTCGACGTCGAGCGGCACAGGCGCGGGGAATCTGGTGAAGTGGTACGCGCAACACACTACGTACAAGGCCTACTCGCGACTGTAACTCACTGCTGCAAAACGACGTAACCAAGCGCACCTGCCAAATCGGCTGCCATTTCGGCATATTTGGCTCATGTCTTTGGTTCTCATCACGATGCACGACGTTGAGCCGGCTGTGCGGCTGAACGCGGCGCTGGAAGCCGACAGCGTGCAGACCGAAGTCGTTTCGCCGATGGACGACCTACCCGGTACCGCCGCGCGGGTGAAGCCGGACGTGATGGTGGTGACGGGCGCGCTGCTGGATACGACGGTCGAGTCCGTGGTGCGATCGCAGCTTTGGCGCGGCACGTCGACCATCGGCCTCGCCGACTCGGCGGACGACCGCCAGCGCGACCGCGCCCGGATCGCCGGTTACGTGGAAGTGCTCGCCAAGCCGGTGCCGGTCGATGAACTGGTGGCCGTCGTGAAGCACGCACTGGATCGGCGTCGTTTGCAGGAGGAAACCGGGCTCATTGGTGAGAGCAGCGCGCTGCGCGAGGTGCTCGTGAAGATCGAGCAAATGGCGCCGGTCTCCAGCACGGTGCTCATCGAGGGCGAGAGCGGCTCCGGCAAGGAGTTGGTGGCGCGGGCGCTGCATCGATTGTCGTCACGCAGGAACAAGCCGTTCATCGCGGTGAACGTGGGCGCACTGCCGGAAACCCTGCTGGAGAGCGAGCTGTTCGGACACGAGAAGGGCGCGTTCACTGGCGCCGCCGAGCGCCGCATCGGGCGCTTCGAGCTGGCCGACACGGGGACGCTTTTCCTCGACGAGATCGGCGAGGTTCCCCTGGCCACCCAAGTCAAGCTGCTCCGGGCTCTCGAGGAGCGCGAGTTCCAGCGGCTCGGCGGCACGCAGGACATCTCGGTTGACGTGCGCGTCATCGCGGCCACCAACCGCCCGCTGCGAGAACAGATGGAGCAGGGGACGTTCCGGTCGGACCTGTTCTACCGGCTCAACGTGCTGTCCATCTACCTGCCGCCGCTGCGCGAGCGGCCTGAGGACGTGCCGCACCTCGTGCGCCGCTTCATCGAGGAATACTCGCGCCAGCACGACCGTCCGTTCCACGGGGTGAGCCAGCCGTCCATGCAGTTGCTGATGGACTACTCGTGGCCGGGCAATGTCCGCGAGCTGCGCAACCTGGTTGAGAGCATGGTCGTGCTGTCGCCGGGGCGGGAGATCATGCCGGAGGACCTTCCGAGCCAGATCCATGCGGGCGGCGCAGGGCGGTTCCTGCCGGTGCACGTCGGCGCGGCCCGGGGCCAGGCCGCGGCCGGCGAGGGGCGCGAGGTGGAATTCATCCTGCGGTCGATACTCGAACTCAGGCTTCAGGTGGAGGAGTTGCGGCGCAAGTTCGACGAGACCATGGCGGGCGTTTCGGACGGCGCGTTCATCGGCGAGGTGCTTCCGTCCGGCGTGCGAGGTGGAGAGGCGGGGACCGGCATCGGCGCGGACGGCGGAGGGATTCCGGCTCGACGGATTGCCGGCGGGATCTCACCGCGGGACGTGGCGCCGGCCCCGAATGTGGTCGTGGTGGAGCCGGGGACGAGGATGGCGGATGTCGAGCGTCGGGTGATCGCGGCGGCGCTCAAGGAGACGCGGGGTAACCGGCGGCGGGCGGCGGCGATGCTGGGTATCGGCGAGCGCACGCTGTACCGGAAGATCAAGGAATACCGGCTTCCCGAGGACGGGTATCTGGAGGCCTGAAACCGCTCGGGTCGGGTGTGACGACGGGCACAGTTGGACGTCTCTATGGTAGTGCGCCGAGGCCGCCCCAAGTGGGCTTCGGGCGTCCACTTAGGCGGGCGAACGGAGGCACGAAAGGCTTGATGAGGCTGGCGTCAAAACACATATTGGCGTCGAACCATCAGGTTCCGTCGTGCAGCCGGTCGACGCCGACCGAAGCAGCAGTGAGTCGGGCGACGATCCGGGCGCGCCCCCCACAATTCTGAGACAGACAGTCGCCGGTGTCGAAGCCAGCGAGTAATCCGTCGAGCGGCGATTCGCCGATCGCGGGGACGGTGTTGCCCATTCAGCGTGCCGAGGAGTTGCTGGGGACGCTGCCTGGGGTCGTGAGCGCGCGCATCGTCGCGGGCGCCAGCGGCGCGGTGGATGAGATCCACCTGCTCACCACAACGGAGGTGATGCCGAAGGCGACGGTGCGGAATGTCGAGAGCGCGCTGTTGGCGCACCTCGGCATGCGGGTGAGTCACAAGAAGATCAGTGTTGCGACAACCAATGAGCCGGGCATGCGACGGACGTCGGGGGAGTATCGCAGCGAGCCTTCCAGCGCGGGCGTGGTGACGCCGCAGTCGTCGGCGGCGCTCGCGGCGTCCATGCGGCGGCTGTACTTCGAGGACGTCGAGGTGCGGGGCAGCCGGGCGAAGGGGGTGACGTGCCGGGTGACGCTGAAGAAGGGCGACGAGCGGTTTGTCGGCGAGGCGGAGGGGGTGGAGAGCGAGCGTCAGCGCGTGGAGCTGGCGAGCCGTGCGGCGCTCAACGCCATCTCGTCGGCGGAAGGTGGCGTGCGGTCATTGGCGCTCGAGGGGTGTCGTCAGATCGAGGCCTTTGAGCGGCAGTTCGTGTTTGTCGGCGTGACGGCGCGCGTGGGTCGTGACGTGGCGTTGCTTACCGGGAGCGCGGAAGTGAAGGAGAGTCCCGAGCAGGCGGCGGTGCTGGCGATTCTCGATGCGACGAATCGCTGGGTGGACTATGTGAAGTAGGCCGGAAGGCGGAAGGCGGAAGGCGGAAGGCGGAAGGCGGAAGGCGGAAGGCGGAACGAGTGAAAAACTCGGCGCAGTTGGCCGATGCTGTAGGAGTAGCGGGGAGCAGTGCAGTGGCAGTGCCGACGAGAGGCGCGCCGACGTGCCTCAGCGAGCGGTTCCCACCTGAAGCAGGCACAGTCGCACAACTCACCGAACCACAAAAAACGGACCGACCCCCTCCCTCGTTGAGCGGGCTTTTTCGAGCGGAGGATCCCAGGAGTACTCCGGTACTCGGTTGTTGAGCGGAGCCAACCTTAGCGGCTAGCACGCGTATCAGCGTGACTAAGTGCAAGAGGGAGGTGACGCGAAATGATGACGTGGTGGGCGTTTTTCATGCCAATCACACAGGGCTGGGGCTAGGCGCGGCGAGGGGGCGTCCACTTTCATCAGAATGGCAGAGCTAATCAAGAGCCGAACAACTCCGTTTGTCCTTGCCGTGATGGCGGGGGCGGCTTGGACGTTGCAGAGCCTCGAGCCAATCGCCGCCGAGAGCGGCGCTGAAGTGCTCACCGCCGTTGTCGTCTTGGCCGGACTCGCGCTTGTGGCTGAGATGCTGATGTTCATTCTGCCCAAGGAAGCGCACGGCTCGATTTCCTCCATGCCAGCGCTCGCGGCAGTTGTAGTCTCGCCGTCATGGGAGACCATCGTCGCCATCGCGATCGTAAAGGCGCTAGTCGAATCTGCGAGGCGGGCGCCTTTTGAAAAGGCGATCTTCAATGTCGCTCAATACACGCTGAGCTTCGGCTTGGCCGCGCTTGTATTTTCGAGTTACGGTGGCCGCCCTTTTTACGAAGCTCGGGATCTAACTCTCGGCGCGATGACGGTTGTAAACGGCGCCCCTGCATTTGGCGCGTTCGTCGTGATGTTCTGCGTTAACTCACTACTCGTCAGCACCGTCGTTGCGATCTCTTCGCATCAGAGGCTCGGAGCGATCTGGCTTGCGAACAATGCGGCAACAATTGGGATGCACATCGTAGCGAGCCCACTGATATTCCTTTTCGCTTGGGCGTATGTGCAGTTCGGGCCGATCGCTGCCGCGGCGCTTTGGATTCCCATTGTCGGAATCCGGCAAGTGCACAAGGCGAACTTGGAGCTTGAGCAGACAAACGTTGAACTGCTTGATCTGATGGTTAAGTCCCTCGAAGCGCGAGATGTTTACACGTCCGGCCACTCACGTCGAGTTCAGGACTACTCCCTACAGATCGCTCGAGCCCTGGGGCTTTCGGAGAGAGACGTTGAGAAGGTAGGGAGGGCAGCTCTTTTGCATGACGTGGGGAAGATCAATGAGAAGTTCCACCCCATTCTTCAGAAGGCAGATCGACTTTCTGCCGACGAATGGGCTACCATGCGAGAGCATCCAGCCGATGGCGCTTCGCTCATTGCTACGATGTCTCGACTGCGCGAACTCGTTGCGCCGGTGCGGCATCATCACGAGAACTGGGATGGGACTGGGTACCCGGACGGAATCACTGGGGAGTTAATTCCATTAGGGGCCCGCATCATCAGGCTAGCCGACACGATCGACGCGATGACAACCGAACGTCCGTACCGCCGAGCGATGAAGGAGGACGAGGTTCGCGCAGAGATCCTTAGGTGTCGAGGAACTCAGTTTGATCCACGGATTGTGGACCGGCTTCTGAGCAGCGGTGCGTGGCAGTCAATAACTGGGCCACGCGCAGTCACAGCCCAGCGGTTTGGCGTCTTGGAAGTGCTTGCGGGCGACTCTGACCGGCGCGCTAGGTCTCAAAGCGCATGACGGACTGAGGCACACCTAAGTCGGAGACTTCCCTTCGAGCGGGAGACATAGTGTCGGCGCGAGCCCGCTGCTGCGACCGCCAGAGGTCCCGCACGCGAACTACGTGTCTCGTGTTATTGTCTCGGGTGATTCGACAAAGGTGAGCAAGGCGCTGGGCGGCTCCGCGACATCTTGCCTCCCACTTTCCAAGTACTGCTTTACGAATGTCGCCGCGTCCTGTCCGCCACGTTTCAGGTCCTCCGCGATCGCAATTGCGGCGGCGTCGGCTCCTGAAAGCCGTCTAGGCTTCCTGAGAGATTCCCGTAGTGCTGCGACGTGCTCCACCGGGACACGATACGTCGGGTTGAGCTGGGCGACTCGAACGGTAAGGGCCAAGGCGACCGCGCGTATTCTGACGCTCTCGCCTTCGTGAATCTGATTGAGCGAAGCCAGCGCTGAGTTCGCTAAGGATTCGTTCCTTGTCGCGATGCCGATTTCGACGCCCGAGCTAAAGTGAGTGAAGTCGAGAACAGCGCTCGCATCTACTCGAAGTCGTTCGAAAGAAGCGTACCACTCCAACGCCGCCGGGAGGTCTTCATCGTCAACTAGGCAAATGCAGCAGATGTTCGCAAAGTCCCGTTGCCAGTGCGTCAGCCCTAAGCGCTTCGATCGCTCGAAGTACGATTGTGAGAGATCAAACGCAGCGCGGGTTCTACCAAGGTGATGGAGGGCTACGCTAACGTTGCGCGCGGCGCGAAGTTGGCTCGCGACTTCGAATCGTGGCAGATCAGCTAAGAGTTGGCTGCTGTGGTTCGCCGCTGCTGTTGCATCGCCGAAGCTAACGTGGAACAGGATCGGCAACATACGGTTTGAGTAGCAAAGCGACTCGGAATCGAGGATGCCGCGCACCGCATCATATGCGTCCGCGGCAAGCGCATAGTCGCCGCGTTCGTGGGCGATTCGTACTAGTAGGTTGGCCGCATCCGTCCTTCGTTCTGCTGGCAGGTCAATTGTTCGCGCGTGGGACATCAACCGTTCGACGGAGCCACCGGAGTCCGTCGCAGACGTCCAAAGTGACTCCAAAAGCCTGAAACCCCAGGCAGAATCAGGTCCGTGCTCATCCGGGTCCAGTTCGGCTAATCTTCTCGTAGCCTCGACTACCTCGTGATGGCGTCCGCATGCGCGCGCAACTATCGCTTGCTCCTCCAGCAACGCCATCTGGTCGCGCTTGCCGGCCGCCAGTGCTGAAACACGTGAAAGCAGCTCCAACGCGAGCGCTGCCTGACCCAGATCGACCGAATGGCGTGAGCATCTAGCCGCTGCGCGAATCGCTGCTGACGAATCACCGCTCGCGATCCGGTGCTGCGCACAGGCCCAAATCAGTGCTGCGTCGCCGTCCGAGTCGTAGCGACGCTCCAAAAGGTCTGCCACGCAAGAGTGAAGCGCACTTCGGCTCAGCGGCGCGACTAGTTCGAGCACGGAATCGGCCAGCATGTCGTGACTTAGCCGCGCAGCTCCGTCGCGCAGCCGAACGAACCCCTCCTCCTCGATCCGCTGCACAGCCTTGAGGAAAGCCAGCGATGGCAGCTGTGTCAGCGACCGCAATGAGTCGAGCGTCGCGTGACGACCAAGCAGCACTGAAAACTCAAGCAGCCGACGGCAGTCCTCGGGCAACTGCTCCAACCGCCTGACGGTCGCCGCTCTGAGGCTCGGCGGAACGACAAACGCCTCCTTGGTGTCGTCGTAGTGCGCGCAAAGCGCCTGCAGGTACAGCGGATTCCCGCCCGCCGTGCTGGCGCACCACGCGGCCAGGTCCCTCCCGTCCACTTCCGTCGACCGCTGCAACAAGTGCCGAGCCATGGCCAGCATCGGCGCTTCGACGATCGGCTTCAGCTTCACCACCTGCACGGCGTCCGTCAGGATGCTCGCCTGCTTGAGCGGCTCCAGCGTCCGCGCGGTGTGCACCACCAGCAGTGACCGGCTTGTCCCGCCGCGCACCAGCGTGCTCAGCTCCTGGAGCGACGTCGGGTCGGCCCAATGTCCGTCCTCTACCGCCACCAGCAGCGGGGCCTCCGCCGACACGGCGTCCACAAGATCGCGCACGGCCGCCAGGAGGATGCCGGCACGCGTCGCGTTGTCGCGTTCGTCGGCGGGCCGATTGGCGCGGTTGTCGCTGTGTTTGGTCAGCAACTGCAGGTGGTCCAGCAGCTCCGGGTCGACGCCCAGTGCTCCGCGGCACGTCAGCAACGCCGGGACAAGCTCGATGAACACGCCCATCGGACGGTGCACGTAGTGCGGCTGACAGCGCACCACCTGCACGTTGACACCCTCGAGGATGGCCAGCGTCGACGCCTCTTCGAGCAGGCGCGACTTGCCGATGCCGGCCTCTCCGGCGATGACGACGGTGCCGGGCTGACCCTGGCGCAGCCGCCCGAGCGCCTGACGCATGGCCTCCATCTCCGGATCGCGGCCAAGGAACGGCGTGTCGAGCCGGTGGCGGCGCTGCTCGGGGAGCTTCTCCGAGATGCGACGGCGCAAGGTCGCCGCGGGAAGCTTGAGGTCGCTGCGGCCGGTCTCGCTCTCGTAGCGCTCGAGGATCCTGATCGCCTCGGTCTTCGAGCCGGCCAGCGCAGTCGCCTCGGCAAGCGCCAGCGTGGCCTCCTCGTTGAACGCGTCGGACCGCAGGATTTCCGCGGCGAGGCGTTCGACCGTCGGCCAGTCCGCGGCTTCGCGGCGCGCCGTCATGCGCGCGATGAGCGCACGCCGCGCGGCCGTGCCAACCGAGGCCCGCTGCCGCTCCAGCCACTCGTCGAACTCCGGCGACAGGCGTGGCGCAAAGCCCGGCGCGAAATAGGGGGCGTGCTGCGCCCCGTTGCCGTTGGTCGCCGGAGGCGCGTCGACGACGTCGCCTGATTCGATCCAGACGACGTCGCCCTCCGATTGAATCGGAGCGCCGAGCTGCCTCAGCTTGTACAGGAGCTGGCGCAACGAGTGCGCCCCGCTTCGCTCGTCCCCACCGGGGAACAGCAACTCCTGCAACGCGGCCCGAGACGCCCGCTGCCCACGCTCGACGCCCAGGTACAGCAGCGCCGCAAACATCACGGGCGACGTCGGACGCACCTCGCGGTCGCCGACCCGAATGACACTGTCGCCCTGCGTGTGCAGTGTGATCACCGAACCGACTCCTCCGGCTCGTACCGCGTGCCGCCGATAATGGACGGTGGCGTCATCGCCGCGTCATTTGGCGAGTATGC
>Ga0187893_10014811_pt1 | contig 10557 bp, 13 predicted proteins | sample MA1701074metaG_FD_139574 | JGI IMG/M metagenome (GOLD analysis project Ga0187893, IMG submission 139574) | White microbial mat communities from a basaltic lava cave in the Kipuka Kanohina Cave System on the Island of Hawaii, USA - MA170107-4 metaG ...
TCAATCCGAACTTCCGCGAGGCCTTGGACACTGGCGGAAGTGGTCTACTTCGTTTCTGCATATCTCTTAGCGACATTCTCCCAATTTGCTACGTTCCAGAACGCGGCTATGTAGTCTGGTCTTTTGTTCTGGTACTTGAGATAGTACGCATGCTCCCATACATCCAACCCCAAAATCGGGACACCTTTTGTTTCAGCGATGTCCATGAGCGGATTATCTTGATTGGGAGTGGAAGCGATAAGCAGCTTGCCATGCTGGTTGATAAGCCACGCCCAGCCGGAACCAAAGCGCGCAACTGCGGCCTTGGAGAACTCCTCCTTTAACGTCTCAAACGAGCCGAAGTCCTTTTTGATAGCGTTTCCTAACTCTCCGCTTGGCATTGTGCCGCCTTTCGGCGTCATCCAGTTCCAGAACGCAGAGTGGTTCCAATGTCCACCGCCGTTATTTCGCACGGCCGGCGGCAACTTGGAAACGTTCGCAAGAACCTCTTCTATGGATTTATCGGCCCATTCGGTATTCTCGAGAGCTTTGTTGAGGTTCGTGACATAAGCAGCGTGATGCTTGCCGTGATGGATTTCCATCGTCATCTTATCAATGTGCGGCTCGAGCGCATCAGGGTTATACAGTAGGTTCTGTAGCGTGAATGGCATAGCATTTCTCTCCTTTCAGGAACCCATGTAGTGAACGATGAGAAGAAAAGCGTCCGACTTTCCCAAATGTCCTCTGCTGACTTTCATCGCGTAAAACCAAGTTGTCCTGAGAAAACCACTCCTCAAGCTTTAAGACCTTAGGTCGCTCCAGGATCTTGGCGGAAGATTTGCTTCATTGGGGATGATCGCAAACATCAAAAGGAGCATTCCTACCAAGATGTCGTTCTGTAAGGCAGGCGGCGCTGGAACCGGGGCCTCGGCATAACCAAATGCAACCAGCCAAATGGCGACAGCGCAAAGGCCGAAGTGGGCCGCTCGGCAACACCGCCAGAAAGAGAGCAGACTCAGTGTGACCACAGCGAAGGCGCAGCCCAGATCATTCCACCAAAGCTCTCTTTGATAGGAGTTGTGTCGAAAGATAAAAGGACTCATTCCGAGCCAACACCCAAGCATGACTTCGACCACTCGAGGCCACATCAATACCTCACCGTCCCAGCCAGAGCTACTTCGTCCCCGACTTGCGACGCCCGTCCCCAAAACGTGTCCCACAGCACCCGCAGGTTGCGCGTCCTGAGCCAGACGCGATAGAGATAGAGCAAGCTCGACCAGACCTCATCGTAAGCAAACAGAATGAGAAGCAGCGAGATCGCCGCTGTCACCAAACAGAGAAAACACCAGGATCCCACCATCGTTCCCTGAAGGACTACCAACACCGCACTCACAATTCCAAGTGGGATTACGTCCAGGCCGAAAAGCACGACCAACCATGGTCGGTACTGCCAACGACGCGTCGAACCTGCCAGTCCGAAGATCAGATCACCCAGATAAGCTATGGCGCCCAACGCTGCATCTGGAACATGGAACCAGCGCTGCATTCTGGCAGAGACCTGGGAGTCGAGGACGCTGCGCGTCTGTTCTCCGAAGATCGGATCCCAAACGTTATCAATTAGCCGCCACTGATAGAGGGCCATGTATGAGGCAATCAAAAATGCGGCTGCGGCAAACAAACACACTGGTAGTCGCTGCCTCCAGGCCGAAGGATTGTAATTCCAAGGTGGAGCAGCAATCTCCAAGTTCAACGATAGCTCGGTCGTTTTCATATCATCGAGAGCTCCGATCTTTCGAAGCCACACTCGGTTCGGCTGTTTCCTCTGGCACTTCCAGCCCATTCGTTTGGTACCAACGCTGCGGATCAGCCTTCAATCGAAGGACTATTTCCTCAAGAGTGCTTCCAAGACGATGCGCCGGTGTCCACCCCAGCCTTTGACAGGCGCGTTTGGTCACGACTGGATAATCCGCATCCGCCAGATCAATCATCCAGGGCTTGATGAAAGGCTCTTCGCCTTCATCGGCCAATCTCTCCTGCACCCAAGCGCCTGCTTTGGCGACCGGCTTCGGGATTCGGATCGTTGGCCATTCCTCTCCGTGAATCAGTTCACCTAGTCGATCCTGGAGCTCCTTATGACTCAAAACATCGGGTTCTGCGATCAAGAAGACTTCTTGAAGTTCCAGCTTATGGCGAAGTTCCACCACCTTTCGAAAGCAAACAACGAGGTCATCCAAGTGGACAAAGGGCTGCCCATGATCTGCGTCTCCAGGAAAGAAATAGCTTTCGAGCTTTTTTTCATAGATTCGGCTGATGTGCTGAGCCAGCGGAATGGAATTGCAATCTTCATCATAAACACCGGCAATACGGAGAATAACCGCTGGAATGGTTCCCCGTTCCTCCTGGATGATTCTCTCTGCCTCCAACTTCGAACGGGGATAGTCCCAAGCGCCTTTCGTGGGAGATGATTCCATGATGATCTCATCTTCCTGTGCTGGCTCCATGACCAGCAGACTACTCGAGAAAACGAACTGCTCTACCTGAAAGGATCCCAGTTCCTTGAGAAGGCGTCGTGTTCCCTCGACGGTCAGCTTCTGATACATGGGGCTCGGCTTCCCCGAAAAGTCGTAATAAGCGGCTAAGTGGATAACACTGGCTACGCGGGAACCGTGTTGCTCTCGAACGGAGCCGAGGGCTCGAGTGACACTGGCATCTTCAGTGAGGTCACACTCAATAGTGTTAGCTCGACTCTGGTCTGATCGCTTTAGATCCAAACCGACGACCGTATATTGAGAGGAAAAGGCTTGAGCAAGCTTCGCTCCGATCAGGCCGGAGCTACCTGTGATCAAAACAATCGGTTTGGTTTCAGAGCTATTTTCCATGGACCCTCCTTGCAACTGTGGCCTTCCCCTTGCCCACTACCTCGACTCGGCAAGGGGCCTGATCGACAAGTGATCGCGCCACGCTGCGTGTCTCACGCTCGCTTCTGTAGCTGTCCGCCCCGAGGACAATCACGTCGGCCGCCCACTGTTCTGCTTCGGTGACAATCTGAGATGCGGGATCGCCGAATGCCACCGCGCTGTCGACTGTGAGACCTTTTGCACGCAGAACATCGGTCACTCGAGCCGTCAGGCCTTCGGCCTTTTTTGTCATTTCTTGCTGCGTTAATTCGAGCGTTTCGTGCCGGGTATGCAACTCAGTGCGGACAGGTGGAGCAACCGAGAGCACCCGAACCGTTGTGCCCGATGGCAAGCGTCGATCCGCTATGGTCTCAATCGCATCTGCGGAAGACTCTGAATCATCAACAACTAGGAGAATTTTCATTGTTTTCTCAGGGAACCATGCGACTCCTCACTAGGCAGGAGAGTCTTCAGTTTGAGGCCCGAATCAGGAAAAGATGTTCAGGAGTGCTCAGAGTGAATGTTTTTGTTTTCTTCAGCCCAGGACACTCCAAGGCAGGCTCAACTCCCTCTTCCTTGGTTGAAACTGGAATGCCTCTTCCTGGATTTCAACTTGTGTACTGAGCGCGGCGCAGATCCAGTTTTCGGCTTGCTTGTTGCTGTAGGAAGCTCAGGCAGATGTTCCCGATCAATATTGAACGGCCTCGGGCGGGGAGATCATCTAGCGTCTTCAACAAGAAGCTAGGCACAGAGCTGGATAGGTTCTCGAAGCGATGGACGATGAGGAGAGCCCTAATGAACTAGATAATTTGTACGGTTGCCTTGCTAGCATTAACTGCAGGAGCGGCTGCGGGCACAATGAAGGTGACGAGCGAAGCAAAGGCCGAACTGCGGGATGCGCAGGGTAAGGTGGTCGGTACAGCGCAGCTAAAACAAGTGAAAGATGGCGTACAGATTTTAGTACACGTCACGGGTCTTCCGGCCGGAACCCACGCTTTTCATATTCATTCCGTCGGCAAATGTGACGGGCCGTCTTTCGAGTCGGCGGGCGAGCACTTCAATCCCGAGCGGAAGAAGCACGGGCTGAAAAATGCCGATGGCCCACACGCTGGCGACCTCCCTAACCTTTCAGTAGGGCCCAGCGGCAAGGGAAACGCCCAGGTAGTCAATACTCGCTTTACCCTCTCTGATGGAGCGCAAACTCTGTGTTTCACCCAGGTGGCACAGCGATCGTCATCCATGAGAAAGCTGACGATGAGAGGACAGATCCAGCTGGCAATGCTGGCGGTCGCATCGCGTGTGGGGTAATTGAAAAGGCCCCGTAACGTTAGGGAGTTATCCTCGAGGGCGAATCGGCACGACCAGAAAGTAGATGATGCACGCCCTCATAACCCTAGCTCGAACAAAGTACAGCCTGGTTCTCGACATCTCAGCATTGCGTCTGTCATGAATATCGCAGAAGAGAGTTCCAAGGGCGGTACGGCGGATCGTGCAATCGCGAGAAGGGTAGATGGAAAGAAACCAAATCATCGCATCTCGAAACACTCTGGAACACGATTGAAACCAGTTTATGTGGGTTGTTCAGGCTGGAACTACAAGCACTGGCGCGGACGCTTTTATCCAGCCAGGCTTCCTCAACGCAGATGGTTTGAACACTATTCGCGTTTCTTTAAGACGGTAGAAATTAACAACAGCTTCTATCGACTGCCTTCGCCACGAACCTTCAGCCAATGGGAGTCTCAGGCGCCCGACGGCTTCATTTACGCGGTCAAGGCCAATCGATTTCTAACTCACATGAAAAAGCTGAAGGACTGCAAGATGCCACTGGCCCGCTTCCTACGATGCGTGCGCCTCCTCAAAACACACTTGGGACCAGTCTTGTACCAGTTGCCGCCTCGGTGGAGGTTGGATGTAGAGCGGCTGGAGCAGTTTCTTCAAATTCTGCCGAAAGATATCAACCACGTCTTTGAGTTTCGAAATCCGACCTGGTTTGTCCCTGAGGTTCGCAGCCTGTTGAGCCAGTATGGCGCTTCTTTCTGTTGTCATGACATGCCAGGGTTGGGGGTACCCCGATGGGTGACGGGAGAAATCGTCTACGTGCGACTGCACGGCAGTCAAGCGAAGTATCGAGGCGGTTATCCTCGCCAGACGTTAAAAGAATGGAGTGAATGGTTGCAACTCAATTGCAAAAAGTCTGTGTACTTTTACTTGAACAACGATGTAGAAGCGCATGCAGTGAAAGACGCCTTGACACTAGCACAAATCATCAACTCGAGTACCCAAAGGCAAAGCGAATTAAGGGGCCTGAAAAACATGGGCGAAGAGGCGACTGTTCGTTGAAAGGCATTTCTGCGTCCGTGAAAAGCTTCCCGGAGTCACCGGTTGGCGGCTCGTTCAACCACTGCTCACATCCTGAGATGAACGACTCGGCTTTCTGCAAGCCGTGGTTCCCATGGACTTGAGCCGGATGCCTCCGGCACTTCATCTATGGCCAATAAATACGGGCTTTCGGAGGTATCGGTCATCGGTGAGCTGCTCCAGGAGGAACGCTGCAACTTCAGCACGCGAAACGCGTGTCAGTGTCACGCCGCGCACGTCAGTAACTGCCTCAAATTTTCCTGACGGAGTGCCCTCTCTGAACATTGCAGGGCGCACAATAACCCAGTCTAAAGAGCTTTTCTGGATTAACGCTTCTTGAACGTCCTTGTCTTCGTATACGCGTTTTGTGACGAGTGGAAACAAAATCCAATCGTACAGCAATCCGCCGTGCCCCTTGGTTTCTCCCGCTCCAACGCCGGTGATGCACATCAGCCGCTTTACTCTGTTGCGCTCCATCGCATCGAGCAGGATTCGGGTGGATTCAGAAAACAGAGTCGTTCGGCCTATCGTTTTTATTCCAATGGCGTAGATTGCAGCTTCCTGGCCGCGGACCGCTTGCTCAACTGTGTCGTTATCGAGCGCATCGCCTTTGACAATGCGAACTCGATCTTCCCACGATTTCAGCTTTTCTGCATTGCGTACCAGGGCTGTAAGCTCGTGGCCACGCTCGGTTCCAAGCCGGAGGATATGCTGGCCGACGCTTCCTGTTGCCCCTAAGACCAAAACCCTCATCGTAAAATTCTCCAGCGGACGTGGCCCGTTTTCGTATTGCTTCACCGGTTCATCGGTTTAATGGAAGATCCGAACACATGTGGGCAAAGAAAGGAGGAAGGCGAGGTTTCAAAACTCCGAAGAGTAGTGACTTTCAATTCAGACCGAGATCTGACTGCCTCATCTTCCTCTGCTAACAAAATTAACACTGTGCAAAATCGCAACTGTCTCGTTTTGCACCAATCTGGGTGGCAAGGCAAATGGCCGACAGTTCACCGCCTTCCCAAAGAGCCCTTCATCATATGTTGCCCAAGAGCTGCCAGTTCTGCTGGGCCTGGAAACTCTCTATCTGTCCTTTGTGCAACACTGAACAGCAAAGTGTCGAAGAGGTTTCAGAATCGCAGAGAGCCGGACCCTACGGGGGACCCGTGAGCCTGGCCCGTGGTCTTTGACCAGAACCGGGTTGATAACATCGTTCGGCGAAAAAGACTTTTGATCACGATCGCCTAGACGCTATTCAGTCGTCGAGTTGACTATCAACGGGAGGTGCCTATGAAAGACCGGATCAAATGGTTAAGCGTTGGCGTGGGCGTCATGTATGGGACGCAGCTCATTATTCTGCTCGTCATTCACAACCTCATTCCAACAAGCGCGCCACCCGGGTTCTCAAATCTGTTAGCGACGGTGGTGTATACCTCGATTGCATTCATGGCCGGAGGCTTCGTCATCGGCTTGATGTCGGAGCGGGTTGACATCATTGAATCGGCCATAGCAACCATGCTGACTCTGGGTATCGACACCGTCACCTCCCTCGCTGGCGGATTAAGCGGGATGTTTCTCTTCAGCTTCGCGATTGGGTAAGGTAGCTACGGGACAGCGTTAACCATCGCAGCGGTTGCCATGGTTGCGGCAATGGCAGGATGGCTAGCAGGAGAACGGCTGACAGTGCCAACGGAGAACTGGGTGAGCCAGGGTTTGATGATCGTCGGTCTGGTGGGTCTCACGCTTGGGCCCTTCTTGTTGCTGAGCTCATTCGTGTCGCGAAGCGTGAGCGTGGTGACAGACCTTGCTGCTGGGTGGCATCTGGGCAGTCTCGCATCGTTTCCGCCAGCAAGATCGTGAAGAAGAAGAAATGTCCATTCGGCCGGAGGCAAGTCGGAACTACGTACTCCCTTTAGCTGCAGCTCCGGTTGAGAAGACGAAGACTCGCCATAAAGAAGCGCTTTAAGCCCCGCCACGGGGAGGGGCGCTTAGTCCAAGGGGGTTGCGATCAGGGATGCGGCTGTCTCAAAGAAAGAACCCACAGTTGAGCAATCCCAACGCAGTCCCCCTTTTTAGTTCTCTCATCGCCTCGGATCCTCTAGAAGCGGGGAAAGCCGTTCAAAAGTGCTCCCTTGCACCACGGTTAAGGACAGAGTTGGAACTTGAGTCCAGGTATTAGCCAAGGGAGTCTTTCGCGAGAAGAACTCGTGATTTCTGTCTCCTCGCTTTGATCTGAAGTATCCGCTTGGCTCTTTCCAATTCTCGCTTCCTATTGCTGGCAAAGCCTTCCCAGCTCAATTAATAAAATACTGAATCGCGTGGATGCCAGAACCGATGCCTTTAGGGCTCACTTTCCTTCTAGCGATTACCTTGGCAATAGTGTCTGCGCCCTCCGCAATCGGGAGAGCGCAGGTAGCTCCTGGACAGCCTTGGTTGAAGGATTCAGTGCGTCGACACGCGAGTTCGACAACGTTTAATCGTCTCGTTCCATCAAATATCCAGCTCATCCGCGACTTCTTGTCAACAGACCATCTACCATCTCCGGTAGCATCGGTGAACGAAATCTGACGATGGTAACAGAGCTATTGGAACCGATGTACACCGCTTCGTCCGCTCCTTCATCGGTTTGTTGAAGCTTAACGAATACTGCTTCTGTAACCGTGCAGGTAACGTCCTCCTGCGCCCCATCGCCGAGCCCAATTGAGATGACAGCTTTTCCATCCTCCTTAAACTCGGCTGTAACCCGCCTGAGCGGCAGGTTCTGTGCCTTGACTTGACGATCCTGCTTGGGAGCGAATGTCTCAACGCTGACCAGCCAGTCTTCATGGCAACCACTAAAGCCGTCGAAGAATGAAGCCCATTCATGGCGCGGTATTTCTTGCGTTGGCATACTTAATTCTCCTTGCCACTCAAATGTCAGTGCCTTTAGCGCGGAGCCCTTGCCTTCGTGTTCTGACCACTTGCCAAGTGGCCCTCAAACCAGTCACGGGCCAGTTGTGCCACCCGGTCCAGCGCACCAGGCTCCTCAAATAGATGGGTTGCTCCTGGAACAATCGCGAGTTGCTTTTCGGCTAATATCCGTTCCAGTGAATGCCGGTTCATGGCAATCACTGGAAAGTCCTTCTCCCCTACGATCAGAAGGGTGGGCGCGGTCACACGGGTGACTGCCGATCCAGCCAGGTCTGGTCGGCCACCCCGCGAGACGACCGCCCCGACTACTCCAGGGCGTTCGGCAGCAGCGACGAGCGCAGCGGCACCTCCGGTACTGGCGCCGAAGTAACCGATCCTTAACCTTCGTGTGTCTGAATTTTCTGCCAGCCAGTCGCTGGCGTAAACCAGCCGTTCGGCCAGTAGCTCAATGTCGAAACGGAGGCGCCTGGTCTGCAGGTCAATCTTCTCTTCTTCTGGCGTAAGCAGGTCAATGAGTAACGTGGATAATCTTCCTTCATGAAGCGTCTGCGCCACGAAGCGGTTTCTCGGACTATGTCGACTACTGCCACTGCCGTGCGCGAAGAGGACCATGCCCCTGGCCTCTGGAACCAGACAGAGATTGCCCTCCAACCTGGCTGATCCTGCAGGGATTGAAACCTGTCTTTCCCCAATACACTGGGTGGTTAGTGTGTTGCTCATATGTCCTTCCAAGATCAACGTGCTCGTATCGTCGTCACTCTGCAATCGGAGTCAACAACAACGCGCCTTTCTAGAATTGCTGCATCGGCCTCCTTGGTCAACTCAGTCGGCTTGTGCTTATCTGGTCAGATTCTCATCACACTCCGAATGGAAACGTTTCCGGGACCTCGCCTCTTTCCCAGTCAGGCGAGCGTTCAAGCGGTTCCACGGCGCGAGTCTGGTCGAAGTGCAGCACAGCATCGAACTGGTCAGGCAGTTGCGCATGAAAGTAATGGCTAAGCCGTTCTGTCTCTGGCCGATAGATGACCCCAATCGCCCGTTCTAATCTCGGTCCCGGCAAACCAGCCACCATTTCATCCCTTTGGAGCAGTAGAAGGAAGCGAGGCACGCCAACGGAGTGGAAGAGTTCCTCGTAGCTCCCTGCAAGGGCAGGCCGAACGCGCTTGCGCTCGGCCGGAGCATTCCAATCTGAGGCAGCTGTGACCGTCCCAATGTAAGTGCTAAAGCCCACTAGCGTTGCCTGCCGCCCGTACTTTTCCCTGACGAGCTGTCCCACATTCAATTCGCCTTTTTGCCCCATTTCAGTTGCACGCGCGTCGCCGAGATGGGAATTATGTTCCCAGACCACAATCTTGGCAGGTCTCCCTGGCTTTTCCAGATGGGCGGCGAGTGCGTCCAACGTTTCTGCCATATGACGGTCACGCAGGTTCCAAGAAGCGATGCTGCCGTCGAACATCGATCGATAGTACTTCTCGGCGTTTTTCACAAGCCTTGCATTCTGTTCTGCATAGAAGAACTCGTCTTCTGCCACCCGGCCATCGCGGTGAGCGTACTCGGCGGCGCGGCGTTGCAGTTCGATCAGCTGTTGGACAGCTTCATTTTTGCACGAATCCGCAATGCCCAAGCTTGTCGCATAAGCATATGACTCGGTATCCCTACCAAAGTGTTCAAAGCAAGAATAGCGGTAGCGTGCACGCCTTGAAGCTTCCGGGTCGATCTTGTCGAGATAGCCGAGAACGGCCTCAATCGAGCTGTAGAGGCTGTAAAGATCCAGACCGTAAAACCCGACCTTTTGGGAGACTGCCGTGATATCCTCGTTGTACGCTCTTAGCCAGCCGACGAAATCCAGGACATCTGCGTTGCGCCACATCCAAGTAGGGAAACGCTGGAAGTTGGAGAGTGCCTCCACGCTGTCAGCGTTCTGCGCATCTCCGCGAACATAAGTATTCACCCGATAGGCGTCTGGCCAATCCGCTTCAACGGCGACTGCGCTGAATGCTTTCTCTTTGATAAGCCGCTTAGTGATCTGAGCCCGCTCTCGGTAGAACTCATGAGTGCCATGAGAGGCTTCTCCCAGCAGCACAAAGCGAGCGTCACCGATCAACTCGAGTAAACGGTCATAATCCTCGTGCTCCCCGGTTAAGGGGTGCACTGCTTTTCGCATCGATTGGAGTACCTTATCAGTTAAGTCTGACACGTGAATCTCCTCCGGCACTTCAATTGGTTGGAACCACGCCGTCGCAAGCTATGTCAGCCGGTCTCCAACCCCCGGGTGTTACTTTCGTTCCGAGCGTCCAGAGATTTTTGAATTTCAGCTCGGCCTGAATATCAGTTACTGACATTACGGGATGACCGTGTACCGAGCAACCCACTTGCCTCGTGCGACTGCCAATGGTCATCGCCGCAACATCGAAGCAGA
>Ga0187893_10014812_pt1 | contig 10557 bp, 9 predicted proteins | sample MA1701074metaG_FD_139574 | JGI IMG/M metagenome (GOLD analysis project Ga0187893, IMG submission 139574) | White microbial mat communities from a basaltic lava cave in the Kipuka Kanohina Cave System on the Island of Hawaii, USA - MA170107-4 metaG ...
CCAGGAAGGAGGGCAACACGGTGGCCAGCGCGATGTCCAGACCCGCGCCGTCGTCCCCCAGCCGGGCCTCTGCCGGCACGACGACGCCCGTCGCCGAGACCGGGTTCGAGGCGTTGCCGCGCAGCCCCAGCCCGTCGAACTTGCCCGCCACCCGCAACCCGGCCGTGTTGCTGGGTACCAGCCACAGCGTCATGGGACCCTTGGCCTCCAGTGGCTTGCTGGACCAGACATAGCTGTCCGCCTGACCGGCCGAGGTCACCCAGCTCTTGCGGGCATCGAGCACGACGGTGCCGTCTTCACCGGGGGTTGCCGTGCTGCCCGGTGCCCAGAAGTGGCTGCGCGAGCCCACCTCCGAGAACGCCAGGCTGCTGACGTGCTCACCGCGGGCGATCGCGCGGCGGACGTCCTGCGGTCCGTGCGCCTCGATCACCGCGACGGCGGCGTAGTGCATCAGCACGACCATCGCCGTCGAGCCGCACCTGCCGGCCAGTTGCTCGACGACGTGCGCGGCGGCCGCGAGTGGCTCGCCATTCCCACCGACCTGGGGTGCGCTGAGCAGCCCGAGCAACCCGGCCTCGCCGAGCGCCTGCATGCTGTCCCGCGGGTACGCCCCGGTGCGGTCGATCTCGCCGGCCTGCGGACCGACCGTACGTTCGAGGACGATGGACAGCACCGAGTGGTACTCCGTGGCCGTCGGCGCGAATTCTGGCGCAGAACTCATGACTCTCTCCCGGATTCGAGAGCCGCGAGGGTGACAACCCGGGACTGCGCACCCAGATCAACCTGGATGGATCAGCACAGCCGTCGCGGCCCGATGTAGTCCGCCCGACCGGACGGAACGCAGGCACTGGAGTCAGCGACGTGGCAGCACGGCCTGACCCCTTCCCATCGACGGTGGTACGGAGCGTGACCGTATCGCAACCGAGCGCAGGAGGCACCTGTCATGATCGGGCTGACTCGCTGCAGAGCCGAGACGGCGATCGGAACGCGGTTACAGCGGGGTGACGTAGGCCCCGGAGATGCCGCCGTCCACCAGGAACGTCGACGCGGTGATGAAGGCTGCGTCATCACCGGCCAGGAACGCGACCGCGCCTGCGATCTCTTCCGGCTCGGCGAACCGGCCCATCGGCACGTGCACCAGCCGGCGCTGCGCACGCTCGGGGTCGGCGGCGAAGAGTTCCCGCAGCAGTGGGGTGTTCACCGGCCCGGGGCACAGCGCGTTGACCCGGATGCCTTCGCGAGCGAACTGCACGCCCAGTTCCCGGGACAGCGCGACGACCCCGCCCTTGGACGCCGTGTAGGAGATCTGCGAGGTCGCCGATCCCAGCACCGCCACGAACGACGCGGTGTTGATGATCGAACCGCGGCCCCGGCGCTGCATGTGCGGCAGCACCGCCCGGCAGCACAGGTACACCGAGGTGAGGTTCACCTCCTGGACCCGCCGCCAGGCGTCCAGGCCGGTGGTCAGGATCGAGTCGTCCTCCGGTGGGGAGATGCCGGCGTTGTGGAAGGAGACGTCCACCGCGCCGTAACGCTCGACCGCCGCCGCGAACAGGGCGTCCACCTCGGATTCGCTGGTCACGTCGGTGCGGACGAACAGCCCGTCCACCTCGGCGGCTGCGGCGGCTCCGGAGCCGGAGTCGATGTCCGCGATCACCACCGAGGCGCCGTCGGCAGCGAGCCGGCGCGCCGAGGCCAGGCCGATCCCGCTCCCGCCGCCGGTCACCACCGCGACCCGGCCGTCCAACCGTCCGCCCACCTACGCCACCTTCCTCGCAACCCGCACTCCGGACGCAGGCCACATGGATCCGGCACGCAATCGACGCCGCCGCCCAGCTGAGCGGCCTACCAGGGTAGATGAGGTCGTGAGCGATCAGGCCAGTTCTCCTCGTCGCGCCGGTACACCGCGATCGGGCGTTCGGCGACCCGGAAGACGAACCGGCCGGCATCGTCCAGGGCCTCACCGTCGGTAGCCAGCTTGGCATGGTCGCCGATCAGTTCCACGTCCAGCGACGGCGCTTCCCGTTGCACGTAGGTCCGGGTGTGTCGCAACGCACCCAGCATGAGCGCGATGATCGCACGGGCCCGGGAGAACCGCCGGTCCGCGCGCAGGTAGCGGATGTCGAGCAGCCCGGAGTCCAGCCGCGGTCGCCAGGCCGGCACCATGCCGCGCGGGTGGTATGGCCCGTTGCCGACGAACAGGATCCACAGTTGCTGCTCATCTCCGTCCAGCTTCACCCGCAGTGGCGCGGCGTTGCGCAGCGAGATGACGAGCGCAGCCGCGAACGCCGGCCACTTCCCCCACTTGCCCTGCCATTTCTCCCGCAGCCGCACCAGGTCGGAGTAGCCGCCGAGGCTCGCGGTGTTGAGGAAGTACCGGGTATGGGGCGCCCGCCCGCCGCTGTGGACCTCCACCACACCGAGGTCGACTGTGACCGCTTCGCCGGCCTGGGTGGCATCGACAGCCTCCTGCAGGTCGTACACCCCGACGTCGCGGGCGAAGTGGTTGAGGGTGCCGGTCGGCACCACGACCAGGGGCAAGCCGCGCCGACCCGCGACGGCCGCCGCAGCCGCCACCGTCCCGTCGCCACCGGCGACGCCGACGGCCCGCGCCGCGCCGTTGCTGCGGTCGAGCGCGGCTTCGAGCTGGTCCTGGAGGTCTACTCCGGCGGCGGCCCGCAGCACGGTGGCGGCTGGCAACGCCTGGGCTATGTCGTCGGCCGGGTCATGCTGGGGATTGCCGGATCGCTGGTTCGCCACCAGGACCAGCCCGGTGCCGTCCGCCAGCACCGGCGCGTCGCCGTGCGGTCGGGCCCGGGCCTCATCAGTCCTGCGCACCGGCCACCAGCGCCGGGTGCTCAGCGCGATGCCGGAGCCGACCGCCGCCCCCAGAACCACCTCGGACGTCCGGCGCCCGCCGACGTGAACCCGGGAATAAGCCACGGCAGCGGCCAGCCCGGCGATGGTCAAGCCTGCCTTCGGGCACTCCAACGCTACGGCCGTGGTGAATGCCGCCGCAGCTGCGGCTCGCCCGGAAGGAGACGATGAGGCCGGTGGGCCGGAAAATGCCTGGTAGGTGGCCAATTCCTCGGCTGACGGGCGGTGTCGCGGTAGCACCGGCCGGAGCCAGGCGCCAGCGGTGACGCTGGTCGCGGCGATGGCCAGGACACCGCGCAGCCCGGCGCGCCGGGTAGCACCCTTCCTGGCGGCCAGCACGGCCGCGATAGCCAGCCACAGCCCGCTGTGGCGCGCCGAGGTGCTCAGACAGTGCATCACCGGGTCAAGCGGGCTGGGTGGCTGCTGGTGCCGGAACCACTCGATCACAGTGACGACACTAGGGCCTGCCGTACGTCCAGACTTGCTGTCACGAGAACTCCGCCCCCCGAGATGGCAGGTAACTGCCACTCCTTGGTGTCATCTAGGGCAACGGGAGACGGTGCTGGCTGCTGTGACCAGGGCGGCGAACAGGCGGTCGTCGGCCCGGTTCTGTTCGGGGTGCCCCTGTTCCGGGTGCCACTGCACGCCGAGCACGAAACTGTGTCCGGGCAGCTCGACGGCCTCGATCGTGCCGTCCTCGGCCCACCCGACGACGTCGATGCCGTCCGCCACCCGGCCCAGCGCCTGGTGGTGCTGGCACGGCACGTAAGCCTCGGTCCCGACGATCGCCCCGACCCGGCTCCCGGCGGCCAGTCGCACCCGGATTGGGACCGGACACGCCATGCCGCGGCCGATGCCCGTCGTGGCCGACGACGTCGGGCAGGTGCTGGGTCAGCGAGCAGCCGAGTGCGACGTTGAGCACCTGCATACCCCGGCACACCGCGAGTACCGGCAGATCGCAGTCCAACGCGGAGCGCAGCAGGGACAGCTCGAACGCGTCGCGCGTCGGACGCACGCCGCGGCTGGCCGGATGCGGCTCCTCGCCGTACCGGGAGGCATCGACGTCACCGCCGCCGGAGAGCACCAGGCCGTCCAGGGCAGCGATCAGCGGGTCCGGTGTGGTCTCCACCGGTGGCAGCAGCACCGGGATGCCGCCCGACCGGACGATCGCGTCGACGTAGACGCTGGGCAGCAGGGACGCCTCATGGCTCCACGCCAGGTACTGCACATGTTCGGATAGGCGGTCAGCCCGATCAGCGGGCGGCGCGACGTGGCGCGCTCCGGTTCAGAGCCGTTCGAAGCCACGTCGGCGCTCCCAATCGGTCACCGCTGAGTCGAAGGCGGCCAGCTCGACCCGGGCGGCGTGGCAGTAGTGCTCGATGACGTCAGCGCCGAACGCGGTGCGCGCGATCGCGCTCCGCGCCAGTAACTGGACGGCATCACGCAGGCTGCACGGCACCCGTGGCGCATCCGAGTCGTAGGCGTTGCCGGCGAACGGCGGGGGCAGCACCAGCTCGTGTTCGATCCCGTGCAGCCCCGCCGCGACCAGCGCGGCCACCGCCAGATACGGGTTGACATCGCCGCCGGGGATCCGGTTCTCCACCCGCAGCGACGGGCCATGCCCGACCACCCGCAGCGCGCAGGTCCGGTTGTCCAAACCCCAGGCCACCGCGGTCGGGGCGAAGCTGCCCGCCACGAAGCGCTTGTAGGAGTTCACATTCGGCGCCAACAGGCAGGTGAACTCGCGGAGGCAGGCCAGCTGCCCGGCCAGGAAGTGCTCCATCAGGGGGGAGAATCCGTGCGGCCCGTCTCCGGGCAATACCGGCTCGCCGCGCTCGTCGCGCAGCGAGAGGTGGATGTGGCAGGAGTTGCCCTCGCGCTGGTCGTACTTGGCCATGAAGGTCAGGCTCATCCCGGCCTGGTCGGCGATCTCCTTGGCGCCGGTCTTGTAGATGCTGTGGTTGTCGCAGGTGGTGAGCGCGTCTGCGTAGCGGAAGACGATCTCATGCTGGCCCAGATTGCACTCACCCTTGGCGGATTCGACATTCATGCCGGCACCGGTCATGCCGTTGCGTATCGAACGCAACAGCGGCTCGATACGCCCGGTGCCCAGCAACGAGTAGTCGACGTTGTAGCGGTTCGCCGGTTCCAGCTCGCGGTGGCCCTTGCGCCAGGCGGCGTCGAAGGAGTCGGCGAACACGATGAATTCCAGCTCGGTGCCGACCTGCGCGGTCAGCTCATGCCCGGCGAGGCGATCCAGCTGCCGGCGCAGTACCTGACGCGGGGAGGCCGCCACCGGGCTGCCGTCCGCCCACTGCGCGTCGCAGAGCACCAGTGCCGTCGCCTCGTGCCAGGGCACCCGGCGTAGCGTCGCCAGGTCGGGCCGGAGCACGAAGTCACCGTAACCGCGTTCCCAGGACGACATCGCGTAGCCGCCCACGGTGTTCATGTCCACGTCGACGGCCAGCAGGTAGTTGCACGCCTCGGCGGCGTGCTTCACCACCTCGTCGAGGAAGTACCGGGCGGCGCACCGCTTGCCCTGCAGCCGGCCCTGCATGTCGGTCAGCGCGACCAGCACCGTGTCCACCTGGCGCTCGTCGACCAGCACCCGGAGCTCTTCGAGGCTGAGCAGTCCCTGCCGTACGGCCACGCCCGTCTCCTTCTCCGGTCAGAGGTCGCCTTGGCTGCGGAAGTCGTCAGCGATCTTGAGCAGGAACTCCCGCGCGGCCTCGTCGTGCAGTGCATAGCACTGGTAATGGGCGAACAGTTCCAAGTAGTAACGCACGTCGGTGGGATCGCGCAGCACGAGCAGGCCGGTCTCGCTCTCGATACGGGCGAGCCGGTCATCGTAGATCACGAACACGTTCAGCGCGCCAACCGGCACCTGAGCCCGCAGCGGGATGATCTCGACTGCCACGTTGGCCAGCCTGGCGACCTGGGAGATGTGGTCCATCTGCGCAGCCATGCCTGCAGAGTCGAGCAGCCGCCACCGCAGCGCTGCCTCGCTGAGTAGGAAGACGAACTGCTTGTCCTTACGGTGGGGATGATGCGGCCGGTCTCGATTCGGGAGATCTTGGTCTGGCTCATGTAGACCCGCGCTGCGAGAGCGCGTCCGGATAGGCCAGCGGCTCTGCGCAAATCACGCAGAGCCGTCGCCAACTCAAGCCGGTCCGCTTCGGACCACTCGGGGTCGAGCATCAATACCCGGTGATGGCCCGGTAGGTGAAGAATGGGATGGCGTGTTGCAGAGCGATGTCCTGGTAGCGGCAGAACTCGACGGGATCGGCGTCAGCCAGTACCTCCCGGCCCAGCTGGGTGCCGTCCTCAGCATAGATCTGCTTGAGTACCACCTCGTCGTCGAAGAACCAGTAATTCCAGTCGCCTTTGCCGGGTATTCCGCTATCGCCCGCGACCGGATGCCGCCGTTGGAGTTCAAGGCTGGTTCGTGGTTCCCGATCTGGGTCGGCGGTCTGGCGGTGATCAGCTACCTCGGCGACGTCGATCCCGGGACCCCGGCCGACCCGGGGCTCATCCTCGACGGTGGGGATGGGCCGCTGAACCTGGTGTGGAGCGCCTTGGTGCTGGTCGTCTTCAGCGCGGCCGTCTACGCCTATGCGATCGCGGTGCGCCCGCCCCCGGAGCGGGTCGCGGCCAACATCAGCCAGCTGCCGACCGACGAACCAGCCAAGCTCTGACCCAGGGGAACGTCAAATTCTGTAAGTTTGTATGAAGTTTACTCAGTAGTGACGTCATGAGCGGTGCCGCTAGAGATGTGGTCCTGCCCAAGGCTATGAGAGGTAGTGAGATCGCTATCTGTGAAGAATGAGTCGCGCTCAGCGCGACTCATTCTTCACAGATAGCGATCACTGGGTAGGGTTAAGCGGCACGGTGCTCTGGTACCACCGGTGACACCTTCGCCCACCAGTTCGGCCTCGGTCCGTTGCGACTGACTACCCGTCGAGGTCATCACTGCCGCCGAGAGACTCCTCACTCCGCAGGCAGCCCAGGGACTGATGGGGCATTGCTCAGGCCCATACAAGTGACGTATGCGCATCAGCATGGGCAGAGACAGTCAGTCCTGGTTACAAGCGTGCTTCGGATTGTCACCGAGCGGGCTGGTGATCCTTGAGGTAGCTGGGCAGATCAGAGGCGCGCAAGCGCTGACCTGTGAGTTGGCGATCGACGTTGCCGGCCTGGTCCCAACGATCTGAAGCAAGCCCTGCGGCGAATTTCAGGATCGCAGCGCGGAGCCCAGCCAAGCCATCTTCAGTCAGCACCTTCATGTCGAGGGGCGCGGCGGCGTCAGCGGCAAGACGGTGAGCCCGGTGCACCATTACCGGGGTTGCGCATGCTGTGTGGTTATATCGCTCGCGGAACCAGTTCATCGAGCCGGAGAGCTGGTTGGCGTCGCCCTTGTGGATCACTTGGGACTTCGATCCGCTCTTGGCCTCGATCACCCAGAAGTCCAGACCTCCCAGTGCCCAAAGTACATCCGGTCCTTCGCCGAGGTCCTGCTCCGGGCGCTGCCCCACAAGCCCGATGTGGTCGGCAAGCCGGGCCAGAGCGTCTTCGTGGGCATCGGTGCGTTCACGATCGAACACAAGATCGTCGGTGATACCGCGCAACGCCAGTCTCAGCTCGGCGGGCGCGCGGTAACGCGAGGATAGAAAATCAGCGGATCGCTGAGCCTGTTCCCCCGATAGGGAGAGCGGCTGATAGGTGACGCCGGACAAAGGGCGCAGGATCGATGGGTTGTTGGTGCGGGCTTCGGCCAGGGTTTGTTGACCCAAAGCGGGATCGATCTGATCGAGGTAAGCCGCTTGCTGTTCCAGTAACCAACCCTTCGTGCGGTTATCGGTCAGCGCCTTTGCGGCGGTGCTCAACTGCTGGGCCGCAGCACGGAAATCGCCGTCAGTCGCGGCCTCGAACGCAGCGCGTTGTGCGACCGCCACGTCCGTGACGCTACCAATCTGTGGAGGTACTGAGGCCAATGTGAGTTTGGCCAGCTTGACCCAACTCGGGTCGCGGTTCAACGCCTGGTCTGCTACATCCATAATCTTGTTCAGCGGTTGGTTTTCCAGGCCGTTGGCGACAGTTCGTGACAGCTCAAGTTGGGCACGAGTCGCCGGACCGAAGCGTGTGAAGGAACGCGGGTCGGCGATCAGCTGACTAAGCCGTGAACCAAGCAAGAACACCACGCAGTGGTCCTCGTTGCTGCGCACGCCACGCCCCATGCCCTGCTCGATGCGCTGTACCTGGCGATCGTCAGTACCGGCACGGCGCAACAGCTGTGCTTCCAGTCGCTCATCCCCGCTGGCGACCTCTGGAAGACCATCGAGCAACAGAACACGGCAGGCATTATCGGGCAGGTCGATTCCGTCGTACTTGTTGACGAAGACAACAAGGCCGACATGTCCGGTCCGCAGATTTGTAACGGTCGCTGACACATCGTCGGCGTGCGCGACGCGGACAGAGAATTCCTCCCAAGCGGCGGCGACCCGATCGCTGGGCACCAGCACGACAACATTGTGCCGGGCCGCCAGCAGGGCGATGGCCTGGCGAACGTCTTGGGGTGCGACGTCTGGGTTGATCTCCTGAGGAGCGAGAATCATGCGCTCCCCGATGTCCCCTGCGGTCAATGGGGTGATGGGGGTACGAACACTCCCGGGGTTGGCGCCAAAATCACTGACGAGCACACTGTCATCAGCAAGGGTCGCAGTCAGGTATACACGGTGCTGGGCGTCGGCAAATCCAGTGATGTGCCGGATTGGTGGGCAGAAAGGAGTAATCGTCAACGCGTGTTCGGTAAATACAGCACGGCACAGGTGTAGTACGTCCGCTACGGCAGGCCAGACGTACAGCAGCTCGTCAGTCTCGCGATGTTGATGCAACAGTAACCGCACACGATCAATCTTGTCACGCCATGCCCAAAAAGGAACTCTGGCAAGTGTGCCAGGGCTTCGGTCGTCGATGTCGAGCAGATCGCTCGGAGATTGTTCGCTAATATCTTCTCTGACTAGATCAAGTAGAGGCTCGAAAGCGGAATGATCGCGTGTTAGCTCGATAGACAATTGCTTTCTCGTGATCGCCAATGCCGCGTGTGCGTCATCGATCACCACGCTGCCAATCGGTGCAGGAGGTCGAGTTGGTCGCTTGGAAGAGAAGACGGACTTGCCGTTCACGAGCTTGTGTGTGTTGACTACTGCGATTGCGTCACCCGACAGGTAGCGGGGATGATCGGGATCGTTGACCGTGGCGAGGCCGATGCGCTCGGCTTCCCCCTGAACCTGATGGGCTAGGTATTTATCGGGCGCGACGTACAGCGCGGGCCCGCGGCCGTCGTTGAGGTGGCTGCGCAGGATGACCAGTCCGTCGATTGTTTTGCCGCCGCCAGTGTTCACCTTCACGACCAGGTCACGTTCGTAGCGCCGCTCGTGCCACGCTGACAGAACCTGGCCCTGCACGTCGCGCAGATATCCGTATCCCTTGGCTTTGTTTGGTAGCGACGCGTAAAGCTCGCGAGGTTCTGTAGGAGTAGTGCTGCTCTTCTCAGACAGCAGCTTGTCGAAGTCCATTCTACCTTCCTCGCTTATCGACAAGGTTGATCTTCTATGAACTGTCCAGGTGGCTGTTGGTCGACGAGTAGCGTCACCCAGCACTCAGAGGGTATGGGAAGCACCAGGACGGCGGCGCTATTCCACAGTTAGAATCCGGGGAAGACTCGTCGTAGGTCATCGAGGGTGAGGGTGTCGCCGGTGAGCTGCACGCTAGGTGGGGTGTGTTGCGGAGCGAGTCGGCCCGCGGTCAGGCGCAGCCAGGCCTCGGCGGGTGTGCTGAGGACACCGCCGGGCTCCTGCGGGGTGTCGACCAGGCAGACCGTGTCGTGCAGGTCGAGCCCGAAGGAGCGATCGGGTGCGATGGTGTGCACGGCCAGGGTCGTTGCCCTGCCGTCGAGCACGTCGGCGTGCCCGAGGAAGCCGATGAGCATGCTCAGCTGATCGAGGAGTAACGGCACCGCTTCGGTGGCCAACACCGCCGCCGGATCGAATGCGATCTTGACATCCCAGGTGTGCAGGGCGAACTCGCTGAGCCGCAGCGTTGCCGCGGTGGCCACGTCGACGGGTTGGGGCAGGAACCCGAGATCGATGCGCAGCTGGTCCTTGGTGCTGTCGTCGAGGGTTTCGAAGCGCTGTACGACCGCCTCGTTGGCGCGCAGGAAGCTTGCGGCACGTTCGGTGGGCGCCATCGCGTTCCAGCGGGCCCACACGGTCTGGTTGAACTCGATGCCGGGGCTGCCGACGTTTTCCAGTGCCGCCTCCAGAGTGACCAGGGTGATTTCGGCGCCGCTGCCGAGGTGGCTGAGCACCTGCGAGATGTCCCATTTAGCGGCACCGGAGGTTCGGGTGAGGTCGTCAGGGCTGAGGCCGCCCACGAGAGCGGCGAGTTCACTGTGGCCGGTGCGCAATGCCGTGATCGCCTGGTTGGCCTGCTGGCTCATCCTGGTTCTTCCGATCCGTCGCGGTGGTTGGTGGGATGGTTGCCCTCTCCGGCGTCATCCCCGGTCAAGCTCTGGCACCTGCACGACGATGACATCGCTGGGGTCGGGCAGTTCTGGGTTGCGCCCGGTGGAGCCGAAGTTGGTGTCGTTGACGATAGCGAGGCGGTTTCCCCCGACGGGGA
>Ga0187893_10014813_pt1 | contig 10557 bp, 11 predicted proteins | sample MA1701074metaG_FD_139574 | JGI IMG/M metagenome (GOLD analysis project Ga0187893, IMG submission 139574) | White microbial mat communities from a basaltic lava cave in the Kipuka Kanohina Cave System on the Island of Hawaii, USA - MA170107-4 metaG ...
CCAGCAGGAGAAGCCATGAGCCTGTGCGAGAATGGTTCCCGATGAGCCTGTCTGGTGGCTCACTCGGGATGGGGACCGGGCCTGTCTCGCTCTCTACGAGCGGCACTACTCCGCTCGTTCCTACCGTGACGGGCGAATCCGCAAACTGTTCTGCGGCCCAGGCGAAAAGGTCGTTCTCCGCACCGAAGGAGGCGATGCCCTCTATGTCTGGCGAAACTTTATCGACGCTAGTGGAGAAGAAGGAGTCAGCTGTGCCGTGTTCCGAAACGAGAGCAGGTGGCGCTCGTCAGACCTCATTCGTCAAGCGGATGCGATTGCTGATGTCCTCTGGCCTGATCGCAGGCATTACACCTACGTCAATTCGGCGCGGGTCCGATCAGTTAATCCTGGATTCTGCTTTCTACAGGCCGGTTGGCGTAGATGCGGTCGAACCCGAGGAGGGCTCGTGATCCTGGAGCGGACGTCGTGCGCTACACCCGCTGCCACCGGGGGTGTCTGTGCCGGGAGTGCGTCCTGGATCGGGAAGCGACGGCTTGGCAGTACCGGGCTTGTGCACCCTTGAAGGCGCTGGCCCAGCACAACCGGAGGGCGTGGTGAGCGAGGCGGTGCGGCTCCCGCTGCTCCGGGTGGAAGTGGCTCTGGCCCCGGTCCCCATGTCCTTTGACCAGCTCGAGGCTTGGCTCGACCGCTATCTCGAGTACATTCTAGAACGCCGTCCTCCCCCCTCGCTCCCGACGCCCGAGGTCGCCGCGTGACTGACACTCCTTCGGATCGGAGTTTGGGAGCGACCGACACCGTGTGCTATCTCCGGGTCTCCACTGAGGAACAGGCTCGAGACGATCGGGCTTCTCTCTCCCAGCAGCGCGAGGCCTGCACGCAGCTTGCCGGCGTCGTCCGTCGCACTGTGGGCGCATGGTTCGTGGATGCTGGTGCGTCCGGTGGCTCCGCGAAGCGATCGGGGTTCCAGGCGCTCGTCGCCTTTTGTCGGGCCCATCCTCGGAAACTGATGGCACCGGGGTTCATCTTCTGTCTCAACCATTCCCGCTGGGGCCGGTTCCCAGATCCCAACGACGCCACCTGGTGGATGCAGGAGATGAAGCACGTCGGCTGGCATGTCCGCTTCGCCGAGGGTGGAGGGTTGGAGGGAACCCCTGTCGCCCCGATCATGGACGCGGTGCAGCACACCCAAGCCACTGCGTACCGAGAGGCCCTCCGAGCGAACTGCGTTCGCGGCTGGCGATCCACCGCGGCTCAGGGCTATTGGCAGAACGAAGCCCCTTTCGGATACCGCCGGGAAGCCATCGGGCTCCGTGGCCGCCGTGTGCTCCAGATCGGCCAACAGAAATCGAAGGACGAACGGGCCAAGCTGGTCCCGGGCCCTGATGAGGAAGTGACGCTGGTCCAGTTCTTGTTCCGGGAATACGCCAAAGGCGCGGTCGGCTGTGATCGTCTCGCGCACCACGCGATGGCCCGGTATCGGGAGAAGAAGTGGAGCAAGCAGGTCGTCCGGCACATCCTGACCAACCCGGCCTATGTGGGGGACGTCGTGTGGGGGAGACGGGAGACCGGCCCCGAGGGCCTGAGTCAGCGGCGGGACCGTGCGGGCTGGGTCACCACGTCGGACGCACACCCCGCCCTCATCACCCGCACGCTCTTCGCTCGGGTCCAGCAGCGGCTCCAGGCGAACCAGAAGCAGACGCGGCTTTCCACTGGTGGCTATCCATTGTCTGGACTCCTCGTCTGCGCGCACTGCGGTGATCCGATGATCGGCGGGGGCGGCCCCAAGGGACCCGAAGGGGATCCCGATCGGTATCGGATGTACCGCCACGCCTCGATCAGCAACGCCCGCCCGGGCCAGGATTCGCCGGCGCTTCGCTGTTTCGCTCGGATGGCCACGGTGCCCAAGCGCCTTGTCGAGCCCGCGGTGATCGTTGCCATCGGGGATATACTCGGCTCGTCCCGCTTCCGGCTCCTGCTGGAGCGTGCCTGTGATCGCGTCCTGACCCGGTTCACGACGAAAGCCGAGCCCCATCGAAACCAGCTCGAGCGCCGACGCGAGAAGCTCCTCGACGAGCGGGCTCGGTTGGTGAAGCTGGCCTCCTCCGGCGTCCTGACTGAGGAGGAGGTTGCCCCGCCGCTGCACGCGATGCGGGACCAGCTTGCAGTGATCGACCAAGAACTACAGCGGGCCCAGTTCGCGGAGCGTCGTGTGGACGCTCTCGGGGGCCTCCGAGCGGAGCTTCTGGAGCAGGCGGCACACTTCGTCTCTGTCGCCACTTCCGCCTCCGGTCCCGAGCTTCGTGAGCTCATCCGACCCTGGATCCACTCGGCGGTCGTTGATCGTGAGCAGAACGTCGTGAAACTGGCCATTGCCCCGCTTCCGATCGAGGCTGGATTTCGTCTATCGACAACCGGGCTGGGGCCGGATAGTCGAGCGGAGAAAGAGGTGGTACCCCTGATCCGCCGTATTCTCCCGCTTCCGCCTGCTAGGTCCTTGCGGCGAAAGAGGTTGGCGTGAAGAACCGACCTGCCTTCTGGGTAAGGGCCCGTGACGGAATGACCATAGCATCCTAGATTTTGAAAACAAACCTGTTCGGCTGATGTCAGGCCTCCGGGGGGTGATGCCCTTCGGGGGCCTCGTTTCTTGAGGGGGGGACGCCCTGTGGAGTGGAAGCGGTTGACCGCCAGAACGATCGCCCGATGTGACTGTGGCTGTGGCACCTTCTTCAAGGTGCCGGTCGGTACCGTGTCGTGGCTTCTCCGGCTTACTGTGGGACTCACGGCTCCGCCGGGCTCTCGGCTGCATCAGTGTCGGCATTGCGGGACAGAGTACTTGGCTGTGGATCGGCCAGCGGACCAAGCGACATCGCCCCCGAGGCTCGCGGCATGAGTCGGAAGTCAGCGCGGAAGTCAGCCGGGCGACCCTTTACTGGTGCTGACGATCCGCGGCGGGGTCGGGGGCCGAAGAGGGGCGCTCCCAACGCCGGTCGTCCACCGACGGAACACATTGAGTGGTGTCAGAAGGTCCTTGCGGATCCCGCGGTGGAGGCCGCGGTTAAGTCGGTGCTCAGCGACCCCGAGCACCGCTCGTTCCCCATACTCTGGAAGGCCGTCGCTGACCGTGCCTATGGACGGCCGGTGCAGCCGGTGAGCGGACCAAACGGCGAGCTGCTCCCGAACAGTATCTACGTGCACTTGGTTGCGCCGAAGTGACGGCGGTGGCTGAGGTTCGGGTCAGCCTTCCGGAGGTGTTCGGCTTTCTCTTCGACCCACCGCTCGGCGCGGTGCGGTATCGGGTCAGTTACTCGGGTCGTGGGGCAGCAAAGTCCTGGTCTTTCGGTAGGGCCCTCCTGCTGCACGGTGCGGAGCACCGGCTCCGGATTCTGTGTGTGCGAGAGTACCAAGCTTCCATCCGGGATTCGGTCCACCGTCTACTTTCTGATCAGATTGCCGCCATGGGGTTGGGCGGGTTCTACGACATTCAGAAGGCGGAGATCGTCGGCCTGAACGGGACGGAGTTCCTCTTCAAGGGCTTGCGACGTGATGTCGCCGAGATCAAGAGTACGGAAGGGGTTGACCTCTGCTGGGTCGAGGAAGCCGAGGCGGTGAGCGACACGAGCTGGGACGTCTTGATTCCGACGATCCGCAAGCCTGGCTCGGAAATTTGGGGGACCTTCAACCCTGCGCTTCCCACCGATCCCACCTATCAGCGTTTCGCCGCTTCGCGACCGGTGCGCTCCATCGTCCGGCGCGTCTCATACCGAGACAACCCGTGGCTTCCTGATGTCTTGCGTGAAGAACAAGAAGAGCTGCTCAAGCGAGACCCGGAAGCGCACGCCAACATCTGGGAGGGTGAGCCGTGGGCTCGCGCCGAGGCGCAGGTGCTCTCGGGCAAATACGTCGTTGAGGAGTTCGAGCCAACGGGATCCTGGCAGGGGCCCTATTTCGGTGCGGACTGGGGGTTCGCACGGGACCCCTCTGTCCTGATCCGGTGCTGGATTGGCGACCGCCGGCTCTGGATTGAGTACGAGGCCGGGGGACCACAACTGGGCATGGACGAGACCGCGGACGTGTTCAAACTGATTCCCGGCGCGAGCGAGCATACGATCCGCGGGGATTCCGCCCGACCGGAGACGATCAATGAACTCCGCAAGCGCGGGCTGAAGGTCGAGCCAGCCGAGAAGTGGGAAGGGTCGGTCAAGGACGGCATCTCCCACCTGCGGAGCTACGACAAGATCGTCCTTCACCCCCGCTGCAAACGGGCGATTCAGGAAGCGCGCCTCTGGCGGTACAAGACCGACCCCCGCACGAGCGACGTTCTTCCCAAGCTCCACGAAGGCAACGACCACATCTGGGATGCGGTCCGCTACGCGCTGGCCCCGATCATTCGCGCGCAACCCACGGTCGAACAAGTGCGCGTCCACTGGGGGTATTGAGGAGGGGATTATGCCTGAAGGGACCAATCTCCCCAATGCGAAATCCCGAGCCTACGCGGAGATGCAACCGCGCTGGCAACTCTGCCGGGAGGTGCGCGGCGGGACCGAGTCGATCCGGAAACATGCGGCGTCCTACCTGCCGCGATTCATCGCAGAAGATGTGCGGGATTGGCAGGCGCGGGTCAACATGACGGTCGTCGTGGACTTCTTCGAGCAGGCGGTGGTGACGTTCGTCGGCCTTCTCCGCAGCGATCCCGATCTCGGCGAGAACGTGCCGGCAGAGTTGCGGGAGGACTGGGAAAACCTGGACGGCGAGGGGAACCATGGCGCGGTCGTCGCCCAGTTCGCCTTAGACGCGATGCTGACCGATGGGCATGTGGTCTTGTTCGCCGACAGCCCGCCCACGATGGGCACGATGACCCGTGCGGAACAGCAGGCGGGTGGGGTCCGCCCCTACGTCGTGCTCGTCAAGGTGGATCAGATCCTGTCCTGGCGCACTGGGCTCAAGGGTGGGGAGCGCCTGCTGCTGCAGTTCGTGTTCCAGGAATGTACGGAGGAGCCCGATGGAGCGTTCGGCTCGCGGACGGTCACGCGGTATCGGGTCTACCGTCAACAGTTCGAACCCGTCGAGCGGGAGGGGCGACTGACCGAAGACCTGACACGGGGGTTCGTGCTCTGGGAGCTCTGGGAGGAGCAAACGACAAGTGAGAACGTGACCGCGATGGTCATGGTCAATGCGGGCCGACTCTACGGTCCGACCCGCATCCCGGCTCGGGTGGCATACGGCGGCAACCGGGAAGGCCTTTTGCGGTCGAAACCTCCGCTGCTTGGCCTCGCCTACTCAAACATCCGCTGGGGTCAGGTGATGAGCGAGCGGGCCAGTGCGCTCAATCGCTGTGGGATGCCCGTCCCGGTCATCGTGGGCGAACTCGTCGGCCAAGTCGGCCCGGATGGGAAGCCATCCACTGACATCGTGCTGTCGTCCAGTCACGGCGTTCACCTCAAAACCGGCGGGGATTTCCGCTTCGCGGAAGCGCAGGGTTCAGCGCTCGAGCAAGCACGCCAGGAGCTGCAGGACTGGGAGAAGCGGATGGGAGCCCAAAGCCTCGCGATGTTGCAGCGGGACACGGCCTCAGCCGAGACCGCGACCGCGCACCGTCTGAACCGCGGCCGCGAGGACTCGAAACTCCGGCGGGCCCTCCGGTCACTTGAGGACGCGCTTGAGGGGACCTTGCAGGATATGGCGGCCTACCGGGGACTCGATCCCGAGACGATCGATGTGACGGTCAACCGGGACATCGGGGATGTGGTCCCGCCCGAGGTACTGACATTGCTCTCCTCGCTGGAGGAGAAGGGGCAGCTCACGCTCGAGCGCCTCCTCGTGGAACTTCACCGGGCCCGTCTCTTGGGGAACGACTTCGATCCGCAGGAGGAAGTGCTGGCGGTGAGGCAGCAGATGGGGACTGAGCCGGCAACAAATGGGGCGGGTGCCGACTGATGGAGCCCCGCTTCTCCCGCGCCGAGTTCGACCGACTCCTCCGCGAAGTCGAGAGGCGACTCTCGCGCACCCTGCTCGATGCCCTCTCTCGCGTCCGGCAGGGGGTGCCGATCACCGCACTCGAACGAGCGATCCTGGAGCGGAACGTCGCAGCGGCGGCGAGAGCCATCGTCCTGGAACCGCTCCAGAATGCGCTCGCCGAAATCCAGCGGCTCCTCCCCGCGATCCGGGAAGCTGGTTGGGACGAAGCCGTTCAACCGTTGCCGAAGGCGATCCGTGGCCTGCCGACCCTCCAGCTCACCCTCGGGGCCCTGGCTCAGGGCAGACCGGACCTCCTCCGCGTTGTCGCCGAACAGGATCTCACCCGTATCCGGCAAGTGACCCAAGAAACCCGTGCCGCATTCGAGGAGACGCTGCGCTCGGGTATCGCCCAGGGGAAGCCCCCGCAGCAGTTGGCTCGAGAGATTCTGGAAGCGCTCGGCCTCAATCGGAACCAAGCCCAGGCGCTGAAGATATTTCGTCAGGCCCTTGGGCGAGAGGAGCGTGAGCCCGCCCAGATTGACCGGATGGTGGCGCGGCGATCGCAGCAGATGCTGACCTTGCGAGCGCGCACCGTTGCCCGATCAGAGACGATGCGGGCCTTGGGCGAAGGGAGGCGGCTCCAGTGGCAGCGGCTCAGCGACGAGGGGACGATTGCGCCGAGCGATTGGGAACGGGAATGGGTGACCGCATCAGATGAACGGACCTGTCCTATCTGTCTGGCCCTACACGGCGAGCGGGTCCCGATCGGCGGGAGTTTCCTGAGCCTTGATGGACCGCTCTCGGGCCCGCCGGCGCACGTGAACTGCCGGTGCGTAGACCGACTGACCCTTCGCGGCTTCCGGCAAGGCGAGGCTCCAGCGCCGGCACGCGAACGGATTCTCAAGCGATTGGGGCGATTGGCCGTCGCCTGATGGGCGTCCCTGCGCCACAGCCGCTCGCGGTCTTCAGGCTCTATGCCAGGCCTGATGACGCCAAGCCGCCAAGTTCGTTGTACGCCCTCGTGCAGGTCTGGCCCAGCCAGCGAGCCATGCATCGCCATTGCCGGTCGGTCGGGCTCGGCGTGGGCAAGAACTGCCGTGGCACATGCACGGAGCAGGAAATCCTGCGCTTCCATGGCGGTCGGGCGCAGCGAAAACTTGGTATCTTCTGCGAGATCAATCTCTCTCGGAGCGCGCTCGGGATGCGGGTGGTATGCCACGAAATGCTGCACGCAACGATCGCCTGGGCCCGCCGCAGCAGATACCCGCTACAGAAATTGCTACAGGAAGATCGGATGCCACTTGAGGAGCGGCTCGCTTACGTGCATGGAAATCTCTGTGCGGATTTCGTTCGTCGGTCGATTTCCGCAGGTCTGTATCGACCGACGGAGATCGTTTCACTACCGCGGAGGGGGTAGGTATTGCGCTGAAAAAGCGTCAGGCATAGTTTTGAGGCTGACAGTGACGCCCCATCGGCGTCCAGCTCGGCTGAAGTCAGGCCCCATCGGGACTCACCCCGGCGGGGCCTTTCGTTTTCGACCCACCATCCCAAGGGGAGGCGCAAGGCGCCATGGCGGACGGCGACGGCACGGTCAAGACGTTCACGCAGGAACAGGTGGATGCCGAGGTCAAGGGCCTCAAAGCGAAGAACGAGGAGCTGCTCGGTAAACTGCGAGATGCCACCAGCGCGCTCGAACCGTGGAAGGGGCTCGATGCGGCGAAGGTGAAGGAAGTTCTCACGGCCCACGAAGAGGCTACCGCGAACAAACAGAAGGCCCAGGGGGACTGGGACGCACGGGAAAAGAAGCTCCGGGACGACTTCAAGGTCGAGCACGACAAGGTGGTCGGGCCGTTGTCTGAAAGGGTGACGGCGCTGGAGGCGGACCTCTTCGACGCCATTGCCGTGCGGGACGCCGTGGAGGCGATGAGCGATCCAGAGATCAAGGCGAACCCGAAGCTGATTCTCCCACTCCTGCGATCGGAGCTCGGCGTGGCGGTCGTCGAGGGGAAGCGGGTGACGGTGGTGAAGGGGCCGGACGGGAAGCCCCGGTATCACCAGACGAACAACTCCCTCGTCTCGGTCAAGGACCGATTGAAGGAACTGCGCGGGGTGAAGGACTACGCCGGCGGATTCGAGGGCACGGTGGGCGGAGGATCCGGAGCCAAAGGAAGCGATGCCGGCGGAGGGACTGTCGGGACGATTCCGGCCGGAGACGAGAAGGCCTTCCTCGCGAACGTCGGCAAAATCGCCAAGGGCGAAGTCAAGGTCGCGTAGGCAGCCCGCAAGGCGGGCAACGGTGTGGCGTCAGGCGCTCGCCGGTTCACTCTGAAATAGGGTCAACCCGCGTGCGCCTCTTCATGTGGCGCACCCAACTGAAGGTGACGCCACATGGCAAACACGTTCACGAACCTCCTCCCCGTCATGTTCGCGCAGGCCCTCGAAACCCTTCGCGAAGCGTGCTGGATGCCGCGGCTGGTCAACGTGGACCACGCCGACACTCCCGCAGGGATCGGCGATACCGTCAACATGACGATTCCGGGCTCCGCTGTGGTGTCGGACGTCACCGCCGGCGCCTCGGCGGTCACCCCACCCGACAGCGCGCCCAGCAAGGTCTCGATCACCCTGAATCGCTGGCGGAAGGCCGGATACTTCCTGACTGACAAGGAAGCGGGCGAGATCTTCAGCGGGATCAGGCCCGGACTTCAGACCGAAGCGGTGCGTGCCCTCGCGAACGACGTCAACGCCTTCATCCTGGGGAAGTACCTCAAGGTCTACGGGTACGCCGGCGTGGCGGGGACGACTCCGTTCGGCGGGTCCAACCTGGCCGATGCCGCCGCAGTGCGGAAGGTCCTCCACAAGCAGCTCGCGCCGTTCGAGGATCGGCGTCTTGTGCTGGACCCCGATGCGGAAGAGAAGGGGCTGGTGTTGCTCGCGAACGCCGCGCTGACCGGCGAGGGGGCGACGGTGGTTACCGGTGCCATCGGTCGGCGGCTCGGGTTCGACTGGTTCATGGACCAGCAGGTGCCGAAGCACACCGCCGGCACGATCACCACCGGGCTCGCCGCGAAGGCGGCCACGGCTGTTGCGGCTGGTCTCAAGACCTTCGTCGCCACCACGGCGGCCTCAACCGGTGCCTGCGCCCTCAAGACTGGGGACATCGTCGTCATCGCTGGCCAGACTCAGCCGACCTTCGTGCTCACGGCTGATGCGACCCAGGCCTCGGCAGCGACCGATGTGACTCTGGCCTTCGAGCCCGCGCTGGACACCGCGCTGGTTGGCGGCGAGGCGATCACCGTGAAGGCGACGCACCGGGTCAACCTCGGGTTCAACAAGAACGCCTTCGCCTTCGCCAGTCGACGGCTCACGAGCCAGGCCTCGGACCGGATGATGTCGATCGCCGACCCGGTGTCCGGCGTCGTGCTCCGGCTCGAGATGATCCGGCAGAACAAGCAGGACTACGCGGAGTTCGACATCCTGTGCGGCGCCGAGTGCGTGCGGCCCGCGCTGGCAGCGCGGCTCGCGGGCTGATCAGTGACCGACTGAGGCGGGCTGCACTCGGGCTTTCTCCCCGGGGGGCAGCCCGCACTCATACCGGAGGCGATGGAATGGCAACCATGCGCGTGCTGCACTCGGGCTTCCCGGGGCAGGAGATCCTGATCAACACCGAGGACTTCGATCCGGTCGTGCACCGGGCGATTGATGAAGCCGTCGAGGGCTCCTCGGACCAGAAGTCGAAAAAGGGGAAGGGCAAGAGGTCCGAGGAATAAATGCCCCTCACCCTCATCACCACTCCGGGCTCCGCTAGTGCGAACGCCTACTGCGATGAGGCGTTTGCGGACGCGTTGGCCGAGGAGCTGTTCCCCGCTCCTGCAAGCTGGAGTTTTGCCGAATCCGACACGAAGCGCCGGGCGATCGTGGCACTCACCCGCCGGATTGACCAGGAACGGTTGGTTGGAGACCGCCTCGACAGCGTGCAGGCACTGGGCTTCCCCCGCACCGGGGTCTACGACGCGGCGGGACTCTCCACGGAACCCACGACGGCGATCCCCGATCGCGTGAAGCGAGCGACCGCCCTCGGGGCGATCGCGCTGATCCGAATCTGGGAGGCTGCCGGTGCGGGCGAGCAGCAGGCGCTGGGCCCCTCGGACGACGCGGGGATCTCCAGTATCAGTCTGGGGAGCGAGCTCTCCCTCTCCTTCGAACCGGGGGCCAGTCGGGAGACGCCGTTCGAACGCTACTTCTCCAATGAAATCCGGTCGATCCTCGGCACCCTGGTGCTCGCCCCTCAACCGCGGATGGTGCGCGGATGAACCTCGGGGCCATGGTGACTGCGGCCGCGCGGCGGATCCCAATCTCGCTCCGAGGGACGATCACGTTCCGGGAGACGGGCGGCAATGAGACCTCGGGGAAGGCGGTCGGCGTGCCAGCGCGGGGGACGGAGTCCGATGGCTTCACGGCTGGGACCGCGATCCGCGACAACCACCGTCGGCTGTCCGTTTTTCCCCAGGGGCTCACCTTCGCCCCGAAGTCCGGGATGACCGCCGTGTGGGAGGGGAGGGTGTGGAACGTGCTCGGCTCCTGTGGGCTGAACCCCTCCGGTCA
>Ga0187893_10014815_pt1 | contig 10555 bp, 7 predicted proteins | sample MA1701074metaG_FD_139574 | JGI IMG/M metagenome (GOLD analysis project Ga0187893, IMG submission 139574) | White microbial mat communities from a basaltic lava cave in the Kipuka Kanohina Cave System on the Island of Hawaii, USA - MA170107-4 metaG ...
CGCCGCGTGATCGCGGTACGTCAGGGCAAACCCGATGATCTTGCTAGGCGCCACGGGGGGAAGCCAGATAACGGAGTCTGTCTGGTGCGGCCGATGGCGCTCGTCGACCAGGACATCGTCATCGAGCCGGCCGGTGTGGACATGGCCATCGGCGATGAACCGAGCCCGCTTCATTTAACTATCGCGTGCATCGGCACGATGGGCTCCACTTCGACCAGCCAAGGTCCTCAATCCTCCACAGGCGTTCCGTGGCAGGAAAGATCCCTTCCTGGTATCGAAAGCCGCCTCTTGTAAAGAGCACTCATACGCCGCTCGGGAGAACGGAGGCGTCACGTGCCTGAACTCCTCACGGGTACGGTCACCTTTCTCTTCACCGACATCGAAAGTTCGACAATTCACTTGCAGCGGCTCGGCGACCGCCGGTACCGCGAGGTCCTCGCCGAGCACAACCGATTGCTCCGCTCAGCTTTCGGGGAACGAGGCGGCCAGGAGATCCAGACGCAGGGGGACGCCTTTTTTGTGGCGTTCCGAAGTGCGAAAGACGCGGTGTCCGCTGCCATAGCCGCGCAACTGGCTACCATCGGGCATACGTGGCCGGAACATGCGGCGCTGCGGGTTCGGATGGGCCTGCACACCGGAGAGCCGTTGAGCGCAGCCGAAGGGTACGTCGGGTTGGGCGTGCACCGGGCCGCGCGTATCTGCTCGGCGGGGCACGGCAGTCAGATCCTGCTGTCTCAGACGACGCGGGATTTGATCGAAGCAGATCTTCCGAGCAACGTAAACTTACGCGACCTTGGCGAACATCGCCTGAAAGATCTCCAGCGGCCGGAGCGCGTCTTCCAGGTGCTCCATCCCGAACTGCCGGCCTCCTTCCCGCCACTGAAGTCACTTCAGAGCGCGCCACAGACCGACCGCGCATCGTGGCCAGCGGCCGGGCGACCCGTGGCCGATCGCCTCCGGCGGACGAAGCTCGTCGGGCGGACGGACCAGCTCGGCAGGCTCGTCGAACGCCTCGACCGGCTGTCCAGCGGATCGGCCGAGATGATTCTTGTGAGTGGCGAGCCGGGGATCGGAAAGAGCCGGCTGCTGGCCGAACTTATTGCGGCCGGCAAGGCGAAGGGGTTCCAGATCCTCCTGGGCAGATGCCACGAGCGGGATACGGCGATCCCCTATCTCCCGATCTCTGAAGCGCTCGAAGGCTGTGCAAGGAGTATCTCGCCCGGGAAGTGGGACCGTCTTATACAGGCGGCCGGCCCCGAGATACAGGTGCTGCTCTCTGACCTGGTTACCAAGCATGTTTCTACCGGCGCCGTCGCCCGGCCGGAGCAGACGGCGATGCTTGGCGCGCATGCCGATGCGCGGCCCATACGCGCTACGAGGAACCTCCTGTACGAGCTCTCGCGTGAGAGTCCGGTCCTGCTGATCCTCGACGACTTGCACTGGGCCGACCCACTGTCGCTCGATCTGGTCCATCATCTCGCCCTGTCCATCCGTGAGATCCCCGTTCTCCTCGTCGGCGCGTACCGGGAAGTCGAGCTGGAGCGGACGCACCCGCTCAGCCGGTTGCTGATGGATTTGAACCGGGAGCGGTTGCTGGTCCGCGAGCGTCTGCGACGGCTCACGCTTGCTGAGACTAACGAGCTGCTTTCCGAATTGCTCGGAGGAAGCGTGCCCGAGGGCCTTACTGCGATCATTCATTATCAAACGGAAGGCAACCCATTCTTCATCGAGGAGCTCGTCACCGGTCTGCTGGAAGACGATCGGCTGGTATGGAACGATGAAGAGTCGCGGTACGCCATCGCTGGCGGACAGCTGGATCGGCTGTCGGGACAGGTGCCGCAGGGGATCAGGGCCGCGATCGGCTCCCGCCTGGACCGGCTGCCGTCCGAAGCGCAGGAGGTCCTCTCGCTGGCCTCCGTCATTGGACGGGAGTTCCCTCTCGAGGTGCTCTCTGCCCTTGCCAGGTCCCATGGGTTCGACGAACAGACCCTTGATCGCGCCCTCGGTGAGGCACAGTCGGCTCGCTTTCTCACGGCGGTGGCCGGCAAGGCCGGGGCGGCGCGGGAGATCTCGGGCTTCACCACTGGCGGTGCGGAAATTGAAGTGGATTACGCCTTCGACCACGCGCTCATCCATCAGGTCGTCTACCGCGAACTCGACCGGCGGCGCCGGAGGCGCCTGCACGCCGAAGTGGGTCGCGCGTTGGAGGCGCTCTACGAGGGACGAGAAGGGCTCTACGCCGAACGCCTCGCGTACACCTATCTGGAGAGCGACGATGACGCCAAGGCCCTGGAATTCAGCCGCAGCGCCGGCGACAAAATGCTCAGGGCCTATTACGACGCGGACCTTGCGCTCGGATACTACCTGCCGGCGCTCGAAATCATCATCGCTAGGGAAGCCTCTCTCCGTCACCTCAGGGCGCACGCCCCGATCTCTGCGAAGCGGAGCGGTGTGCACCGCTATACACAGGAAGAGCGGGAAGCCATAGTGGCATACCTCGGTGATGTCTTGCATGCTGTCCGCGATACGCCAGCGGCCAGGGCGGTGGCCCAACTCGCCAGCCGCATCTGCATCGTCGCGATGCACACCGGGGAAGTCTATCGCGCCAGCCTGGAGTTGCATGAGCGGAGCGTGCTCGGTCCCGATGTTCAGAAGCTGGTCGTGCCCACCGCCCGCGGCAACCTGGTGGGCATTCTGGAGTTCCCGGGACCCGGCGGCGGTTATCCCGTCGTCTTGATGTTCCACGGCTCACTGAGCAGCAAAGAGGTTCTCGAGGACGAAGCGCGGCCTTACCTATCGCGGGGGCTTGCGACCCTGCGCGTCGATCTCCCCGGCTTCGGCGAGACCACCGTGCCGGTCACGGCGACCCCTGCCGACGCGGAAATCCTCAAGGAGATGATCACCACCGTCCTGGCGCACGAGCGCATCGACCGCAGGGGTGTGGGTCTCATCGGGTACAGTCTCAGCCCCTGGCATTGCGCCCAGCTCTGCGCTCGGGACGTGCGGGTCCGGGCCATGGTCGGGATCAGCGGCATGTACAATCCGCATGAGAACGTGGACCAGGGGGTTCAGATCCCTCACGCTCCATTCCAGGCATGGGCGCGGGCCAGATGGCAGGTAGGGGCCAGGCCGAGCCCCGACCCGTTGAAATGGAGCCCCGACGCCTCGGTGTTCGACGTCGCGCACAACATCCGCTGTCCGATGCTCCTGGTCTACGGGGCGCTTGAGCCTGAGATGTACCGGGTCCAGGCGGAGAAGCTTGCCTCGCTCGTCCCAACGGCGCGCACCCAAGTGTGGCGCAGCGGCGTGCACGTGCTTCGGAACCTTCCCGAAGCCCACGAGAGTGCGGCGCAATGGATGAAGGAACAGTTGCTGTCGACGGACGGTCGTTCTTAAAAGTCCCGGGCCGGTCTCGCCGCCGCGGCGGGCTGTGCCCCTGCCCCTCCGTGCAGCAGCCCATAGGTCGCCATCACCTCGCGCAGCCGGGCTTCGTTCTCCGGCCGGAGCGGTGCGTGTGGGAGGCGGACCTCGGGGCTACAGCGCCCCATCAATCCCAGGGCTGCCTTGGCCGGCACAGGGTTGGTCTCGATAAACAGGGCGTCGTTCATCGGCAGCAAGTAATAGTGCAGGTCGCGGGCCTCGTTCCATTTGCCGGCCTCGACCAGATCGTAGAGCCGGGCCACCTCGCGCGGCATCACATTACCGGTCGCGCTGACATAACCGGCGCCGCCTAAGGCCAGGATGGGAAAACAGAGCAGCTCGATGCCGGAGTATACGCGGAACTCGGGCCCACAACGATGCATCACACGCGCGATGTGCTCAAGATCCTTGTTGGATTCCTTGACGCCGATGATGTTCCGGCAGTCCCGCGCCAGCCGCGCCGTCGTGTCGGGTTCGAGATTGGCCGCTGCTCGGCCGGGGATATTGTAGAGGATGATCGGAATGTCGACCGCATCGGCAATCGTGCGAAAGAACCGGTATAGGCCTTCCTGTCCGGGACGCGTGTAGTACGGGGTCACGATCAAAGCGGCATCGGCGCCCACGCGCTTGGCAAATCGCGTGAGCCGCAGGGTCTCTTCCAGATGCGCTAATCCCGTGCCAGCCAGGACCGGCACGCGTCCGCGCGCCGCCCCCACCGCCGTCTCGATCACCTCTTCGCGTTCCTCCAGTGACAGCGCGGCGGGTTCACCCGTACTTCCGGCCACGCCGACGCCGTGGCTGCCGCTCTCAATCTGCCATTCGATCAAACTCACCAGCGCTGATGTATCGACGCGGCCATCGCGAAATGGCGTCACGAGGGGAACCAGCGAACCACGCACGGCGCTCCTCCGCTGCGGTGAGGGCCGCAGAAGCGAGATGCTAGTGCCTTCGCTTCCCTGCTAAACGCTCCTGCCCCGCGTGCGGGGATTCATTCCGCGATCGGAGAACCCAACCGGACGGTGACGCTAGAGCAGCAGATCGCGCAGTTCGTCGCGAGCGGGCTCGTCAATGGCGCGATCTATGCCCTGCTGGGACTGGGCCTCGTCGTCATTTACAGCGTGACACGCGTTGTGAATGTGGCGCAGGGCGAGTTCGCAGCACTGGGCGCGCTGGTCGCAGCGAGCCTCGTCGCCCGTGGTCTCCCGTACTGGCTGGCAATCGTGATAGCTATTGCCGCCACGGCCGTCACCGGCGCCGGCATGCACCGGTTTGCGATTCGTCCCGCCCGCAAGGCCACGGCGCTCACCCTGCTCATCATCTCGATCGCGGTTCACCTGACGCTGCGCGGCATCCTGTTGATTCTGTGGGGCACGGATCCGTACAGCTTGCCCCCATTTTCGGTCGGGCCGCCGCTGCGGCTGGCTGGGGCGGTCCTGAACCGGCAAAGTCTCTGGGTGATCGGCGCGGCGCTCGTCATCCTGGCCGGCTCCTACGTATTTTTTACGCGTACGATTCACGGCAAGGCGCTGCGGGCATGCGCGGTCAACCCGACCGCCGCGCGGCTGTACGGAATTGACGTCAATGCGATGGCCATGCAGGCGTTCGCTCTTGCGGGAGCGCTTGGCGGCGCGGCCGGCGTACTCATCACGCCGCTGACCCTTGCGACCTACGATATGGGACTCATCCTCGGCCTCAAAGGCTTTGTGGGTGCGGTCGTGGTCGGATTCGCCAGTTACCCTTGGACGGTGGCCGCGTGCTTCGCGTTCGGTGTCGTCGAGTCCCTCGGCGCAGGGCTCATCTCGTCGGCGTACCGGGACGCGATCGCCTTTGGCGTGCTCGTGGCCGTCCTGCTGTGGCGGGCGCTGGCCGCGGCCATGGAGGGCACGCTGGTCAGCGAGGAACAGGCGCAGGAGTGAGCCGGCCGCATCTGTGGAAGGTCGCGTTCGTGGCAGCGCTCGCGGCCCTGCCGTGGATCATCGCCGGTCGGCTCTCCCTCTCGATCTTCCTCTTTATCGGCCTCTCCAGTCTGCTCGCGGTGGGCTTGTCGCTGCTAGGTGGGGCGGCCGGACAAATCTCCCTGGGCCAGGCCGCATTCTACGGTATCGGAGCCTATACCTCGGCGCTGACGACGCTGCGGCTGGGCGTCTCACCCTGGATCGCGTTTCCGCTCTCGGGCGCCGTCGCCGCGCTTGCGGCTTTTTTGCTGGGTCGACCCATCTTCATGCTGCGGGGCCATTACCTGGTATTGGGAACGCTTGCGTTCAACATCATCGTGGACGTATTGATCCGCAGCCTCCAGACTCTCACGGGCGGCCCGACGGGGCTGACGGGCATCCCGGCGTTCCGGGTCGGCGCGGTGGTCGTGGCCGGCGATCGCGTCTATTACTTCGCCACCTGGAGCCTGGTGATGCTGGCGCTCTGGCTCGGACGAAATCTGATCGACTCGCGGATCGGTCGCGCCCTTGCGGCGGTAAGGGCCAGCGAGGTGGTCGCGGTAACGCTCGGCATCAATCCGGTCTATTACAAGGCCCGGCTCTTCGCGTTCAGTGCCGCGCTGGCAGGCCTCGCCGGCAGCCTGTATGTGCACTACCTTTCGTTTGTAAGCCCGTCGCCATTCGCGTTCGAGTTCTCGATCGCGGTCCTTGTGATGAGCGTCATCGGCGGCATCGCTCACCTGCCGGGGGCTGTACTGGGTGCTGCCATCGTGACACTTTTACGGGAGCTTTTGCGCGATGTGCTGCCGCGCTTCTTCCGAGGAGGAGCATCCGCGGAGTACGAGATCGTATTCTTCGGGCTCCTCCTGGCGGCCGTCGTCGTGCTCGCGCCCGGTGGTGCCTGGCCTTTCGTCGCGCGTCTGCTCGGCCTCGCACCGCCGAGGCCGTCCACAGACGCGCCACCGACGATCGCCCGCGCAGCCCAGACCGCGGTGGCCGGTGCCTCCGCCGCCCTGGATCATGGAGCGGGTCCCGGCAATCACTCGACGCGCGCGACCGGCGTGCCGGTGGCGACGACCGCCGCACCGGCGGGTGTGCTCCTCAGCATCAACGGTCTCGAAAAACGGTTCGGCGGCCTGCAGGCCGTTCGCCGTCTCTCCTTCACCGTGCGTGCTGGCGAGATGTACGCGATCATCGGTCCCAATGGCGCTGGCAAGACCACGGCCTTCAATCTGATATCGGGCGTGCTCCGTCCTACCGATGGCACAATTACACTAGAGGGCCAGCGGATCGACACCCTACCCGCATTCGGGGTGGCGTCGCTGGGGGTCGCGCGCACGTTTCAAACACCACGGGTCTTCGCCGATCTCTCGGTTCTCGAGAATGTCCTGGTCGGGCTGCACAGGCACCTCCGCGCAGGGTTTGTGCCGTGCATGCTGGGGCTGGCCGGCGACGAAGAGACCTCGGCCACCCACGGTGCCATGGCGGTGCTCCGGCAGGTTGGTCTTGCCCACCGCGCGGGGGAACCGGCTGGCGCGCTGCCGTTCGGCCAGCAGCGGCAGCTGGAAATTGCGCGTGCGCTCGCGACCCGGCCGCGGCTGCTCTTACTCGATGAGCCGGCCTCGGGGCTGTCGGCGACCGAACGAGCGGCCCTGGTCACGTTGATCCGCCGCATTCGGGACCGCGGAGTGACGGTGCTCCTTGTCGAGCACGACGTGCGTTTGGTTATGGGTCTGGCCGATCGCGTCCTCGTGCTCAATCATGGCGAGCGCATTGCCGAAGATGTTCCCGCAAATGTCCAGCGTGATCCCCAGGTCGTCGGCGCCTATCTCGGTGAGGAACGGACCTGAAGACGCCGCCACCTCTGCTCGACGTGCAGGAGCTCCAAGCGAGCTACGGCCCCGTCGAGGCGCTGCGCGGGACCTCGCTCGCGGTCGGCGCGGGCGAAGTCGTCGCGATCATCGGCGCCAACGGCGCCGGCAAGACCACGCTGCTGCACGCGTTGATCGGATTGCTGCCCAGCCGCGGCGTAGTAACCTTTGACGGCCGTACGATCGCGGGCCTCCCGCCCGAAGACCTCGTCGACGCCGGTCTGGTACTGGTCCCGGAACGTCGTCAATTGTTCGATGCCATGCGTGTGCGGGATAACCTGCAGCTCGGCGCGTACCATCGCCGTGGAGGCCGCATCGCATCGCAACAGATCGAGGCCGATATCGAAGACATCTATCAGCTCTTTCCTGTGCTGCGCGATCGCGACCAGGTTGCCGCACGCACCCTGTCGGGCGGCATGCAGCAGATGCTGGCCATCGGGCGGGGGCTCATGGCCCAGCCCCGCCTTCTGCTCATGGATGAACCGCTGCTGGGACTGGCACCCCTGGTGATCCGTGAGATCCTGCGCGTGATCGGTGAGTTCCGCGCCCGGAATCTCTCGGTATTGCTGGTGGAGCAGAACGCGAGGGCTGCCTTCGAGGTCGCCAGCCGTACTTATGTGATGGAAGGGGGACGCATCGTGTTGGAAGGACCGAGCCGCGCCCTCGCCGCCAGCCCGCGGGTGGCCGCCGCCTATCTCGGCGGCCACGTGGAGTAGGTCACGAAGGGGTTCGGCCGGGACCGACGAACCTCACCGCACCAACACGGGTAGTGCTGATCCGTATGGAGGTGATCGATGAGACGCGTGGCCATTGCCCTGGTACTCACCGCCGTTGCCGCCGGCCTGGTCGCGGTCCCGGCGGCGGGACAGCAAGCTACCGTCAAAGTTGGGATTGTCATCGACATCACAGGTGGCGCGTCGTCGCTCGGAGTCCCGGAGCGAAACACCATCCAGCTCTACCAAGACGACATGGGCACGGCGCAGGGGCCCAGGGGGCCGGTCAGGATCCAATACGTCATCACGGATGGTGAGAGCGATCCGACGAAGGCGGTCCTGGCCGTCAAGAGACAGATCGAGGAGGAACGCGTCGTCGCGGTGGTCTGCTGCACCACGAGCCCCGCCAGCCTGGCGATTCTCGCGAGCGCCCAGGCGGCCCGGGTGCCGAATATTTCACTGGCGGCCGCGGTGCAAATCATCGAGCCGGTTGAGGAACGGCAGTGGATTTTCAAGACTCCGCAGACCGATCGCCTGATGATCGATGTGATCACCACGCACATGCAGAAGAGCGGCACGCGCCGCGTGGCGTTCCTGGGGTTCGACGATGCGTTCGGTCAGGGCGGGCTCGTTGAGCTCGACCGCATCGCGGCCCAGAAGAGCATCGAAGTGGTGGCCAAGGAGGCGTTTGCCCGCGCCGCGACCGATGTGAGCGCGCAGGTGACGCGTGCGATGGGCCGCAACCCGCAGGCGATCCTGATTTGGGCCATTCCGCCGGGAGCCAACGTCGCGAACCGCAACATCCGGGAGCTGGGTCACGCCCTGCCCGTGTATCAAAGCCACGGCGTCGCGAACAAGACATTCCTCGATCTCGGCGGCGCAAGTGTCGAGGGAACGCTGCTGCCCGCGGGAAAGGTCCTCATCGCCGAATTCCTCCCGGCGGCGGACAAGCAGAAGACCGTGCTCCTCGAGTATGCGCGGCGCTATGAGAGCCGCTTCGGACCTGGGACGCGCAACACATTCGGAGGCCACGCGCTCGACGCCATGTTGATCCTCAAGCCGGCGATCGAACGCACGCTCAAGCGGGGGTTCCTTCCCGATAACACCGCAGGATTCCGCCGTGTGCTGCGGGACGAGATCGAAACCGGCACCAAGGAACTCGTCGGGATCACCGGAGTATTCACGATGTCGCGCAAGGATCATATGGGTCTTGATCAGCGCGCGGCCGTGATGCTGCGCGTGCAGGGCGGGACCTGGGCGCGCGTGCCTGACGTGCGATAGACATTGGGCCGGCGGGACCGGCAGACCGAGGCGTGAGCGCAGCGGGATGTGCCGCTGCGTTTACGCTGTCGGCCTCTTCGCTCCAATCTCGTTGAAGCGCGCCAGCAGAGCCTGCTTGCCGACCACCATCTGCACGGTGGTGCCCTCGCCGATCATCGCTGCGCCGTTATGGGCCGTCACGGCGCAGATGATCCGGTTGCCCTCCACGGTGGTCAGCCGCGCGCGCGCGGTAACCGTCGCGCCGGCAGGCGTGGGTGCGGTGTGCGTGACGTTCACGCTGTAGCCTACGGCCTCTTCCTGCGGCTCTAGATAAGGAAGGATGACCTTCCGCGAGGCCAGCTCCATGTGCCGGATCATCGTCCAGGTTGAATACACCGGATGCACCAACCCAAGCTCCTCAAAGCGGGCGAGCATGTCATCGGTGACCACCACGACCACCTGCGCTTCCACACCCGGGACGAGTCCGTCACGCATCGTCAGCCCAGTTTCCGCTCATCCCGCACGCGCCGGAGCTTGCCACCTTCGCTGCGGGGTAGGCTGCCGGGAGCCGCCAGCGTGACCCGCGTAGCTATCCCCAACGCGGAACGAAGCCGCTGCCGGCACAGTTCGGCGAGGCCTGCGACCGCGGGATGCGCGTCACTGACGCGCCCATCCACCCCTCGGGCGAATCGACCTGCCACTTCGACCAGAACCTCGAGATCATCGAGCGTGCGATCGCGGGTGACGACAAGCTGATAGTGCGCGGAGAGCTCGGGCATGCCTAGCAGCGCCGCCTCGACCTGCGAGGGGTAGACGTTGACGCCGCGGATGATGAGCATATCGTCGGTTCGGCCGACAACGGGGCCCATGCGCACGTGGGTGCGCCCGCACGCGCACGCATCGGTGTTGAGTGCGGTCATGTCGCCCGTGCGGTATCGAATGACGGGCACGGCCTCCTTGGTAAGTGTGGTGATGACGAGCTCGCCGACCTCGCCCGGGGCACGCAACGCATCGGTGTGGGGGTCAATGACCTCGGCCAGGAAGTGATCTTCGAAGATGTGACTACCGGATTTGGCCTCAACACATTCGTTGCTGACCCCGGGGCCGATGACCTCGCTGAGGCCATAGATGTTCACCGCGTCGATGCCCAACTGCGCCTCGATCTGCTGTCGCATGCCCTCGGTCCATGGCTCGGCGCCGAGCACGCCGATACGCAATGCAAGGGATCCCCGCGCGATGCCTCGGGCGGAGAGCGCCTCGGCCAGCGTCAGCGCATAGGAGGGTGTGCACGCCATGACCCGCACGCGAAAGTCTTGGAGCAACATGATCTGGCGGTCGGTGTTGCCGCCGGAGACCG
>Ga0187893_10014818_pt1 | contig 10554 bp, 7 predicted proteins | sample MA1701074metaG_FD_139574 | JGI IMG/M metagenome (GOLD analysis project Ga0187893, IMG submission 139574) | White microbial mat communities from a basaltic lava cave in the Kipuka Kanohina Cave System on the Island of Hawaii, USA - MA170107-4 metaG ...
TATGAGTGATTCGTTCGATTATTACTCACAACTCGGCAGTTTGGACATTCATGAACAAGTATTGAAAACTGCCTGGTTGAAGTTTCGCTTTCAGGAAAACAAGGAAAGCCTACGTGAAGCTCTCGACGAATATAAGCGGCTAGTTCACAACAAGGATAAGGTTGGCAGCAACCTATACGCCGCCAAGGCGGCGGATTGGTTGAAGACATTGGAACGGATGGGCATTGCGCCTACAAAGGGCCTCGCTGCTCCTGAAGGGGCGGTGCTGCTTCAGTTCGAGTTCACGCTGGCGAAAAAGTTCATGAGCCGGGACGATCAGGCGTTTTATCCCCATGAAAATCCGATCCGGAAGGAGCACGTATTCAAAGTGCCGATGGTGGCGGCGTCGAGCTGGAAGGGCAGCTTGCGGCGGGCGGCCGTGGCGAACCTCGTTGATCGCAAAGGCGGCGCTGAGGAACGAATGCGGTTACTGCATCTATTCGGAGACGAAAAGAGCGGGGATAACGAACGTGATGAGAACGCGCTTCAGGGCTACCTCGACCGTGTCTTTCGGGAAAGCAACCTGCTTGCGCGTTACCGGGAAGAGCTCCAGCAATGGTTTGGAGAAGAGGAACAGAGAAGGCGTGGGAGGCTGATCTTCTACCCGACCTACTTTGGGTGCATCGAACTCGACGTAATCAACCCAAGAAAAGCTTCTACGCGGGCGGGGACGCAACCCATTTTTTTCGAGATCGTGCCGCCCAAAACGACAGGTTTCTTTCAACTCCTGTACTTTCCCTTCGACCTGCTAGGGCGGACGAAGGAAGAACGGGCGCTGGAAGCCGGCGCGGATTGGGCGCTTATTCTGGAGGCTCTGCACCGGATGCTGTTTTTCAGCGGTTTTGGCGCCAAGACGGGGCTGGGGTGCGGGAAGGCGGAGGACGTGATGGAACTGCGTTTTGACAGCGAGATCGAAGGTTTCTCTCCGCCGGCAGAAAGGTTAACCGCTGCGGATGAATACGGAGGCTCGCCGGCGTGACCATCGAAGAACTGAAGTCAAAGCTGGCCCCTTATCGAAACGAGATCCTCTGGTGGGAGATCTGCTGCTACCTGCATGACATCGGGAAGCTGAGCAGCCAGTTTCTGGATTACCGGCGGCGCTGGCATAAGCTCGAGAACGGCTATGCGCAGAAGGACCCGCATGATCACGACTGGCTGGAAAAAGACGAACTGCTAGCGAATCGCCGCGCGGGGATGCCGTGGCTTGGAGAACTGCGGGAATGGTTTCGTAAGCAGATCCCTGAAATGGAGTTCCCTCTCAGCATTGAGATTTCGGTCCACGAGCATATTGGTCCAAGCGACAACGAGTACATCAAGTTGCTAAAGGCGGGCGACGCGAACGACAGCGCCTATGACCGGAATAACCCGCTGTTCGGGTGCGAGCAAACCAATCATGCCGATCCCGATTGCGGACCGGAAATGTACAGAAGCAACGTGTTCGGCTATGAGGGGCCGGAAAACCGCGCCGATGGGAATGAGTTGGACCGCCGGAGGTTGGACTTCTATCGCTACCTGCATAGTTTCTTACGTAATACGCTTGGCGGTGAGAGAGCCGCGCTGCCGTCATACCGGGAATATCGCGAGTTCAAGAAGCAGAGCGAAAGATGCTTTGAGCCGGCGATGTCGGACACGACGCGGCCGGGAAACGACACTTCCCTCTGGGAGCATGTGTACGCGGTTACGAGCATCACGAAGGCATTGCACGTGGAAAGCAGGGTCAAGGGAGAGTGGGCGAATACGCTGTTTCCGGACGTTCAGTACAGCATCTGGGGTTTCGGCTTCGATGGAATGCGGTTTCTCAGCAATGCCCACCGGATCGGAGATTTGCTGGGACGCCGCGATGCTCTGGTCAGTTTCTTTCAGAAGGCTGAAAAGCTGCTGACGTTCGATATCCCGTTTGGAAACGAGATTTACCTCGATTCGGAGTGCGTGTTTTATGTGTGCCCTAATCTGGCGGATGAATACTACGCACCGTTGGAAGCGAAGCTGCGGGAACTCAGCCTGGAGACCACGGACGGCGAACTGGTTCCCTCATTCTCCCGAAGCGGGCCCACTCACTCGATGACGTGGCTCGTGAAGGGGATCGAAGAACTGCGGGGGAAGAATGAGGTTCCCGTACGTGGGCAAGGCGGGGCGCTTTTGGCGGGGTTCCGCAAGTATTGGACCGGAATCGAGGGGAAGGCCATTTGTCCGGTGTGCCGGTTCCGTCCGGTACTGGATAACGAAGCGGCGCGAAAGGTTTGCCAGATTTGCCGGGGGCGCCGACGGGGCTGGGCGCCGGACCCGATTCAAGTTACGCCGGACCCGATTCACGTTAAGGAATCCGAAGAGACTCCCTTCCTCGATGAAATCGGCGGAGCAAGCGGTAGGATTGTCCTGATTCTGGCTCAGTTCGGACTGCGCGACTGGTTGAGAGGGGCGATGGTGCGAACGACTTTCGTCAGCGAGCCACGGGGTATGGAAAGGACGCTGGGGGCGCTAGAGCACTTCGGAAACGAGTTCCAGGAGGACTACCAGGAGCGGAGGCCGAAGATCGACGAAAACCCACGCTACGAATGGGCGCGGATGCGGAGCCAACTGAACTCACTGAGCGATCGGGAAACGGATTTCCTGTTCCTCTATGGCCTCCCAGTTGCGTATGACCGCGGAGCCGGCAGACTAAGGTTGAACCGGCGTTTTTCAGAAGCCAAGGGCTTCTGGGACCAGTGGCAGGCGATGGAAGGCAACACTGACCTGTTGAACTTGATTTGCGCCAAGACACCAACGCCGTCCACGATCTTGGACGTGTGGCACACGACGCAGGAGTTCTTCGAGCGATTGGGAAAACCCGTGGGCACCGGAGAGGAAGCACGGCTGATGGGAATCGCGCACAGGCGTGGATTTTGGATGGAGTTGAAGGCCGCACTGACCGGCGTCGAAAGCGGCGACGTGGTGGAGGTGGAGTTCGATGGGAACCGCCTTAAGGCGGTATATCAGCAGCGTGGAGTGGACTATCTGATCCTTTCGGAAGAATACCGGATTCCGCAAAGGAACTTCAAGGTGAATGGGGCGATGGAACCGCTTCCGGTAGCGGCCGGCCTCAGGCGCTATTATCCGGCTAGAGTGATTCTAACTTCGCCGGACCTGTTTCTGGCGCTGGTTCCGGCTTCGGAGGCCCTCAGAATTACCCGGGAAATCGAAGGGGAGTATTGGCGGCGATTCGGGAAAGTGGCCGGACGGCTGCCGCTGAGTATCGGGCACATCTATTTTCCGCGGCATCTTCCGATGTTCTCTGTGCTCGATGCGGCGCGGCGGATGGAGCGGAACTTCCGGCAGTTGCATGAGAAGGTCTGGCTGGAGCAGACCGCAGATTCCTGCCTGGTGAGCAGAGTCAACCAGAAGCTGGGGACCGGGGAGGAGGATTGGTTCCATCCGTATTTCGTTACCGGAACGGAGGACCCTGCCGCGGACACGGCGATTACGGTGGCCGGGCCAGTCATTCACGCCAGCCGGGCTGCGGGGAAGAGCGTACTGGTGCGGCCCAATTGGTTTGACTTTGAGATGTTGGGGGCGTCGGCCGACCGGCTGCGGCTGCACGTGGAACCTCCGTGGGATCGTGTGGACGACCCAGGAGCGCGAACGGCGCTCTCATGGGAACAAGCAAGGGAGGGGCTGCGCCGCGCCCGAGACGAAACCAGGACGGCGATCCGCTGGGAGGACCGGACGAAGATGGAGCGGTTTTGGCGCGCGCTGAAAGATAGCGGGGCCACGGATGCCGGGGTGCGAAACCTGGAGGCACTGCTGCGGGCCCGGTGGAAGGCGTGGGAAGCGGAAAAGGACACCAGCCGGGAGGCTGCATTGGGAGAGCTTGCGATCCCCTTGGTGTCGCGTTTCCTCGCGCCGCCCGCCGCTGAAATGGCGACAGAGCTGCTCCAGGAGCGGCTTCTGTTCCGGACATTGGATTTTTATTTGCGAATTCTGAAGGAGAGGCTCGATGAGTAACGAAGGCATCAATCCGTTTGAGCGAGTGAGCTATATTGCGCTGACGCTCGATCCGGTGCATGTAGGCACGGGCGAATTCCGGCTCGGGAGGGTGGACAATGCAATTGTCCGGGAGGCGGGGACGAACCTGCCAAAAATACCGGGATCAAGTCTGGCTGGCGTGGCGCGGGCCTACACGGCGATGTCGGCGAGTCCTCAGAAATACTTGTACGCGAAGAATGGGAGCGCGGTAAGCTGCGCGGGCAAAGGGGGCGAGGACGGGACCGAGCATTGCGGAGGAAAAGATTGCCCCGTGTGCATCGGGTTCGGATTCTCGAAGAAGAAAGAGAGCTTTCAGGGCCTGGTGCAGTTCAGCGATCTGCGGATTCTGTTTTATCCGATTCGGAGTTGCCTGGGGCCGGTCTGGATCACGTCGCCGCTGGCGCTGACCGACGCGGGAGTGTCAGGGCACGACGACAAGGGGTGGAAGACCTGGTTTCAGGAATCCGGCGGGAACAGCGAAACCGCCGTTTCGGTTGCGGCCACCGCGGCGGGAGTGCGGCTGAATTTCGGATGGTTGTACATGAAGTTGGCGGCCAAGAGCGCCTCGTTGGGAATCCTTTTAGGGGCGGCAACGAAGAACCTGCCGCAGCTAGGACTAAGCGAATTGGATGGACGCATTCATGTAGTTCCGGACGAACTTTTTCCGCTGCTGGTGGAAGATCACCTGGAGGTGCGGACATCGGTTTCGATTTCGCCGAAGACGGGCGCGGCCGCCGAAGGCGCACTGTTTACTTTTGAAGCAATCCCGCGGGCGACAGTGCTTTACTGGCACGCAACGTATCTGAACCCGGAGTTGTTCCGGCTGCCGGGCGGCGGGGAAACCGAGTTCACCTTGTCCGGTGCGAAAGCGCTTCGTCCGCATGTGGAACGGGGGCTGGAATATACCGAATATCTCGGGATCGGCGGTTCGAACACGCGCGGGATGGGCCGGATGAGAATCGTGAAGGCATAAGAAGGAGGGGAGAAAATGGAACGGCTTGATTTGGAGTGCGCCAAGGCAGCGGCTGAGATTACGAAGGGTTTGAGGAACACCACAAAAGCGGACTTAACAGGTTTTGCGCAATCGGCTTCGACAGTCTTGATGGCGAACGGACCTTATGCGTTGTTTCTGTACATGGCGGCCTACAAGAAATCGCTTGCCGAGGAGACTGAGAATCGGATGTTTGACCTGCTGAAGCGCTTACTCTTCAACAATGAGTCGATTCCCGCGCCTGGAGAACCGCCGGCCGGCAGGGTACGTGAAGACCCAAACCGGCGGCGGGAGTGGGAGAAAGCGGAGCGTGCACGAATCCGGCAGGACATGATCCGCAACCACGTTGCAACGGACCTGACGAAACTGCTGATCGCGCGCGACGTTCTGCAACAAGTGCTGGTTTATCTGAAATATCACGCCGCCTTGCTTCCCAAGGAGGCTGCGTGAGCGGCTGGCAGCTTTACGAAGCGAAGCTGCTGGCCCGCTCGGCGATGCATCAGGGCTGGCATGCGCTGGGGCTGATCCGGCGAACGCGCTATTACATTCCGCCGCGCTCCGTTTGGGGCTATGTTGTATCGCAGGCGGCAGCGTGGAAAGAAGTACAGGGGGAGGGTGCGTGTCGTTATAAGAATGCGGCCACGTATCTCAAGGACCGGCTTCTGTTCACCGGGCTCTTCTTCGAGTACGAAGACAACGAGGGGTGGCATTGCTGCCGGCCGGCGTATGAGGAAGATGGGTTGAATTACGGCGATTTTTCCGCGGCTTCCTTTGAATATCGATTTGTGTTCTCTCAAGCATCCGCGGCGTTGGACCCGCTGCGGCTCACCGCGCTCGATGGAGCTTTGCACGAAGCGGAGTACCTGGCGATGACCGATCCGGTGAGCGGCGGCAGAGTCCGCTATCGCGGGCACTTGTTTGTGCGCGGCCTGGAGGTCCAACGGCTGAAAACTTTGTTTTTCCAGCCGGTATTCGGGGGCAGCCGCGGTTATGGGTGGGGAGAGACGTCGCTTGATGGCGAGCTGACCCCTTGCACTGGCAAGTTCCTTGGCGCTTTTGAAGTAAAGGAGGGGCCGGACGGCGCATGCTTAGTCGAGACGGAGACCGGCGGCTATGCGCCGGCGCCGGTTTTGGTGGAAGGCGCCACGGAAGAATTGATCGGGGACGTGGAAGTATTGACGGGCCGCGCCTGGGACGCGGGGGCCGGTCCAGGGCGTAAAGTGGACAGCGGGCAGCTATGCTGGTCGCCGGGCAGCCGGTTTGTCCGATCCGGGAAGTACAAAGTAGGGGCGCAGGGGGTTTGGAGCAAGAACGCCTAGCGGCGAGGGCAGAGGATGCTGGAGCTGGACGCGGCGGCGATGGAAAAGGCCTGGGAGCGGGTGCGGGAGAACGAAGGTTGCGCCGGCGTGGACGGAGTGACGATCGAAGCCTACGAGCGGCAGGCGAAAGCGGGACTGCCGGAATTGCTCCAGCAGGCTCAGCAAGGCATCTACCGCGCGCTGCCACTCCGCAAGCTGCTGGTGGAAAAGAAGCCGGGGAGCAAGGCGCCGCGCACGCTGCTGATCCCGGCGGTGCGGGACCGGATCCTGCAAACCGCGATGGCGCGATGTCTTTCGCGCAGCTTCGAAGAAGAGTTTCTGGAGGTGAGCTACGCCTACCGGCCGGATCGGGGGGTGGACCGGGCCGTGGCGCGCATCCTGCAACTGCGGGACCGCGGTTATGTCCATATTCTGGACGCGGACATCACCGCCTATTTCGACAGCGTGAGCCACGCGCGGCTCCTCAAGATGCTGGAGGCTGATCCGCAGGTGGATCGGGACACGTTCGCGATTCTGAGGCAATGGGTGAAGGCGCAGGTGTGGGACGGCAAGGAAGTGAAACCACTGCGGCGCGGCATCGCGCAAGGCTCACCGGTCTCGCCCGTGTTGGCGAATTTTTTTCTGATGCCGCTTGACGAGGAGTTGGGAAAGGGAGACGCACACCTGGTCCGGTATGCGGACGACCTGCTGGTTCTGTGCCTGGGCAGAGCGGGAGCCGAGGAGGCGCTGAAACGGACGCAAGCGATCCTGGCCGCCAGCGGATTGCAGCTCAACGCCACAAAGACACGCATCACGAGCTTCGAGGAGGGGTTCCGTTTCCTGGGCGTGCAGTTCCGGGGCGCGGAAGCAATGATTCCGTGGAAGGCCAAGGGCCGGGTGGGAAGGCTGTTGTTTCTGGCCCATCCAATGCCGGCCCGGATGTTGAAGGCCTATCGGGCGGCGGCGAGCGAAAAGCCAAAGGAAAAGCCGGCCAGGCGGGAGCCGGCGCGGCGGTATCCCCCACGGACAAAGAGCGGTGAAACGGAAGCTTGGGATATGGCATTTTTATACATCACGCAACAAGGTTCGGTGCTAAGGAAATCGGGCGACCGTTTTCTGGCGGAATGGGATGGACAGATTCAGTTGGACATTCCCTATCACCGGCTGGATCACATTCTGGTTTTCGGCAACGTGCAAGTGACCAGCCAGGCGATGGCGGAAGCGCTGGATCACGGCATCCGGCTGAGCCTGTTCACGCGGCACGGGCGATTCCGGGGAGCGCTAACGCCTCCTTCGGGCCGGCACGTGGAGCTGCGAATGGCGCAGTATGAAATGCACCGTGACCTGAGCCGGTGCATCGGTTACGCCCGAGCCGCGCTGCGCCGCAAGATCGAGAATGCGCTGGCCGTTTTGCGGCGGTATGAGGACCGCGAGAGGGAAACCGACCAAACGGCGGACTGCCGGAGGGCGATGGAGCAGAGCATGGAGGCTTTGGCTTCTGCGACGACGCTGGCGGAGCTGGAGGGGCATGAAGGGATTGCCGCCAAAAGCCACTTTGAAGGCTTGATGCGATTCAACCGGTCCGGGTTCGGATGGGAAGGGCGGCGGAAGCATCCGGCCACGGACCCGCTGAACGCGCTGCTGTCTTTGACGTACACGCTGATGATGAACGAGCTGATGGCGCTGGCGGAAGGCTTTGGGCTGGATCCGGCGTTGGGCTTCCTGCATGAAATCGACGGGAACCGGCCTTCACTGGCGCTGGACCTGATGGAGCCGTTCCGCGCCCCGCTGGCGGACCGGTTTGTGCTTGCGTCGGTCAACCGGCAGGAGTTCGCGCCGGACGATTTCGACAAGCGCGACGATCATGGCGGGGTGGTGCTGAAGCCGGCGGCAATGCGGCGCTTTTTCGAGAAGTACGAGATGTGGATGTTGACGCCTGCGGGGGGAAGGGAGGGGGCCGGCGCGTCCCAGGAGAGTGGGACGCGGCAGGCATTCCGTGCATACCTGCGCAGGGAGGTGGAGCGATTCGCGGGCGCATTGCGCAACAAGTCGGACTGGGAGCCCTTTGCCTTTGCCGAAAGCGAGCAGGACAGGAGCGCTTGAGAGCGAGCCATGCAGTTACTGTTGTGTTACGACATAACCGATGACCGTCGCCGGCAGCGGCTAGTGCAGGTACTGCTGGATTACGGAGAGCGGATCCAGGAGAGCGTGTTCTGGATCGAAACGGAAGAAGACCTATCCGGGCGTATCCGGGATCGAGTGAGGCACGTCATAGAGGAAGGAGAGGATAACGTATGGATTGTGCCGCTGTGCCTGGGTTGTGCAAAGCGGATCCAGGCGATAGGAGTGCGGCCGGTGCCGGAATTGCCGGAGTTTTATGTGTTGTGAAGGGTTAAGTGTCAGCGGATGAACAACTTGCCGTGAAGGCCGCGGAGAGATGCGACAGTGCGGGGGTGTTGCGAAGAATGATAAGTAATTTGAAATCAACCATTTGAATAGATTATTGCAGGGTGTTGCACGGGCGCCGGTTGGCGAATTATCGAGCCACCTGGAGGGGGTGTGTAAAAACCGCCTTGCAAACTCTTGATTCTGAGGGGGGAAGAATGGTAAGGATAAGGAGGGCTTACCCGATCAGGAGGGGACTGCTACTCTGGGACTCACGGAGGCCGCGAGTATAAACGGTGTTGCTGATAAGGAGGGCTTACCCGATCAGGAGGGGACTGCTACCGTTATTCTGGAGAATAACCAGATTCAGAGTGAACATATAAGGAGGGCTTACCCGATCAGGAGGGGACTGCTACGTGTTTGTCGATAATCCTCAAAGCGTCCTCCTTTCAATAAGGAGGGCTTACCCGATCAGGAGGGGACTGCTACAGTTAACGTGTATGTCATTCTTGCTCCTTTCTCAACATAAGGAGGGCTTACCCGATCAGGAGGGGACTGCTACCCACCTTCACCATCTGCATCATCAACATCATCATCATCATAAGGAGGGCTTACCCGATCAGGAGGGGACTGCTACTAATGGTTCAAATCATATGGATAGCATAAGGAGGGCTTACCCGATCAGGAGGGGACTGCTACATACTTCTCGGCGAGATGCCCACCATCGATAAAGCGATAAGGAGGGCTTACCCGATCAGGAGGGGACTGCTACGATCTGATAGCTCATGTGTTTGCTCCTGTTTCCGATTCTATAAGGAGGGCTTACCCGATCAGGAGGGGACTGCTACGCCCTTTCTTTGATGTTTGCATTTGCGCTCCTTTTCAATAAGGAGGGCTTACCCGATCAGGAGGGGACTGCTACAGTAAGCCAATACTACGCCACCTTCGACATTGAATACCATAAGGAGGGCTTACCCGATCAGGAGGGGACTGCTACTCTGCCATTTTCTTTCTCCTTCGGGATTGGAACTGCATAAGGAGGGCTTACCCGATCAGGAGGGGACTGCTACGAATTTGACGCTCGCACGAGCTCCACTGATTCTTGGAATAAGGAGGGCTTACCCGATCAGGAGGGGACTGCTACACCAAATCCTACTATCACGGTTTATTTTCCTTCCTTTCTATAAGGAGGGCTTACCCGATCAGGAGGGGACTGCTACGGCGCCTACGATTGCTATCATCATATCACCAGTCCATAAGGAGGGCTTACCCGATCAGGAGGGGACTGCTACAATTCTGCTCTTTTAGTCATGATTTGCTCCTCCCTATAAGGAGGGCTTACCCGATCAGGAGGGGACTGCTACGATTAGCCTGGCATGGATGGCCTTGAGGTCCGCGAAGCTGTATACATAAGGAGGGCTTACCCGATCAGGAGGGGACTGCTACAAGGCCCCTCAAAAAAAATCTATGGGGCCGAGGAGAAAATAAGGAGGGCTTACCCGATCAGGAGGGGACTGCTACTACTCCAGTGTTTCATTCCCGACCTCCTCTCCGAAAGATAAGGAGGGCTTGCCCGATCAGGAGGGGACTGCTACTTCTTTTTTTTGTGAACTGCGTTGTTGCTGTTCATATAAGGAGGGCTTACCCGATCAGGAGGGGACTGCTACAAAATTTGATGTGAGGAAGGTGATTTCTACTAACTATAAGGAGGGCTTACCCGATCAGGAGGGGACTGCTACTTTAATTCCGCGATATTCAAGATCTCTCCTTTCTCGCTATTCATAAGGAGGGCTTACCCGATCAGGAGGGGACTGCAACGAAATACAAGCATGAGGATAA
>Ga0187893_10014819_pt1 | contig 10554 bp, 12 predicted proteins | sample MA1701074metaG_FD_139574 | JGI IMG/M metagenome (GOLD analysis project Ga0187893, IMG submission 139574) | White microbial mat communities from a basaltic lava cave in the Kipuka Kanohina Cave System on the Island of Hawaii, USA - MA170107-4 metaG ...
CGCTTGCTTGAACTGGCTCTTGAAGCTATCCGAACCGCAGTGGGTGACCAGGCGGATCTGAGGCATTGCTTCCCGCACCATTTCCGCGACACCCAGGGCGCTGCCGTAATACTTTTCACCGCCCACGATAAGATAGAGGTGCGGCTCATTGCTACCGCGGGCAATGTCGTTCAGTGGGGTTTCGCGCAAGAGTTCGATAAGCCTGTCCATACCGATGGCAAAGCCCACTGCCGGTGTGGGTTCCCCTCCAAAATGTTCCACCAAGCCATCGTAACGCCCGCCGCCGCAGACCGCTCCCTGCGCCCCCAATTCCGTAGTCAGCCATTCAAACACGGTTTTGCCGTAATAATCCAATCCTCTTACCAAACGCGGGTTGACGCGGTAGTCGATGTCGTTGTGCTCAAGGATTTCCCGCAATTGGCGAAAGTGCTGCTGTGATCCCGGGTCCACATAGCGCTCGAAGGTGGGGGCGCCCTGAATCAGCTCCTGCAGTTCAGGGTTCTTGCTGTCGAGTATGCGCAAGGGGTTGCTCTGTAAGCGGCGACGGCTGTCTTGGTCCAGCTTTTCGGCGCTGGCACTGAAGTACGAAACCAGATCGTGACGAAACCGGGCGCGCGTGGTAGCCGTGCCTAAGGTGTTGATCTCGAGTTGCAAACCACCCAGGCCTAGCAGGCGCCAAAGGCGACGGGTGAGGATAATGAGCTCGGCATCGATGTCCGGGCCGGGCATACCGAATGCTTCCGCCCCTATCTGGTAAAACTGGCGATAGCGTCCCTTTTGCGGGCGCTCTCGCCGGAACATCGGGCCCATGTACCATAGCCGCTGCGCTTGGTTTCGGAAAGGATTGTGTTGCAGAACCGCGCGTACCGCACCGGCCGTCCCTTCGGGTCGTAGCGACAGACTGTCACCATTGCGGTCGGTGAAGGTATACATTTCCTTTTCAACGATATCGGTGGCCTCTCCGATCGACCTCTCAAACAAAGCGGTCTGCTCAAGAATAGGCAAGCGGATCTCTTCATAGCCGTACGATAGCAACACTACCCGCGCGGTGTGCTCGAGCTGCTGCCATAAGGGCGTTTTGTCCGGGAGGATGTCATTCATCCCCCGTACGGCTCTAACCGTGTTCACGGCGATGCGCCGAGCAGGGTATGCGAGAGAGCCCCGCCCGCTGGCAGTGATCTTGGGAAGGAAGCACCAAAATGCAGTGGAACGCCCATTGGCTTAGAACGGAACGCGAGATCCCGAGCACAGCAGATTTTTTCACAAGCTCTGAAACCAAGACGGGCTTATGGGTGCGCCCCTTTGTCGTCCAAAGTGAAGCGCGCTACGCCCTTACGCATGAACTGGTTTATTTCGACGCCCTTACCATCATAGCGCACGCTCAGCTCGGAGGCATTTCCCAAAACAAGCTTGAAGGGCTGTTCTCCGCTGATCAAAACGGCCTCCCCGGGTTTTGCCAGACCATAAAAAAGGGATCTTTTGGCCGCATCCGTGATCTCAATCCATGCTTCTTTTAGGGGCTGGATCTCGATCCGGTGCTTCCGGGGTTTTAGGTTCTGTGGAGGGGATTGGTGCTGCGTGCCGACCACCTCAAGGGGTGAGATCTTATCCACGGCTTTGGATCCAACCGAGACCTTGGTTTTCTTGTCGACAGCGATTTTTTCAGTGCCGGGCTTGCTCACGTCGATTTCGAGCGCAGGGGAACCCTCCGTGGTCAAGCTTTCTAAGGAGATGGTTTTATCCATCCCGTTGTTCCAAGGCGCCTGCCACCACGACACCATCCAGAACGCCAACGCGCCCACCATAAGGTAGCCTGCGATCTTAAACACCCACTCGCCGCCGACAGTTTTTTGTGTACCCAACCCCAAGAAGGGATGAATCAAGGCCCCGTCGTCTTCCAACTGTTCGTTGGGCACAAAGCCCTCCACATCTAATCTCATTAACCGAGCGTAGCCCCGCAGGTAACCGCGCGCATAAGCGGCGCAAGGCAGATGCTGGTATTGGTCCTTTTCCAGAGCCTGGACGATTGCCGGTTTCAAGTTAAGTCGCGTTGCGACTTCGTCAATGGACATTTTTTGCGCTTCACGAGCCTGGCGAAGTCTGTCGCCGAAACCGGATGCCATCGGAGCGTCCCTTTGGTGATCGGGCACTAACGAGGAGGTCCCAGCAACCGGGTCTCTTGCGCATCGGGAAATTTGGAGCGCAAGGAAAGGGCATAGCTCGCTTCGGCGTCCTGGTTGCCCAGCTCGCGCTCGATGCGAACCCCTAACCATAACGATTGCGCATCGTGCGGGGCGACTTCTTGGTAGCGCTGCAGATACCCCCGTGCCGCTAGATATTCTTGTTTCTTAAAACTCAAATCCGCCATTTGAATTAAGGCGACCGGTACACCTGGGTTGATCATCAGAGCCTTACGAAAATAAGTTTCTGCTTGTTTTGGATCCTTAGCCAGCAAGGAGCAGCTACCGGCATTGCTATACGCCCTCTCCGATGAGGGATAAGTTGGGTCTTCTAAGGCTTGCAAGAACATCTTTATTCCTTCCGCCGTTCTACCCTTTAGACATAGAAACTGCCCGTAATTATCTAGCGCCAGAGAGTTTTGCGGATCCAGGTCAACGGAACGCCGGTAATGCTCCTCCGCTTGACTCATTTTCCCCATGCGGTAATACAAAACACCGAGCATGCTGTGCGCGGCGGCGAAATTGGCATCGGCATCCAGGGCTTTCTGTAACTTGTTGAGCGCGACGTCGTATCGGCCTTCTTCCATGTAGGCGACCCCGAGCTTCATGTTTACATCCGCGAGTTGAGCGGGCGTGTACTCTGAATCGCGCACTACCGGCTTGGTGCAGGAAGCAAGAATCATCACCAGTGCGGTAAACGGCAGTGCCTTAAGCACTTCCATGCCTATCATGCCGCGGCTCTCGTGTGGCGATGTCTAGCAGCCCGCGCCAGAACCTTGCCGACGAGCTGCCCGCAAGCGGCATCGATATCGTCGCCGCGTGTTTTGCGGGTAATCGTCATCAACCCCGATCGTAATAGCACCTCTCGAAACCGATCGATGACATCTGGGGCAGGGCGCCGATACGGCGCCGCGGGGAAGGTATTGAACGGAATCAGGTTGACCTTAGCGGGAAGACCGTGCAGAAGAGCGCCCAGTTCACGGGCACAGTTTTGGGAGTCATTGATGCCGGCCAGCATGACGTATTCGAAGGTTACTTGGGACCGTTTATCTAGATCATCGACATAGCGTCGGCAAGCGGCCAGCAGGTCGCCAATGGGGTATCGCTTGTTAATCGGAACCAACTGTTCCCGCAACGCATCGTTCGGTGCGTGCAGGGACACCGCCAGGCTCACCGGACACAAGGCCTTTAAGCGATCGATACCGGGAACGATACCCGCGGTGCTCACCGTGATCCGGCGGCGAGCTAACCCGTAGGCCAAATCATCGCGCATGATGTCGATGGCGCTGGCCACGTTGTCGAGATTTAACAGCGGCTCTCCCATCCCCATGAACACGACATTGGTAATGGGCTTTGGCCCATGCCCTAACTCCCCCAAGCGTCGTTTAGCCAACCATAGTTGGCCGACTATTTCGGCCGTGCTGAGATTGCGCGCATAACCTTGTTTCGCCGTGGAGCAAAAGCGGCAGTCCAAGGGACAGCCCGCCTGCGAAGACAAACATAAGGTTCCGCGATCATCTTCCGGGATAAAAACTGTCTCCACCCTGTTTCCTCCTTGTACCTCGAGCAGCCATTTGCGCGTGCCATCTTGAGACAAGTTTTCTAAGATGATTTCCGGGGCTGTGATCTGCGCTTGTGCCTCGAGTTTTGCCCGCAACAATTTGCTTAGGTTGCTCATGTCCTCAAAAAGGGGCACACCCTGTTGGTGGATCCATTTGAGGGTCTGGGCCGCACGATAAGGTTTCTCCCCCAAAGACACAAAAAAGCCCTCTAGGGCCTGGCGTTTGAGCCCTAACAGATTGCGTAAGCCTTCCATTTGAAGTCACCCTAACCCTGAGGCTGTTTATGAGAACGATTATCGCACACGGGAATCGTCCCGTCTTCCACACGTACCGAAGTGGTAGGACCGGTCATAGGTGATCTACGCCGCCACCCACAGCAACGCCGGGCTCGCTTGAAGTCGATGAAAGAATGGTCTTTACTTCTCCAATGTGTCCCGGGCCAGCAAACAGAAGCTGCTCCTTCATGGGCCGAGTCTCTCAGCGAAGATGGTGCGATTAGTCGCAGGTTTTAGGGTACGGCTTACATGCTCCGGATGGAGGTGCGCGCCGGGACCAGACCTGCTGTCATGATCGAAGCGCCGCTGCGGATCCTCATTGTCGAAGATGATCCCGTGTATCGAGAGCTTTACCGCAGCCTTCTCGACCCCATCGGCGAACATGGGGGGTATCGCTTTCTGGAGGCCGAAACAGGGGAGGCAGGTTTGGCTCAGTACCGGGCCGAACAGCCTGATTGCATTTTACTCGATTATCGCCTTCCCGACTTTGACGGGTTAGAGTTTCTTCTTGCCTTAGGCTCCAAGAATGCTCAGGTGTCTGTCCCCGTGATCATGCTGACCGGAGAAGGCAGTGAACTGTTGGTTGCCAAAGCCATGAGGGCGGGAGCGGCGGATTACCTGCCCAAGAGCACTTTATCGGCGATGAACCTGCGACGCAGCATTTCTAACGCGGTGGAAAAGTCCAAGCTGCGGGCCGCAATCGCGGAACAATACCGGGTACTGGTGCAAACCAATCTAGAGCTTCAGCGCAAAAATGCCGAGCTTCAGCAATGCCACCACATGCTTTCCCATGAGATGAAAACAGCACTAAGCTCTGCCCGAGAGTTTGTGTCGATGGTGCTGGATGGGCGCGAAGGCCCTCTGAGCGAGACACAGCGTGAATATCTTGGAAACGCGCGAGAATGCTGCGATAAAATAAGGCTTGGCCTGAACGATCTGCTCGACACAACGCGATTAGACACCGCCGACGCCCCCGAACTGCGCAGATAACGTACGATAGCACTATGCCGGTGGATACGGTGTCGGGCGATGGCCGCCTAGACGCTGCAGGCCAGCATCCAAGTGCCGTTCACCAGCAAATGCCCGCAGAATCAGATGGGTTGTCTTCTCCCAGCGCAGTTCCGTGCGCGCCAATAGGGCTTTAAATCCCTCGGGGGCAACCCCGTGCCGGTTCGAGTCTGGCCACCGGCACCAAGAAAAACAATAGCTTATGTTACAGTTCTCCCCCTGAATTCTTTGTGACAAAATGAAAAGTGTGCCCGAATTGTGTCACGTTTTTTACCGGCAGCGATTTATACCGTCAACCAGGCGCTGATCGGCGAGGTGGGCATAGCGAAAACACTCTCGCGAGCCCTGGCGCATTTCATCGTTCATGTCAGGACTAGTTTGAGCAACACCGCCGAGGTGAGCGCTAGATTGAAACCGAGCATCCATTTCAGCAGCCGTACATCGGCCTTCACATCCGCAAGCTCTAGCTTCAGTGCGGCGATCTCGCGCTCGATGCCGCGCAGCCGATCCTCATCGCGCAGGTGTTCAAGCGCTTCGGCGGCCGCAGCGGCTTTCTCCTCGCTCACGCCGGCTTCTTTAAAGGCTTCGTACACTTCTTTGATCAAGGTGGTCACGGGACTATTAAAGCATGGCTGATGCCAGATTTACCATCAGCGCTGAGTGGGCGGATTATCAGGCAACGGCGGCCAATGGGCGCTCTTCTAATACCCCGTCCGCTTGCGGCGGGATAGTTTATTACGCGAGAAAACGCCAAATGGGCAATTTCCCCCGCTCAACGGCGCGATAACGGCCCGCCCCCTCCAGGGATCCTTGATGCTCGACCCAGATTCGCATGCCACGGACGATCGGTTTCCCAGAAAAAATCTGTGGGTTCGCCGTGATCCGCTGAATAAAGTTCACATTCTGTCTCTATCCATAAGTCATAAAGCATCACCCGTTTCAAACTGTGCTTCATCGAATCGTGCGTCTCGTTGCGCCCATGGCCCGTAGCGGTTCACAAAACACCCGCGATTGGTTGCCTTCTCAACCCTTGAATCTTAGAATCCCCGTAGGTACGAGGCTTCGATCCAGCGGTTGAGTGTTTTATCGGCCGTGGATCAGCGCCATGGCGGACACTTCGTGCCACGGCGGATAAAACTCTATTCGTTGAGAGTAAGGGAGAAGGGCGCGCTATACCATGAGAAGGGAACATGCATTTCGAGATCGTCGGAGAAATCGACAATGTTGAGACAATTGCGGTCGGCGCTCACATCAGAGATATCAGCAGTTTGGCGCTGGCCGATGGCGGAAGCTCAAAGGTATTGCGACAGTCCGGCTTCCGAAGGGAAGAACGCGCAGCGCTGAGCTACGAAGCACATGGAATCGGCAAAAAGAAGATGAAGATCAAGAGATTTCTTGACTAGCTCCGATGAGACAAGTATCCCGCAAGACCCTATTCGCCTTGTGTGTCGAGAACAAGGACTGTGACGACCTGGAAAAAGGTAAGGTATACCAAGTCCTCCCGGATGATACGGCAGCTCAAGAGGGGTACTTGAGAGTGGTGGATGAATCAAGGGAAGACTACTTGTACCCCGAATGGTACTTTGTTCTCGTCGAATTACCGCAAAAGGCGCGGGCGGCCCTCTCCAAGCAAGGCTGACCAGCGCTGTCTTAAGCGCAAAAATGCCGAGCTTCAGCAATGCCAGCTCATGCTTCCTCATGAGACGCGAACAGCGTTGACCTCCGCCCGAGCGTTTGTGTCGATGGTGTTGGATGGGCGCGGAGGCCCTCTGAGCGGGACGCAGCGTGAATATCTTGGTAACGCGCGAGCTTGCTGCGATAAAATACGGCTTGGCCTCAACGAACTGCTCGACAAGACGCGATCAGACAGCGCCGACGCCCCCGAACTCACCAAGAACGGGAACAAGCATCTGTCCTGGGCCTTCGTGGAGGCTGCGAACTTCGCCATTCGCTATAACCCCAAGATAAAACGGTTCTACCAGCGCAAGAAGGACCAGACCAACACGCTGGTGGCGATCAAAGCGGTTGCTCATAAATTAGCACGCGCCTGTTATTACGTGATGCGGGACCAGGTGCCCTTTCAGGTGGAGAAGGCCTTCGGATGAGCGACTAGAAGAAATAGGCTGGGGCAGCGAGCTTGGAAAGGGGTTGGCTCACAACCACGAGATCTGATTGGCGGCTGTCCCATCCTTTAACTATCAGTGACCTGTAGAGGTAGGGGGTTGCAGAGGATACGCCTCGGCCGTGAGCCAGGAACGGGTTGGACGGTGCTCCTGTGGGAGTCCGAGCTATAAGATCTGTTATCGACGGCGTCGAAAAAAGACACTAGGCGGATCACAAAAGCAGATGGCCACGGTCGGGTACCGACGGTTTTCTGGGGCAGTCGAGACTGCCAGGGGCCGGTAGAGTTCTCCATACGGAGTATTCTGCCGCTGCCTTGATCCTGATGGGTGACTGGTGCGGATCCGTTGAGACCGACACCGCATGATAGAAAACAGGGATGCGTATCGGGCCTGACTATACAGACGGGCACTGTTATTCGGCACAGGACTTTAAATAAATGTGCAAAGGGATGTTTTAGCTATTGACAGGGGCCGGCTAATGGGTGACCCTGAATGCTCTTGTTCATGTCGATGTTGACCGCATCATCGGCCGTGCCGGGTTGTAAGGGTTGCTCGGTATTCATCAATTCACCTCATCACGATGTGCCAACGAAGCTGCCGCCCGCTTCCCGGCGAGTTCCGCGCGTGCGTGTTGCAGCTCAAGAGAAACCTGTTCCTTTTTGGCCAGCAGGCTATCCAAAACGGCTTGTGCCGCGTCGTTGCGCTCAGCAAGGGAGTTCAAGACGTTCAGCCGTTCGCGCGTCTGGTCGATGGGATCCATTATCCCTTCCTCGCCGGGGGGCGTTTGCGGTGGGGGCCTTGCCGCCGATGGGTTTGCTGCCTGTCGTCTGCGGCGGATTCGTGGACTCAAATCCCTTCTGCCATGCGTTTGTTCGGGTACCGGTCACCGCCGTTCGGGTGAATTGCGAAATCGGGGGCGGATTCTTGGTCCGGCTCGGGATGGGCTGGTTTTTCGCTTCGCCCTGCAGGCGTCTAGGTCCTAGGCTCTTTGGCATGGGTCAATACCGTGTTGGTTTGGAAAACTTTGCTTGGCGCGCCCGAACGATATCGCTCAAGGTGGGAATGGGGCTTCCGGCAGCGCATCGAGTCCAGAGCAGATGACATCGGCCTTGCCGCTGAAGTGAAAGTCGGACACGCCACCATTACTATCTGTAGCGCGTACCGTGTAGTTCAGGTTGTAGTAGCCGGTCGAATCGATCGTCGTATTATCGACACCCACGAACGATCCGAGGGCAACATGCTGCGATTCGATGAATTCGACGATCGTGGCTTCGTGCTGCACGTCGAAGGACGTTAAACTTTCACACGCGCCGAATACGAGCGCGTCATAGATCAGCAAGCCAGAGTAGGTGAGGAACGCACCGGGTAGCGGGAGACTCCATTGAGACCCATCCCCTAGTTCTCCGACTTCGACTCCCCCGTTCTCGGCGTCCGATTCCGGTCCGGTCGTGTGCCAGTTGACGTGGCGATTAAATGCTGGTACGGCTACTCCTGGTTTCACGACCACGTCGTGGCTGATCTCTTGGATGAGAAAGCTAACGCGGACGTTGGGAAGCCTTGCCTTGAGGTCGAGTTCCAGTTGCGGAATGCCACCGCCGCCGACCCCACCGTTCGACACGATCGGAGGGCACCGTTCCGAACGCGCGCAGAACTGTGGGAGTAACGGATCATTCGGGGAAAGGATGAACTGCGGGTTGAGGGGTTTCAGAAACTCCGTGCGCCGGGCTTTGAGATCCTTTTCCGATCCTGCACGAGCCTGCGTAACGACGTTCGGACTTAAGGCCAGTAGCAATAGCCCAGATATGATACATAGTTGTCGACTTAGTAATTGCTTCATGTTCTTGCTCCTCTCTGGCTTTGATTAACCCAACCAATGTAGACTGTCGGCCAGAGGCGAGAGACCGCCTCTTTCTGCAATACCTTTAACAGGAGCCCCGGTTTCCGCGCAGTGACACTTATCACAAACTTTTTGTGAAATTGTTCATTGGCATTAAAGCGGGTAGCGTGCGCTGCGCGGAAGTCGGAAGCGGCAAAGGTCGCCGGAACCGGCGGGCTTTCAAGCCAGCGAATTCGTGAAGCCCGTTTCATCCTGCGCCACACGCCCGACCTAGCCGATCGTAGGGAGGCATGCCGGCGGGCGGGTATTGTTCCGGAGACGACCTTGTTGAACGGGCAAGATGCGGCGGCTGAACGGGGGGGCACGGCTCAATCACCGCTCGTGGTCGGTTGCTCTTCTGTCCTGTGCCATGGGAAGTATAAGAATTTCAAACGCCCTTTTTCGGCGAGAGGAAGAGTACCGATGAACCTGTGGGTTGTCAATGACGCGAGCCGTCGGTCCAGGATGGGGAACTTTTCGGGCCCGTTCATCGACCCGAGGCGCCCGGATCCGCGGTGTTTTGGCCTCTCACGCGAGTGCCGGCCAAAGGAGGCTATCGGCTCGGGGAGTCGAACCGGGTGGGAGGGGATCGCGGCCTGGGATCAGAAGGCCGTTTGGAATCGATCGAATAACGGCGCGGGCGATCGGGGCGGTGCCCGGGCGGACAAGCCGAGGTGGGTTAGGATCTTGGCGATCACGGGGGGATCTTCGATGGCGGCGAGGATCGTCAAGGTGCCACCCCACTGTGGACACTGCTTGATGTCGATATCGAAGGAGCATCTTTCATACTGCACCTCTTACAGTGGGATTGTCCTTGCCTCTGGGCGTGATGTTCGCGCCGGATGCTGGGAGTTCGTCGGGAGGCCAGTATAGCCACTCGCCGCGGTCGTTGCAGATGCGGGCCTTGATACGGCCCGTCCTCCGCCACCTCCCGAGAGTGGTCCGCTTGACTCCGAGCTTCGACGCGATCTGCTTCCCGGTCAGCCAGCCGGCGTCGAGCAAGCGCTGCGTGAGGCTCTTGAGCTTGTGCGAGAAGCGCACCCAGTGGACGCTGGCCGGATCGAACGCATCGCCGGCGCCCGTGCGCAGTCCCCGCTCGTTGAGCACGTTGGCGACCTGCGCGTCGGTGTACTCGTCGAGGAGCGTGTCGATCTGTCGCCGTACGTCGTCGTGGGTGACTCGCAGCTGCTGAGCCGTCAGGGGGCGAGGCAGGGGTCAGCGTAGTGGTGGCGCCGCCCCGGAAGCGGACGGCGGTGGTGATTCTCCGCTGCTTGATGAGCGTGACATCCTCGATGAGCAGGCCGAGCATCCGCTTGCGCTCGCGCTGCGGCGTGTTCGGATCACGCCAGGCGGCAGGGAAGTCCGTGGCGAGGGAGAAGATGCGCTGACGCTCGTTCTCGTTGACAGCGAGGCGATCGGCCGTGCGCCGGCGCTGGTAGTCCTCTTGGGCCGCGCCCAGGGCACGCAGCTTGGCGTTCCAGTCGGCCTCGAGCGAGTCGGCGACGAGTCGATTCGCGGGGTCCACCTGCA
>Ga0187893_10014820_pt1 | contig 10553 bp, 8 predicted proteins | sample MA1701074metaG_FD_139574 | JGI IMG/M metagenome (GOLD analysis project Ga0187893, IMG submission 139574) | White microbial mat communities from a basaltic lava cave in the Kipuka Kanohina Cave System on the Island of Hawaii, USA - MA170107-4 metaG ...
CCTTATAGGAAGATTGAACCCATGCTGTCAAGTCGATGATCCCTGTCCTCGGGGTCGTCGTTGCGTGTATCCTGGCGCCACCGACCCTCGTCGCGGGAGTCGGCCGATCAACGGCTCTCGCGAAATGGAGGACACGATGAAGTCTCCTCGCTTCTTCCTCGTATTCGCGGCGGCGATCGCGTTCATCATCGCGCCCCCGCGGACGGTGTGCGCCACGCCGGAAGGGCAGATCACGGTCGCCGTCCACGTGTCACTGGCGCCGACGTGGTTCGACCCGGCCGAGACGCCCGGCGTCATCACGCCGTTCATGATGCTGTACGCGCTTCACGATGCGCTCGTCAAGCCGATGCCCGGCAACGCCTGGGCGCAAGCACCTCGTCCGCGTCGGCAGCGCGGCGGCCGGCAACGCGGCGACCCGGATCGAGGCGTTCGTGATCTCCAGCGGCATCCGCGCCTACGGCGGCCACCCGGACATCGACGCGCTCTTCCGAGACCAGGCCGCGGAGCTGGACAAGAAGCGGCGCGAGACGTTGCTGCACCGGATCCAGCAGCTCATGCACGAGCGCGCGATGTTCGCGCCGATCGTGGAGCCGGCGTTCCTGATCGGCGTCGGACCGCGCGTGGCCGAGGTCCCCACCATCGCCGGGCACCCCTACTTCTCGCCCTACGAGGACCTGAAGCTCAAGGGACGCTGAGTCCGCTGCCGCGTTTCGGAGCCGACGCTGCCCTCGAGGCGGGCGGGACTACTTCGCCAGGTATTTCCGGACGCAGTCGTACTGCTCCCAGCCCCTTACCGGGGCGTCGAGGCAGATTGATCCCGCTCGGCTTGACGAGCCGCTTGAGGTCCAGCCCGAACTGGTAGGACGTGCCCTTCTCGCCAGCGGTGATCAGCCCCAGATCGGTGGCGGAGGCCACGCTGACCGGGAGGAAACAGACGACCAGCACCAGGGCGCCCGGGGTGATGGTCTTCCGCATGGCACGTCCCGCGATCAGAGTGCCGGCCGGAACGATGGGAGCGTGGCGAGGGTCGCGGCGATGTCCCCCGGGGCGCCGCCCCGGCGGTTGGTGAGGACCACGATGGTCAGGCCCCGGTCGGGATACTTCAGGATGAATCACCACGAGCGCGGCCCCGGGGACGTCCGGGAGATCGTACTGGCCGAACAGCCGGTCGATGACTTCCACGTCGGCGGCCGAGGTCCTGGGGCTGACGAGCGGCGATGGGGTGGAGGCGGGCGACTCCGGTTTCACCGTGGCGCAGCCGCCGAGCGCAAGCAGGACAGCGATCAGTGCGTGGATCGGACGAGCGGATCGCCGGGGGAGTCGGGCCATATGGCGCGCTCACCGAGCATGATCTCACCGACCGGCGCCGTCCGCCAGAACGGCGCGGCGCTGGTTACAACGTCGAGCGCACGGGTTCTGCAAGGCGGATCAGGAAAAACAGTTCAAGCACCTCGTGCGCGTCGGCAGCGCGGCCGCCGGCAACGTCGCGGATCCCGGCAGACACGCCACGCCAGCGGGGCTCGACGCCCTTCACGTGACTCAGTCGTCGCCGGCTAGGACGTCCCGCAGCCCGTCACCGAGGAGATTGCATCCCATCACGGCCAGGAAGATCGCCAGCCCCGGGAAGGTCGGGTACCACCAGTAGTCCAGGAGATAGGCGCGGCCCGTCGTGATCAGGGCTCCCCACTCGGGAGTGGGAGGCTTGGCGCCAAGCCCGATGAAGCTCAAGGCCGCCAGCAGGAGGATGACGTAACCCACGTCGAGTGTGACCTTGACCGCGACAGGCCCCCAGCAGTTCGGCAGGATATGGCGGAAGAGGATCCGCCAGGGGCCCAACCCGGTGGCGACAGCCGCCTCGACGAAGGTGATCTGGCGCACCGACAAGACCTGGCCTCGCACCAGCCGGGCATACTGCGGCCACCAGATGAGGGCCAGCGCGAGGGCCGCGTGCTCGAGACTCGGGCCGAGCGCTGCCACAAGGGCCATCGCCATGATGAACGGCGGGAAGCTGATCATGACGTCCACGCAGCGCATGATCAGCTCGCCGAGGGCACGGCTGAAATAGGCCGCCATCGCGCCCAGCACCACGCCGAGTGCCGTCGCGAGGACGACGACCACGGCGGCCGCTCGCAGCGAAAACCGCGCGCCATAGACGACGCGACTGTAAAGGTCTCGGCCGACCTCGTCGGTGCCGAACCAGTGGGCGGCCGAGGGCGCACGGAATCGGAGCGCTCCGTTGAGCTCGTACGGGTCGGCCGAGCTGAACAGGCCGGGAAAGAGCGCGGCGAGCACCAACAGCAGCACGATGGCGGCGCCGACGGCCGACAGAAGGTTGTGCCGGACGGCCAGGAGAGGGCGGGGCAGGAGGCGTCGGCCGGCGTCACCCACCGCAATCGCCGTTTCCATGGCCGCACCGTGAGCGATCCGCGACGTCTCCAGCGGGCTCACGACACTCGGATCCGTGGGTCGAGCAGTCCGTAGCAGATGTCGATGAGCAGGTTGATCACGGAGAAGATGAACGTCACCGCGAGCGCGAAACCCATGATCACCGGGTAGTCGAGCGTCTCGATCGACTTGAAGGCCAGCCGCCCCACCCCCGGCCAGGAGAAAATGGTCTCCGTGAGCACGGCGCCCGCCATGAGGATCCCGAACTGGATCCCGAGGACGGTCACGATCGGGATTGCGGCGTTGCGGAGCGCATGGCGGTAGATCACGTATCGCTCGGGCAATCCCTTGGCGCGGGCTACCCGGACGTACTCGCAACGAAGGACGTCGAGCATCGAGGCCCGGGTCATCCGCGACAGGATCGCCACGGTGATGCTGCTCATGGCGACTCCAGGGAGGACCAGATGCCACAGGGCGTCGGCGAAGGTCCGCCACTGCCCGGCGACCAGGCTATCCAGCAGGTAGAGACTGGTCACAGGCGGCGGTGGCTCGAAACCCGTGCTGAGCCGCCCGCCGAAGGGGAACCACCCGAGATGCTTGTAGAAGACGAGCTGGAGCATGAGCCCCAGCCAGAAGATGGGCAGTGAGATGCCGACGAGAGCAGCGATGCGGCTCGCGTGGTCCGCCCCCTCCCCGCGGTGCGTCGCCGCGGTGATGCCGAGCGGGATGGCGACGAGCGTGCTCAGGGTGAGGCTGAACAGGGTGAGCTCGAAGGTCGCCGGGAAGTGCATCTTGAGATCGTCCACGACGGGTCGCCGGGTCTGTATCGAGACGCCGAGGTCGCCGCGGAGGAGCCCGCGCACGTAGATCCAGTACTGCTCGGGGATCGAGCGGTCCAGCGCCAGCTCGCGCCTGACCTGCTGAATCATCTCCCGGGTGGCGTACTCCCCCGCGGCGATTCGCGCCGGGTCGGCGGGGATCAGCCGGGTGATCACGAACAGTACGAGTGACATCCCGAGCAGGGTGAGCGCGAGGAACGCGAGTCGCTGGACGATCAACTGTGCCATCGACAGTGTCCGTCAGAAGATAAGGAGCTCCGCCCTCTTCCATCTAACGAGCGTGTGTGACTGACCTCCGTTCGCGCGCCGGCTCTACCGGGGCGACGTTCGGAGCGGCATTGGAGGGGGCCATCGAGGCCCCCTCCGATCCTCTCACGGGCCGGTCTTGTAGAGCTCGTAGAAGTGGTAGGCGCGCCGGGAGTAGGGATCGTGCCGATATCCCTGCACCACCGCTCGGCGGATCGAGATGTCCGGGATCCTGTTGGTGAACATGTCCGGCGCATCATCGACGATGAGCTGTGCCGCCTGACGGTACAGCTTCGTGCGCTCCTCGGGGCCCACCGACGCGGCCCGCTCGATCAGGTCGTCGACCTTGGGATTGCTGTAGTACATGAAGTTCCGGCCGGCTCCCTTGCTTGCCTTCGAGTGATACATGAAATACAGAAACGCGTACGCATCCGGAATCCGGGCGTTCGTGTACTGTCCGTAGCTGTTCTCGGCGGTTGCTGCGTCCCGCGTATCCCCCCATCCGGAAAGCCGCTCGACCATGACGGGCCAGGTCATGATCTTCAGGTCCAAGTCGACGCCGAGTTTCTGCAACCCGGCCCGCCAGATTTCGCCCATGATGCGCTTCTCCTCATCGCCCTTGTTGTAGAGATACGTCATCTTGAAGCCCTTGCCGTAGCCCGCTTCCTCCAGCAGCTTCTTGGCCCTCTCGATGTTGTACTCGTAGATGATCCCTTCCGGCTTCCAGCCACCGAGCAGCTCGCTCGGGACGGGGCCGTCCGAGGGCGACACCTGGCCGCGCATGACGACCTCGTAGGTCTTCCAGTCGAAGGCCATCGACAGCGCCTGCCGGACTCGCTTGTCCTTCGTGGGCCCGGCCTGATTGTGGAGCCGGATGTACATCTGCTCGGTACCCGGCTTGATGTCGATGATCACGGAGGGGTTCTTCTTGTAGGCCTCGACGTCGTCCGCCGTGTAGATCAGGGGAATGTCCATGTCGCCCTTCTCGACCATCAGGCGCTGCGTCCCTGACTCGAGCACCGAGTAATAGACGACCTTCGAGATGTGGCGGCTCTTCCACCCCTGCCAGTAGTCGGCAAACCTCGTCATGGTGAGCTTCTCACCCCGGGCCCACCGCTCGATCATGTACGGTCCGGTCCCGGCGGAATGATCGATGAACCAGGTCGGGGCGAGGTCGCCCGGCTTGTCCTCGTGCTTCTTCACCGCCGCGGGGCTCACCATGTAGATGAAAGGCAGGCCGGTTTGGAACGCGACATCCGGCTTGCTGAGCACGACCCGAGCCGTGTAGTCATCCACCGCCTGGACTTCCTTGACCGATTGGAGCAGCCAGGAAGCCCCTCGCTTGAAGTGCAGGATCCGGTCGATCGAGGCCTTGACCGCGGCCGCCGTGAACGGCGTTCCGTCGTGGAATTTCACACCCTTGCGGAGCTTGAAGGTGTAGACCTTCTGGTCGCTCGAGACCGTCCACGACGTCGCCAGGGCCGGCACCGGCTTGCCGTTCTTGTCGAGGTCCAGCAGCGCCTCATACATGTTCCAGATGATGTAGACGTCCGTCGAGGTCGCGATGTGGGGGTCGAACGTCTGGGGCTCTATGTAGAACCCAACGGTCAGCGTGCTCTGGTCCCCCGCCCGGGCCGGACCGACGCCGGTGCCGAGCAGAACGACGGACAGGACCAGAAGAGAAACGAGAAAAAGCCGGGCTGCTGATGGCTTCATTTGTGCCCTCCTTTGCTGGGGAAACCCCAGACCGAGCCGGCGTTCCGCGGCGACGGATACCCCGGCGCGCCAGCCTCCTGTGAGCCGTTCAGGCAATCACCGGGATGTCAGGCGGAGCGAGGCGCCCGGTCAGCACTTGAGGGCCTCCGGTCGTGACCAGCACCAGATCCTCGACGAAGTACCCCTGTCCTGCCCGATCCCGGTGGTAGAGCTCGACGTTGAACGCCATGTTCTCCTGGAGCGCGGCCTCCTCGGTGGGCTCGATCATCGGAGGCTCGTGGATCTCGACCCCCAGGCTGTGGCCGATATGGTGCATGAAGAAGTCGAGCCCCCGCTGCGTAAAGCCCCGCCGGCAGGTCTCGTACAGCTCGCGAAGCGGGCGGCCCACCGTGATCCGATCGATCACCTCCCGGTACGCCGCGTGGAGCCGGCGGTACGTCTCGGACTGCTCCCGGGTGGGTTCACCCACCACGTGGGTTCGCCCGACATCCGAGTAGTAGCCATCGAAGCAACCCCCCAAATCGGTCCGGACGATCTGGCCCGCCTCGAGCCGGGTCTGGTCGGGAAGGTGATGGGCGCGGGAGCCGTTCAGGCCGGTCGCCACCGTGATGAAGGCCGTCTCGTCGCAACCCGCCTGGAACATGTGGTGCACGATGTTGTTCGCCACGCGCTTCTCGGTGTCTCCGGGTCGGGCAGCAGTAAACGCAGCCTCGATCGCCTTTCGGGTCACACTGGCCCCCAAGCCTAGGCGCTCGACCTCCTCGGGCGTCTTCACCATGCGGAGCCGCTTGAAGTACTCCAAGCTGTCGAGGTAGAGAGCCTTGGGCGCGCCGGCCTCGATCTGCTCCAGGCGCGCGGCCGAGAGCGAGCGTCGCTCGACGCCGATGCGCTTACCCTCCAGCTTTTTCTCGTGCAGGAGATCAGTGAGCCGCTCGGCGGGGTCCTCGACGAACTCGCGGTAGGTCCGGAGATCCCGAATCCACGTCCGGTCGCGAATCAGCGATTCGTCGATGGCGCAGAACAGATAGGTCGCGTCTGCGTCCCGGGTGAGGAGGATCGCGCTCATCCGTCCCGGGAGCGTTCGCTGCGTGTAGACGTAAACGCCGCTGAGGTACGTGAGGTTGGGGGCGCTCGTCGCAACGACGGCGTCCAGCCCGACTTCATCGAGCAGCGCGAACGCGCGGTCTCGGTTCATCGACTCCTCTCGACCCTAGGCCTCGCCTTACCCTCCGCCGCAGGCCCCGCGCACGGTTTCCTCGTTCTCACTCATCGTTCCCTCTTCTCGCGGTCGGCGGCGCCCGTCAGCCCAGCAGGAGCTTTTCCACCTCTCGCCGGGAGGTGACGAGGGCCGCCGTGGCCTCGATCGTGTCCTTCAGGTTGCGGACGAGGGTATCCAGGTTCATGGTCCTGGAACGCTTGTGCTTCAGATGGAGCCAGATCTCCCGCGAACCGCCGGGATAGCTGAACGCGCCGAGCATGATGTAGCCGTGGTGCTTGAGGGACAGAAATGCATGGGCCGAGGTCACGTCGATGGGCGCGACGTCCACGGCGCGGACCCCGGCCTTCTCCATCACCAGCTCCATGAAGTCCTCGGGCGCCATCCGCACCCCGTGGGCTTTCTTGTTGATGAGCTTCGGACCGAAGACGCTGCTGGCCTTCTCGTACAGCTCGGTGTGCAACGCCGCCAGCTCGCGGTTCTCTTCGATCATCTGCTCCGGACTGAACTCCGCGATCGTCCGGCAGATCGCGGCCGCGATGGACGGCCGGGCCTCGGTCCCGAGCATCAAGGCCGTCGGGAGGATCCGGTCCATCAGGTCTCGACGCCCGACCATGAACGCGGCGCGCGGGCCGCGGAAACCATACTTGTCGGTGCTGGTGGCCACGACGTCGGCGCCGAGCTCGAAGGCGCTCCGCTGGCCGTAGTCGTAGACACGCGCCCGGGCGCCGGAGGCGTCGTCCACCAGGACGGGGATCCCGCGGCGGCGCGCCTCGCGACAAGCGGCTTCCATGATGCCCTCGTCGAGGATATCGCGGTAGTAAGGGCAGATCCCGAGCAGGCCCACGTCCCCGCCATCCATCGCGGTCCGCACCTCCTCGACCGTGGTCACGAACTCGCACGGGCACCCCGCGATGTCGGCGGCCCGCGGGATCGAGGGATGGCCATAGCCCTTCATCACGTCCGGCCGTTCATACCGCGGGACGAGGTAGACCACCTTCCGTCCGCGCTCCGCCAGGGCCATCACGGCGGTGAGATTGGCGGCCACCATGCGGTTGAAGGCGAGCACCCGGTGGCGCTCGTCACCACCGAGATGCACCTTGGCCAGCTTGTCGAGCTCGCGGTAGATGACGCTTTCGCCGAGGTATCGTTCCCGGCGCTCCTCGCCCTGGAAGTAGTCGCCGGTCCCGCAGTCATCGGTGATCATGATGAAGCTGTAGATGTCGCCCAGGCCGGCTCGTTCGAAGCGCTCGGCGAGCACGTCCTTGGATCGCTGGACGAACTGGCCGATCTTGACGTCGTCGGCGAGTACCGCCCCCAGGGTGTAGCCATGTCGAGGATGTATCGGGTTCGGGTATTCGTAAGCGGCACCCATCATCGTCCTCCTGTCTTGAGGGCCCTCCGATCGCGCCGTCGCAATCGGCTCCTCAGCGCGTCGGTCCCCTTTCGGTCCACGGTTCCAGAGCGGATGACGACCCCATACTCCCGGGCGGCGTGACGGGTCGAGATCTTGCCGGCCTCCACATCTTCGAGGACCCGGAGCGGATCCCGCTCCAGGGCTGGTCCGAACCCGCCGCCGCCTGCGCTCAGGATCCGCAATCTCTCGCCTGGCCGCAGGGTGGCGTTGACGAAGGTCGCGGGCAGCCGCTCCCGCCGCTGTCGCGCGACCCGGTACACGCTGCCACGGACACCGGGCTTGCCGCCGAGCAGCCCATGGGGCGGGATCCGGTAGGCGTCGCCCCGCACGCTGAAGCGGACCGCTTCTCGCGTCGGCCGCATTTCGCGGATGCACCCGAGGCCCCCACGAAAGCGCCCGGGACCGCCCGAATCGGGCCGAAGCGCGTAGCGCACGACCTGGAGCGGATACTCCGCCTCCAGCACCTCGATCGGCAGGTTCGAGGAGTTCGAGCAGTGAGACCAGGTGGCGTCCCAACCGTCCTTGCTGGCCTTGGCTCCGCCGCCGCCGATGTGCGCCTCGTAGTCGACGAAAGCCTGCCCTGTCGTGGGGTCGATACCCGAGACGATCACGCCCCACCAGGCCCGGCTGCCGGCCATCGTCCGTTCCGGCACCGCCTCGGCCATCGCCGCGCAGACGAGATCGACCGCGCACTGCACGGACCGGAACCGCACGGCCACCGAGGCCGGCGGCTGGGCGTTCAGGAGCGAGCCGACCGGAGCCTCGACCCGGAACGGGCGGTAGAACCCCGCATTGGTGGGCAGCGTCGGGTCGAGGATCGCGCGCATCACATAGTAGATGCCGGCCAGGAGTGAGATCTTCGTGGAGTTGACGCTGGTCCCGACCTGGGCGTGCGTGCCGGCGAAGTCGAACGCCACGGATCCGTTCTGCACCTCCACGCGCACGATGACGGGCAACGGCTTGCTCCCGATGCCGTCGTCGTCGAGGCATCCTCGAGCCTGATAGGTCCCTTCTGGGAGCTTCCGGATCTCAGCGCGGGTCCGCTGCTCCGTGTAGTCGAGGAGCGCCTCGACGGTCGCCCGGTACGTCTCAGGTCCGAATTTCCGGTGGAGTTCCTCGACTTTGCGCGCGCCGAGAAGGTTCGCCGCGAACTGGGCGTTGAAGTCGCCTTGTCGCTCCCACGGAGTGCGGGAATTGGTCAGGATGAGGTCCATCACGTGGCGGTCCACGCGGCCGCGACTCATGACCTTCATCAGGGGAAGCCGAAGCCCATCCTGGAAGATCTCGGTGTTGTCCCCCACCTCGCTGCCAGCCACTCGCCCGCCCACGTCGGAATGATGCGCGATGCTGGCCACGAACCCGATCAGGTCTGGTCCCGCGAAGACGGGGAGGGCGACGGCGATGTCGTTCAGGTGGGAGCCCCCGCAGACGAAGGGGTCGTTGCCCAGGAACATGTCGCCTGGCTCGAGCGCGCTCTCATCTCGGAGCCGCACCATACCCTCGACCAGACCGATCATCGAGCTCAGGTGGATGGGGATGTGAGCGGCCTGCACCACCACCTGGCCCTGGGCGTCGAAGATCGCGGTCGAACTATCAGCCCGCTCCTTGATGTTGGGCGAGAACGCGGTCTTCTTGAGGGCGATCCCCATCTCCTCGGCTACGGCGAGGAGGAGCTGGTTGAGTACCTCGGTGATGATGATGTCGGTCGCCACGCTCATAGGCCCGTCTCGCGGATCACCAGGTTTCCATAGTCGTCCGTCACGCCGACCTGGCCCGGGAGAATCAGCGTGGTCGTGTCCATCTGCTCGAGGATCGCAGGCCCGGTGATCTCGCGACCCGTCCCGAGTGCCCAGCGGTTGAACACGGGGCATTCTACGGCCTGGTGCGGAGCCTCCACCAGTCGGATGAGCCGGCGCTCCTCTCCGCTCGCCCTCTGGGCAACTGCCTCGACCCGGAGGAGATCGACCTTGGGCTGCTCGATGCCGACGCCGAGTCGGAGCGTGACGAGTTCCACCGCCGCGGCCCGCGACGCGTAACCGTAGATCCGCTCGTGGAGATCATGAAAGTCCTCGACGGCCTCACTCAGCACCTTGGCCGGATGCTGGTGGAGGTCCTCGCGCAGTCCTTCGAGGAGGGGCACGGAGATCTCGTAGTTCTGTCCCTTGTAGCGAAGGTCGAACGCGATCTGGGTGAAAGCGCGTCCGCCCTCTCGAAGGCCGAGCGCACCTTCGCGCATGGCAGCTTCACCCCGGTGTTCAAGCGCGGTCAGCGTCTCGAGCATCCGGCGGGCGACGGCACTGTCGACCTGGGAGCCGGCCAGCTCGGCCACGCAGGTCTGGCTGAAGTCCGTCCGGATGTCCGCGACGAGCATCCCAAGTGCGCACAGGAGGCCCGGATGGCCTGGCACGAATACCTTGCGGATGCCGAGCTCGCGGGCGACCAGCCCGGCATGAAGCGGCCCGGCACCTCCGAAGGCCATGAGGACGAAGTCGCGTGGATCGCGGCCGCGCTCGAAGGCAGCCAGTCGCACCAGGCGCGCAATGTTGGCGCTCACGATCCGAATCACGCCAGCCGCGGCCGTCCAGCGGTCCAGCCTGGCGGCCTCGGCCAGCCCGTCGAGGGCGCGAAGCGACAGGCCGGCATCGACCCGCATGGCCCCCCCGAGCATGACGCGCGGATTCAGGTAGCCGAGAACCATGTTGCTGTCGGTGACGGTGACCGCATCGCCGCCCCG
>Ga0187893_10014821_pt1 | contig 10553 bp, 7 predicted proteins | sample MA1701074metaG_FD_139574 | JGI IMG/M metagenome (GOLD analysis project Ga0187893, IMG submission 139574) | White microbial mat communities from a basaltic lava cave in the Kipuka Kanohina Cave System on the Island of Hawaii, USA - MA170107-4 metaG ...
AAACTCGAGCGCCGGAAGCTCCTCGGTGGAGTGCTGGTCGCTCACGCGGAAGGAGCGGATGCTCTCGATGTCGTCGCCGAAGAGTTCGAGGCGCGAGGGCCCGTCGGCGCCGAACGGGAAGAGGTCGACGATGCCGCCGCGGATCGCGTATTCGCCCGGCACCTCGACCGCGTGCGCGCGCTCGTAGCGGCTGTCGACGAGCCGCTGCGACAGGGAGTCGAGATCGATCCGCCCGCCGACGGTCACGCGCACGCGCGTCTTCTCGAGCGTTCGCGGCGCGGGCAGCTCCTGGAGCGCGGCGCGCGCGGTCGCGACCACGCAGGCCGTCTCGCCGCGCGCCAGCCGGTGCGCCGTGCGGACGCGGTCCGCGAAGGCGACGGGGCCCGAGTCGCTCTCGACGAGCGTCGTGGCGCGCACGCCGAACACCGCAAGATCGTCGACCGCGTCGTCCGCGGCCTCGGGCACCAGCACGACGGCGGGTTTCCCGAGGGCCGCGGCGATCAGGGCAAAAGACGACCCCCACACGCCTCCGGCCACGGCGGGGTGGCCCGACGCGAGTCTGGCGGCCAGCCGGCGGATCGAGTCCGCCGCGGCCGCGGCGTCACGGGGTTCCGGGATCACTCTCGCGCCGGGCCCGTGGCGCGGGAGCGATCCTCCGCCATCGTAGACCGGGGGCTACTTTTCCTCCAGCTCCTTGAGCGCCGGGGCGATCGTCGCGCGGTGCGGCCAGCCGGCCGGCGCGAGGTCCAGCGCGCGGCGAAGATCGGCGATCGCGCCCTTCGCGTCGCCCCTCTGCCGGCGCGCGAAGCCGCGGTTGGTGAAGCCGAAGAGCGACTTCGGATCGAGCTGGATCACGCGGTCGTAGTCCGCGATGGCGCCGTCGAGATCGCCGAGCGCCTGGCGCGCGTTCGCGCGGTTGTTGTAGGCGTCGCCGAAGCGCGGGTTGATCGCGATCGCCCGGTCGTAGTCGCGCAACGCCGTGCGGAGGTCGCCGGCCGCCTGGTGCACGCCGGCGCGGTTGTAGTACGCGACGGCGAGATCCGGGGCGAGCTCGATGGCGCGGTCGTAGTCCGCGACCGCGCCGCGGAAGTCCCCCGCCGCCCTGCGGAGGCGGCCGCGGTTGACGTGCGCGTTGACGTGGCGCGGGTCGAGCTCGATCGCGTGGTCGTAGTCCCGCAGGGCGGCGGCCGGATCGCGCGGCTCCCGGACGTGCGCGCGCGTGAAGTACGTCTCCGCGCACCGGGGATCGATCTCGACGGCGCGGTCCAGGTCCGCCATCGCGGCCGGGACGTCGCCCCGGCTGCGGCGCGCCAGCGCGCGGCCGATGAGGGCGCGCACGCAGTCGGGATGCGCCCGGAGCGCGCGGTCGAATCCCTCGATCGCCGCGTCGAACTCGCCGCGCTCGCGCCTCGTGTTCGCGCGGTTCACCAGCGCCTCGCGGTGGAGCGGGTTCAGCTCGATCGCGCGGTCGTAGTCCGCGAGCGCCCCGTCGACGTCCCCGCGCGCCTTGCGCGAGTTGGCGCGGTTGTAGTACGCCGGCGCGAACCGCGGGCCGAGCTCGATCGCGCGGTCGTAGTCGGCGGCGGCGCCCTCGTGATCGCCGCGGGCCTGGCGGATGTTGCCCCGGTTCACGTACGGCTCCGGGAACCGCGGGTGGATGTCGATCGCCCGGTCGTAGTCCGCCCGCGCCTCGTCGACGCGGCCCGCCGCCTTGCGCGCGACCCCCCGCCAGAACCACGCGGCCCGCATCGAGGGCACGAGCGCGATGACCTCCGTGGCGCGCTCCTCGCGACGCGCGAACGACCCGACGGCGCCCACCAGGAGGAACTCCTCCGCGTAGCGCTGGCCGCGCCACTTGTCGAGCATCGCGCGCGGGTCGAACTCGGGCGCCCCCTCCCAGAGGCGGAGCGCGGCGAGGTAGGCGCGCGCCAGGTCCGCCTCCATCGACTCGCCCGCGGCGCGGTCGATCATGTCGATCGCCTCGCGCACGTCCTGGATCGCGCGCGGCATCGCGGATTCGTCCGCGTACACGCGCTCGTAGATCGCGCGCTCGATCCGCAGGCGCCCGCGCGCCAGAAGCGTCCGCGCGTGTCCGGCGTCGAGCGCGAGCGCGCGCGCGTAGGCGGCGTCCGCGTCGTCGAACGCGGCGACGAGCTCGCGGCCGCGGCCGACGAGGTACCAGCCCTGGACGCTCTCGCCCGTCTTCGCCATCTGCGCGCGGACCGTCGCGACGACGTCCTCGTGCTTGCGGGCCTCGTCGTCCGTCAGGCGGTACCCCGCGCGGTAGACGTTCATGCGCAGGAGGGGCTCCTCGAGGCGCTCGTACCGCGTCTCCTCGCGGTCGCGTTCGTGGGCGCGCATCGCGGAGACGACGGGATCGGGCGGTTCGGTCACGGGGGTGATGGTACCCGATTCGTGACCGCCGCTACGTCCCCTCGGGCAGCGCGGGCGCGTCCGTCGCCGCCGCGGCCTCCTCCTCCTCCTCCGACGCGCTGATGAGGCCGAGCGTGCCGAGCGCGCGGCGGGCCGCCTTCTGCTCGGCCTCCTTCTTGTTGGCGCCCCACGACGGGCCGTGCGTGCGGCCGTCGAGCTCCACGACCACCTGGAACATCTTCCTGTGGTCGGGGCCGACCTCCTTGAGCACCCGGTACGCGGGGATGGCCGAGAGGTGGCGCTGGGCGTAGTCCTGCAGGAGCGACTTGTAGTTCTTCTCGTGACGGTCGAGCAGGATCTCGTCGAGCTTCACGTTCACGATCCGCAGCACGAACGCGCGCGCGACGTCGAAGCCGGCGTCGAGGTAGAGCGCCGCGATGACCGCCTCGAGCGCGTTGCAGAGGATCGACTTCGGAAGGTTCTTCTTCTCGCGCAGCCCGCGGCCCAGCACGATCACCCGGTCGAGCTGGAGCTCCTCCGCGCGCGCCGAGAGCGTCTTGGCGGAGACGATGATCGACTTCATCGTCGAGAGCTCGCCCTCCTCGCACTCCGGGAACTTCGTGAACAGGAACTCGCTCACGACCTGGCCGAGGATCGAGTCTCCGAGGAACTCGAGCCGCTCGTTGCACGGGCGGTCCTTCTCCTTCGCGGACGAGTGCGTGAGCGCTTGGAGGGCGAGCGCCGGGTTGATGAACCGGTGGCCCAGCACCCGCTCGAGATGCGCCAGGATCTCGTCCGACGTCGGCGTCGCGGCTTCCATGTCGTGCCGCAGGCGGGTTGCCGGTGATTCCCCGGATTCGACGTCATCCGGGGGATCGCAAGCACGGCCTGCTGAGAGGGTTTTATCACACCCGGCGGCCGTTTACAACCGCGCCTATTCGCGAAGGAGCAGTTTGAGCTCGTCGACTCCCGCCTGCTCCTCCTTCAGGATGTGCACGAGCGTCTCGCGGAGCGCCAGGTCCTTCTTGGCCACGGCGACGGCTTCGACGTAGAGGGCGACGGCCGCCTCCTCGTCCTTGAGCGCCTGCTCCAGCATCTTCCTGGCGCCGTGCGGCACCGCGAGGTCCTCGCCGATCTTGCCCTGCGGCGCGCCGCCGAGCGCGACGATCTTCGCCCCCACCTTCTCCGCGTGCGCCATGCAGTCGCCCGCGTTCTTCTTGAACAGGTCGACGAGGTGCAGCCGGTCGAACCCGGCGACCTGCGTCGAGTAGTTCAGGTAGCGCACGAGCAGCGTCAGCTCGTGGCGGTAGCAGTCGTTCAATGCCTTGAGTGTGTCGTCCATGGGGTTCCTCCGTGCCCGACGGCGCCGGGGCATCGCATCCGTGCGGACTGACGGCTACGTCGGGGCTGACCGCGCAGGATAGCACGCACGGCGGTTCTTCGACTACAATGCGCCGCCCATGGGCGACCTCACCTGCGACGTGGCCATCATCGGGGCCGGCGCCATCGGCACGTCGCTGGCCTACCATCTCGCGAAACTCGGCTGCACCGACGTGGTCGTCGTCGACCGCGAGGTCAACCCCGGCATGGGCTCCACGTCGAAGGCCGCCGGCGGCATCCGCGCGCAATTCAACTCGCAGATCAACGTCGAGCTCTCGCGCCTCTCGATCCCCGCCTTCGAGCGCTTTCCGAAGGAGATGGACGTCGACGTCGTCTTCAACCAGGTCGGCTACCTGTGGATCGCGACGCGAGACGAGGATCTGCGGCACTTCGAGCGCGTGGTCGCCGCGCAGCGCAAGCTCGGGCTCGACGTGAGGCTCCTCGACCGCGCGGGCGTCGCGAAGCACGCTCCGTACGTGCGGAGCGACGACGTCGTCGGCGGCACGTTCCACGAGAAGGACGGATACGCGCCGCCGGCCGACTACGTGATGGGCTACCACAAGCGATCGAAGGCCATGGGTGTCCGCTACCTGCTCGGCGCGGCGGTCACGGGCGTCGTCGTCGAGGGCGGCGCGGCGGCGGGACTCCGGACGTCCGCGGGAGAGGTCCGCGCGCGGCGCGTCGTCTGCGCGGCGGGGGCCTGGAGCGGCAGGGTCGGCGAGATGATCGGGATCGAGATACCGGTCTCGCCCGTCCGCCGCCAGTGCTTCGTCACCAAGCCGATCCGGACGCTCCCGCACCCGATCCCGATGACGATCGACTACGCGACCGGGATCTACATGCACTCGGAGTCGGGAGGCGTGCTCATCGGCCTGGCCGACAGGGCGGAGCCGCCGAGCTTCAACGAGAACGTCGACTTCTCCTTCATCGAGCGGATCGCGGAGCTCGCGATGTCGCGCGTCCCCGCGCTCGAGACGGCGGAGGTCCTCACGAGCTGGGCCGGGCTCTACGAGGTCACGCCCGACCACCATCCGATCCTCGGCGAGCTGCCGGGGCTGCGGAACTTCTGGATGGCGGCGGGCTTCAGCGGCCACGGCGTGATGCACGCGCCGGCGACGGGCCAGGTGCTGGCGGAGCTGCTGACGGGCGCGAAGCCGGCGATCGACGTATCGTGCCTCGCGTGGGGCCGCTTCCGGGAGGGGAGACTGATACAAGAGACGCACGTGATATGAGCTCGAAGCCACACGACGATCTCCGGAGTCGGGCACCCGGGGACGCGGAGGACGCAGAGAAGAGGGGGAGTTCCCTTTCATGAACCTCGTCTTCATGGGCACCGCGCCGTTCGCCGTCCCCGCGCTCGAGAAGCTCGTGGGCTCCGGCCACCGCATCATGTCCGTCGTCACGCAGCCCGACCGGCCGCGCGGGCGCGGCCTCGAGGTGCTGCCGAGCGCCGTCAAGGAGGCCGCCGTCGCCGGGGGCCTCCACCTCATGCAGCCCGAGGACGTGAACGCGTACGAGTCGATGCGCGAGCTGCGCGCGCTCTCGCCGGACTGCATCGTCGTGGTCGCCTACGGCCAGAAGCTCGGCAACGAGCTGCTGGCGCTCGCGCGCAGGTACTGCGTCAACATCCACCCGTCGCTGCTGCCTCGCTACCGCGGGCCCGCGCCCGTCGCGCGCACGATCCTGAACGGCGAGACCGTCACCGGCGTCTGCGTCATCAAGGTCGTGGAGAAGATGGACGCCGGCCCGATCCTCGGCGTCACGCGCGTGCCGATCCCGCCCGACGCCACGACGCCCGACATGGAGGCACAGCTCTCGCAGGCGGGAGCGGACCTCCTGGTCGAGGTGCTCGACGGCATCCAGAAGGGCGCGATCGTCGAGCTCGCGCAGGACGAGCGCGACGCGACCTACGCGCGCAAGTTCGAGAAGGGCGACGGCCGCATCGACTGGCGGAAACCCGGCCAGAAGATCCACAACTTCGTGCGCGCGCTCCAGCCGTTCCCCGGCGCCTTCACGTTCGTCAGCCGCCAGCGCGTGACCATCTGGAAGGTGCAGGCGATCAAGGGCAAGCCGTCGCAGCGGCCGGGGTGCGTGAGCGCGGTCGACAAGGACGCGCTCAGGATCGCGTGCGCCGACGGCGAGGTCGCGATCGTCGAACTGCAGCCGGAGTCGAAGAAGCGGATGACCGCGCAGGAGTACCTGAACGGCGCGAAAGTCGCCGTCGGGGACGCGTTAGGATGATCTTCCTGCGGCGATTCGTGATTCGCGATTCGTGATCCGGGTCATCGTCTCCACTGCGCGCGGTTCTTCTCCCACCACTCCGTCGCCGCCCTGTGCTCCGCGGCGAACTCCTCGTCCGTGCGGTAGACGTTGAGCGGCGCCTTTGCGTCCGTCAGGAGGCGGAATGTGAACGACGCGTTCCACCGCACCTCGTGGTCGGAGTCCTTCGCAAGTTCCAGCAGCTTCGTCACCACCTCGGGGTCCTTCGTCCGGTCCGCGCCGATGAACGACGCGCGGCTCACCCAGCGGTTGGCGTCCTTGAAACCCGCGACGAGCGCCTCTCGCGCCTTCGCGCCCGCGCACGCGCCGAGCGCCACCTGCAGGTAGATGCGCACGGTGTTGTCCGACGTCTTCGCGCGCGCCGCGAGGATCGAGTCCTCCGGCTTCGCGCCGTCCGACCAGCCGAGGATCGCCGCGAGGTTCCGCTGGGTCTCCACGCTCAGCTTCTCGTTCGTCACGCGCTCCGCGAGCATCTTCACGCCGTCGGGGATCGTCAGGACGTCGGCGTGCTGCAGCGTCTTGAGCGTCGACAGGCTCACGTAGTACGGCTCCACGGCGTACGGGAACGTGTATTCCACCGGCTGGTCCACCTGCCACTGCACGAACCCGCCGCCCCACTGGTTGGGGTCCGGCTTGGCGAAGACGTCCTGCACCTCCTTCACGAACGCGTCCACCTTCCGCGCCAGCAGCTCCGGGAACGCGTCGTACACCTTCCACGACACGAGGAGGTCCATCAGGTTTTCCTTCGCGTCGAGGTCCGTCTCCTTCTTCACCGCCTCGACGATGAGCGGCGCCGCCTGCTTGCCGAGCGCCCGCAGCGCGTCTTTCGCCGCCGTGCGCGTCGTCATCTCCTCCGACCTCAGGTCCGCGACGTGCTTCTTCACTTCCGCGGCGAGCTTGTCCGCCGGGAGGACCGGCGGGTCCTTCGGCGGATCCTGCGGCTTCGCCGGGGGTTCCACGCCCGGCGGCATCGGAGGGGCCATCCGCGCCGCCCGCGTCGCGAAGAGCCCGATCGGCGCCGCGCACAAGGACGCCTGCGCCGCCCACGCGACCCCGACGTCCTGCGACGTGAGCGTCCAGCCCGTCGCCTCCTCCTTCATCAGGATCGCCGACCACGGCGCGAGGTTCAGATCCTTCGAGTAGTCCGGCACCTTGCCGTCGCTGGCGAGCTGGATGATGCGCCAGAGCGCGCCGTGCCGCATCATCGCGAGTTTCGACGCCTCCGCGGCGCCCGCCGGCAGCGCCTTCGCCATCGGGCCGCCCGACGCCTTCGCCTTGATCGCGGCGCGCAGCGTGTCCTCTCTCATCGCGAACATCGCGGTCGTCCCGTCGAGCGCGACGCTCGGCCACTGGCGCTCCTGCTTCGTGATCCAGAGCGTCGCTTCGCCCTCCATGGCCTTCTCGTGAGCGCCCGTCTTCCCCGCCCACCGCTCGATCAGCCCCTTCGCCTTCTCCGCGTCGGTCACCCGGATGAGGATGAGGATGGACCCCGCCATGTCCCGCTCGGAGGCGAACGCGTTTTCGCCGACCATCGCGAAGGCGGCTTCCGAGCCGATGACCGGCGCGACGTCGTCCGGCGAGACGCCCAGTTCGCGCTCCATGTCGCGGCGGAGCTCCGCGAGGAAGTCCTGCTTCTGATCCGGGTTCGGCCGCGCCTTGTTCTCGGTGTCGCACGCCCGGTTGATGAACTTCTTCACGTCCTCCCAGAGCGCGGCGCCGCTCTTCAGATTGACGTGCGCGACGACCTGCGCGTCCTCGGGCACGTGCTGGATGAGGTCCTTCGGCCCCGCGGGCTGCTTCCACGCCTCGAAGATCGCGCAGGGCGAGTCGATGTGCACGCGCGAGCGGCTGGCGATCTGGCCCGGCTTGAACGACGCCTCGACCGTCACGCCGCGGATCTTCCGCACGTCGGCGACGGCGTCCACTTGGTCGAGATTGTGCGCCCCGGATCGGCCCGCCACGCCCTCGCCGTACCGCGTTCCGAACATGTCGTCGAAGGGGAGCGTGGCGAACGCGCGGAACGTCGGATCGTCCGTCGCGGGGGCGGAGAACCGCGCGTAGAGCGCGTTCTTCCGGAGGTCGTCGCCCTGGCCCTTGCCCGCGGCGCGGTCGAGCGCGGCCCGCATCGAGGGCCAGCTCGTCGTCACGAGCAGGCGGTTGCCGACGGCCGTCACGAGCAGCGGCGGCTCGCCGAACTTGATCTCGCCCATCTTGCGGATCGCCTGCACCTTCACGGCGCCGTGCACGCGCTCCTCGAAGGCGAAGATCTTGAGGTCCTCGTCGACGAGCTTCCGGAAGAAGTCCGCGTCGCTCGACGTCGCCACCAGCAGCCACGAGAAGTCGTCGTCGTCCGCGGGCGGCATGAGCGCGACCGCGAGCCGCTGGATGCTCGGCAGCCCCTTCTCGACGTCCGCGAGCAGCTTCTCAGGGACGATGTCGATCTGGCCCTTGACCGCCTTCTCGATCTCGTCGCAGAGCTTCGTCTTGCCGTCCGCGGTGCAGACGGCGCCGACGTACTCGCGCCAGTCCTTGAGGATCGCGGGCGCCTTCGTGAACTCCGCGAAGAGCATCGTGTCCGCGGGCATGAGCTCCGCGACGTCGTCCGCGCGGCCGGAGGTCGCCTGCTGGAAGAGCAGCGCGGGTCCGGTGGTTACGAAGAAGGTGCCGCAGAGAAGCGCGCCGAGACTGGTCTTGAACGCGAGCATGCGTCGGTCTCCTACGGTTGGCATGAAGGGTCTCGCGCGACTCCTCCCACCGCCGTCGCGCGGGTGCCAGAAGTATAAGACTTCGCGGGCGGCACATCATATCGTCGTATCCGATGGCCGCGAGTCACGAGGAACTTCGCGAGCGTCTCGAGCGGTCGACGGACGAGGCGGCGCTCGGCGCGTACTGGGAGGCGGCGCGTGAGGCGGGGAGGCGCGACGAGGCGGTCGCGTTCCTGAAGTCGCTCTACGCGAGGCGCGGCGGGCGCGCGGTGTGGGCGCTCCTCGAGCGTGCGTGCACGGGGCCGGAGATCGCGGGCGTGCGGCCGCCGGAGGAGACGCGCGTCGGGCCGGAGCTGGACGCGAAGCTGGAGCGGCGGCCGTTCCCCTCGCTCCTGCCGGGGGTGCTCGGGTTCCCGTTCGCGTCCGGGTCGGCGGTCTACATGCTCGTCGTCGCGGGCCCGCTCGTGATGGGCACGTCGATGCTCCAGCCGTTCCTCGGGTGCGTGGGACTGCTGGTCATGGCGCCGCTCTGGGGGTTTCTGGTCTCGTACCTGTTCGACGTGGTCGTGCAGTCGGCGGAGGGGCGCGTGCGGGCGCCGCGGGTGCTGACGGTGCTCTGGTCGGACGTGAGCCGGCTCACGTTCCTCACGCACTTCGGGCGGTGGCTCTCGGCCACGATCGCGTCGTTCATCCCGCTGACGATCTTCCTGAGCGCGGTGCTGACGGAGGATCCGTCGGCGGCGTCGCGCCCGATCCTCTGGGGGCTGGCGATCGCGGCGGGCGCGGCGGGGCTCGTTCACTACCCGATCTCGCTGCTGCTGGTCGTGTTCGGCGAGTGGTGGCACCCGTTCAACGTCGCGCGCGGGATCCGCATCATCAAGCGGCTGGGAAGGGACTACGCGGTCGTCGTGGGGTTTTTTCTCGCGACGACGGCGGCGACCATCGCGTTCCAGGTCGGCGCGCAGGCGGTCGCGGGAGACGTCCACGAACGGCAAAACGTGGCGCGACTGCTGTCGGGGTGGGTGACATACGCGGGCTACCTGATGCAGATGCGGGCGCTGGGGCTTCTGTGCTACATCAGGCGGGATGCGGCCACGACGTAGTCCGGACGCTACTCCCGACGTGCGAGGTAGTTGAGCACCGCACGGTAGTACGCCGACTGGCGTTCCGCCTTCCAGATCCAGTGGTCCTCCGTCGCCATGTGCGCGACGCGGCCGCGGCCGCGCTCCCACACCGCGAGGATCGGCGCGCCGTCCTTCGTGGCGACCAGCACCGTCGCCCCGGACTTCGCGCGCGCGGGGCGGCACCACACCGGCTCGGCGAGCGACGCGAAGAACTCGACGCGCGGGCCATCCTTCCAGTCGACGTCCGTCGCGCAATGCGCGGCCCCCGCCTCCGTCAGCACGACCGTCGCGGGCTGCCACTCGCCGCCGAGCATCTCGACGGGCGCGATCGACGCGCACGCGGAGTGCACGTCGCCGGCCTGACGGCCCGCGACCATGAGCGCGCCGCCGCCGTAGGAGGCGACGAACGACTCGATCGAGCCGGGCGCCGCCGGGTCGGTGATGACGAAGCTGCCGAGCATGAGCACGTCGTAGTCGAGGAGCTCCTTCGTCGGGAACGAGGAGATGGGGGTGCGGAACGGGAAATCGATCCCCGCGGAGGTGTCGCACACCTTGTTCTCGAGCACGAGCGTCTGCGCCTGGAAGCGCCCGTCGGCGCGGAGCTTCGTGGCGAACATCGAGTAGTCGTTGCGCGGGTGGGACTCGACCCAGAGCACGCGCGGGAGCGCGTTCTCGAGCTTCGCGCGCAGGG
>Ga0187893_10014822_pt1 | contig 10553 bp, 10 predicted proteins | sample MA1701074metaG_FD_139574 | JGI IMG/M metagenome (GOLD analysis project Ga0187893, IMG submission 139574) | White microbial mat communities from a basaltic lava cave in the Kipuka Kanohina Cave System on the Island of Hawaii, USA - MA170107-4 metaG ...
GCCGGAATCGCCGCCACAGCTAGTAGGGCGGCGAGCAGATCGCCGAACCCAGCAGGATAAGCAAATTGCGGAGGGATTCCGGGATAGGTGGCTCCCGGCGCCAGAAACATCAGTCCGAGATGTCGGAATGAATGCAGCAGAAGAATAGGCAGGAGAACGGTTCGGGGTTTCAGGTCGTCGAGTTTCGGAAAGACATAGATCCTTGCGGCCATCCAAAACACAAGCGTGCTGAAGAGAAGGTTGACCGTAAGAATGTTCATGGAGTCGCCCCCGCGCGGTTCGCCTACCCAGGTGCAAAGCCCTATAGCGGGCCGCTTAGGCTGCTGTCAGCCAATCGGACATTGAAGACCCTTGGCCGCAGTGCCGCTTCACAGGCATGCTGACACTGTCAACCTCTTCGGTGGATAGCAAGGTAGGTTCCAATCGGAAGCGATTGAAAAAGCAGCGCACCAATAGGAGCAAGCTCACCAGTTTTGGCGAATGGTCGCGGATTTCTGCGACTCGTGGGTGGGAGGACTCGGGCGATTCGTGGCGACTACTGGGTCTGCTTGGCAAACAACCGCGGAAGTGAGCCTTGCGTCTCGAGCAGCGGCGGGCCGCCGAATGTCACCGAAGACAAAATATTTGCGTCGCCCTCGGGCCAGAATATTACTTTGGGATTGCTGCACTGGCCGAGTTGAACCGTTTCTTATCAATCTTAAGGGCCTTAATCCGAGCCTCGAGGGTTGACGGAGGCATACCAACCTTGATTGCTGCGCCGAGCGGACCAGCGACCCGGCCTTGGCTGGCGGCCAGGGCTGACTCGATGATTTCCTTTTCCTGCTCCATCAGCCTTTCGGTAAGGGGACGTGGTGCCTGCGTCAATGGATCAGATTCCTTGGACAGCCAGCTCGGGTCAACCGAGAGCGTCTCGCCCTCGCACAAGATCACTGATCTCTCGATCACGTTTTGAAGCTCGCGAAGATTGCCGGGCCAGACGTAGGCCTGAAACAGCTCGAGCGTTTTCTTGTGGATGTTCCGGATCTTCTTGCCAGCCTGGCTGGCATACCGCCCTATGAAATACTCCACCAGCAGCGGGATATCTTCCAAGCGCTCACGCAGGGGAGGCACTTCAATAGGAAATACGTTCAGCCGGTAGAACAGATCCGCTCGAAAGGTGCCCGCCGCAGCCGCGGCCTTCAGATCGAGGTTAGTGGCGGCGATTACTCGCACGTCAGTAGCAATGGGTTCGCTGCCTCCGACGCGTTCAAACTCTCTCTCCTGCAAGACTCGCAACAAGGCAATCTGAGTTTCCGGAGGAAGGTCCCCAATCTCGTCAAGGAAGATTGAGCCACCTTCGGCCAGCTCAAACCGACCCAGACGTCGTTGCAGGGCTCCGGTGAAGGCTCCCTTCTCATGTCCAAACAGCTCCGAGCCAATTAAGGATGGCGGAAGGGCAGCACAGTTAACCTTGACGAACGCACGCTCTGACCGGTTTGAGCGCTTGTGGATGGCGCGGGCGATGAGTTCTTTTCCCGTCCCTGTCTCCCCCGTAATGAGAACCGTGGAATCGGTTGGAGCGACCTTGGCTACATTCGAAAGCACTCGTTGCAACGCAGGCGACGAACCGACAATCTCCTCAAACATCGAGGCCTGATCAATTTCTTCTCTCAAAGCCAAATTTTCCTTGTAGAGCTGGTCCTTCAGCCTGTTGATCTCCTCGTAGGCCTTCTCCAACGCTGCTCGTGCCTGGTACTGTTCAGTCATGTCCACGTGCACACCAAAGCGTTCGGTGACTTCGCCAGACTCGTTGGTTAACGCGTGCCCCACGGCGTGGATATACTTGATTGAGCGGTTGGGAAGAACAATCCGAAAGTCTAATTCACGATCCTTAGTCTCAATCGACATCTCGTTACACTCTTGCTCGAGCTTCGACCGATCCTCAGGGTGAACGCGTTCCAGAAACATTTCAAAGGAGGGTTTCGTCTTGGCTGGATCGAAGCCAAAGATGCGAAAGGTTTCCTCGGACCAGTAGCTCTGCCCGGTGGAAACATTCCAGGCCCAACTGCCCGTGTGGCTCAACCTTTCCCCTTCCACCAGGTAAGCTTGACTGCGCTGCAGCTCGTTCTCGGCCCGCTTGCGGTCTTCGATATCGGTGTTGGTCCCGTACCACTTGATAATCTGGCCCTGCTCGTCGCGCAGCGGCAAGGCGCGCTCCAGAAACCAACGATACTGCCCATCGCCGCCCAGTAGGCGTGCTTCAACTTCATATGCCGTTCCTTGCGACATCGCCTCGTGCCATGCCCCCAGCACCCGATCCCGATCATCGGGATGAATGAAACTGACACCACCAACTCGCATTTCTTCCATCGTGTGGCCCAGGTAAGTGAGCAGGCGTTGATTACAGTAATCGATGGAGCCGTCCGGCAGCGCGCTCCAGATGTGCTGTGGAATCACTTCAGTCTGCAACCGAAGCTCGCTTTCATTCGCTTTGACCTTTTCTTCCAGCCGCTTGCGTTCGGTGATGTCCTGATAAATCGCGTACGTCGCAACGCGTCCGCAGCCCCCCGAGACCCCCACTCCGAGGATGGAAACGTGCAAAAGAGTGCCATCCTTACGCCGACGAACGCCCTCCGCTTCCACCCGCTGCTTGCGAGCGATCAAGTCGTTGTATCTTTGAACCTCATCGGGCAACTCGGCAGGCACCGTCAAGTCGGAGAGCCTCCGGCCAAAGGCTTCCTCCTGTACGTAACCGAAGAGCCGAGTGAACTCTTTGTTGACCCACACGACTCGATGGTCTCCGTCCAGTAGGGCGACAGCTCCCGGTGACTGTTCAAACAGCTCCTCCAGATGGGCCTTCTTCGCCTGAACCTGCTCCTCCGCTTGCTTACGCTCGGTGATATCCTCGACAGTTGCCATCAGAAACCCCGACACTCTCTCCGCGCTGGGAACGAGGGAGACATGGTTTCTGATCCAGATGAGGCTGCCATCCTTGCGCCAGTAGCGCTTTTCAGTCTGGAATTGCTGCCGACTTCCCTCCAAGAGTTCCTGGACAAGTGTCCCGTTAGCTCCACGATCATTCTCGTGAGTAACACTCAGGAATGGGAGCGCTCGGAGTTCTTGTTCCGTGTAGCCAAGGATTTTCTGATACGCGGCATTAGCAGCCACGAATCGACCCGTGAGGTCCGCGACCGCGATGCCGATCGGTGAATTCTGGACGACTCCTTGCCAACGACCGTCGTTTGACAGCGCTTCGCGGGCCTCGCTCTGCTCGGCTAAACTTTCGCCCGCCGTCATGGTCGCCTTCTGAGCCGTATTCGCACCCATAAATTAAACCTCGATGTTGTTTTGGCTAATCTGCCCAATCATCAGTGTAACGCTCGGGAGGATCAAGCCACGACCGTCCTTCGACAATCTCGATATTACCATGTCCGTCAGTCACAGCGGAGCGTTGCGAGCGTGAAGGCGTTCCGAACAATCTCGCAGTAGACCTTTGGCCCAACCGTCGCGATCCTCTGGCGACAGTCGCACGAACTGCAAGCGTGGGATTGGGTGCGCTGCGGGTGAAGGGTGCCACAAAGTGCCTTAGACTATCGGACGCAAAACGTAGCCAGGTTTATGATCACCCTGTGCTAGCTCCTATGGCTGCGAGGATTTGCCTGATCGCGCCCAGGTGGTAGGCAGTGTGGGCGCCGCTGGAGAGGCTGCCTGCAGCACTGACATCGTCCCATGCGGTGCGGGTGGTGACAACTTTTCGCCAAGCTTCGGCTTCACGACGGAGATTGTCGCGCAGCGTCCGCCACTGCTCGACGGTAACGCTAGTGCGCTGCCAACTCAGGTTCCAGTCGGCGCCCGCCCACGGGTCCTTTTCGCCCGCTGCCCAGCGGTTCAGGAGCCTGAGTCCGTAGTGCACGTGATCGACATGGGCAGCAATCGTCGTTTTTCCCGGGCTTGGTCGAGTCGAGGCGGCGTGAGCATCGATCGATTCGAGTTGGCGAAGCAGGCCTGGATCGCCGGGGTTCAGCACATAGGCTTCGTTACCGGGCGGACCCTCAAAGATCTCGATGAGCAAGTTGCCTAAGACGCGTTGAAAGATAGTGTCGCTGTTGTTCATTTGCTTCTCCTTGTTGCGTTATCTCGGTGACTTACTTTCCCCCGAACATTGCGAGCTTCAGACCCTGCAATTCCTTTCGATACCACATTATGTTCATAGTCGATGTCGTCTAATGATCAATTGTGCAACGATGAACCAACCCTGCGATACCCTGGGGATTCAAGTGTCTCAGGTCATTCTCCCTTTGTTTTCGAACGCCTCCGCTCACTTTCGTGAATCATTTCGTTCAAATCAGCGGCCGGACGAATCTCGAAAGGTCCTGCTTTTACACCAGGGTGTTTCGACATCAATTCGATGGCATGGCTCAGGTCCCGGGCTTCGAGCACCAGGATTCCTCCTAACTGTTCCTTCGTCTCGGCATATGGGCCATCGGTGATAGTCACCTTGCCATTCTTCCACCGCAAGGTGGTGGCCTGCCGGGCGCCTTGGAGCGCCTCCCCACCAGCAAAGTGTCCGTTCTTTCGCAGAACGTCGTCGTAGGAAAAGCACTCGTCCATCATGGCGTTGCGCTCGCTTTCGGAAAGAGTTTCCCACTTTCCCTCTTCAATGTATCCAAGGCATATGTATTTCATAGCGGTCTCCTGTTCGTGGTCAGCTGTTTACACACTATAGTCGTTCGGCGAGGCCCGAAATCGACAGTGATCTCTGAAAACTTGTTCGCCGGTCTGTATCCACCTCCGCCTCTGCGGCCAAGCCGGAAGTTGCCAATGAGTCGATAGGCGTTGCAGCGTGGTGAGGAGCCGCGCCAGTCGTTTTGAGCAGAGTGCCTTTTAGTTGTTTTGCGTTAAGAATGGCTGGGAAATTCGAGCTTGTGTGGTTGGATAGCTCCCGCGGCCTGCGGAACCTACGAACTCTCTGTCAGAAGAGGAACCGGAACAACTTGACCACGCACCAACTGATGAGACCACACGCGGGAAAGGTCAAAATCCAGACATTGAGCAGTTGCACTGCGACATTCCAGCGAACAGCCGACGATTTTCGGACGGCGCACACACCCATGATGGCAGTGGAGATCGTATGCGTCGTACTCAAGGGAACGCCCATCCGTGTGGCTAGCTCGATCGTACTGGCAGCTGCCATTTCGGCTGCGAAGCCTTGGTGGGTCTGTAGTCGGCTGATTTTCATTCCCATTGTCTTCATGATCCGCCAACCACCCGTCATTGTTCCGAGCGCCATGACCGATGCACACAGGCTGATAACCCACCAGGGAATCGTGAAGCTACCTAAGTGACCACCGAGCACCAAAGCCAAAGTGAAGGTTCCCATAAACTTCTGACCATCGTTCGATCCGTGGCTGAAGGCCATGAACGCCGAGGAGAAGATCTGCAGGACTCGAAACGTCCCGCGAATACGGCCCGGTTGAATCCCTCGGAAGATCCAATAGACCAGTGTGACAACTAGCGCACCCGCCAGGAACCCTAACGCAGAGGAGAGCAACAAGCCGAACAGGACCTTCCTCCATCCTTCCCAGACTAGAACCTGGGGTCCAGCAGAGGCTAATCCAGCGCCAGTCAAGCCAGCGACCAATGCGTGGGACTCGCTGGTTGGAATGCCCCAGCCTGCAGCCAACGTCGACCACAAAACGATTCCAACCATTGCTCCCCCGACCGTCAACAGATCTACTGCGCCGGGGTCGATAATGTCCTTGCCAATTGTCTCGGCGACAGCGGTCCCAGAAAGAACGCCGGCAAGATTGAGCGCCGAGGCCATGCACACAGCTTGAAGGGGCGACAAACACCGCGTTGAGACTACGGTCGCGATAGCATTTGGCGCGTCGGTCCATCCGTTCACGAACTCTGCCCCCAAGACGAGCAGCAACACGATCGCCAGCCCGACACTGAAATCTGGCATAGGTGCGAAAGAGATAGGACCCCGAGTCAGTGGTACTTAAACAACGGCGTTGAAGGCAGGGTGGTGTAGTTCTATGAACTCTAGATGTCATTCAAATGAACCTCAAGTGAACTTCCGGCGAGCCACTACGTCGACCGCCTCGGTTGAACCAAAACAGGACCGGTCGCTTGCCCAGAAAGCGATGGAGAATCCTGATTCGGTGTTTGGCTGCCCGGTGTCTCGATACCCGAATGTTCCTTCCGAGTAAGCTGCTGATATTTTCTCGCCGCTTCGAGCCCTAACGATTGCGCAGTGTTGAAATCCCAAGTTCACCTGCTCCAATGGGTCGGGGCTTCAGGCTCGGTCCTGCCGGTGGAAGGAATACGACATGATGACCAACTCGGCCATCATCTAACCTCGGACCAAAAGGAACCACTATCAATAACAGGCAACAGGGAAGAAAGTTTCTGTTTAGGGTTGGCACTCAGCGACAGCACCCACGCACTTAAGTCAGCGGCACGTCGCCATGCAGAGCAAAGATCTTCACAGGCCAGTCACTTCTGAGGTGTTTGACTGTTTGGCGCTATGCGTGTATCGTGGCACTCAACTAGTCCACAAACTGCACAGAAGCGCGGAGGTGCCAAGATGAGCGAACCGCGACCAGATCCCGAGAGCGTCAAAAAAGCAAAGCCCCTCGCCGATGAGTCAAGAGCCCGAATCGAAGCCAACCTGCGCCGAGCAGCCAAACTGAGGGAAGACCGCGAAAAAGAAAAGCAGGCGAGCGCTGGATAGAATTTGGGGAGGAATTTTCGCTGGCCGCATGAATGATTTTCGTTCCTGCGAGCTTCGGATCAACGATCCTTCCTTCGCCTATCCATTTTGATGAGGCAGATTTGGCCGTGGAGGAAGAAAGACCGCGCCCGTCTTTTTAAGGCGATCGCGGTTCCTTCTGGCCGGTGAGATCGCCCCGGAGTCTATCTCCAATCTTGGCGATCGTGGCGTTGGCGGAAGATATGTCGACTCGCGCGGTTTTGCGCGCGCTGAATTCTCATCCTCTCTCTTGGGGTGAAATTGCAATCACGGCGAGCGCGTGCTTCACTCCGCCGGATGAGGGACTGTTCTCTTTCAAGCCTTCGAAACTCGCGCGGTGTCAGGTCGCCACTTCGATAGCCGCGCCAGATTCGCTCCTGCTGTCGCCATTCTCTTTGATTGATAGTTCCAGCCGAGGACAGGTTTCCAGCCAGCAGGAACACGACCAAGCCACCCGCCATTGATGTGAGTATCCGGGTTTTCATGTTGCCTCCTCGTTTCGGATTTAATCGCCTCACTGTCTTAAACCCCGGAATCATCTCAGAGGTTGCGGTGAGCAGGAGAAATCGTTGTAGTTTCTGCGACAGTTCCGAAGTCATCTGACAAGGGAGACTGCGGATTTCTCCCCAAGAGCATGACCCAGCAAATCAGTGGTCGTGATGAGCTCTTTTCCGTACAATGCGTCTCGTACAAGTTAGGTTGACCTCTCCAGATCTCGATCTGAATTCTCTCGATCGGCGGAAACTATCCAAAAGCAAGCTTCGGAATTCGGGCTGCGGGTATCCTCTCCGAGTCTCTACGCCAGGTGCGGCTTAGATGAAGTAGCCGATGGCAACCATGCAGCAATGGCAACCATGCAGCACCGGATACTTCCTCAAAAATGTAGTGCTTAAAAAGGCAACTTTCGGTAGGAGTATTGACAATTCTGGGGCTGATCTTATCCACTAACATATTCAGAACGTCAATCATTCTTGTGAGGAGGAACCCATGAACAGTCTGATTTCCGCTCTGTTTTTCCAGCAAGCGGGCGTCCAAGCCAAGGGGCAGCCGGCCAGCCCGGACCAGCAGAAGACGGCGGTGATCGAGAAGGCCGGCGGACGCGTGGCCACCATCGCTCAGAATGACAACCACCTTGAAGTCGACTTTCATTTGCAAGGAGGGTCGGTAGGTGATGCTGCTCTGGCCGCAGTGGCGGGATTGAAGGACGTGGTCCAGTTGAACCTAGGAAAAACGGGTATCACGGACGCAGGCCTGGCCCAGATTAAGGGCATGACGACTCTGACGCGGCTACATCTCGAACAAACCAAGGTCACCGACAAAGGACTGGCAAATCTGAAAGGGCTCACAAATCTCGAGTACCTGAATCTCTACGGTACCGAGATCACCGATCGAGGGCTGGAAGAGCTGGCGGGGCTATCCAAATTGAAGAGCCTGTATCTCTGGCAGACAAAGGTGACCGAGGCAGGGGTAGGCAAGTTGAAAAAAGCTTTGCCTAAACTTGAAATCGTGACCGGGTGGGAGCAGAAAGAGGAACCCAAGGTGGAACCCAAAGTGGAACCCAAGGAAAAGAAGTGATGGTGGGTTTGACCCGTGTGCCCGTTTCCTATACGGGCCGTTAGTCTACTCGCAGCCAGTGTTCCATCGGAACCGTAGCGGCGGCAGCGTTTCTGCCTCGTGAAATTCCGTCCATGAGGAACTGATTCTCGCAGTTGGGTTCACTGGACTCGGCGCAATCGAATGCGCTGGCGGCTCCAATCGTCCAAGGCGTCGGTGGGCTCGGGATCGAATTTTTGGACAGGTGTCCGATCTCCGCAACGAAGATTGAGGCTTAGGAACTTGCCAGGAGTCAGCACGGAGACCACGGTCGCTAGCTTCACTGCAGCAGCCCCCTCATAGACCCTGAACCCGCAGACCTTTTCCCTGGTGGGCAATTCTGGCAGGGGAATCACATCAAATCGGTAAAGGCCAGAATCGGAAAGTGTCACCTCGTTTGAGCAGGTCGCCACAACACCCATCTCACCGGTTGTCGCGACAGCTGAACCTCTGAGCATTTCAAACCCGCCGAAGCTGGAAGTACTACTCGGGACTCGCTTGACAGCAGCGCCTTCACCCAGGAAGAGGAATATGCCGCCGGGCAGGCGAATTTCAGCCCGTCCATCTTCGGTGCGAACTACGGACTCGTTAACCATGTGAACAGGCGCGCTCGACGGCTCCACGCGCCGTTCATTCAGGTAGACCTTGCCTTCGATATGTGCGATGAGCATTGACCCAGGAAGCAGGATTTGCTCTGAAGACATCACGACGCAGAGTGCGAGTAATGTCGTGGCGACCAGTACTGGCGTTACCGGTTTCATAAGCACCTTGTTGGATTCAAGAGTCGCAGGGTGAGAATGAGAAGTCAATAGCCTGAAGTATTCATATCCCAAACCATTCATCGACAGAGTCAAAAGAATCGACCGTTCACGTCTTCAACCCTCGCCGCGCGGAATTTCCTCGGTGACTGATCCTCTTGCCCGTGGAGAGGGCCGCCGTCACCTTGGGCCATCCCTGGTTCCATTTCTTGGCCAGCTCATGCTACTGTCCTGTCATGGCGATATTGCCCTTCTCAGAACTGCACAATGCGATGGAGGCAGCGATGCGTGTTGCTCGAACAGCAGTGGCCTGCTTGGCGTCACTTCTCTACGGAAGCAGCATTGAACTGGGAGAAAGTCCACAGCGCCAGGCAATCCTCACGAGCGCTCGCGTGCTTATTCCTACCGCAGCCAACAATCCGGGACAGTTTGGAGCGGTGTTCAGGACCAAGGTTTCGATCGTGAATGTGACCAACCGAACCTACACGATCTACGCAACTCTTTACCGTAACGGCGGCGGGACCATCGTTCGACAGATCACGATGGGTTCGCGGCAGGCGCGTAATTATGACAACTTTCTGCAGGATGTGTTCAGCTACAGCGGAGCGGCAGGCATAGAACTGGATGCCGTGCTCGTACCGCCCGGAGGCAGCGACTTGAATCAGTTTGCGGTGTTCGCCGAGGTGTACACCGACAGCGCCAATGGGGTTTACAAGACGGTGGTTAACATTTCAAATTCTTCAGACGGCCTGTTGTTAACCGATCCATCGATTACACCGGGAGTATCTGTGGATGGAGATTCGAGAACGAATATTGGGTGTCTAAATACTTCGGCGACGCAGGCCATCGTCAATGTGGATGTGTATAGCAGCACCGGTGGGTTGTTGACGACCTATTTCCTGACTGTTCCGGCAAGCGGCTGGGCGCAGGGCGGAGTGATCCAGACAGTCTCGGGCGGCTACCTCGTATGGCGACTTCAGTCTGGAGTGTCGCCAAATTGCTTTGCGGTTGTGGTGGACAATCGGTCCAACGATGGCAGCTTCATTGAGCCAAGCAGGTTTGAAAACTGATGTCTTGGCTACGGCTATCGTGCGTCGACGCCGTGGGTGATATCACCCCCTCCAGCTCCCCTGATGCGCTTGAAGCTGTGAAAAATTCACGTAGGGACGCGCTGCTGCGCGTCCGAGAGGGTAAACCCAACACGGACGCAGAGCACCGCATCCCTATCAAATCAGGTTCATACGCCCAACCGAATTTTTTCATAGCTCCCTTACGCAAGGGGGAGAGTCCATGCCAGGCCTCGATTGGACAGGGCTATTGGCTGGCAACGGCAGTCGCAGTGGCATATTTCACGCATCGGAAGCCAGTGTGATTGAGGCCTGTATCGGGCGTGGACTTCATGCGCGCGCTGGGGCGATAGCCGCTGCAATACGAGTCATTGCAAAGATAGGAGCCGCCGCGCTGCACGC
>Ga0187893_10014823_pt1 | contig 10552 bp, 10 predicted proteins | sample MA1701074metaG_FD_139574 | JGI IMG/M metagenome (GOLD analysis project Ga0187893, IMG submission 139574) | White microbial mat communities from a basaltic lava cave in the Kipuka Kanohina Cave System on the Island of Hawaii, USA - MA170107-4 metaG ...
CTAATTCCCGGGGCTTCGGCCGAACTAGTGCACGTTCGACTGAAGTGAGGCAAGTCTTGCGTACTGGCGGATGAAAATCCTGGCGATCGACACGGCCCTTCCGGCGATTTCGGCCTGCATCCTAGACGATGGCGCTGATCGCCCGGAAGCGATCGAGACGATTGCGATGGAGCGGGGCCACGCTGAAGCTCTATTGCCGTTGATCGACCGGGTTATGGCCCGCACAGGAGGTTTTGCATCGCTCGGACGGGTGGCTGTGACGGTAGGTCCTGGATCCTTCACCGGGCTTCGCGTGGGGATCGCCGCCGCGCGCGCGATCGGAATCGCTTGCAAGATTCCGGTCACCGGCGTTTCGACCCTCGCGGCCCTAGCCGCTCCCCTGATCCTGGAGCAAAAGCCAGGTCTCGTCGCCGCCGCGATCGATGCGCGTCGGGGCAATGTTTTCTTTACCGCTTTCGGACCGGACGGGCGGGCCACCCTGGCGCCTCGGATCGCGCCGGCGCGCGAGGCCGTGCGCTCGCTTGGCGCGGGTCCGGTGCGGCTCGTCGGACCAGGCGCACCGCTACTCGCAATCGAGGCCTCGGCGGTCGGGACAGAGGCCTGGATCGCCCGCGAAAATGCTGGATTAGACATTGTTTATGTTGCTAAACTTGGTCTTCTCGCGGATCCCGCCTTGACCCCGCCCCGACCCTTCTACTTGGCGGCGCCGGGCCTCAAGGTTCCAGAGGCGGCATCGTCTCAACCGGCGGCGCCGTGACCGGAATGATCGGTGGGCCGTCAGACCCTGCGCCTTGCATCCGCCGCATCGGTGCCGAGCGGAGCGCAAAATGCGCCGCCATCCACGCGACGAGCTTCGCCTATCCTTGGCAGGAAGCCGATTTTGAACAGCTTTTTTTTGCTTCCGGGACGCTCGCGGACGGCGCGATCGAAGCCAAGGAGGAGCAGCTGGCGGGATTTGTCCTGTCCCGCGTCGCCGCCGGCGAGGCCGAGATCCTGACGATCGCCGTCGCGCCGCAATGGCGCCGGCGAGGGATCGCTACCAGTCTTCTGCCGCCGCATTTGTCTAGGCTCGCCGCGACCCAGGTCAACCGGTTATTTCTTGAAGTCGATGTTGAAAATACCGCCGCCCGCGCTCTTTATGCGAATTTCGGCTTCGAGCAGGTGGGCGAGCGTAAAGCCTATTACCGCACCGTCGGCGCCCGGTTAGCGGGGGCTCTCGTTATGCGGCGCGACCTGCTATAATGCATATTTCTTAGATAGGCTTTCCTTTGCCGGTCTCTTCGCCCAAACGCAGTCTTGGACAAGCCGGACTTTAGAGTAAGTAGGCCGATTTAAATGAGTTTTGAAGGGAGCATGGAGTGAGCCCGAGAACGTTAGAGGTTTCTTTGCCTGATGACCTTGCCGCCGAAGTCGCGTCCGCGGTCCAGCGTGGCGAATATGCGTCGGAGAGCGATGCCGTGCTCGGCGCGGTCGCGGAATGGCGCGTCCAGCGTATAGCGGAGATGATCGGAGTCGAGGAGCTTCGGCGACTTTGGCGGGAGGGGGTCGATAGCGGGCCGGGGCATTCCATGTCGGTTGAGGAGATAAAAGCGGAGGCGCGGCGCCGGTTTTCACCGGCGTGACAGATGCATATCGTTCGAACCGCTCGCGCCGAAGAGGACCTAATCGACATTTGGACATATATCGCCTTGGATGACGAACGGGCAGCGGATCGCGTGCTAGACGAACTTGAGAGGAAGACGACATTGTTAGCGAGTAATCCGAATATCGGACGCGAACGGTTTAACATCGCGGCCGGAGTGCGCAGCCTGGTCACTGGATCGTACCTAATCTTGTATCGAATACTCACCGACGAAGTGGGAGTAGTCCGTTATGTTCATGTGCGGCGGCAATTGAAGGGACTAGAATGAAAATGCCGCCAGTTCAATTTCCCTGGGTGAGGAGCGTGTGATGAGCGCGCGGATGGTTAATCTCGCCAATGTCCCGCTGCGCGATTTCGGCAATGGCCGCGCCTTCGCCGCAAGTCTTGGACGCATCGGGCCCTTGATCGGCGCCAAGGAACTGGGCTGTCAATTGCATATCGTGCCGGCAGGCAAGAAGGCCTTTCCGCGTCACGCACATCATGCCAATGAGGAGATGTTCTTCATTCTGTCGGGTGCCGGAACCTATCGCCTGGGCGGCGAGAGCTTTCCCATTCGCGCAAACGATATCATCGCCGCACCGTCGGGCGACGGCGAAACCGCGCATCAAATCGTCAACACGGGCGGAGACGAATTGCGGTACCTCGCCTTTTCGACGCGTCACGATCCAGACGTCGTCGAATACCCTGATTCCGGGAAGTTCGCCGTGGCGTCCATGATTCCCGAGGACAAGGGGCTGCTTGGCGCGCGGCTGCGCTTCATTGGCCAAATGGACGGTCAGTCGCTCGGCTACTTCGACGGCGAAGAGTAACGCTCATGCGCCAGAGCAAGAACCGTCCAGCACGGCCCTCCCTGTATGCGCCGGCGAGCGCGGGACTCTCGCCCGCGTCCCGCTTGCCGCAAGGGCTGGCGAGGCCGGCACATCGTAAACCGTAGGAGCCAATGTCGAGTTTCGATCGATTGCTCGCCGCCCGAAACGTTTCCGGCGAAACCGGACAAAGCTCGCCACCTCGTCGGGTGTTTGCGAAGTCTTACGGCTGTCAGATGAATGTCTATGACACGCATAGGATGACCGACCTTTTGGCGCGAGAAGGCTATGCCGAGACCGATAGGATTGAAGAAGCTGATGTTGTTGTTTTGAACACTTGCCATATCCGCGAGCATGCCGCCGAAAAAGTGTTTTCGGAGCTGGGGAAGCTGCGCGCTCTTAAGGCCGCGCGCGCCGCGGACGGGCGGAAGACCAAAATCACCGTCGCGGGCTGCCTCGCGCAGGCCGAAGGAGCGGAGATTTTCCGGCGCCAAAAAGCGGTGGATATCGTCGTTGGTCCGCAAAGCTATCATCGCTTGCCCGAGCTTTTGCGCCGCGCCGAAACGTCACGCGAGGTCCTTGACACGGATTTTCCGGCCGAAAGCAAGTTCGATCACCTCGCCACGCCTTCGCCGCACCAAATTCGCACGCGCGGCGTCAGCGCTTTCGTGACCGTGCAAGAGGGCTGCGACAAATTCTGCACGTTCTGCGTGGTGCCCTACACGCGCGGCGCGGAAGCCTCGCGGCCGGTCGAAGGCATCGTTGCGGAAGTCGAATTGCTGGCCGCCGCTGGCGTGCGCGAGGTGAGCCTGATCGGCCAAAACGTCAATGCCTATCATGGCCGGACGCCGGAAGGCGCCTTCGCTTCGCTTGCCGGGCTCATCTCGCGCGTTGCCGAAGTGCCGGGCATCGCCCGCATCCGCTACACGACGAGCCATCCAGGCGACATGGATGCGAGCCTCATCCAGGCGCATCGCGATCAAGCACGTTTAATGCCTTTCCTGCATTTGCCGGTTCAATCCGGTTCCGACAAAATCCTCGCCGCGATGAACCGCGGGCACACCCGCGCCGACTACATCGCGCTTATCGCAGAAATCCGCAGCGCGCGGCCGGACATCGCCTTGTCCTCCGATTTCATCGTTGGCTTTCCTGGCGAAAGCGAAGAGGATTTCGCCGCGACCTTGGAATTGGTCGAAGAGGTCGAGTTCTCGAACGCCTTTTCGTTCAAGTTTTCGTCCCGCGCCGGCACCCCTGCGGCCGAGTTGCGAGATCAGATCCCCGAATCCGTAAAGTCGGAGAGGCTCACGCGGCTTCAGACTATCCTCGACCGGCAGCGGCAGACCTTTAATGCCAGAATGACCGGGCGCACGCTCGATGTGCTGATTGAAAAGCGGGGCCGACACGCGGGCCAGATCGCCGGCAAGTCGCCCTATCTCCAAGCAGTTCAGATCGAAGGGAGCCTCGATCGCATCGGCGAAATCGTTCGTGCCGAGATCGTCTCCGCTGGCGCCAATTCGCTGTTCGGGCGGCTCTTGCCGGACCGGGCCGCGTGCGAGGCGCCTCGTTGAAACCACCGGATCGCGCGGCACCGTTCATGCGGCAAGAAGTCAAGCGAACTCCTAGCGAGGAAGCCGCCACCGAGATAACCTTGGCCTTCGATGACAATCGCCATGCCTCGCTGGTCTTCGGACAATACGACCAAAACCTTGCCAAACTCGAACGCAGGCTTGGCGTCATCGCCAACGCGAACGGCAATCACGTGACGATCAAGGGGCCGGCAGTTGCGTGCGAACGTGCGCGGCTGGTTTTGGAAAACCTTTATGCACGGGTGGAGCTTGGCCAGCCGATCGGGCTCGGCGATGTCGATGGCGCGATCGAGGAAGGCGCCAAGCAAGACACCCTGTTCCCCAAGGACGACGAGGCCGGGCACGCCGTATTCGAGCAGATCGGAACCCGCCGACGCGGTACGGTCCGCGCGCGCAACGCAGCGCAAGACCTCTACCTCCGCGCGATGAAGTGCCACGAGCTGGTTTTCGCCGAGGGGCCCGCTGGCACCGGCAAGACTTGGCTTGCCGTCGGCTTCGCGGTTCTTTTGTTGGAACAAGGCGCGGTCGAACGTCTGATCCTGTCGCGGCCCGCGCTGGAAGCGGGCGAGAGGCTAGGTTTTCTGCCCGGGGACATGCGCGACAAGGTCGATCCTTATTTGCGGCCGATCTACGACGCGCTCGCCGAATTCATGGATTCCCGTATGCTCGAACGCGGCATGCAAATTGGGATGATCGAGGTCGCTCCGCTCGCGTTCATGCGCGGACGAACCTTGAGCAACGCCTGCATCCTGCTCGACGAGGCACAAAATGCAACTTCGATGCAAATGAAAATGTTTTTAACGCGCCTTGGCGAAGGATCGCACATGATCGTCACCGGAGATCCTTCGCAAACCGATCTACCGGCCGGCCAGAAGTCCGGGCTCAGCGAGGCGATCGAACTTCTCTCCGGGCTTGAAGGAATAGGCCACGTCGTCTTCAGGGAAGCCGACGTCGTCCGCCACGATCTCGTACGCCGGATCGTCGGCGCCTATGAGGCGGCGGAACGGCCAGCCAAGGGCCAGGGGCGGCGGACATGAGTCCCGTGATCGACGTTGCGATCGACGCTGAAGATTGGGCGTACCTCGATGCTCCTTCGCGACTTGCCGAGGCCGCGATCCTCGCGGCTATCGGGGAAAGCGGCGTCTCGCTGGCCGCGAATGCCGAAATCAGCGTCGTTTTCTGCGACGACGACTTCATCCGCGACCTCAACCGTAAATGGCGTGGTATTGATAAACCGGCTAGTGTTCTTTCGTTTCCGGCCAGGGGCGATGCGACTTCGGCGCCGCTCCTCGGCGATATCGTCATTGCGTTCGGGACTGCCTCGCGGGAAGCTTCCCAAGCAGGAATGCCGTTGCGCGATCACGTCGCCCATCTTCTGGTGCATGGCTTTTTGCATCTTATCGGCCACGACCATGCCGGGGCGGCCGAGGCCGCGACGATGGAGGCGCTCGAGCGCGCGATTCTCGGGAGGCTCGGGATTGCCGACCCCTACCGGGAATCGTTAATCGAGGAAACAGCCGACGCCAATGACTGAACATGGCCCCACGAGCGAGGCAGGCAAGACAGGTTCCGGCGGGAAGCCAAGCCTGTTTGACCGCTTGCGCGCGCTGTTCGGCCTCGGTGGACTGTCGATTCGCGACGACATCGAGGATGCTCTCGCAGAAACATCGATCGAGGACGATCTTTCCTCGCAGGAGCGCGCGTTGTTGAAAAACGTTCTCGCCTTGCATGAAGTGCAAGTCGGCGATGTGATGGTTCCCCGCGCCGACATCGTTGCCGCGTCGCTTCAAACTAAGCTCGCCGATGTGCTTGAGGTGTTTCGTACCGCCGGACATTCACGCCTGCCCGTGCACGGGGAAACCCTCGATGATCCGCGCGGCATGGTACATATCCGTGATTTCATCGCTTATCTCGCGGCCGGCGCGACCTCCCCGCATGGGACAGCGAGCGCCGCCGGTTCGCCGCCCACGGAGCAGGAGGGCGAAGCTGCCGCAAGTTCCCATTGGCAACGCCGCGGCTTGGATATGACTTTATTGCAGGCCGATATTCTCCGCCCGGTTCTATTCGTTCCCGCGTCCATGCCAGCCCTCGATCTGCTGGTGAAAATGCAGGCCACGAGAACCCACATGGCGCTTGTCATCGATGAATATGGCGGCACCGAAGGTCTAGCGTCGATCGAAGACATCGTGGAAATGATTGTCGGCGATATCGAGGACGAACACGATTCTGGCGAAAGCCCGAAGATCGAAGCTGCCGCGGACGGAAATTTCATCGTGGACGCGCGCGCCGGTCTTGGCGAGGTTTTCGACGCGATCGGCGCCAATCTCACCGCGATCGGCGACGCTGAGGAGGTCGATACCTTGGGGGGGCTAATCACAGCCCTCGCGGGGCATGTTCCGGCGCGCGGCGAAATCGTTGTCGAGGACGGCATCGAATTCGAAGTGGTGGACGCCGACCCGCGCCGCGTCAAGTGGATCAAGGTCCGGATGGCTGGCGCGCGCCCGCTCCACAAGCAAATCGCGGAAAACCCCGCTTCTGGCAAGCTTGCCGAACAAGGCGATCCTCCGGAAAAGGGTGGCGTGTAATTACCCTTCTTCGGCGCATGGAGTCTCCTAACGGACGGAAATTGCGCCGATAGTCCTTCGCGCATTCTCGATAGAATTCTTGATTGCGTTCGAGAACTCGCCATGTTCGTGCTCGCCGCTTCGATCATTCTCTCCTCTGGCTGGCGCCGCCGCCTGATCGCGCTCACCGCGGGCGCCACCGGCGCGCTTGCGATGGCGCCTTTCAACTTTTTGCCTGCTCTCGCGATCCCGATGACCGTTGCCGTCTGGCTCATCGACGGTTGTGCGGCGATGCACCAAATGCGGCTTGGGCGGCGCTTTCGTTTGGACTTGCCGCTCGCGGCGTGGCGCGCCTTTGGCGTCGGCTGGTGGTGGGGTTTTGGCTATTTCCTGGCGGGGCTTTGGTGGCTTGGCGCGGCCTTTCTCGTCGAGGCTGACAAATTCGCCTGGGCCTTGCCGCTCGGCGTTGTCGCGCTGCCAGCCACGCTCGCGATTTTTCCGGGTCTCGGCTTCATGCTGGCGCGGCTCATGTGGGCGCCTGGCCCGGGACGGATTTTTGCGCTTGCCGCCGGATTGAGCCTCGCGGAATGGCTGCGCGGGCATGTCTTAACCGGATTTCCTTGGAACGCATTCGGAATGGCGCTTGCCGGCAATCTCGTGACCGCGCAACTGGCCTCGATCGTCGGTCTTTATGGTCTGACCGTGATCGTCATCCTTATTTTTTCCACTCCCGCGGTTCTCGGCGAAAAATCCGCGATACAAGGGGCAAGGCGCCGGTTGCCAACGCCGATCGCCGCCGCTGCCCTGGCCTTGGCCGGGATTTGCGCATTTGGCGCCCTGCGTCTGGCGGGGAGAACTCCGGAGCCGGTCGCGGGAGTGAAATTGCGCATCATGCAGCCCAATTTGGCCCAGGACGCGAAGTTCCGGCCGGAGAACAAAGCCCGGATAATGTCGCGCTATCTGACCTTGTCTACGCGCGGGGTGGAATCAGACCGTTCGGGCCTCGACGATGTCACCGTGCTCATCTGGCCGGAGTCGGCATTCCCTTTCATCTTGTCGCGCGATGCCCAAGCCCTTGCCGAAATCGGCGCGATGTTGCCGCAAGATACGGTTCTCGTCACCGGCGCCGCGCGTGCAGACGATGAGCCTCGGCGGTCCGCGTCCGGCCGCGCCCGGTATTTCAACGCCATTCAAGTCATTGCCAGCGGCGGACATATTCTCGACAGCTACGACAAGGTGCATCTCGTGCCTTTCGGCGAATATGTGCCGTTTCAGCTCGGCCGTCTCGGCCTGCATCAATTCGTGCATCTCCCCGGTGGGTTCGACGCTGGTTCAAAACGGCAGTTATTGGTTGTGCCTGGATTGCCGGCCGTCGCACCGTTGATCTGCTACGAGGCGATCTTTCCAGGCGAGGTTGTACCCTCCGAGGCGCCGCGTCCGGGACTGCTTCTCAACGTGACGAACGACGGATGGTTTGGGATGACGACCGGTCCTTACCAGCATTTCGCGCAAGCGCGCTTGCGCGCGATCGAGGAGGGATTGCCCCTGATCCGTGCCGCGAACAGCGGAATTTCCGCGATTGTCGATCCCTACGGCCGCGTTTTGGCGGAACTGCCGCTCGGCGCCGAAGGCGTGCTCGATGGCGGCCTACCGCAAACAATCGCCCGCCCGGTTTTCGCGAGTTTTCCGTTCGCCAGCGCCCTTTCCGTCTGGGTCGCGGTGCTCGCGATTGCGGTGTCCCGCCGCAGGGGAACTGGGTGAAACACTTGCGCTGTGTGACATGCGGCTTGCGAGGAAGGATGTCGTCACCCCATGCGGCGGATCTGCGCCTGCGCCGGCTTATTCTCCCGCCGGCACTTCCGGCTGCGCGAGCAGGCGAGCTGTCTGGGATGCCGCCGCGCTTTCTCCTTTTTGAGCGATAATCATTTCATCCCGGATGTTCGCGACACGCCGAAGTTTGGCCATCGCGGCGCCCGTACCGGCTGGAATGAGCCGGCCGACGATGACGTTTTCCTTCAAGCCTTCCAAGTTATCGGTTTTGCCGTTGACGGCCGCCTCGGTCAACACCCGGGTCGTCTCCTGGAAGGAGGCGGCCGAGATAAACGAGCGCGTCTGCAACGACGCCTTAGTGATCCCGAGGAGAACTGGAGTTCCCGAAGCCGGCTTTTCCCCTGCTTCGATCGCCGCGGCGTTAGCTTCGTCGAGTTCGACTTGATCGACCTGCTCGCCAGGCAAAAATCCGGTGCCGCCTGGCTCGACGATATCGACCTTCTGCAGCATCTGCCGGACAATTACCTCGATGTGTTTGTCGTTGATGTTGACCCCTTGCAACCGATAGACCTCCTGGATCTCGTTGACGAGATAGGCGGCAAGTTCCTCGACGCCCTTGATCGCCAAAATGTCATGCGGCGCCGGATTTCCATCGACGATATAATCGCCTTTTTCGACGACGTCGCCGTCCTGGAGATGGATGTGTTTGCCCTTTGGGATCAGATATTCGATTGGCTCAGCGCCCTCGTCATTCGGAACGATCGAAATCCGCGTCTTGTTCTTGTAGTCGCGCCCGAACTGCACGGTGCCTGAAGCCTCGGCGATAATCGCGTGATCCTTTGGCCGGCGCGCCTCGAACAGTTCGGCTACTCGCGGCAGACCGCCGGTGATGTCGCGTGTCTTCGCCGAGTCCATCGAGATGCGTGCAACGATGTCGCCAGCCTTGACCCGCGCGCCTGGGTCAACTCCAATGATCGAGTCCACCGGCAGCACATAACGCGCATCGCCGCCGCGGTGCAACTTGCCGATCTTGCCGTCCTCGGACTTGATCACGATGGCGGGCTTCAATGTCGCGGAGCGCTGACTGAGCCGCCAGTCCATGACCAGCCGCTTGGCGATGCCGGTAGCCTCATCGATGGTCTCCGTCATCGAGGCACCTTCGACCAGATCCTCGAAGCTGACCGTCCCGGCGATCTCGGTCAGAATCGGTCTTGTATAGGGATCCCACTCGGCAATGCGCTGGCCGCGCTTGATCTTGTCGCCATTGTCAACTTTGAGTCTGGCGCCATATTGGATCCTGTGGACCGCGCGTTCCGCGCCGTCCGGGCCCTCGACAACGATTGCGACATTGCGCGCCATGACCATTAGGTCGCCCTCGCTATTGCGGGCGAGATGGCGATTGCGGATCTTCACGATTCCATCGAAATTGGATTCGATGAAGGATTGATCGGCGATTTGCGCCGCGCCGCCGATATGGAAGGTGCGCATCGTGAGCTGCGTGCCCGGCTCGCCGATCGACTGCGCGGCGATGACCCCCACGGCCTCGCCCATATTAACCGGCGTCCCGCGCGCGAGATCGCGGCCGTAGCACTTGCAGCAAACGCCGTTCTTCGCTTCGCAGGTTAAGACGGAACGGATCTTAACTTCCTGGATCCCGGCCGCGTTGATGCGGTCGATATGCCATTCCTGCACCATTTCGCCGGCGGCGACGATAACCACGCCCGAGGCCTCTTTCACATCCTCGGCCGCGGTGCGGCCAAGAATTCGGGACGCGAGCGAGGCGACAATCTGGCCTGCGTCGATGATCGCGCGCATGCGAATCCCATTCTGCGATTTGCAATCGACCATGGTAATAATCGAGTCCTGCGCCACGTCGACAAGGCGGCGTGTCAGATAACCCGAATTCGCGGTCTTCAAGGCAGTGTCGGCAAGACCCTTTCGCGCGCCATGCGTCGAGTTGAAATACTCGAGCACGGTCAGCCCCTCCTTGAAGTTCGAGATGATCGGACTTTCGATGATCTCGCCCGATGGCTTCGCCATCAGTCCACGCATCGCGGCGAGCTGCTTTATCTGCGTTGGCGAACCGCGCGCGCCGGAATGCGCCATCATGTAGATCGAGTTGACTGGTTTGTCGCGGCCGTTCGCGTCTTTCTGCACCGTCGAGATGCGCGCCATCATCTCCTC
>Ga0187893_10014824_pt1 | contig 10552 bp, 6 predicted proteins | sample MA1701074metaG_FD_139574 | JGI IMG/M metagenome (GOLD analysis project Ga0187893, IMG submission 139574) | White microbial mat communities from a basaltic lava cave in the Kipuka Kanohina Cave System on the Island of Hawaii, USA - MA170107-4 metaG ...
CCGAGTTCGCCGACGAGGTGCCGCGGGTGGAAGGCGATCCGCACCAGCTCCAGCAGGTCGTTCTCAACCTGATCCTCAACGCGGAGCAGGCGATCCTCGGCAGCGGCGTGGGGGGCCGCCGCACCGGCGACCGCATCCGAGTCACCACCGGCACGCGGCGCGAAGGCGAGCTGACCTGGGTGGTGGGCGTAGGAGACATAAAGCCGCTTCTCGGTCAAGGGCCGACCTTCCCACAGAGGGAGAGGTCAGTCGTCGGTTTCCTCGACATCGCGAACTGGCTGCGGTCCTGGAACTGCGGCCACCTATCTTTGTCCATGGTGACATGGTGGAGGTCGGCCTCTCGAAGCCACGGACGCAACCCCGCCCACCCCTGCCACTTCGGCGAGGACCGATTCCTTGGCCAGCACCATGGGTCACAGGGCTCATCGTCGATCGCCTGCTCAAACGACGGGGGCTGGAAGGTCGCGAACTGGGCATGAGACTAACGTCGGTACTGCTAGACAGGGCGCTAGGAGAACTGATCGATGAGAAGGACTACCGTGTCCGTTCCTCGTCGATGCTCGAAGGTGCGCGGGAGGCCGTCGAGCAGCTGGTCGAGGACTTCGAGCACTTCTTCTGCCGACTACGGCCGGAAGCGATTCATTGGCCAGGTGAATGGCAGCCCATTGTGCGCGCCCGGCTGGAGGTTGAGGGGCCGCAGGGAGTGTTCCCATTCAATCCGGACTGCGCGCGGCGGATCGTATCCTCCTACCGAACCCCGACCACAACGAAGGGACAGTCCAAACCCCTGAAGAATCCGGCGCGGAGATCCCCAAAGAGTAGGGGCATCTAGGCCAAGAGTCGGGGGCAGAGAGAATTCTCTTTGGCCTAGTGGCCCAGCCCCGATACTCTTACCCGGTGAGCCACAGCTTGGACGCGGTATGAGTACGGGCGACCCGGGCGACCTTCAATCGAAGGGTCCAAGGAAGGGGGACTTCGTCGCCCTTTCCGAGGTTCCCGCAGAACAACTCGAACCGCTCCCGTCGCAAGAAGAGTTTTGGCGGCCGCCGGTGCGTTTCGGCAGTGTGCCGGTCGAGAAGGAACCACTCGGCTGGGACCGCCGCAAGGGTTTCCGCAAACTCTTCCCTGCCGTCTATCTGCCGTTCCAGGTGGTTGAGCGTGTCTCGTTCGGGCATCCCGCGCTCGACCCCAATCGCCTGTTCTGGGGCGACAACCTACACGTGATGCGCCAGTTGCCTGGCGAGAGCATCGATCTCATCTACATCGCTCCACCTTTCTTCTCCGGTCGACAGTACAACGTCATCTTCGGAGACCGCAATGAACTTCGCTCCTTCTCCGATATCTGGGAAGGCGGCATGCCCGGCTACCTTATCTGGCTCGATGCCCGTCTCTATGAAATGAAGCGGTTGCTCAAGAAGACGGGAATCATCTACGTACATCTCGACTGGCACGCGGTGCACTATGTCAAGATGGAGATGGATAAGATCTTCGGTCATGACAATCTGACATTTCAGATCATCTGGTGGTATGAAAACAAACCACAAGATTCTAGGAAACGGATATTCCCTAGAAACTACGACGCGATCCTAGTGTATGCGCGCCAGTACGGTTCGCACACCCATCACACTCAATGGGTTCCAGTAAAGAAGGTCCAGCCTCAGGCCAAGGTGGTCAAGGTCGGCGGGAAGCGCAAGGCTTTGAGAGATAAGGATGGAAGCATCGTTTACGAGCTAAGGACGGAAAAGGTGCTCGGCAGCGTGTGGGATATTCCGTACATCCATCCCATAGCGAAGGAACGAATTGGCTACCCCACGCAAAAACCGGAAGCCCTGCTGGAGCGCATCATTCTCGCCTCTTCGAATGAGAACGACGTCGTGGCTGACTTCTTCTGCGGCGGAGGCACGACGCCAGCGGTCGCCCAAAGGTTAGGGCGGCGCTGGATCGCCTGCGATCAATCGCGAGTGGCGGTGGCCATCACGGCCGACCGTCTGACCCGGCAGGTCGAAGAGGAGACGGGCAAGTTGTTCGCCATCCCAGACTTCACTGTCGAACACTGGGGCATCTATGAGGCACGCCGGTTGTCCGAAGCTCCGCTCGAACAGTTTCGTGCCTTTGTCCTGCGTGCCTTCGGGGCAGTCGCCGCAGAAGAGCAGGAGGGCAGTGTCCACGGCTACAAAGGCGCGATCCCGATTTGGGTTGGCGAGCCGAGCCAAAAGAGGGGTGTGACCGCGACGGATGTGGAAAACTTCGCGAACGCGATACGGAAGACGTTGCGCTACAAGCAGGACAATTTGCGAGACGGGATTATGCTCGCCTGGGCGTTCCGGCCCGACGCGGTCGAGGCGGCGGGGCGGCTGCGCCGGCTTGAGGAGACGGACCTCAACTTCATCCGGTTGGATATGGTACGGATCGACTCACCGCGCTTTCGCGAGCACGTGACGGCACTCTCGACGGAGCACGCTGATTACGAGAACTTTCTGACATTCGTCCAGGGGCCGAGAGTTGAGGTGGGCTTCAAGCGTATCGGTCCTCGCACCTACAAGTTCGACGTGAGCGAGACTGTGGTCATGAACATGGGCGCGAAGATCATCAACGTCCAGTGGGACTTTGACTATCGCAAGCGGTTTAGCAGCACGCCCGGCTATTCCTTCGTGCGCAGCGGTAAGGCGGAAACCGAGCTGCAGGCGCAGTATGAGTTCCCCGCGGTCGGCAGGAAGCGGATCGCCTGCAAGGTGCAGGACGATATGGGCGGCGAGGGTCTCTGGACTGCCGAGATTGATGTAAGCTGACCTCATGTTTAACCGCTTCGCACCATTCGAAGGCGGTTTCCGCGACTGGCGACGAGATGGCATGCCTGGGCTGAAGTCGGAGTCCTACAAGTATGTCGAGTTCTTGACCTCGCCCGCCGACGACCAGGCCGCGCGGGCTGGGACGCTCTGGCCGCATCAGTGGGAGGCGTTCCTCCGCGTGGTCTATGCTCACGAGATCCTCGGTAACGGCGAGATCGGGGCCGATGGGCTCCTACTCAATATCGTGACTGGCGGCGGCAAGACAGCTCTGATCGCGGCGTTGATTGCGTGGCTGCGTATTGCCCACAGCGTGCAGAAGTTCGTCATGCTGTGCCCCAACCTCATTGTGCGTGACCGCCTAGAGGAGGACTTCGACGGCGGGAAGGTCTTCAAGGATCGAGACCTGATACCGGAGTGGGCGCACTGCCGGCCGCAGGACTTCGTGCTGACGACACTCGGCAGCGGCAAGGAAGGCGGATGGGCGAGCCTATTGAGTGCCAACATAGTCCTCGGGAATATCCATCAGTTCTATCAGAGCAACAAGAGCGGCCAGAGTAATCTCTCGGCACTCATGAACGGCCCCGAGTTTGCGCTGTTTAACGACGAGGCGCACAACTCGCCTGCGCCGGAATACGAGGCGACGCTTCAGCGAATGCGAGAGAAGGTAGTCGTCCGCATCGACACTACGGCAACGCCCGATCGCGCCGACGGCAGAGCGCCCGACAGCGACATGATCTATGAGTACAACGTGACCGACGCGCTAGCGGACGGGATCATCAAAACCCCAGTCATCTATCAACCGGATATAAAGACAGTGCAGTTGACCTATACCGATGCTCGCACCGGTGAGAAACGGAAGGTAGAGGAGATCGACTGGGAGGAAGTAGATAGGTTAGGGCTGAATGCCACACAATGGGTGACGGACGACGAGCCGATGCGTCAGCAGATGGCTATCGCGCTCCGGCGGCTTGAGGAGCAGGAACGTCGGGCCAAAGGTCGGTACCAGCCGATTCTGTTCGTGGTGGCTGTGTGCAAAGCGGACGCGGAAAAGGCCGAACACACGTTGAGCAAGTACTTCAAAGTGAGGGCGTTGCGGGTCACGGAAGATAGCGACGAGGCCGATCGGCAGAAGGCTCGCGAGCTTGGCAAGCAACAGAAGAGCGCCGTCCCGTACAAGGCGGTAGTCAGCGTGCTGATGCTGCGCGAGGGGTGGGACGTGCCAGAGGTCGGAGTGATTCTCCTGCTGCGCAAGTTTGGCAGCAAGGTGTACGGGCAACAGGTGATCGGTCGCGGCCTCAGGCGTGTGCGGGTGAGAGGCGTCGAGCCCACGGCGCCTCAGATTTGTGCCGTGGTCGATCATCCAAAGCTGGAGCACCAGTGGCTCTGGGACATCTTTAACGCGAAGCGGCGCCAGAACGTCCTAATTGACGATCTGTTCGATGAGACAGAAGACTTGCCGCCCGCGCCGCCGAAGCAGGAACTCGCCAGACCTGAGCTAGTCATCGACGTGCCTCCGGTGGACCCTTCCGTGGTGGACGATGGCAAGTTCGACGTGAGTGATGTGCCGCCGCCCCCGAAGCCACTCGAGAATTGGAAGGAAGCTATCGGAGCGATTGAGTACGATCCCACTATCGTCGAGATCACGAAGCTTGGCATTGTCTGCGTTGTAGGCCAGGAATTGGGCAGAAAGGGCTGGAAGACGATCAATTCCGCGCCGGATGCGGGTAGACCAGGTGATGCTGTGGTGCAGGTATCAGATGAAGCGGCGCGCGAGGCCGTAAAGGCAGGCCTCCTTGAGATCGCTGAAGCTCTGACCGTCGAGGCGGGTTATGCTGCCGCCTTCAAGGACCGTGTTTATAGTGCGTTACTCCACCACGTCCGTTCCAAGTTCCTGAAGGGCTCGTCGCTTGGCTTAGCTGAGCGCGCGGAAGTAGATTTCGCGTGGAAAATGCTTCCGCAGGTCAAGATGAAGGTTGGGGCCATCGCCGGATTGGTAGCTGGTATCGTCGAAAATGGCGATTAGCATCCACGGCGAATATCAGAACCCTAAGAAGAGCCCCTGGAACTTCGAGCGGTATCAGAGTGATCTGGAACGGCGGATGATGGATCGCATTGAGGGCGACCCTTACGTGGCCAAGTGGATGAAGCGGCACGGTATGTCCATCCCATGGATTGATGGTCAGAAACACCAGCGGCGATATGTGCCCGACTTTCTGGTGGAATACGAAGACGGCCGGAAGGCCGTGATCGAGGTGAAAGATCCGAGCCGTATCGACTCCCCAGACGTGCTACGGAAACGAAAGGCAGCCGAGATGTGGTGTAAACAGCGAGGAATGGAGTACGTAATAGCAACCGTTTCGAATTAAGACGGCGCGCTGTTCTGTGTTGTGGCTGCTTGTGCGGTGTGACGGAAGCGGGGCTCGAAGAGCGGCAACGGTTCTCTTTGAGCGGCTGGCTTTTGAAGGGTCGACTGACGCGCAAACACCCTAGGAGTGGTTGTCTCGGTTTTCATTGGCCGGCTGCGCCGACCTCTCTATGCGAGCTGAGCAAGAACATTCCAGCCAGACGATAAGATCGCCAGTTACAGATCCATTTGAGATCGCCGCAGCGTCGGTGCTCCGAGAGGAAAGCATCAAGGGCGACCAGGAGATCCACGGACGTTTCCGGGTTGGGTACGGTTCCAGACCGTGCGTTCACTTTCGCCGCGCGGTTTTCAGTGACTAGTGAGTAGCCTGAAGCTGCCTAATGACCTCTCCGAATCTGCTGTCTGCTTTTGAGAGATCGTCATACCACAAAACTAACATTTGCCATACGAAGCCTTGAGGCCTGACGCGGATCTTGGGTGCCCCAGCAGCTTCGAAGCGTTCTGCTGTTGCCAGACGCTGGTCCACCAGAGCACGTAGTAGACGGGGAAGTAAGTCACCATACCGCCGTGCCCAGTCCGTCGGCCCTCCGGGAACAGAATAGTCTTGAAAAACAACTACCGGGATTCCGTGCGGGAACCGGCGCGCACAGTCCACTAGTAGGCTTCTGAGCGTCGGTGTTGGCGGGGGAGGCGGTACGCGACTAGCAACGCCCTCCCACGGATAACGGTGTTCGAAGGCTCCCTCGGCGACGAGAATTGAGTTGTCCTGTACCTGGACGGTCAATCGTTGATCGTTCTCTACATGGCTGGCTGAAAGGTGAAGCGAAGTCGCGATTCCGAGGGCTCCGATGTGGATTCTGTCTACTTCGAAGCGCATAGTATTGGAGGTTAGGCGAGCTTGGCCAAGAAACCTGATCGTCTGGCTGCCGGACCCCGGCCAGCCCGCGATGATGACGCTCTCGTCCGGAAGCTCGACTTCCAGATCGCGGACCTCTTGGCGGAGCACCAAGGGCGGCGCGATATCAGCTTCCAGTGTATGCCCGAGCTTTGCGATACGGAGCCGGGCGGGGGCGTGAGCGTCAGTAGAAACAGACACAATGGTCTCACCCGCCGTCTCGTCGCTCCACAAGGATCCAAGGATGTAACTCACCACGTCTCCAGCGATCAGTGTGCGTGGAATCAACCTGCGCCGCAAAAAACGCCAAAGGAATGGCTGACGGCCATATGTTGACATGAGCCGTGGAGCCTGACCGGCCGAGATCTCGACTCCGCCCGCAATTGCGTGAGCGAGAACGAGGGCACCAAGAACGTCGTTGACAGGCGCGCCAGCCCGGAAAAATGGATGCTCAGGAAGATAGGTTCGAACCGCGTCCCTATAGGAAGCAAGGATGCTCGGCGATTCAAAGACGATACGCGATGGGACACGGAAAGGCTGACCGACAAGATGCCGTACCAGATGGTCGAGCTGGTCTATCGGGTCGTAGGTCTCGTCCGGAATAGCATGGCCCGCCGAGGTCAACGGGCGGCGAACTCTCGAGGCCTCACGCTCCAGAACTTCGGTTGCGACTTGCTCCAAAACATCCCACGCATCGGTTGCGCCAGTTGCCTGGAGACGATGCTTCAAGTGCGTGTAGTTTTCTGTCTGGGCGACAAGGGCCCCGAGGGCCGCGAGAACCGGTGCATACCCAGCGAAGCTCTGCCCTTGACGATCCTGCCAGAGCTTAATTCGTGAAAAGCCGATCGCTGCGGCGATGGCGTCGAAGAAGGAGGCGATGGCCTCGCGGATTGGTATGTCGTAGCGCTGCAACTTGTCGGATGCTCCGGGAACGGTTGCGGCATAGTCGAGAACGAGTTGGGTGGCGGTCTTTTCGTCAAAATAGTCGAGCGTCAGGCGACTCGCGGGTAGGGAGGGCGCCTCTAGCTCCAGGACGATCGATGCGTCTTCGACAGCTTCAGTCCGGCCGAAAAGGATCAGCTTAGGACCTTTGCCCTTACCTGTGGACGTACCCTCCGCCAAGAAGGTGAAGCTGGTCTTTAGGAATTCCACGAAGTTCTTGTCGGTGGAGAGGACTCTGCCTTCGTCCAGGGCATCAACGATGAGGGAGAACTCGCCCTGTTGCAGAAGCTTGGGGGCGTCGGGCCCAATCTCGGCGGCGACGATTCCGCGGAGGGAGTGGGTTGAGACGGGGACTTCAGCGAGATTCAACAGGGGTACATGTACGGTAGCTGCGAGGGCCCGAGCGAAAGTCGACTTACCAACTGCCGCAGGAGCGGTAATCAGGAGAACGTCGCTGTCGAGCGGTGATGAAGCCGGCGGCCACTGCTCAGGATTCACGGTCTGAGGCACGAAAGGATGACTTCGAGTAGGAATCGACAAAGCTGGTCCGCCAACGGGAAGCTTGAGCCGGCGGAGTCTCGTCACGATCTCGTCGAACTGAAGCGGCGCCGGGCCGTCCATGGCCCGAACAGCGTAGGGCACGAGTTGTGCTTCCGCAAGGGGCAGTTTGCTGGCGGGCTGGCGCTTTCCATTCCAACTCAAGCCTGGGCAACCCATCTTCAGCTCGTTGGGGAGGGGGGTGCTATCCACTGAAAGGCCGTAAACCACCGGCCGGCTCTCTCCCGTGTTTGAGTCACGCGATGCCCCTGACGCTCGCATGCGCGGTAGATAGCTCACAAAGCTCGCGAAAACGTGGCCGGGGCTTATACAGGGGTTTACGCCCTGATCTCGAAGCGGAACTCCAGGCTACTGTTTGCCTGCAATACAAAGCGCCCCCCCGCAACCACCGAAATCAAAAGCCTGGGGGGCCAACCCCAGGCTTTTGATTATTTCAGCGCCCTTCCCCGCGACCGTCGCCCGGTAGTCGGCGTGGTCGTGGCTGTACACCAGGTAGCGCACCGGCTGGTTGAACCGCCGGGCGATCTCGGCCCGCAGCCAGCGCGCCGCGTCCGCGTTGATCGGGTCCGTGGCGATCACGCCCGCCGGCGTCACCGCGAAGACCGAGTAGTGGTTGGCGTGGCGGAAGCGGTAGACCTCGCCGGTGGGCTTGGTGATCTCGCGGACGGGAGCGGGCGGCGACTGGGCCGGCGATCCGAGACGACCCCCAGGCCCGTCACCAGGGTAGCGAGCAGCAGACCGTGACGTGCGCGCATGGCGTCCACCTTTCGTCAGTGCGGGTAGCCCAGCCGAATCCTCGGTGCGGGTCTATCCGGCCTGAACGCGCGAGGAGCCGGTGTGGTTCCGGAAACCGAAAGATCGGCTCCCGGCTGCTCCGGGGTCAGCGCCGGCGACGCTTCCTCTGCTGTTGCCGAGGCGATCGTGCCACAAGCCAGTCGAGGGCACCGGGGGTCGCCTCCCAAGCGTCACCCAGCTCCTCCGCGCAGATCACCGCCTCTTCCCGGCTGCCCATGGCGTACGAGGCCGGCGAGCCTCCGGCCCACTCGGTGTCGCCCGAGAGATAGCCGGGCACGTGACGGTTCGAGCGAAGCGCCGCGCGGAGCCGCTCGCGCGAGGCCGCGCAATCGCCATGGCCGCGGAAGGCACAGAGCGCCCGGCCGTACTGCCAGAGCGCGGTCGGCTCGTCGCCGAACTGGCCAAGCAGCGACGCCGCCTCCTCGTCGAGCCCCAGGAGCAGGAGCGCGTTGAGAAACACGTACCGGACACCCTGGTTGTCACCCGGATTGAGACGGAGCAGCTCGCGATAGTGCGGGACGGCGTCGACCCGCTGGCCCAGGTCGTCGAGGCATCGCGCCAGTCCGAACCGCGCACGCATGTACGGCCGCGTGCGCACGTCGTGCCAGAAATGCCCGGTCTCCTCGACGAAGACCGCGGCACCGAGCGCGCGCTCGCCCGCTGCGACCCCCTGGGCATACAGGTCGCGCGCCTGGGCGGGATCGGGGCATTCCTCGGCGAGAAGCACGTAGGCGTCGGCGCAGTCCGGGGACAGCTCGAGGGCCTTGCGCGCCAGCTGGATCCGGCGTCGGCCGCGGGCGTCGAAGGCGCGGTAGACGAGATCCTGCGCGCGCTCGACGGGCGTGCCGGCCGTCGACGGGATGGCGTCCATCGGTCCGGTGAACTTCGCCTGGATCGCGGCGTTCACCTCGGCTTCGTTCGTGAACTCCTGCGTTGCCGTGAAGCGCTGGACCTCGACCAGCAGTCGCTCCATGACGCGCCGATCGGGCATGCCCGCCCGGGCGCGGTCGGGTGGCCCCTCGAGGGGCTGCAGCAGCTCGGGGATGGCCAGCGTGACCTTCAACGGGCCATCGTGAGCCACGACGTCGTGACTCCAGCGGCCCTGGTCGATATCGGCTTCGGTGGTCCGAGACAGCGTCAGCAGGATCGTCTCGATGTCGCTCAGCTCGCGCGCATCCGGGCGCCGGATCCGGCCCGATCCGCCGAACCACATCGCGGTCGGATAGGCCTCGGGGCCCGCGACGCGGAAGCCCTGCTCCTCCCACAGGTCGAGATCGGAGAACGCCGTCTCCCAGGCCGCGCCGAAGAGCACGGCCCATCGCCCCCGGCCTTCGAGAAGGGTCGCCGGGTCCGGGGAGGCCTGCAGCCGGTCGAGGTCCTTCGGGGAGGCGAAGAATCCCAGGCCGAACGTCTGGCCGGCGCGCCCGAGGACGGTAAAGTGACGAAACGCCTTCCCGAGCGTCGGCGCCTCCACGTGGATCAGGTCCTCATCGCTGAGGTGACGCCAGGGCGCCGCGGCGTAGAAGTCGCGGGCCGCGACCGCGAACGCCCGCATCCGGTCCACCGTCATGCCCCTGACATCGAGGGCCGCGGGAGCCGCCTCGTCGCCCGTCTCCGCCGCCATTCGCTCCACCATCGTTTTCACTTCGAGGAGGTCGGAGCCGACGGTCACGGACAGTTCAGGGTCTGCGAGCGCGCGGGCGATCTCCTCGCCCAGGGTCGGCTCGGCGACCTGGATGGCCGCCGGGCGCGTCTGGGAGAACTTGAAGGCGAGCTCGAGCAGCGCGTCGAGGGCGAGCTGGCCGTCGGCCGAGTCCGCCTCCGCGAGCTTCACGTTCGCCAGGCCCGTCTCTAGGCTCACCCACACGGCCCCTCGGGGCCGATACGGCGTGCCATCGGTGCCGTCCACCCACATCGGCATGCGCAGGACACCGCCCTGCCACGTGTCCGCGGAGCGGCGGGGCAGGCGCATGAAGCGAGCCAGCCGAAGGGACGTCACTTGTGTCATCGCCGCCTGGATGTCGAGCGCGTCGGCGTCGCGGCCACGTTGGAAGTATATACGACGGCTGTGGCCGCAACACGGCGGGGGGCGTAGGAGACATAAAGCCGCTTCTCGGTCAAGGGCCGACCTTCCCACAGCGCGGACGAGGGCAGTGCCATCGCGCCGATCTTGCCCGATCGCCAGGGACGGGTCAAACTGGGGTCCGG
>Ga0187893_10014825_pt1 | contig 10552 bp, 6 predicted proteins | sample MA1701074metaG_FD_139574 | JGI IMG/M metagenome (GOLD analysis project Ga0187893, IMG submission 139574) | White microbial mat communities from a basaltic lava cave in the Kipuka Kanohina Cave System on the Island of Hawaii, USA - MA170107-4 metaG ...
AGAAGCGGACGACCTCGTGGACCGTCAGGAAGTAGCCGCCGTAGTCGAGCTCCTCGACGAGGGCGAGCTCCTTCCCGAGCTGGGCCTCGACCCCGGGCGGGACGCCGCCGGGGTAGCGCCGCCGCGCCCCCTCGAAGACGAGCCGCCGGAGGCGGTCGCGCGAGGTCGTCCCGTCGGGGAGCTCCTCGGAGGGGTAGCGGTAGCGGATCTCCGACAGCGAGAACGCGCAGCGCGCGGCGACCTCGAGGGTGCGCGCGACGGCGGCCGGGTCGTCGGCGAACAGTCCCGCGAAGGCCTCCGGCGGGAGGAGGGCGTGCCCGTCGTTGGGCCGGAGGCGCCGGCCCGCGGTCGCCAGCGTGACGCCGTGGCGGATGCAGGTCAGCACGTCCTGGAGGTCGCGGCGGGCGGGCGCGTGGTAGAGGACCTCGACGGCGGCGGCGACGGGGATCCCGAGGGCCGCGGCGCGGGCGCGGAGGCGGCGCTCCCGCGCGGGCTCGTCGGCGCGGCGGTGGCGCGCGGCGAGCGCGTAGAGCCGGTCGCCGAAGGCGTCGCGGAGCGCGCCCGCCGCGGCGTCCGGGGCGTCCCCGCGGACGAGGATCGACCGCTCGCCGCCGGTGAGCGCGAGGAGGCCCCCGGCCCGCGCGCAGACCTCGTCCCCGCGGACGCGGCACTCCCCCTTCGGCGAGCGCAGGCGCCCCGCCGTGACGAGGCGGCAGAGGTTCGCCCAGCCGGCGCGGTCGGCGGCGAGGAGGACGATCGTCGACCCGTCGTCGATCGTGACCTCGGAGCCGGCGAGGAGCCGGACCCCGGTCTCCCGCGCGGCGCCGTGGGCGCGCACCATCCCCGCGACCCCGTCGCGGTCGGTGATCGCGATCGCCGGGAGCCCGAGGCGGCGGGCCTCCTCGACCAGTTCCGCCGGTGCGCTCGCCCCGTCGAGGAAGGAGTAGTGGCTCCGGCACCAGAGCGGGGCGTAGGCGGGGGCCACGGCTACTCGACGCTCCCCTCGAGGAACCAGCGCCGCCGCCGCCGGTCGTGGAAGAGCCAGAGCAGGTCGCCTCGCCGGGTCTCGACCCAGCGGTACTCGCGCCGGACCTCGCGGGCCCACCAGCCCCCCGCGACGACGAAGGGCCCGGCGACGGGCACCGCGGCGCCGGCGTGCGGCCCGGCCGGGTCCCAGCCGTCGGGCCCGTGGCGCACGCCGCCCGGCGCGGGGACCGGGCGCGGGCGGTCGAGGACGCGCCGCACGAGCGGCGGCCGCGCGGGCGCCGGCCCCGGCCGCGGCGGCGGGAGCGCCCCCTCCAGCGGCGCCCACTCGAAGGAGGCCCCCGGGAGGTGCCCGTCGCGCAGGCGCGCGCGGACGACGGCCGCGGGCCCGAACTCCGCGCGGACGCGGTCGAGCGCGCGGCCCGCCGCGGCGGCGTCCCGCCCCTGGCGGTCGGGGAAGAGCCGCCCCGTCCCCGGGTCCTCGGGGACCGCGCGGAGCTCCACCTCCGCCTCGACGACGCCCGACCGCAGGCGCGTCGCCTCGAGCCGGAGCCGCACGAGCTCGAGGAGGTGCGCGGCGTCCCGCGTCGGCGCCGCCGGGCGGAGGTCGAGGCGCGCCTCCGTGCCGTCGTCGAGCGCGAGGCGCACCTCCACCGCGGCGGCGGCGCGCCGCCGCGGCGCGAGGCCCGCGGCCAGCGGCTCGAGGAGGCCGCGCAGGACGAGGAGGAGCCGGTCGCGGTCCTCCTCGGCGTGCTCGAGGACCTCCCGCGCGCGGACCGGCTCCTCGCCGGGGACCGGCGCGAGCGGGTCGGGGAGGTCCCCCGCCGCGAGGCGGCGGAGGCGCGCGGCCGCGGGGCCGAAGCGGGCCTCGACCCCGGACGCGGGGAGCCCGAGGAGGTCGCGCACGCGGAAGACGCCGAGGCGCTCGAGCGCGTCCCGGTCGTCGGGGTCGAGGCCGAGGAGCCGCAGCGGCACCGCCGCGGCCACCTCGCGCTCCTCCGCGGGGTCGGCGAGGACCCCGGGCTCGCGGCCGGAGCGGGCCGCGGCGAAGGAGCCGAAGCGCGTGAAGCCCACCGCGGCCCGGGCGACCAGCCCCTCGGCCCGGAGCGCCTCGAGGATCGCCGCGCGCCAGGCCGCGGCCGACGGGTGGAGCGGGACCATCCCGCGCCCGTCGAGCCAGAGGACGCCGGGCTCCTCCCGGGAGGGCTCCACGGAGGGCGAGAAGCGGCGCAGGATCGACGCCAGGCGCGCGTGCGCGGCGCGGACCTCGCGCTCCGGCACCTCGCCGGCCCGGAGGTCGCGGCAGAGGGCGAGGGCCGCGGCGAAGCGCAGCCCCGGGAGGACGCCCGCGCGCATCGCGGCGGGGTTCGCCTGGAGGACGCGGCCCGTCGGCCGGTCCCGGTCGACGACCGCCGCGGGCGCGCCCCGGTCGCCGGGCCGGCGCCGCAGGAGGATCTGCAGCGCGAGCGCGGGGACGACGGCGCAGGCGACGCGGCCGGTCACGGGACCCCCTCCGGCGCGGCGCGCTCGACCGCGACGGTCCAGCCCGCGGCGCCGCGGCGGTCGCGGAGGCCGCGGAGGGCGGCGCGGAAGCCGCCGCCCGGGAGGCGCTCGCGGCGGGCCTCGGCGCGCACCGCGACGAGGGGGCCGAGGGAGGGCGCGCGGGCCGGCTTCTCCGTCAGGCAGAGGGCGACGGCGGCGTGGCGGCGCGCGAGTCCGGCGAGGCGCGCCGCCGCGCCCGGCGGGACCCGCGGGTCGGCGCCGAGGTCGAGGACGACGAGGCCGAAGGCGCCGGAGCGGGCGAGGAGGTCCGCGGCCCGGAGCGCCGCGGGCGCCCCGGGGACGCGGGCGACGGCCAGCGCGTCGAGGTCGATCCCGGCGGCGGCGGCGTCGGGCGGGAAGAACGCGGAGTCCCCGGCGGCCACCCAGGCCGCCCACTCCCCGCGGCCCTGGGCGTCGGCGACGAGGGCGAGCGCCGTCGTCAGCCCGGCGCCGGCGCCGTCCGAGGAGACCTCGACCAGGAGCCCCGCGAGGGAGGGGAGGTCGAAACCCCCCGGCGCGGGGGGCGCGCCGGGCGGCCCCGCCGCCCGGCGCACCGCCTCCCGCACCCGCCGCACCGCCTCCGACTCCATGGCCGGGAGTCTATCGAACTCCTTGCGAACGAACAATGGGCTTCACTGCCCGAGGCGAGGCTGGAACGACGCCCGTGAAGGACGCGAAGCATGGCCGCCGGGGAATCCCCGCTCCTCGTCGCGACGGGGCACCGCAAGCCTCGCCTCGGCGGCACGGCGAGAGCGCCCCGCGTCCGCGGTGCCGCCCCGTCTCGGCCTCGCCTCGGAGCGCGGCGCCTCGGCTATCGTCGTGCGGATGAAACGCGTCGTCGTCGTCGGCGCCGGCCCCGCCGGGGCGCTGCTCGCGCTCCTGCTCGCGCGCGAGGGGGTCGCGGTCGACCTCCTCGAGCGGCAGACCGACTTCGAGCGGGAGTTCCGCGGCGAGATCCTGATGCCGAGCGGTCTCGAGGTCTTCGACGGTGTCGGCCTCGGCGCGGCCTTCGCGGAGGTCCCCTCGGTCCCGATCGAGCGGCTCGAGGTCTGGCGCGGGGCGCGGCGGCTCTTCGCGCTGGAGGTCGCCTCCCTGGTCCGCGGCGGCGCGCGCCCGCGGGCGGTCGCCCAGCCGGCGATGCTGGAGATGCTCGCGCGGGAGGGGGCCCGGCACCCCGGCCACCGGCTCCTGCGCGGGGCCCTCGCGCGGGGCGCGATCGTCGAGGACGGGCGCGTCGCCGGCGTGCGCGCGTCGGTCGGAGGGGCCGAGCGGGAGTTCCGGGGCGACCTCGTCGTCGGCGCCGACGGGCGGTTCTCCGTCCTCCGCACCGGCTCGGGGCTGCACGAGGCGCGCTCGCCGCAGTCCTTCGACGTCGTCTGGTGCAAGGTCCCCGCCCCCGCGGGCTTCGAGGGCGGGCGCGTCCGGGCCTACCTCGGCGACGCCCACTTCGCGGTGATCTTCCCCTCCTTCGACGGCCGCCTCCAGATCGGCTGGGTGATCGACAAGGGCTCCTACGGGGAGGTCCGGGCGCGCGGGATGGACTCCTGGCTCGCGGACCTCGCGGGCCACCTCTCGCCCGACCTCGCGGACCACCTCCTCGCGCACCGCGGCGAGGTGCGCCAGCCGTTCCTCCTCAGCGTCGTGTGCGATCGCCTCGTGCGCTGGACGAGGCCCGGCCTGCTCCTGCTCGGGGACGCCGCCCACCCGATGTCGCCCGTCGGGGGCCAGGGGCTGAACATGGCGCTGCGGGACGCGGTGGTCGCGGCGAACCGGCTCGGGCCGGCGCTCGCGGCGGGCGCCGGGCCCGACGCGCTCGACGCCGCCGCGGCCCGGGTGCAGGAGGAGCGACTCGCCGAGACCGTGGCGATCCAGGAGCGCCAGGAGCGGGTGCCGCCGCTGCTCTTCGGGAGCCGCTGGCGGAGCCGGCTGCTGATCGACGGGCTCGCGCCGCTCCTCGTCCGGGTCGGGCTGCTCCAGCGGATCTTCGGCGCGAACCTCCGGCTGTTCGCGCGCGGCGTCAGCGAGGTGCGCTACGAGCGCTGCGCGGCGGCGCCGCCTACGAGCCCTTCCTGACCCAGGGCACGAAGATCACCGGGGACCTGCGGATCGAGTCGGCGACCGACCCCTCCAGGCCCAGTTCGCCGAGGATCCGCTGGACCAGGGCCAGTTCGCGCCGCGCGGCGTCGAGGACCGCGTCCTTCGTCAGCATCGGCTGCATGCCCATCACCGAATCCGTCTCCTTCGCGAACCAGGCCTCGGGGATGTCCGCCCCCCAGGCGGCGACCAGCGCGTGGAGCGCCTCGCGGCGCTCCGCCGGGATCCCGGCCCGCTCGACGATCGTGCCCTCCATCCGCTCCAGGAACGACGCGCGGTCGGTCGAGACCACGGGGTGGGCGAGCTGGGCGAGCATGATCCCGCTCGAGAAGAGGTCGAACCCGAGGACCCCCTTCGTCGCCGCCGGCCAGAGAACGTCCCGCTGGTCCGGGGACATCAGCGCCCCCGCCGCCTCGAAGAACTGGTCCTTGAGCGTCGCCTCCTCGATGGCCTTCTGGATGCCGAGGGTGCGCTCGTCGTAGCCGGCCTCGCGGACGCGGTCGCGGTCGGAGAACTGGCGGCCGACCGCCCCCAGCGCCTCGACCTGCTTCTCGGAGAGCGGCTTCCCGGCCTCCGCCAGCGTGACGAGCATCGAGTTCACCATGAAGGACGGGTGGCTGAACGCCCCGTTGATGCCGATGCCCGGCAGGTCCTCGTGGATCTTCCCGGCCTCCCGGACGAGGGCGCCGTTGAGCTGCTGGATGCGCCCCGCCGCGGCGAGGTCGATCTTCCCCCCCGAGCGCGCCGACTCGCTGAGCGCTCCGAGGAGGGGGAGCATCTGCTTCATGTTGGTGCCGACCGTCTTCCACTCGACCTTCGAGAGGACCGCGTCGTACTCCGGGAACGGGAGGGGGACCGCGGCGGACGCCGCGACGGGCGCGTCGCCGCCGGCGGGGGCGGTCGCCGCGGCCAGCGCGGCCTTCGCCTCGTCCCGCTCGCCGACGGCCATCGCGAGGTCGGCCTCCGCCTTCGCCGCGCGGGCCTCGGCCTTCTCGACCCGGGCCTCGACTCCCGCCATCCGATCGCGGAGGTCGGAGACCTCCTTCGAGGCCGCGTCCGCCTTCGCCCGCTCGTCGTCGACCCGCTTCTCGACGACCTCGGGAGCGACGCCTGCCCCGACCTGCGTCCCGACCAGGAGCCCGATCCCGCCCGCCACCACCGTGCCGACCGCGACCGCCGCGCCCTTCATCGTGCCTCCCATCGCCGCCACCGCGGCGCCGGCGCCGGCGGAGCCGGCGGCATCCTCGAGGAACCAGGGGACCATCAGGAGCCCGTACGCGAGCCCCGCCGGGAGCCGCCACCGCAGCAGCGCGCGCGCCCGGCGCACGCGCGTGCGGACCGTCGCCTCCGGGAGGTCGAGCAGCCGCCCGACCTCGCCGGCCGTCAGCCCCTGGAGGTCGTGCAGCACCACCGGGTCGCGGTAGCGGTCCGGAAGCCGATCGAGTTCGCGGCGGAGCCGCTCCTCCCCCTCCGCCCCCGCCGCGTCCTCGAGGGGCGACGGCCCCTCCTGCGGGCGCGCGAGGCGCCGGGCGAGGTCGTCCTGGCGCCGGGCGACGGCCTTGCGCCGGTAGGCGATGCGGACGACCGCCGTCAGGAGCCAGGGGAAGACCGGCGCGCGCAGCGGCGCGCCCCGCTTGCGGACGAGGGAGAGGTAGGCCGACTGGACCGCGTCCTCGGCGTCCTGGGGGGCGCCGATGCGGCGCGCCGCGGCGAGGAGCCGCGGACGCGTCCCGCGGACCACCCGCTCGAGGGCCTCCTCGTCGCCGGTCAGGAGGTAGCGGTCGAGGTCCTCCTGCAGGGGGTCGACGGCGGCGCGCGGGCGGAAGAGGGCGGTCCCCACGCCTGCATGGTGCGTCCCGGGGCCCGGGCGTTTCAGGATTCCGGCGTGCCGATTCTCGCGGAGAAGTTCGAGGCGCCGCGTGCGGGACCGCAACCCGATTCACAGACGAGTCGGGCCGCCGTTCGCGGCCTCGCCTCGCACAAGGGCTATCCTCCTCGTGAAGGGCCTCGATGGCCGGATACCGGGGCCACCCCGATCTGGGGCACCCAGATCTGTCAACCAGTCCGTCTTGATGAAGGGAGACCGGCACGCGCGCGTCGCACGCGACCCGTGCCGACACGCGGGGAGGTGGGGGTTGCCCAAGGAGCGTCGCGCCGATCCGGACTTCAGCACGAGCGAACTGGAGTCCATCGCGCGCAGGGAGGCCAGTAGGTCGCCGCGACTGACACCGAACGGCGGGAGACGATGGACCAGAGAGGACATCGCGTTCGCAGTGTCTGTCCTCGCTGCCGAGGCGCGGTCTCCGGCGTTCGGAAGGGCATGGACAGCTGGCATGACGAGGGAGAGATCCCTCCGCTGGCTCGCCAAGGCGCTTCATCATCGGCTGTTGGACCGCACCCGACGACTTCGCCGCATGAAGTTCATCGATGACCCTTCGCTCGAGGCGCTGCCCACCTCGCACGGCCGAGGACGAGCCCTGGATGCTGAGGACCGAGCCGTGCTCGTCACGAGAGTCCTCGGGGGTCTGACCGAAGCCGGACGCGCGGTCGCAGCGGAGATGCTACGAGTGGATGGGTACGCCGTCGCACGAGTCGAGGAGGTAGTGCGCCGGCCGCGCGTTGCCCAGAGGACCCGTGAGCGGGAGCGGGCTCGGGTCCGCGATCTCCTGCGTGGAATCGTCACGGCGGCTGACCTGAGCCGTGAAGAGGCTCTGGACCTTCTCCACGCTCTGGCTGCAGGTCTAGCCGGGGGGGGACTGGCAACGCGTAGTCGGTTCGTGAACAAACTTGGCGGGTTCGGACCTCGCCGATCGCCAGATCCTGTGTGAGGCCTTGCGGAGGCGGAATCGGCTCGTTCACCTGCCTGGCGGGTGGGATCCCAGTACTGACCGGGTCATCGCCGAGGAGCGCCTCGCCCTGAGCAGGACCAGCGGGACTGCCGGCGAGTTCGGGGCAGGTGCGAGATCGGAGTTCCGACGTGGGGACACCTGAACGACGCAGAGGCGTCGGTCTCGCGATGGCGCTCCTGATTCTCGGGCTCGTCGCATGGATCGCGTGGACGCCATCCGGGAAGGTGACGCCCGTCCCTGCGCCTTCGGCTCCTCCGCAGCCGAACATGGAAACCGCTGAATCGGAGGAGCATGCTGCTCCATCCCCGTCCTCGACGCCCGCCGAACAGACCGATCCGTCCCTGCCTCGCAGCCTCCGCTTCCGCGACGCTCGGAACGGGGACGCGATGGCGGGAGTCCGGTTCCAACTGCTGAGGCGCGGAGGACAGGAGCCCCCTGAGGAGTTCGCGGCCGCGGCCGACGGGACCTTCGTCCTTCCGAAGGGTGACGCGTGGGTGCTCTCGTTCCTGGAACCGAGTCTCAGGTCTCTCAGGCCCGCAGACACCTTCTCGGATTCGGCGACGGAAGCAGTCCAGGATGTCTGGTGCTACTGGACGGCCACCGTCACCGGCACGGTGGACGTGGAAGACCCAAGCCGACTGGGAGCGAAGACTGCAACCGTGTCCGCCCGACCGGTGACTCCGGACACGGTACGGGGATTCAGCCGGCGCACGCCCGAAACGATCGGCACCCCCGGGTGGGTCGAGAAGCAGACGGGAGGGCGAAACTTCAACCTCTGGGCGTGCACCGTCGAGAATCGCCAGTACCGGCTCGACATCCCCCTCATCGGGTCGATCGCGGTCGCGGCGTGGGCCCCGGGTCACACCGTGGAGATCCTCCGCGTGGATCCGGCGGCGGCGCCGGGGACCGTGGTGCAGGCGAACTTCAACCTCAGGGCAGGCGTGCGGGCGCGTGTCCGGGTGATGGACGAGTCGGGGGTGCCCCTGGCAAGCGCCTCCGTCCAGCTCCTGGACTACTTCGTGATGCCGTCCGAGCAGATCGACCACGCTGCCCACTCGCTGGAAGGGAAGGTGGCCCGACTGGGGATGGGCATCGTGGAAAACGCCGAGCAGGGCACCTCCCGAGCCTCTCTCAATGGCGCAGCGGGGACGGGAAAGGACGGCCGCGCCCTGGTCTACGTGGGCAATCACGGCCGAAGACTGCTCCTCATGGTCTGCGCGAAGGGCAAGGTCCCGTTCATCAAGAGGTTGGACAGGCCCGACGAGTTCGATGACGCGGAGATCGTCCTGAAGAGCAACCAGCCCGCGAGGTCGAGTTACCGCCTCTCCAGGCGGGGCCGGTTCGCGAGTGAGGGAGCCACTTTGCTGCTCCTGGAAATGATCGACACCATGACCCTGGATGCGGGGACAGTGACCGCCGCGGAGAACGGTCACTTCCCCGCGGATTCCATCGTGCCGGGACGGCAGTACTTCGTCATTCTGAACGACCCCCACGGCCTCGGGAGATGCAGGGGGACGATCACGTTCGGCGACGACGAGGTCGTGGACATCTCCGCGTTCGAGTAGCGGCACGGCGGGGCCGGGGGACGAGTTGCAGGTCTCGGCTGGTCCGCCGGCTCGACCTCGCCCCGGCGACTTGCAACTTGCCACCGTCCCCAACTTGCAACTTGCCACCGTCCCCTTCGCCGCAACGCCGCGGCAGGCGGCGGCATGATCTCCCGATACCGCCATGTCCGCGTCCCCCCCTCCCCCCCCGTCCCCGGGTCCGGCGCCGGCGGGCGCGCCGGGGGGGGATCTCCTCCCCGACGCGCTCCTCGCGGAGATGGGGTGGCTCCGGCGCCTCGCCCGGAGCCTGACCGCCGACCCCTCCGTCGCCGACGACCTCGTGCAGGAGGCCTGGCTCGCGACGATCCGCGCCCGGCCCGACGCCTCGCGGCCGCTGCGGCCGTGGCTCTCCCGGGTCCTCCGGAACCTCCACCTCCAGCGCCGCCGATCGGAGGGGCGCCACTCGGCGCGGGAGGGGCGCGTCGCCGACCGGGAGAAGCAGGACGCCGCGCCCGACGACCTGGTCGCGCGGCTCGAGGTGCACCGCCTGCTCGGGGACCTCGTCCTCGCCCTCGACGAGCCCTACCGCACCGCCGTCCTCCTCCGCTACATGGAGGACCTCCCTCCCGACGAGGTGGCGCGGCGGACGCGCGTGCTCCCGGCGACCGCCCGGAGCCGCGTCTCCCGCGGGCTCGATCGACTCAGGCGCAGCCTCGATCGCCGGTTCGGCGGCGATCGCGTCGGCTGGTGCCTGCTCTTCCTCCGCGTCGAGGGGCTCGGCCCCTTCGCGCCCCCCCCGGCCTCCGATGGCGCGCCGGGCGCCGCGGACGGCGACCCCGCCGCAGGACGGGGCCGCCCCGCCGGCGGCGGCTCCGGGGCCGCCGGGCTCGCGAGCGCCGGCGCCGCGGCGATCGCCCTCCTCGCCACGGCCCTCGGCGCGATCGGCGCGCTGCCCGGGTTCGGGGGGGAGCCGGGCGCGGCCGCCCGCGCCGACCGGGCCGTCGCGGCGGCCCGCGGCGGCGGCGCCGGGGCCGGCGCCCCGGCGGACGGCGCGGGTCGCGACGCCGTCGCGGGAGCGGACGGGGACGGGCAGGGCGCCGGGGAGCACGACTCGTCGGACCGGGGCGCCGACCCGGACGGCGACCGGGAGGGGCGCGCCCTCGCGGCCCGGGCGGCGGGGGACCGGGGCGCGCCGGCGCCGGCGGGCGATGGCGGCCACGGCGCGGCGGGGGCCGCGGTCGCCGCCGGGGGCGGCGCGGGCGGGGAGGCGGATCGCCCCGGGAAGGCGTCCCGCGTCGCCGGCCGCGTCGTCGACCCCGGCGGGCGCGGGATCCCGGACGTGCGCGTCGACCTCCTCGCCCCGGGAGCGCTCCGCCGCGCGGCCGACCTCCGCGACCTGGAGCCGGGCTGGCTCGAGCCCCCCCGCCCCGCGGCGACGGCGGTGACCGGCGCCGACGGCCACTTCGCCCTCGCCGCCCCCGGCGACGGCCCCTTCGACCTCCGCGCCGCGGGGGAGGGCCGCCGCACGGCGGTCGAGGA
>Ga0187893_10014826_pt1 | contig 10551 bp, 8 predicted proteins | sample MA1701074metaG_FD_139574 | JGI IMG/M metagenome (GOLD analysis project Ga0187893, IMG submission 139574) | White microbial mat communities from a basaltic lava cave in the Kipuka Kanohina Cave System on the Island of Hawaii, USA - MA170107-4 metaG ...
ATCTTAAGCTTTAACTGCTCATTTTCGGTGGCTGCTTCCACAACAAGCTGACATCCCTTTACTCCGGTTTCAATGGACTGATAACTGCTTATCCGTTTCAAAGCCGATTCCTTTTCATTTTCACTGATCACGCCTTTGCTGATCTGGCGATCGAGGTTTGCACTGATGGTTTTCATTGCCTTCGCAAGCGCATCGGCTGAAATATCAATCAATGCCACTTCAAAACCTGCCTGCGCAAAAACATGCGCAATTCCATTGCCCATGGTTCCGGATCCAATAACTGCTGTCCTTTTTATCTCCATTATCTGATAGAATTTTTATTTTAAATTATCCATGACATTTCAATCAATCTGAAATTTATTTTCCGTTCAAAAATATTAAAGTTTCCTTCACAGCATTTATCAGGTGCATCCGTCATATCAGGAATTGATCTCTGAATTTATTAAATTTATTAACATCCTGATGATCTTTGTTGCAATTAATCTTATTTTTCGCATCTTAAAAAAATAACCCTCCATGATTGCGGCAAGCCCGTCAGACGTAAGCACATCCTGCTGCTCGCGAAAACGGATAAAACACTTTGTACAAAGCAGAATTCCTGAAAATGAAAAGCAGGATGTTCAGAATCACTTGATGGAGTGTGAGCGCTGCATGGCTGTTTATTTTGAGTTGTTAAACCAGGCAGAAGTTCAGATTACCGAAAGCATTGCTGAAGCAGATTTCATTGCTGAAAAAAAATTTGATGCTCCGGTAAGGAATCAAAAAACCACAGCAATTATTGCTTCCATGCTTTTTGTTGCTGCTGCTGCAGTCTTCTGGATTATGGCAGGGGAGAATAAGGTTGAGAATAATATGGAGAAAAAACCTCCGCTCACCAAAAATCAAAGTAAAGTACCTTCTCAAATTTCCGGAGCGCTGAATGAGAAAGAAAAAATTTTTACAGAAAAACAACAACAGCCGGGCATACAAAAAGCCGGCATCGGAAAAATCGAAAAATCATTTTCAGATAAATCCATTGCAATTGCTGCTTCTGATGATAAATCTCCGCCACTTGCCCAAAAGAGCGATGAAACTACTATAGAACAAAAATCTCCGGACGAGTCAGCCCGTGAAACTTTTCAAAGCGCCATCAGCGGCAGCAAGGTTTTCCTTCAGGAAAACAATCCCAATAAAGAAATTTATGATAAAAAGCTTCAGGCGCTTATTCAGCATGTGAATGAATCGAAGTTCAGCGAAGCCATCAGCGAAGCCAATAAGTTCCTTTATTATTTTCCTGACGACATCAACGGGCGGTATTACAGGGGTCTGAGCTATTATCAATTGCAGCAAAATGACAATGCTTTGAACGACCTGCAATGGATAATGGAACAAGGCAATAATGCGTTCTTTGCCGATGCTCAATGGCACAAAGCTTTGATTCTAAACCGCAAAGGCGATTTTGATAATTCACGCAAAGTGCTCACCGACATCATCATCAGCAACAGCCCATACTCTTCCCAGGCATACGAGCTTCTCGATTTGGTTTCCGCAAACAAATAACCAATGTTCCCCTAATTTTTCTCATATTTGCACGCTTCGCCAGCTGAAATCTTGACTCAATCTGGCTCATTAACTTTAAATATTGAACTTTAAACATTAAACATTTTCTCTCCCATGTCGCGCATCTGTGATTTAACCGGTAAGAAATCCATCGTTGGAAACAATGTTTCCTTTTCTAATAAAAAAACAAAGCGGAGATTCAACCCGAACCTCCAGATTAAGAAATTCTATCTTCCCGAAACAGGCGAGTGGATTGCTTTGAAAGTTTCCACATCTGCCATCCGCACCATCCACAAAAAAGGCATTTCCAAAGTGCTGGCTGACGCCATCAAGAAAGGAAAAATTTAACCTGCTGCCAACCCGGTTCCCATGAAACGGCTCATCGCGTTGGCGTTTTTATTTCTGATCACTGTTTCTGCCATTGCACAAGAGCAGAAACCCATTCCCGTTTTTCCCGACAGCACGCTGTATGATTACGATTTGCTGCCTGCTTCATTTTTCGAATCGCGAAGAAAGCTCTTCCGCGATAACATGCCCGATGGCAGCGCTGCCATTTTTTTTGCTGCACCGGTTCGCAACCGCTCCAACGATGTGAACTTCGAATACCACCAGGACCCCAATTTCTATTACTACACCGGGCATACACAGCCCGAAGCCGTCATCATCCTTTTCAAAGAACAGCAGACGCTTAAAGGGGTGAAATCGGATGAATTCATTTTCATCAAAAAAAGAAATGCCATGGAAGAAACCTGGACGGGAAAAATTATGGCGGATTTCGAAGTGGCTGCCCGATCGGGAATAAAGGCAGTGATGATGAATTCTGATTTTGAAAAAATGGAATTTGATTTTTCCAAAATGCAAAAGCTGCTCGTGAAATTCCCCACCGACATTAGCGAAAATTCAAAAGAGGAGGGAAGCGCAGGGTGGCTGGTGTCGAAATTCAAAAATCAGACAAACGAAATCAGCGAACGGTATGACAAAGTGCTTCCCGCCAAAATCAATGCAAAGCTCCGCGAAGTGAAAACCGATGAAGAGTTGAAGCTGCTCCAGAAAGCTGTTGACCTCACCTGCCTTGGATTCATCGAAGCCCTCAAAGCTGCTGAACCGGGCATGAAAGAATTCGAGCTCGAAGCAATCAATGAATTCATCTGGCGAAAGGAAGGGTCCGAATATGCCGGCTACCCCAGCATCGTGGGCGGGGGATTGAACTCCTGCGTGCTGCATTATGAAACCAACCGCAAAAAATTAATAAGCGGTGACATTGTAGTGATGGACATGGGAGCTGAATACCACGGCTACACGGCTGACGTAACGCGCAGCTTCCCCGTAAACGGCAAATTCAGCAATGAACAGAAAATTATTTACAACCTCGTCCTCGAAGCGCAGAATGCCGGCATTGCTGCCTGTAAGCCGGGCGCGGCTTTCAGCGACCCCCACCGCGCTGCCTCCAAAGTCATTGCCGATGGGCTTATGAAGCTTGGAATCATCAAAGAACCTGGCGAGGTCACTAAATATTTCATGCACGGCACCTCCCATTACCTCGGCCTCGATGTGCACGATGCCGGAACCTACGGACCCCTGCAGCCCAACACCGTCATCACCGTGGAGCCGGGCATATATATTAAGGAGGGCGCTGACTGCGACCGCAAATGGTGGAACACCGGTGTGCGCATCGAAGACGATATCCTCATCACTACAGACGGTCACCGCAACATGTCCGGATGCGTGCCCAAGACCATCCCCGAAATCGAAAAGCTGATGGAAGAAAAAAGTGTTCTGAATGAGTTGAAATAAAGTTGCCGCAGCAGCTTAATCATTCGCTTTTTCCGAAAAAGAATTCTGTCACATCAAAATCCACTCATGCTTTTCCAAAACACATATCACAATTAACGGAATACCCGCACGTTAGTGCAAAGCCGTAATGTGAATCACCGGAATGCACAAGCGAGTTGCCGGAAAGCGAAAAGCACTTGTAAGGAAAGAAAAGTTTTTTGCCGGAAACGTAAAGTGAATCACCGGAATAAAAATGTGTTTTTCCGGAATGAACACATAAACTGCCGGAAAGTCAGTGCAAATTGCCGGAATTGACATGCAAAATGAAAGCAACCACAGGTAAATCAGCGGAAACCACAACTAAAATGCGCAATTCACTCATTCTCAGAAAAACGAAAAGAATGCGTATGGTTCTTTTGGAGAAAAGTGCAGTATGGGTTTGAAGGAAAATGCCTCCATGCTTTAAAAATTTAAAAGGCAGCTCTGCGGATTTGCGAAAGTTCAGTAGGTTTGGGTTTCGGATATTTAAATGTTAGCGGTCAGTGTAAAAGACGACAATGAATAGAAAATGAGCAGACAAATAATAAACATATCAATTGGACTTTTAATAGTTGTGTTGACCTCCTGCAAGACAACACAAACGAGTATGATTATCGCAGACAGTTATGACGAAAAGAAAAATCAAACGACTTTGACTTTATTGCCCTATGGAAATATTGTTTTTCCAGACAAATGGACAAAGACAAGTTACAACCAAATAAGCCGACAGCATTTCTTCACAAACCACGACTCCACAACTGTAGCGGTAACTAAAAATCCAAAGGACAAATATCCATTTTACAAAACCAATCAGACAGAAAGTGACTTCGTAAAAGACTTTGTAAAGTGGGATGCAGAATATTGGGAAAAACAAGGATTGACAGTGACGACCATTGACAATCAATCAGGCAAAGACTACATTTTATGGCAAGCAAAAAGTGACGAAAAAAACGTGAATACAATTTTTCTTTACGGTTCTAAAAATGGTTTGGCTAACAACTTTTCGGGGACTTCAACAACTTGGACAGAAACGAAGATTAAGGATTTTTTATTACAACTTTTCAATGACAACTAAAACGACTGAAATAAAACACCGAACCGCTAACTGCACATTTGCAATAAGCGGGGTTTCGTGCTCCGCAGATAGTTTTGTGGTTATAAAAAGGTTGTATCTTCGAATGAACATTTGTGGTGAAAAGCCCGTCCATCGCAATTCTGCAAAACGTTAGCGGCAAGGCTCGGGGACACTGCTAACTTTGAACTTTACTGCATCTATTAAACATTTTTGACAACATGATTTTTAAAGACAAGCTAAATGAAAAGGGAAAAATTATCCAACCTGAAATGAAAAAGTTGCTGAACCTTGCTTTAAAAAATCAATTTCATAATGGCGACCTATTGCTGTTATACATTAACGGATTTTTTGAGGAAAGTGTCCATATAGGAAATCAGCACTCCGAGAAAAAATACAATCCTCATGTTATAGGACCAGGTTCCGAAGGGCATTCTGAAATTACGCACTACCAGTTCATTGACAATTATCGAACGACTCACATCCATCCAATGACCCATGCGGACTATATCAAACAGTTTGTAATTGAAAAGTGGGATAAGGAAATAAGCGAGCGCAATAATGAGTTGACCGAAACCGAAGAAACAACTATCCAAATTGAAATGCTTATCTATCTCAAGTTTTGGGAGGCCGATTTAATAATCAAAAAACTTTTTCAGTTTGTCCGAATGTTGAACCACGAATCTTACGATTGGTATTTCAAAATTTCTGAATCGTCAAGAGATAAAGACGGTTTAGGAACAAGACAAGATATTATTAGAAATAAAATTCGTGAGAGACTTAAACCTTTCTCTCCTGTTATTTACGGCATCATAAATGAAACATATAAAACTCAAATTAGAAATTCAATTGCTCATTCCAATTATTCATTTCAAGGACGATACATTCACCCTAACAATTACATTAAAGAAGACCCAGCATCTCAATTAAAATCTTTGTCATTTGACAATTGGATTGACATATTTCACAATACCCTTGTTTTGCATAATGAGTTAATAAAAATGTGTGAGGACATAAACGATTATTATGCCAACATTGCAAAGCAGCAAAACAACCAAGTTGAAATTTTAATTACTGAAAAATATGGAAAGCAATATTCAAAGATAGTTGAATACAGAGAGCAATATCGGGATTGGCATTACAAACAATAAACTAACGGACAATGCAGACTACAAGCCCTTGAGCAAATTTTGGTGCGGACATCAAACAGTTGTGCTTCATGGACAGAAGAACATCCGATAACATCAAGTAACCGTTCCACAACCTGTCCCTTTTCATCAGGAACCTCCTTTTAAATCCCCCCTCTCCTCATCCTCTGCCGCCAGGTTTGCGCATCCTTGCTTACCGGCAGGCATCCTCGTCTCTCTCTCACGCGCTGCCCCATAGAGAGTTTCGTTAATCCGCACAAGGTTTGCCGGATTTGCGAAAGTTTTTATTTTTGGGTTTCGGATATTTAAATGTTGGCTGCAATGCTAACTGCTCCGAACAAACTTTCTGCTAAACTTGTATCATGGAACAATTAATCAGCGACATCTACGAAATAATTAAGGATTATCGCCAAGACGAAAGCATGATGTCTAAGGACAGAATTCGGAATTGGATAAATCAATTTGATGAAGCAGATAGAGAATTTGTATTGCAAGAAATGAAACACATTCTGAGACAACGCTATATTTCAAAAGATAGTGCGAAAAAATTAGTGAAAGGGATGATTGAGTTTCTTGCTACTCATTTCCAATTCGCAAGTCCAAAAGATTTCCTTCTTCAATCTGCTTTTATTGACCATCAACCAGAAGGGAAAAGTCAAAAGGTTCTTTTAAAATTTCTTGATGAAATAATTCAGAGTGAATTCTCAATTAGTATTGCAGAGTGCAACTCAGCCAAACCCAAATATTATATTTATTTTGACGATATACTTTGCACAGGTGATACGTTGGTAAAAGGACTTGCAAAAAACAAAGATGATAGCAAGGGATGGTTTCATAAGACAAACGCAAATGGAAAAACGAACCTGGCAATCTTTAGGGAAAACAACGCAAAATTGGTGCTTGCATATTTTTGTGTTCACAAGTTCAACGTTAAAAAAGCATTGAGCAGATTATGGTTTGAACTTGGTAAAGTAAACGTTGAAACAACCTATGCTTTGGATGAACAATTTAACATTGAAAACGATATTGAGAATACAAATTCAAAACTCAATTTTCTTTTTCCAAGTGAGAACATAAAAACTGATTTCATCATTGAGTGTCAAAAGCAAATTGAAGAAAAAATTCAGAAACTTGGGTATGATAAGGATAAAACTATTAAATACAGAGCAGAAGGAAAACCGCTAAACGAAACATTCTTCACATCAAAAGAAAACAGAGAAAGATTTGAAAAAATTATTTTGACAAAAAGCATTGAAGTTTATTATCTCTCTGACAAAATGAAAAGTGAACCACGACCAAAACCGCTTGGTTATGGACTATATACTGATATGAGTTTTGGGTTTGGGGCTTTAATCTTTACTTGGAGAAATGTTCCTTTCAATGTCCCATTAGTTTTTTGGTATCCATATCACAATTGGAAACCATTATTTGAGCGTAAATTTGTATCTTACGGAAGTAAACCAAAGGTGATTTTACCAAATGTTTTACTTGCTGATGATGGCTATGGCGAAAGCGATGATTTGCTATTCTAATTTGAGAATGAAATGAAATACAAACTTGACCAAAAGGAAATTAGAGTTTATCATAAAGAAAACTCCTGCATCTTCAAAAAAAATAATGAGGAGTTTGGTGCACTTTCAAATATGGCAACAGGTTTCCCATTGCGAATAAATGGAATTGACATTCGGACAACAGAAGCACTTTATCAAGCATGTAGGTTTCCGCACCTTCCAGAAATTCAGGAAAAAATTATTGAACAGAAAAGCCCGATGCTTGTGAAAATGATTAGTAATACAAACAAGAAAAGAAGCAGAGAAGATTGGGATAACGTGAGGTTGAAAATAATGAAGTGGTGCATCAATGTAAAGCTTGCACAAAACTTTGTTTCATTCGGTGCAGCTTTGCATGAAACTGGTTTGAAGAACATCGTTGAGAACTCTGCTAAGGATAATTTTTGGGGAGCAATTCCAAATGAGGACGGAACAATTTACATAGGAAAAAATGCACTTGGCAGATTGCTTATGGATTTAAGGCAAGCATTTTATAGTAAAGACATTTACTCCCTTTTGTTTATAGAGCCCCCACAAATTGATAACTTCCGTTTGTATCATGAACCAATTAATATCATTGACGAAAGACAGAACTTCGTTAATTCATTACAGACTTATTGGAAAAGTTCATACAGTAATGGTCCAACAGTCCAGACAAAAATGGAAACAAGTGAAGTAAGCAAGAAAGAATCTGAATATGTTACAAGAGAAAGCAAGATGAATGTTGAAGAGCCAAGTCACGAATACGAATCTGCGAGCAAGTCAAAACCAAAGAGACAGAGTAAAAAGAAAAAAGCGGACACACCTTCACAACAAAACCTGTTCAACATTTGACGACACATCTTCGTGGACACAGCAGCACTGCGCATAACACTAAGTAACCGTTGCACAACTTTTCCCTTTTCATCGGGAACTTCCTTTTAAAATCCAAATTTAATTCCTGTTTCCATTATTTTATATGTAACCCCCCCTCCTCATCTGCCGTCAGGCATGCAAACCGGAGGCATTGACAAACCTTGACCCTTGAACCTTAAACCTTGAACCTCACCCCCCCCTCCGCGCCTTTGCGCCTCCGCGGTTTCTTTGCTGCTTTTTAAAACTTTACCCCGCCATTTTTGAACTTTCCAACCCTGATTTGTTTTTTTGCTTAATTTGCGGATAAATTCCTTAAATGTTATGCGCAATGCTAACCGCTCCGATTAAACGGCAGTGCTAATAATTAACTTTGCAATAAATTACGGAACAGAAAATAAATTCACTCATTAAAATTAGGTACTGAATGAAAAAAACTAAATTGCTAACTGCTTTAGTGTCATCAATGCTGGTTGCATCACTTACTTATGCCCAGTCAACTTTTTCTATAAATACAGGTAACAACTTTATCCAGTACTTAACTTCGGCAAAGCAAACATTTGACGGAGGGTATATTATTGTAGGTTCTGCTGGAAATTTCAGCTCTCACGATGACATTTACTTAATCAAATTAAACCCTTTTGGAGACACATTGTGGACAAAATCTTATGTTGGTTTTAGTCTTTCATCAGGGAAATCAGTTATACAAATGCCCGATAGCGGATTTGTAATTTGCGCTATAACTCCTTCTTTCAGCCCGGGCAATAACAGTCTGTTATTAATAAAAACAGATGCTTCAGGCAATATTGTTTGGCAACACATTTATGTTGACTCTTCCAACAGCTTTACAGGGGGAGACCTTCAGCCAACAAACGATGGAGGGTTTATCGTTGTAGGAAATTCAAACTATGCTGGCGCAGAGTTGGTCGCCATTAAATTTAATAACCTCGGGGTAATAGATTGGAAGAAAGGATATACGAGCGGTGTAACAGGAAACAACCTTTACGGAAGTTCCATTTGTCAGGCCTTGAATAATGAATATGTAATAACAGGTCATACTAATTTTTTTGGTGCAGGAACTAATGACTACTTCTTAATTAAACTGGACAGTGCAGGTACACTTGTATGGTCAAAAGCTTACGGAGGTGCAGCAGATGACCAGGCTCACGCTGTAACTGCAACAGATGATGGTGGATACATCGTTGCCGGTACATCTTATAGTTTTGGTGCAGGCAGCGCTGATATGTTAGTAATTAAAACAGATGCAAACGGAGATACCACCTGGACAAAAACTTACGGTGCATCGTCCACAGAAGAATGTTTTTCTGTTCGTCAAACATCTGATAAAGGTTTTGTTTTAGCAGGCAACTCTAACAGCTTTACAGGAAGTGCCAGCCGTAGTTATTACTTTATTAAAACTGATTCCATTGGTACTATTCTCTGGTCATTTGCGCCAGGTTCCGGTGGAACAGATTTTCAGGCGAACGATGTGCATCAAACCACTGACAGTGGTTACATATTAATTGTCGGAGACCTGAATGGCAGTAATATTCATAGCAGGATAATAAAAACGGCTTCATCCGGGCAAACCGGGTGTCCTGCTGCCAATGTTGCCACATTAACTGGTTCTCCTCCATTGGTTGTTACGAATGCACCAACATTTATTCAATTCACCCCTGTTACTATGCTTCAAAATTTCAATTATACTGTTAAAGCGGGAGGGACATTTAATAAAACTTGCTTTACAGTTGGAATTGATAATTTGATTCTTGATGCTAAAAATGTTTTTGTATATCCTAATCCCTTTGACAGTGAATTATTACTGTCAGGAACAAAGGAAAATGGAAATGTAATTATTGTTGATGTTTTAGGAAAAGAAATCCTCAATCAAAAAACAAATAATAGTGAAACAAAAATTAAAACAGAAAAGCTATCACAAGGTATATATTTACTTAAATACACAGAAGGAAATAGAGTGGCTGATTTTAAACTTCTGAAATTCTAAAAGGCCGCAGCACAACTTCCTGAAAGATAAATAGCTTCTGCAAACATTTGTGCGAACACGAACTGAACCGCTTTGAATGAACAGCAGCACATGCGCATAACATCCAGTAACGCTTCCACAACCTGTCCCTTTTCATCGGGAACCTCCTTTTAAGCCCCCCCTCCGCGCCTCCGCGTCTCTGCGGTTTCTTTTCTGCTTTTTAAACCTTTACCCCCCATTTTAACAAATCCCCCCTGTGCTTTATTTTAATCAAACCTCAAACTTTTTCCTCCCCTTCATTCTCACACCCACTCCTTTATTAAATATAACCAATCTGCGTTATGCGTGGCATTAAAAATATTTGCGTTGATTATCAGGCAAATAAATTTGTTTCATTTTAAAAGTTGCATAAAATGAAACAAAGGTATTCAATTTTCAGTAAACACATCCATAAATCTAAAATTTATTTATGGGCATCTCTAAAATCTATGGTATGAGAAATATTTTTCATTTGTCTTGATCTTGAAAGTGAAATTTACAGATTTAGAATAATTAGTTTGACTGTTTTTGTTTTTTCATCGGCTGTTTTCGCCA
>Ga0187893_10014828_pt1 | contig 10550 bp, 8 predicted proteins | sample MA1701074metaG_FD_139574 | JGI IMG/M metagenome (GOLD analysis project Ga0187893, IMG submission 139574) | White microbial mat communities from a basaltic lava cave in the Kipuka Kanohina Cave System on the Island of Hawaii, USA - MA170107-4 metaG ...
AACTCGCGGTAGCTGATGCTCGCAAGGCGCTCTTCCTTTTCCGCGACCGACATGCCCTTCAACCTGTCTTCCGTGGCGGTCAGGAGCCCGAGCATTTCGCCGCGGGCGGCTGCGGACATCGGCATTGACTGCACGGCTTCGGTCACCGGCAGCCGCGACGGCGCCAGGGGCAGGGTGAAGCCCAACCCGCCGAGGTCGAGCGGCACCAGCCGGTCTGCGCCCCAGCGCGCGCGATTGAAGAACACGGCCCCCGTGAGCCCGTGGCGGCGAAAGTACTGCCGATCATAGGCGGTATCGAAACGTTTCAGCTCGATGCCCAGCTCGCGCAACAGCGACTTCGCGGTCTGCGGATAGCTCGACGGCTCCTCGAGCGTCTGCGACCCGCCGTAGCCGATGAGTCGGCGTCCCGCAACCTGGAATTCGTTGCGCTTGGCGTGACCGCCGAAATCGTCGTGGTTGTCCAGGATCAGGATTCGGGCATCGGGATGCTGCTTCCGGAAGAACCAGGCGGCCGACAGTCCGCTGATGCCTGCGCCGACGACGACCAGGTCGTAGGTGCCGGATTCCGGTTCCATGACCGGGCCCCAGTCACGGCGTCCTTCGTGCGCCAGCCCGTGCGCGACCTCGAAGGAACCCGGGTGGCTTCCGCGCAGGCCCGTCCGCGCGGGCGGATACTCGTGCGGCGAATGAGACCGTGGTGAACTCGCGCCCTGGGCGAGTACCGGGTGCGGCGCGATCGCGCAAACCGCCAGGGCTCCGACCCCGTGCAGCAGGTCGCGCCGCGTGATCTCCCGGTTCATCCCGAGATTGCTGTCACCGGGTTTCAACGATGCACCTCCGGATTGCGGATGCTATCGGGTCGACCCGTGCCGGGACATCCACACCTATAGGCACTCGCCGCGTGTAGGCCGGGAAGTCGGAGTCCCGACCTGCCGACTAGGCTGGCCGAAAACTCCAGGTCCACCGGAGCCAGCGCATTGCAGCGGTATGACGCAATCGTTATCGGCGCAGGCCACAACGGCCTGGTCTGCGCCACTTACCTGGCCCGAAGCGGCAGGAATGTGCTGATCCTCGAAGCGGCGGACGCTCCCGGCGGACTGGCGGCGTTCCGGGAGTTTCACCCGGGCTTTCGTGTCGCGGTCGCCCATACGATCGGCCACTTCTCGCGCAAGGTCGCGGATGAGCTGGATCTCGTCCGGCATGGCTTCGATCCGGACGGCGAAACGCTGCCCATCATGGCGCTCAGCGGTCGCCCGGAGCGGCCCGTCGTGGTCGCAAGCGACGAACTGCACGCGGTCGATGAAATAAATCGGGACGCGTATGCGCGCTACCTGGGGCTGATGCAGAAGTTCGCCGCTGCGCTTCGCCCATTCTGGCATCGGGCGATTCCGCGCCTGGCTGACGGGAACATCAGCTCGGGCCTCGCTTTCGCCCATATTGCGCTCCGCCTGCGGCGGCTCGGCAAGAAGGACCTGCGCGAGTTCCTGCGCGTCGTGTCCCTGCCCATGCGCGACCTGCTCGATGAGCACTTCTCCGACGAGCGCCTCAAGGCGGCACTCTGCTGGGACGGCATCATCGGCTCGAAAATGGCGCCGAGGTCGCCCAACAACGCCGTGCTCACGCGGCTGTTCCGGATGGCCGATGGCGCTGCGCAAGACCGTGCATTGCTATCGAGCAGTCCGGGCGGCCTCGTAGGCGCCTTGTGCCAGGCGGCGAACGAGGCCGGGGCCGAGATTCGTTGCAGCTCGCGCGTCGACCACATCCAGATCGACCGAAGCCCCGATGGCCTGGCGGCCAGGGGCGTGCTCCTTGCGAGCGGCGAGCACATTGCCGCAGACCTGGTGGTATCGGCTGCCGACCCGAAGCGCACATTCCTCGGCCTGGTCGGAACCAGGCACCTCGAGATCGGATTCTCGAATCGCATCCGCCGCATCCGCTGCGAAGGCCTGGTCGGCAAGCTGCACCTGGCACTCGACGGCCTGCCGAAGTTCGAGGGCCTCGACCATTGCGACGGCAGGCTCATTCTCGCGCCGTCGATGGAAGCGATCGAGCGCGCCTATGACGAGGCCAAGTACGGGAACTGCCCGGACAACCCGGTCATGGAAGCGGTCATCCCCAGCCTGCGCGACGCCTCGCTCGCGAAGCCCGGAAGCCACGTGCTTTCCGCGCACGTCATGTATGTCCCCTTCCGGCTGAAGGGCGGCTGGACCGACTCGGCGCGCAGCCAGGTGCTCCACCGCCTGATCGAAGTGCTTGCTGTCCATGCACCGGCCATCCGGCAACAGATCGTGCACGCGGAATTCCTCACGCCCGCTGACCTGGAAACGCGATTCGGGCTCACCGGCGGCCATTGGCATCACGGCGAGTTTGCGCTGGACCAGCTGCTCATGATGCGGCCGACCTATGGCGCGGCCCAATACGCGACGCCGATCCCGGGACTCTACCTGTGCAGTGCCGGCTGTCACCCCGGCGGCGACCTGACGGGCATCCCCGGACACAATGCCGCGCGCCGGATCCTGTCATGAACGAGTACGACGCGATCGTCATCGGCGCCGGCCATAACGGGCTGACCAACGCAGCCTACCTCGCCAAGGCCGGCCTCAAGGTCGTCGTGCTGGAAAAGAACGACTACATCGGCGGGGCCGCGGTATCGCGGCAGTTGCACGAGGGCTGGACCTACTCGAACTGCTCCTATGTGTGCAGCATGATGCGCCAGGCGATCCATCGCGATCTCGACCTCGGCCGGCACGGCCTGCTGCTCGTGCCCTACATCGGAACCGTGAACTTCGGCGATCGCGACGAGCGGCTGTTTGCCTACAACGACGAGCATGCCACGCGCCGTGAGCTGCGACGTCACTCGCCGCACGACGCGGACGCCATGGCGCGATTCCAGACCGACCTGACGCGCTTCTCGCTGGTGATCCGCAAGACGCTGCTGCGCACGCCGCCCGACCCGCTCTCGATCAAGCCGCGCGACCTCCTGGAGTTCCTGTACCTGGCCCGGCAGTTCGCGGCCCTCGGCGAGGAGCAGATCTACGAGTACATCCGCTTCTTCACCCTCAGCGCCGCGGAGTTCCTGGAAGACTACTTCGAGAACGAGCTGGTGAAGGCGGCCATGGCCAGCCCCGGCATCATCGGTACGGCCCTCGGCGTCTGGTCGCCGGGGTCGGCCTACATCCTGCTGCACCACGTGATGGGCGACGTCGACGGCAACATCGGCGCATGGGGACTTGCGCGCGGCGGCATGGGCGCCATCTCGAACGCGATCGCCTCGGCATTGCAGAGCCACGGCGGCGAGATCCGGACGCGGTCGGGCGTGCACAGGGTCCTGGTGCGCGGCGGCAGGGCCAGCGGCGTGGTGCTCGACAGCGGCGAGGAGATCCGCTCCCGCATCGTCGTCTCGAACCTCGACGCACGGCGCACCTTCACCGTCATCATGGATCGCGCGGACCTGCCCGACGGGATCTACGACAAGGCGCGCAACTTCAAGATCCGGGGTTCCTCCGGGAAGGTCAACATCGCGCTGTCGGCACTGCCGAAGTTCACGGGCGTGCCTGACAACCCGTTCCTGAATCGCGGCGGGCAGGGATTCGTCGGCTCGCTCGAGACGATGGAGCGGGCTTACGACTGCTGGAAGCGCGGCCGCTGGTCGGACGACCCGTTCATCGAATCGGTCATTCCTTCCGCCTGGGACCCGACCGTCGCGCCGCCGGGGCAGCATTGGATGTCGAACTTCGTGCAGTACTGCCCGCCGTCGCTGGCCGACGGGCCCTGGACGCCGGACGAGCGCGACCGCTTCGGCCAGGCGGTCGTCGACAAGCTGGAGCGCTACAGCCCGGGATTCCGCAATCTCATCGTGCACATGGAGGTCCGTACCCCGCACGAAATCGAGAACGAGATCGGGCTGACCGAAGGCAACATCTTCCAGGGCGAGCTTACGATCGACCAGCTCTTCTTCAACCGCCCTTTCCCCGGTTACGGCCAGTACCGGATGCCGGTGAGGAATCTCTACATGTGCGGATCCTCGACCCACCCGGGCGGCGGCGTGTCCGCCGCCTGCGGCGCCAATGCGGCACGCGAGATCCTGCGGGACCTGCGCCGGACGAACACCGTGCCGGAAGACGACTTCCAGGATGAGTGACACGTGAGCGCCAACGACCCCTTTGCCGGCGAACGCCTCAAGCTCTCGCCGTTTTATCCGCGTCAACAGGCGCTGAACGCGCGCGAAGCCTGGGCGGCGTGGAACGGCTACAAGTTCGCCGAGTACTACTACGACGCGGAGTTCGAGTATTTCTGCATCCGCAACCGCTGCGGCACCTACGACATCTGCCCGATGCAGAAGTACGAGATCTCCGGGGCGGATGCCGAGGCGATGCTCGATCGCATGGTCACGCGGGACCTGCGCAAGCTTCGCGTCGATCGTGTCGCTTACTGCCTCTGGTGCACCGACGCGGGACGCATGATCGACGACGGGACGGTCTTTCGGCTGGCGCCGGACCGTTTCATGCTGAGTTGCGGCAGCCCCTGTGCCGAATGGCTGGACCGGAGCGCGTTCGGATTCGACGATGTCCAGGTCGTCGACGTCACCGACGAGGTGGCTGCCCTGTCGCTGCAGGGACCGACGTCATACGCCGTGCTGCGGAAGATGGGCCTGTCCGGGCTGCGCGATGCCCGGCCGTTCGACGTCATGCACTTCCCGTATCACGGACGGACGCTGATGGTTTCGCGGACCGGCTTCACCGGCGATCTCGGGTACGAGCTGTGGGTGCCGTCGGAGCTCGGACTGCAGCTCTGGGACGATGTTTACGCGGCCGGCGCCGACTACGGCATCCAGCCCTACGGCGAGGCCGCCACCAACATGGCCCGGCTCGAGGCCGGATTCATCATGCCGGGCATGGAGTTCAACGAGGCGCTGCACACGGTGCACTTCCAGCACGACCAGACGCCCTTCGAACTGGACCTCGGGTGGCTGGTGGATTTCGACAAGCCCCACTTCAACGGGCGGACGAGGCTCCTGCAGGAGCGGGAACGCGGCCCGCGGTACCGACTGACGCGACTCGATGTCGAAGGCAACCGCCCGGCCGAGGGATCATTGATCTACGGCGATCGGCGCTGCAGACGGGAAGTCGGCTATGTCACATCGGCGATGTGGTCGCCGGCAATCAAGGCGAACATCGCGCTCGCCATGATCCAGACCGGGTTCGCAGGTGCCGAACTCTGGGCGGAGATCTATTACCAGAGGGAGTTGCGGTACGACAGCCGGGTCGTCCGCTGCCGGCAGCTCGACAAGCCCTTCTGGGCGCCGGCACGGGCACGTGCCACGCCGCCGGCCGACTACTGAGCGCACCGCGCCGGCGCATCCTCCCAGAAACTGAACACGGCATCGGCGAGCATCGCGTGCAACGCGTGGTGGGACTGCTCCCGCTGCGCCGTCAGGTGCTCGATCGCACGTCGGCTCTGATCGGCATCGCGGAACGTGGTGACGAAGCAGAATCGCTGGCGCCGCTCGTCGGTATCGAGGATCGAATCGTCGCAGCGGGAGGTCAGCGCACCTGTCGACTCGATCAGATCCAGTGCCCGCATGTGCCGGGCGAACGTCTCGAGGGCCCGCCCGAAGTCCTCGATCGATGCCTCGGGGCGCAGATTGAAGGTGGAGAACATGTAGCGCATGGCTAGGAAAGCCGCGGAGATCGCGCCTGCGGCAACGGCACATAATCACGCCGTATCACTCTTGCAGCCAACCAACCCACGAAAACGTACACGACGCCCCAGCTCATCGCGAGCAGCGCCTCGCCGGTCAACAGATCCAGCGACCCATCCGCAGCGAGGGTGCCGGTCGCCGATTGGTAAGGTCTGACGTACCAGCGCAGCAGGACGAATGGCATGCTCAGCCCAAGGAAGACCAGGAGCGATGCGGCTCGCATCGAGACTCGTGCTTCGCGATCGCTGACGTCGTCGACGGGCGTCTGGTGCAGGCGCGTCAGGTAGTCGGCCTCTTCGCGCGAGACGCGACCGCGGCTCGACACCAGGTACGTGACCACGCAACTGCTGACGACGCCGATGATCACCGGGTCCAGCCAGTACGGGAAGTCGAAGAGGCCGATGAACTCCAGGAACTTGGGGCCGACATTGAAGACCAGTCCCGCCAACATGCCCCAGAAGGCACCGGATTCCGTGATGCGCCTGCTCCAGATGCTCATGAACGCCACCGGCCCCCAGGAGGAAGCGAACACAGTGCCGATGAAGATCATCAGCCAGAAGATGTCCGGCGGAAAGACGAGCGTCGCGGCCAGGGCCAGGCAGCCTACGGCCAGCATCAACCAGCGGCTGAAGCGCAGTGTGCGGGCGTCGTCATCGGCATCGTGGATTCCAAGGTCGTTGGTCGCGCTGAACCCTACCAGCGACAGAAACGTCGAGGCCGACGAGAGCGCGGCGGCCATGATGCCGGCAAGCAGCAGCGCGCCGAGGGCGGGCGGCAACAGGTTCAGCGAAGCCCAGATCACTGCACTTTCCTGCGGAACGATGTCGGGATTGCCGAGATTCACCAGGCCGCCCATGCCGTAGATCATGACCTGCAGCAAGGCGGTGACGACGCAGGCGATGCATGCGGCCCGCAGCACGACGTGCTCGTTCCGCGCCATCAGGTGCCGGCTCGACTGCCAGGGACTGACCGCATAGACGAGCAGCCAGCTGGCGTCGATCGCAAGACCCCAGGTCAGGTAGTCGCGCGCCGTCGGCCAGTCCGTCCCGGCGCCGATGACTCCGTGCCAGGACATGAGCCCGGGCTTGCCGTCGATCCCGACCAGGTCCTCGACTGCCTGGACCGGGCCGCCGAACGCAGCGATCAGGTAGACGATGGCCGCGAGGCTCGCGAGCGAGAACACGAGGAACATCAGCGTATCGGTGAGCATCACGCCGCGCGAGCCCGAGTAGATCGTGAAGATCGTGTAACTCAGCCACGCCACGATCACCGCCGGCGCGTACGTCAGCGGAGTCAGCTCCGACAGCAGGATGGCCGCTCCCTGCGTCACCGCCATGAGATAGCCGCCGAGCGCCAGCACGATCGTGGCGCCGGCCATCGCCTGCACGCGCCGGCTTGCGAAGCGCTCGCCGAAGAAGGCCGCGACGGTCCTGGCCCGGCTCCTTCTCAGGTAGCGGCCGAAGAAAATCGCGCCGATCACGTAGCCCGCGCATGCAATCTGCGGGAACAGCACGTAGGGCCCGACCTGCCCGGCATACGCGAATCCGGCCTCTCCCAGGAACACGACCGAGCTCATGAGGCTGGCGACCAGCGTGCCGACGATCAGGAATGTCGGCGCTCGCCGGCCGGCGACGTAGTAGTCGTCGAGCCTGCGAATGCCGTGACCGGCATAATTGCCCACGACTATGTAAACGACGAGGCTCAGGCCGATGGTCGTCGTGTAAATGTCCAATTCAGCCGCCGGCCGCAAATCGGGATATAGTGGTTCTGGTCCGGACCACGGTCCGCCGGGGGAGCATCCCGTGCACGCGACGACCTTCGTGCGCAGCTACTTTGATGCCTGGAACCACGCCGACCCGGTCGCGGTGGCGGAGCACCTGTCCAGCGACGGAATCTACATCGACGTCCCGGAGAATTCCCGCGGATCGCACGACGAGCTCATCATCAGTCTTGCCGAGTTCTTTGCAAACCATCGACACCGCTACGAGCTGGTCGGCGAGATCCTGGAAGGGCCGCACACGATCGCTTTCCAGTACGTCATGCGCCCGCCCAAGGCCGGCCGGAATGACGCCCCGCAGGCCGTGATACGCGGCGCGGAATTCATCACCATGCACCGCGGCGTTGCGCGCAGGATCTGCGATTACTACGACACGCCCGGCAAGCATCAGCCGTTGCTGGCGGTGCCGGCCGGACGGCAATTCGTGCACGGGGCAAAGTACGCGAAATCCGGCCTGGGCGAAGCACGACTGGCGGCCTACAGGGATCGGCTGGATGTCGTCATGCGGCAGGAGCAGGTCTATCTGCAGATCGACCTCACCTTGCCCAAGCTGGCGGAGATCGTCGGCTGCTCCGTCAACCACCTGTCGCAGGTCATCAACGCCGGCTTCGGCATGAGCTTCTTCGACTACCTGAACCAGTTCCGGATCGAGCATGCCAAGCGCCTCTTTGCGGAGAGTTCCGGCCGGGGCGATGCAGCCCTGGACGTCGCCTTCGCAGTCGGATTCAGCGCCAATTCGACCTTCTACACCGCGTTCAAGCGGTACGTCGGCGAGACTCCGGCGCAGTACCGGCGCAAGCACCGCCAAGTCTCGCACTGACCGCGCCCGCGCGGAGTCCCAGCCTGTAGGCTCGAATGCCGTTCGCCGACCGGCGCCGGTATCCTGCCGCCATGCATCTCGCGACGCAGACCTACTGGGGTCTCAACGCGCGCCAGGTTCACCAGGCCGTCAAGTGGACGGTCTACGCCATGCTGGTCGTGAACTTCGGCTTCTACGTTTCCGAGGACGTCAGCCGGTCGGTGTATACGCTCACCGCCCAATCCGGCTTTCTGCAGTGGTCGAACGCGTTCGCGACGACCATCGACATCCTGGCCTGGCTGCTCCTGATCCTGATGCTCGAGCTCGAGACGTATCAACTGGATGACCGCGCGTGGAAGAGCTGGGTGCCGCGCATCGTGCGCGGGACGCGCCTCATCTGCTTCGCGTTCATCGCCCACACGGTATTCGCGTATTCAACGACGGTCCGCGAGTACGCCGCGACGCAGCCGGTCGAAAATGCATCCAGTCTCTGCGACCTCGCGGATGCCGGGGTCTCTTTCGTGTACAACCTGCAGTACAGCGAAGTCGACCCCGGGTCATGCCAGGGGCTTTCAGCCGCATCCGAATTCTTCTTTCTCGGCAACAATTCGGTCGTGACCAGCGCCGCGGGGCTCAGGATCGAGCGTGGTCTGGCATGGGCGGACCTGATCGAGACCCTTGCGTGGCTGGTGATCATCGCCGCGATGGAGACCGTCGTCCGAATGCAAACCCGCGGCATCTCGACCGGCCCCGTGGTTCGCGCGGCAGCGTCGTTGAAGTTCCTCGGCTACGCCGCCTTGTTTGTGCTCGCCGTGTACTGGGCATCGCTCGCGCACTGGCTGTACATTTGGGACACATTCGTCTGGATTGCGGGGTTTGCGGCCATCGAGCTCAACCTCAGCGAGTGGCGTCGCGACCTGACGGCGGAGGCCTGATGGACATCGGCGTGCCGATCAGGGATCTCGGACCCGTCGATTCGACGGCCCTGCGGGACGCCATTGTCACACTCGAGGAGCCCGCCTGGCATGAGCAGAAGATTCGCCAGGAGAAATACCGGGAAGTCCACTACAACACCGAATCCGTCATCCTGGTTTTCTGCGACCACGATGACTGGCCCCGGATCGACGTCGTCAAGGGCCCCGGCTGGGAGCGGCTGTCGCATGTCGGCGTACCCCTCATGCACGGGATCATCGCGCGGTTCTACCCCCCGGGCGGCACGATAATCCGCGCCATGGCCGCCAGGCTGAAGGCAGGAACGACCATCGCGACGCACACGGACAATCATGTCTCCTTCCATCGCAGTCACCGGATCCACCTTCCGATCACCACCAACAGCAGGGTTCGCTTCATGATCGACGGGCGCCCGCACCGGCTTCTCGTCGGCAACGCCTACGAGATCAACAACCAGAAACGCCATGGGGTGATCAACAGCGGTTCCGAGGACCGGATCAACTTCATTTTCGACTACGTGCCGCCTGAACGGACCTGACGCGCGCTGTCAGGGGATGCCCGCCTGTCGATACTGATCGCGACCTTCGTCGTCCGGGATAACCGCCAGGATGAAAGCCATGGCGGCGTGTTCCTGGTCAATCTCGACACGGACCAGGTGCTCAAGCCGGTCGACTGGAATTCGAATCGCATCGACGGGCGCGGGCATGGCGGGGAACGCGGGCTGAGGGGCGTCGCATTCCATGGGGACCGCATCTACATCGCGGCAAGCGAGGAGCTGCTGGTCTTCGATCGAACTTTCAGGGTCGTCGCGACTCACCGGAATCGGTACCTCGACCGCTGCCGCGACGCCTGCGTTCACGGTCACCATCTGTTCCTGGCATCCGCCGGATGCGACAGCATCCTCGGCTTCAATCTCGAAACCGACGTCTTCGACTGGGCATTGCGGATCGTCACGGACGGCATGGTCTTCCGCAGCAAACCGTTCGACCCGAGGGGCGAGGACGGCCCACTGCTGGTCGAAAAACTGGAGCTGAACAGCGTTTACTGCAACGAGGGCGGGATGTACGTCAGCGGCAGCAGGACAGGCGCCCTGCTGCGGTTCGACGGCAGGGCCATCGGCGTGATGGCCACGCTCCCCGCGGGCGCGCATGACGCCCGCCCCTTTCGCGATGGAATCCTGTTCAACGACACGCAGGCGGGTGCGATCCGCTTCGAGAGCCCTGGCGTGCAGGTGGCACTGCCTGTCCCGCGATTCGACCCGGGTCTCGCGCGTCAGGGGTTCGGACGCGGCCTCTGCGTCCTGCCGGAAGGAGCAATTGCGG
>Ga0187893_10014829_pt1 | contig 10550 bp, 10 predicted proteins | sample MA1701074metaG_FD_139574 | JGI IMG/M metagenome (GOLD analysis project Ga0187893, IMG submission 139574) | White microbial mat communities from a basaltic lava cave in the Kipuka Kanohina Cave System on the Island of Hawaii, USA - MA170107-4 metaG ...
CATTCGCCGCCACCAACGCATTGACGGTCAGCATATTCAGCGACGGCGGGCAGTCGATGAGGATAAAGTCGTAGTCTGCTCGCACCTGCTCCAATGCCAGCCGCAACCGAGTCTCTCGGCCGATCTCGTTGATCAGCGCTACCTCGGCCCCCGTGAGATCTCCGTTCGCTGGGAGCAGTTCATAATCGACGGCTGTAGGCTTTTGACGGGCTTGAGCCACCGTCGCCTCTCCCATAAGCACTTCGAAGCTAGAGAGTGCGAGCCCCTGCTTCTCCACACCGCTGCCCATGGTGGCGTTGCCCTGAGGGTCTAAATCGATGAGCAACACGCGCCGATTTGTAGCGCCCAGACAAGCGGCCAAATTGACGCTGGTCGTGGTCTTGCCTACCCCCCCTTTCTGATTGGCGACTGCCAGCACCGTGGTCATTACCCCTCCCTAAACCGCGGGGGCCAGAAAATCCTCTCCATTATGGCACTAGGGCAGGCGTATCACCACCAAATGCCGCTCCGCGGCGAGCCCGGGCACGCTCAGGCGATGGACTTGGGGGTCGGGGTAGGATTTCTTCAGCTCCGCGAGCTCGGCAGCGGGGTAAACCCCCTTCATCACCAATAGGGTTGCCGGTCCCCTGCACAGGGGTCGCACGCTAGCAAACACCCGTAGTAACTTCCCAAACCCCCGCGAGGTAAAGGTGGAAAAGGCGATGGGTGCTTGGTACGCCTCTACCCGCTCGCGCGCGACCGATACATTTTCAAGCTTAAGTTCGATCAGGGCTTGGGTCAGGAAACGTGTCTTTTTCAAGCGGCTCTCCAATAGCACCCACTGCTGTTCGGGCCTCGCGATCGCCAATACCAGCCCCGGCGGTCCCGCTCCGGAGCCGAGATCGGCCATGCGATCGCCCCTAAGGTAAGGCAGCAAGACCAAACAATCCAACAAGTGACGGGTGACCATGGCCAGAGGCTCACGCACCGCAGTCAGGCTATAGACTTTATTCCACTGGGTGAGCAGGCGAACATAGGTAATAAGTTTCCTCTGGGCTTCGGCGCTTACCTGCAAATCGGTTGCGGAAAGCCCGTTCCAGAGCCGCTCTGCCAAAACCTTGTCTTGATCCGGGTTCAAATCCCGCCGGCTGTTCCCCGGCGCTTTTTTAGATGGATGCGTAAGAGCGAGATCGCCGCCGGCGTGACTCCGGCGATCCGCGACGCCTGGCCTAGGTTTGCAGGCCTGCGATCAGCAAGCTTTTGAACCACTTCGGTGGACAAGCCGGGCACCGCCGCATATTCCAACTCCTTAGGCAGGAGCGTGTTCTCGTCCCCGCTCGCTCTGGCGATGTCTTCTTCCTGGCGCTCAATATAACCGCTGTAGCGTGCTTGCACCTCCAACTGCTGCATCACCTCGGGATCTTCAACGCCCGGGCCGAGTCCTGGCAGCGACATCAGCTTCCGATAACAGACATCGGGGCGCCTGAGAAGCTCTGTTGCGTTGTATTCGCGACCTAAGGGCTGGCCGAATACGCTTGTTTGCAGCTCTTCTGGGATCGCGAGCGGGCTGACTCGCAAGCGCCGCAAGCGCTCTGATTCGGCCTCCAGCGCGTGCCGTTTCACGTCGAAACGACGCCAGCGCGCCTCATCCACTAGCCCTAAGGAGCGCCCACGCGGGGTAAGCCGCAGATCGGCGTTATCTTCGCGCAATAACAGGCGATATTCCGCGCGGCTGGTGAACATGCGATAAGGCTCCTCGGTGCCGCGGGTGATGAGATCATCGATCAGCACGCCGATATACGCCTCGTCTCGGCGTGGTGTCCAAGGCTCTCTTCCCCGCACCCGCAGGGCGGCGTTGATGCCGGCGATCAATCCCTGGGCCGCAGCTTCCTCATAACCGGTGGTGCCATTTATCTGGCCGGCGAAAAACAATCCTTGCAAGTGCTTGGTCTCAAGCGAAGGCCATAAATCCCTAGGGTCGAAATAATCGTATTCGATGGCATAGCCAGGACGGGTGATATGGCAGTTTTCAAAGCCCCGGATGGAGCGCACCAGGGCATACTGGACATCGAAGGGAAGGCTGGTCGAGATCCCGTTCGGATAGACCTCCTGCGTATCCAGCCCTTCTGGCTCCACGAAGATTTGGTGGGAGTCCTTGGCCGCGAAACGGACGATCTTATCCTCGATGGAAGGGCAGTAGCGGGGCCCTATGCTCTCGATGGTCCCGTTGTACATCGGAGAACGATGCAGAGCGGCGCGGATGATCTCATGGGTGCGCTCGTTGGTATGAGCAATGTGGCAGAGACGCTGTTCGGGATGCTCGGCTGCCTGCCCTAGAAAAGAGAATACGGGCAACGGTTCGTCTCCTGGCTGTTCGGCAAGGAGGGTGAAATCGATAGTGCGGCCATCCAAGCGGGGCGGCGTACCCGTCTTCAGCCTTCCCACCCGAAAGGGCAACTCGCGCAGCCGCGCCGCCAGACGGTTGGACGGCTGATCTCCTGCACGCCCGCCCTGGTAGTTTGAGTCCCCGATGTGGATGAGCCCTGCGAGAAAGGTTCCCACCGTGAGAACGACACAAGGCGCAGAGAACTCCAAGCCCATTTGGGTGATCACGCCCTCCACACCCTGCGCGCCAACCCTTAAGTCATCCACGGATTGCTGAAAAACCATTAGGTTCGGCTCACACTCCAAGAACTGCCGCACCATGCGTTTGTACAACGCCCGGTCGATCTGGGCGCGGGTCGCACGCACCGCAGGTCCTTTACGCGCATTCAAAATGCGAAAATGGATCCCCGCCCGATCCGCCGCGCGCGCCATCATCCCGCCCGCGGCGTCGATCTCCTTGACCAGATGTCCCTTGCCGATGCCGCCGATGGCAGGATTGCAGGACATCTGGCCCAGGGTCTCGATGTTCTGGGTCAACAACAGGACACGCACGCCCATGCGCGCGGCGGCCAAAGCCGCCTCGGTGCCGGCGTGCCCGCCACCCACTACGATCACATCAAATCGAACGGGATGATTCATAATCCACCTGCGAACCTGTGAGATACTCGAAATGTTACACAAACATGAGCCCCGCAGTACAGGGAGGCGATCTGCCACTTGGACTCCTCGCCAAGACAGTTGCTGAAGGCAGCACAGATGCATGGATTGACACCGCTTGCTCCGGATTGGGCGCACTACCGAAATCGCTGGCGGCACGCTCATTGATCGCAGAACCCCGGCGTGTACAGCATCAGCCGCCTGGGCTTGCGCTGCTGTTTGTCACCGAGATGTGGGAGCGCTTCTCGTATTATGGGATGCGCGCGCTCTTGGTGTTGTTTTTGATCGCGGAGACAGACCAAGGGGGCTTTGGTTGGCCGGTCGAGAGGGCCAGCCAACTCTATGGTTGGTATACCGGCCTGGTCTACCTCACGCCTCTGCTAGGAGGGTATCTCGCCGACCGCTATCTGGGCACCCATCGGGCGTTAGTGATCGGGGGGAGCCTGATCGCGCTCGGGCACTTCTCGCTGGCCATAGAGAACGTAGCGAGCTTTTACACCGGCTTGGGATTGCTCATCATCGGTACGGGTTTCTTCAAACCCAACGTCTCGACCATGGTGGGACAACTCTATGAAACGCACGATCCCCGGCGTGATGCTGGCTTTACCATCTTCTACATGGGCATTAACCTGGGCGCTTTGATCGGCCCTCTGGTCTGCGGCTATCTCGCACAGAGCGAGCGCTTTGGCTGGGGCTACGGATTCGCGGCGGCGGGGCTCGGCATGGTGCTCGGCTTGCTGAGCTATGTTGTGGGCAAGAGGAAATATCTCGGCGAGATCGGTGGATCGCCCGCACCTCACCATAGTCACGGTATCGATGCCCCGCTCACCCGCGAGGAGAAGGAACGCATCGTGGCGCTCATGATCACGGCCTTTTTCGTGATCTTCTTTTGGTTGGCGTTTGAGCAGGCAGGATCCTCGATGACGGTATTCGCCGAGCGCAGCACCGATCGCAGCGCGCCCGAATGGCTGCAATGGCTTATCGGGGGATCGGCCTTTCCCACGGCCTGGTTTCAAGCCGTGAATCCTGGTTTTATCCTGCTGCTTGCACCGGTTTTTTCTCTGCTCTGGCAGGCATTGGGCAGACGGGAAATCGAGCCCAGCACTCCGTTTAAGATGGCCCTCGGCTTGATGCTCTTAGGAAGCGGATTTTTGTTCTTGGTGGGAGGGGCTCACTTAAGCGATCAGGGTGTTCGGGTGAGTCCCGGGTGGCTGATTGGGGCCTATTTTCTACATACCTGCGGCGAGCTCTGCCTCTCTCCGGTAGGCCTCTCGCTGGTCACGAAACTCGCACCGTTTAAGCTCGCTTCGATGCTGATGGGGGTGTGGTTTCTTGCCAATTTCGCCGCCAACCTCCTGGGCGGTTATCTCGCCGGCACCTTGGAGGCGGTTCAGCGCGGGGAGTTTTTCCAGTTGCTGGGGGGACAGGCGGACTTTTTCCTCATCTTCGTGCTGAGCTCCCTGGCGGCCAGCGGCCTCTTACTCGCTTTGGCCCCGTTCCTTAAAAGGCTGATGCACGGTCGGGGGTAAACATGAGATGACAAGCATTCAAAACCTAAAAGGATTCAGTTACCCGCTAACCCCTAATGGCACCTCGTCAATAGTAGGGGATATGCCTTGGCATTATGCCACCGAGTACCTCACCATTGTCTATCGCACCGATCCGAATGCGCTGGCACAGTATCTGCCCAAGCCGCTAGAGGCGGGGCCGGAGCCGGATGTGGCCTACGTCGCGTTCAGCCGCTGGTGGTCGCTGTGGGACAATCAGCCCGAGATGGCTTTCACCAACCCCGAGCGCACCCAATACCGTGAGTGCGCCATCTGGGTGGGGTGTCAGTATCAGGGAGCCCCGGGTCAAACCTGTGTCCACATCTGGGTGGACAATGACTTCACCCTGGCGCGCGGTTGGTTTATGGGCTTTCCGAAGAAATTCGGACAGAGCTACATGACGGAGTATCATCCCCTGAATCCCGCGATGCGGCCCTTAGGTTTAGGCTCGCGGCTTAAGGGCTTTGTGAGTGCTCATGGGGAGCGGCTCATCGAGGGGACTTTGCAGATCGAGGGTTCCATCCAAGCGTCGGCGCTGCCGCCTCCTATCGGCTTGCCGATCTATAACGTGCGCCAGTTCCCGAGCGTGCTGCGGGGCGGGGCGGCGTCGGTGCTGGAGTTGGTGCGACTCCGAGCGGAGAATGTGCGCTATGGGGAAGCGAGCTGGGCCGGGCCGGGCACGCTCAAGTTTTTCCCATCGGAGATCGAAGAGCATACGCTGCTCGCGCCGCGCGAGGTCATCGCTGCGTTTCGGTACAGTTGCGGTTATAGCTTCCCGGGCGGGGAAGTTCTGCACCGCTGGGCGCGTTAGAACGGCCCGGCTATGCCGCACCTTCATGGCTGAACTCCCCGCGGGAAGGTCGCCGCCAGACGCCTTTGTTTCATAATACCGACCGTGGAGGCCACCTGGCGCGCGCGGAATAGGTTAAGGTTTGAGAAGGATCGGTGCTTTCAAGGTACTCCTTGTAACCCGTCCCGAAGGATGTCGCGCTCGCCGCCAAATGCCCAAGAAAGCCTGCTTGCACTCGAGCTTTTGGAGCGGAGGCGTAAACGGGGACCGATTGTATTCATAATTACCAATACTCCAGCCGCAATGAGCCAAGCACGGTAATGGGATCGCCGAAGCGAATGGAATTCCGGGCACCAGGGTATTGTCTTGGGCGTGCGATCTGGCAACAATGTTAAGCGTGTTGGTGGCCGTGTTCGGATGCAGGCGGCTTACGGTCGGATTTTTGGCTTGCGGCCAACGAGAGGCGGCAGGATGCCTACTGAATATAAGAGAATTGCTGAACAGAATTCTGTTATGCGGTTTTGGGTCATCCATCGGATATTCGCGGTCTGCACGCTGGGCGCCTACGTCGCGGTGCTGGCCTATCTCGATTTTCCCGAAATAAAAGCGCAGGCGCTGCGGCCCGTCGTTTGGCTCCTGGTTTACCTCCAGATCTTAAGACACGCGATGTTCGGAATGACCCTGGGCTACCATCGCTACTTTTCGCATTCGGCGTTTAAAGCCAGGCGGTGGTTTGAGCTCCTGTTGTCGTATTCCTGCGCCGCGGCGAATCAGGGGGGGATGTCCTGGTGGGCCGCTAACCACCGGCATCATCACGCCCACTGTGACACCCAAGAAGACCAGCATTCTCCCGTGGCGCAGTCGCTGGCCTACGCATATATAGGCTGGGCGAACGACCCGCGCATCGCCCGTCGACGCATTAAGCTGCGTTACCCGGAGACGCAGTGGATGGATAAATGGTGTTTTTTGGTCCCGTGGCTGGAATGGTTGCTGGTGTGGTTTCTCACCGGCTCGCGCGCCTTGGCCACCTTAGTCGTGTTGCTGCCCGCTTGGCTGTCGCCGATCGGAACACTCTCGTTCAATATCGGCTCGCACGGAGGTGCGGCGGATGAAAAGGGTTGCACCGCCAAGACTTACATGAATTTCTCGGCATTCATCCTTGGCGAATACAAGCACCAGGACCACCACCGCTTTCCCGGCAAGGCGCGGCGCCCCGGCCCTGATTTAGCCTATCATCTTATCCTGCGTCCGATGGCGCGGCTCGGAGCGATCTGGGATCTGCGCGCGAGTTGAGAGCGTGTCCGGACTATCCTGACGGAACAAAGCTCAACGTGTTGTCACGTGAGAGAAGTTTTGGTGTGAAGACTTCCGAAGGCACGAAAATACCGTCTCACCACCGAGCTCTGTCGCCTGCGCGAGGCAATCGGCCCGGGCATGGGGTGGAAGCTCCCCCAAGCGAGAGACGGCGTCAAAAAACGAGGGAAGGTGATGGCCTACGCTTTGGAGCACGGCCTCGAACGCCCGCTCGAGATCGTGGTAAGTGGTCACGGCGGCGATCTTGGCGTTGTCCACATTCAACATCCACTCATCGTAGGCGTCAGAGCCGTTCCAGCGCCGCTTCCAGCGCCCGTATTCGTTGCGGAGATCGGAGAATATCGCGGCCTTGCCGGTACGTTTGCGGGCGTCGCTGACCGGTGCACGGTAGAGCTTATCGAGCTTCGCTTGAGCGCGCAGTACGAGATCGATGAATTCTTGCCTACGTCGCCTCAAGTCGCCCTGCGGACCGTCTCCCTTGCTTATATTTTTGTGCAAGAGCCAACGTCGCAACCCCTCCCGAGCTACGGTATTGGCAAACGCCTCGTTAAAGGCCGTGTCGTTCTTAACATAGAGCTTCTGGTGAGCCAGCTCGTGCAAGATGACGGTCGCAAGGTGAGTGTCGTTGCCGTCGACCATGGTCGAGAGCACGGGGTCATCGAACCAGCGCAAGGTGGAGTATGCCACTGCGCCGTTTATGGACACATCGTAACCGAGATCGTGCAGTTTTCGTGCATAGGCGCGTGCATCATTCTTGGAAAAATAGCCGCGATAAACCACGCATCCGGCGACCGGGAAACAATAGCTCAATGGCGCCAATGACAATTCCGGTGTCGCATAGACGTTCCAGACCACATAATCGCGCTCCACGTCCGCATAGCTAAGGTAGCTATCGTTCCTAGGCAGGGCCAGTGCCTGCGAGGCAAACTCCCGCAGTTCCAATACCGTTTGCAAGCGCCGTTTAAGCTCCTGGGCTATATCGTCGCGGGCCAACAATTCATGAATGGGGACGGTGCGGCGCATCAGATCGAGATGTCCGGCGGCCGATTGGAAATAGTAGCTGGTCTCGGGAAGCGCTTTACCCCCGAGAGTAACCAGCGCTGCAACTAGGGAATGCCTCAGTAACCGCATGAGTTGCCTCTTCGCGTATCGATCACGCCGATGACGCGCCCAAAATTGGGCCTACATCGGGGCGACAGAGTTCCATCGCCTTAGTAATATTAGCAAAGCACATACCACTGCTGAAGGGAAAAACGTGTTTGCGACTAACGTGCCTGGTGGCGGTGGCCCCCTGAGTGCTCGCGCCGAACGCGAGTCTGCCAACCTGCTGATAAAATAACCCCCAGGACCCATCCCCCTGGTAACACGAAGGAGAACTCATGTCTCAGCAAGCCGATTCGGTGAAATCCATCCTCTATGCCCTTGGCGCTAACGCCGCTATCGCACTGGCCAAGCTCTATGCCGCGGTCTCCACGGGCTCCAGCGCGATGTTGGCGGAAGCCATACACTCCTGTGCGGATTGCGCGAATCAGGGACTGTTGCTGCTCGGAATAAAATGGGCCAAGCGGCCTGCGTCTGTCGAGCACCCGCTGGGTCACGGTAAGGCGGTTTATTTCTGGTCATTCATCGTGGCTTTGATGTTATTTAGCATGGGCGGCTTGTTCTCGGTCAGGGAAGGAGCGCACAAACTGCATGCGCAAGAGCCGCTGAGTGCACCATGGTTAGCCATAGGGGTTCTCCTCTTTAGCATCGGGGCGGAGATCGTTTCCCTGAACGGGTGCCTGCGGGAGGTGAACAAGGCGCGAGGGAAGCGAAATCTATGGCGTTGGTTTCGCGAATCGCGTCAGAGTGAGTTGATCGTGGTGCTGGGAGAAGACATCGCGGCGCTTTTCGGCTTGGTGTTGGCGCTGGGGGCTATCGGGTTGACCTTGGTCACCGGCGATCCACTATTCGACGCGCTGGGTAGCATCGCCATCGGCGTGTTGCTCATCCTCATCGCTCTTGCCTTAGCCATTGAGATCAAGGGCTTGCTAATTGGACAAAGCGTAGAACCCGACCTTCAGCACGCGATTCAAGAGACGATCAGAGGGCGCGAGGAAGTCGAGCACGTGCTGAACCTGATCACCTTGCAATTGGGCGCCGACGTAATGGTAGCGGTAAAGGCCAAGATGCGGGAGGTCGGCTCGGCCCCCGAGTTGGCAGAGGCGATCAATCACTGCGAAAGCGCGCTGCGTGAGGCGTTTCCACAGGTGAAATGGGTGTTTTTTGAGCCCGATCTTCGCTCCTGATCCTCTGTATCGCTCGCCGCCGCTTGCCGGCCGTACTATAGTGAACAAGGGAACGGCTAATACGCCGTATGCAATGCAACCCCCTTGGCTTAAGCGAGCGCATACTCCTTATACCCGAATACGGTGTTCGCATAGCCGTCAAAACCCAACTCGTCCTTGAAACCTTTTGTCGGCAGTTCGTTGGCCACGTGTGCCCATGCTGCTAAGCTTAGACGTAACAAAATCCACATACCAAGGGATCAAGCGGAGATCGAACCTATGGCCACCATCGACGAAGTGAAGATGGTGTTGGGAGACGCTTTGCAACTGGGGGAGCGAGCCCAGCGTTTGGAGGCGAACACCCGATTACTCGGAAATCTTCCAGAACTCGACTCCATGGCGGTGGTCACTGTGCTAACCAGCCTCGAAGAGCACTTCGGATTCATCATCAACGATGACGAAATCAGCGCCGACACTTTTGCCACGCTCGCGAGCCTGAGCGAATTCGTAGGGCAAAAATTGCGCTCATGAGGCAGGGCGTAGGCAGCGCCCCCCCGGCGGAGCCCGCATTTTTGCAAAGTGCGGCGGGCGCCATTTTTACGTTGTTCTACCCCCCGCGCGCGGATCATGCTAAAGGACGAGCGGTGCTCATCGTTCCTCCGTTCGCCGAAGAGATGAACAAATCCCGACGTATGTTCGCCTTGCTGGCACGGGATCTGTCGTGCCTTGGTTACGGCGTGATGCTGATCGATCCGTACGGTACTGGTGACAGCGAAGGGGAATTCGTCGAAGCGCGCTGGGCGATGTGGAAGGAGGATATCGCTCGCAGCGCCGAATGGCTGCAGGGGCAGGGAGCCGAATCTTTGTATCTGCTGGGTCTGCGGCTGGGCGCGCCACTCGCTTTGGACGTGGCTCGGAATTTTGCCTTTCCGCTACAACGGATCGTGTTGTGGCAACCTGTGACCAGTGGTTCGGCTACGTTGACGCAGTTTCTGCGTCTAAGACTTGCCGCCAGCCTGATGGACAGCATCAAAGAGAAAGAAACCACAGAGCAGTTGCGCCGGGTCCTGTTTCAGGAGCGCCTCCCCTTGGAGGTGGGGGGATACGAGCTTGCACCGGGGCTCGCATCCGCTATTGAAGCCTTGAACCTGGCTGCCTTGGGCGCAGCAGGCTTGCCGCCCATCAATTGGTTTGAAGTGGTGTCGGCAGAAGGTCGGCCTCTGCCACCCGCCAGCCAGCGGGTTACAGAGCTCTGGCAGGGAAAAGATCTTGAGGTTCACACTCAAACGATAGCCGGCGAACCGTTTTGGAGCGCGCCCGAGGTGACCGTAGTGCCAGCCTTGCTTTCAGCGACAGCAGCGGTTTTCCAGAGCCAGTTAAGCGATGCCCGTTGAGAAGCCCCTGTGCTTCCGCTGCGAGGAAGCATGGCTGTATGGGATCGCCCACTTGCCGGATGCGCCCCAGCGACGAGGTGTGCTCATCGTAGTGGGCGGGCCGCAGTATCGAGTCGGCAGCCATCGGCAGTTTTTGCTCCTCGCCCGCCACCTGGCTGGGTCGGGGATCCCGACCCTGCGCTTCGACTACCGCGGTATGGGAGATAGCGACGGGGAG
>Ga0187893_10014830_pt1 | contig 10549 bp, 11 predicted proteins | sample MA1701074metaG_FD_139574 | JGI IMG/M metagenome (GOLD analysis project Ga0187893, IMG submission 139574) | White microbial mat communities from a basaltic lava cave in the Kipuka Kanohina Cave System on the Island of Hawaii, USA - MA170107-4 metaG ...
GTGGAGGCCAAGGTGTCAGGTTTCGATACCGGCGCGGACCAATTTCTGCCGAAGCCGTTCGCCTTCGCAGAACTGCTGGCTCGAATCCGGGCCTTGCTGCGCCGAGGAGGTCCGCAACAATTAGTAGTCCATCTGAAAGCGGCAAACCTGGAGCTGGATCCGGCTTCTCACCGCGTCTGGCGGGCGGGGAAAGAAATCGCGCTGACCAATAAAGAGTATGCCCTGCTTGAGTTCCTTTTGCGAAACAAGAATCGGGTGTTGACGCGAACGGCGATCATCGAACACGTGTGGGACATCAGTTATGACCCGATGACGAACATCGTTGATGCCCACATTCGGGCCCTGCGCGCGAAGATTGACCGAGGGTTTTCACCATCGCTGATTGCCACGGTACGCGGCGCCGGGTATATGCTGGAGGAGCCGGAATCGGTCGTATGAAGTCCCTGCGTAGTTTGATCCGCCGGTCTATGCTCATTCTGATGGCAGGACTCCTCTTGGTCTTTTCTGTTCTGATTTATGTCGGAGGCGACGCCTTGTTGCGCCGCTTTGTGGATGGCAGGCTGTTAGGGTTGGCGGAGACGCTGGCCAAGATCGTTGAGCAGCACCCCAACATCATCGAGAGTTCTGGTGAGGACCTTGCGCTCGCTGCCGAGGTGAGACGAAGCGAGAAAGAACAGCATGAATTGCAGGAGGTCACCCATTCTCTTATGGTCTTCTCGCCGTACGGTCGGGTGGTCTGGAAAGGTCCCGAAGCGGTAGCTCAGCATCCGGTTTCAGATGATACGGTGTTCGAACGAGTTCGTCACGGGAACACGGTGTTTGAAACCGTTGAGTCCACCGATGGCACGCCTATTCGACATCTGTTCCTCCCTATCCCTCGGCAGGGTCAGGTGCGGCACGTTCTGCATGCGGAAGCATCCCTGCTCCTTTACCAACAGACCCTCAAGGCCCTCGTGATCTTACTCACCGCTGGATCCGGGACCATCCTTCTCGTCGCTTGGGTAGGCAGTGGGTGGCTGGCCAAGAAAGTGCTGACGCCGATCGAGGTGTTGAGTACTGGCGCCGAAACGATGTCCGAAGCCGACCTGGGGAAACGATTAACTCTGGATTCACCCTATCAGGAATTCCGTCGACTCACCCAGGCTTTCAACTCCGTGATGGACCGGTTCCAACGGAGCGGTGAAATTCAGCGGAGCTTTTGCGACATTGCCGCCCACGAAATGAAAACCCCCTTAACCATCCTGCAGGGTAACCTGGAGGTCGCGCTCCTGAAAGCCAGGACGCCTGAAGAATATCGCGAAGTCCTGATCAACAATCTTGAGCAGGTAGGACGACTCATCGCCCTGACGCGTTCCCTGTTGACCCTCGCAAAGTTCACGAGCGGCAAACCTCCCGTTCACCTCGTGTCACTCGCCCTTGAACCCATGATTCAAGATATGGTGGATGAACTGACCCTGCTTGCCGATGACCGCCGAATCACATTGTCGTTTGAATCCCAATCGGTCCCACCCGTCCTCGGCGATGCACAGTGGCTCAAGCAAGCGCTGATCAATCTACTCGACAACGCGCTTCACTACACGCCGTCTGGTGGAGCAGTGACCGTCCGCTTGCAAGCGGTTGGGGAAGGGGTTGCTGTGGCTGTCGAGGATACGGGCCATGGGATCGAGCCGGAACATCTCCCTCATCTCTTCGAGCGGTTTTATCGGACCGATTGGGCACGGGCGAAGGATTCCGGTGGTACCGGACTTGGGCTGCCTATCGTAAAGGAAATCGCGGAGGCCCACGGCGGAACAATTTCGGTCACAAGCCAAGTCGACAAGGGCTCGGTCTTTACCCTGCGATTGTCGGTCCCAACTCACCAGACGATTCCTGCCTAACTCGCAAGCACTCCGAATCCCCAACGCTTTTTCATCTTTATATTGTTGTTCAGGGCGCCGATTCAGATCGTTCGGTGCGATCGCACACCGCCGGTGTCTGTGCGCAAGATGCTTCAAGATGATGAAGAATTCCTCACGATCCGTTCACGATCGATTCATCTGAGGCTGTTACATTCACAGTGCAAACTACGGAATCCCGAATTCCATCTCAGGGATTTCGAGCAACCGGGATTCAACACCGGCTTGGAACAGGCCTCGATGGAGGATGAGCGAGAAGAAAGGAAGGGTATCAACCATGGGCATTACCGCAATTGTGGCAATCTCCTTTCCGTTGGTTATGGTGGGGATGGTGCTGGTGGTCACGTGGATCATGAGCGCCGCGGAGCCGCGTCGCAAGGGATGCGGCCAAGACGAGAGCGAGCGACTTCATTCACGTGAGGTTTGACAAGGACAGAGAAATCTCATGAGCGTGGTCAAGAAGGGGGAGAGAGTTCTCGCCTTCATCAACGGCTGAGGCGCTCTGGGCAGGACCATCGCACTCTTGGACGTAGGCCTCAGCCACTGAGGGCTGGTTCACGGAGAGAAGATAAATCGTCGTGATTCGATCAAACATGAAGCATTCTTCATCATGGGTTCATCGGCTATTCATGTTGGTGGGTTACCGTACCTGCGAGGGAAAGGCTCAAGACAGATACAAAGAGTCACCCTTTTCCAGTAGTCGGAGAGCTAGCGTTCAACTTTACATCACATCGATGGAGGGCTTTATGAATAAGATACTCCAGTCTATGGCAGTGTTGGTACTCGCGTTCGTTGGCCTGGCGGGCTGTGGCTTCGAACCGCGAGCAGTCGGGGATGCGAATCCAGCCCGTGTAGAGGAGATGAAGCAGACCCTTCGCGATCTCTGGGTCGGGCACATCTTTTGGGTGCGGCACGTCGTGTCGAACATCGCGACGAACGATCCGGAGGAGCGGGATGCCGCCGAGAAGGAAGTCGTGGCTAATACAAAACAGATCGCAAGTACGATGACGCCCTTTTACGGTGAAGCCGTGTCGGAGAAATTCTATAGCCTGTTGGACATCAACATTGGCGCCGTTAGAGAATACTCGGAGGCCACCGTCGCAGAGGATAAGCGGCAGCAGGATGCCGCGCTTGCCCGCTTGGCCTCCAATGCCGACGACATCGCCGATTTCCTTAGCCATCTCAATCCCTACCTGCATAAAGACACAGTTCGGGGCCTGATTGCGACGCATGGAGCTCACCATGTCCTCCAAATCAACCAGTATAAGGCAAAGGAGTATGCGCACCTGGGGGCAACCTGGCCGATGATGCGACAACACGTCTATGTCATTGCGGATACGATGACAGCGGCGTTGGCGAAGCAGTTCCCGAGCAAGTTTTCATGAGATGAAGAATTCCTCATGATCCGTTCATGGATCGATCATGTGACGAGGCTACAGTGACACCAATGGCTGAGGACACAGTGACGTTCTGAAGCCAAGAGCACGTCACAACACACCAACAACCCGGAGGCTGAATCATGGAACGGAGGATGGATTCAGGAGAAGCAATGCGAGACGGAACTGTGGCAGAAGGCGGAAGTGGACATGCCATTCGGCCCCTTCCCGCGAGCGATCAGTTCTACACGAGATCCTGCGTTCGTTGCGCGGGCCTGCTCGTGAACGAGTGGTACTACGACTTGGATAACACCGGCGAACACAACATCGAGATCCTCCGCTGCGTGCAATGCGGGCACCGTGTCGATTCCGTGATCGTGCAGAACCAAATCCGGCCGCAGGTCGAAAGCCAGCGCGTCCGGCGGGCGCCTAAGTACTCCGTGAGGACAATCCTGTTGAGTGAAGACGCATAACCCACAACAACGGACATAAAACGAATAGGTACGGGACGTCGTTACAGGAGGATGGAATGAAGGATGGAGATGAACGAGGGAACTTGTGGTCGATTGTACTGGCAGGCGGTGACGGGGTGCGGACCAAGGAATTCATCCGGCATTGGCTCGGTTATGAGAAACCGAAGTAATACTGCGCCTTCGTCGGCTCTCGTTCAATGTTCCAGCATACGCTCGCCCGCGCGGCCAGATTGACCCCCTGGGAGCGCGTGATCGTGGTATCAGCCCAGCACCATCAAAATGAAGTCTGGTCCCAAGATCAGGCGGTGCAGGGAAGCAACGTGCTGGGAGGTCGGCCGGTCTTACTCGCAGCGAGACCAGACGGTCTGGAGTTGGAATATGGGTGGATCCAGCCGGGACGATTTCTGGATCGGACAGGGAAAGCTGCCATCGAAACTGTGGAGACGTTCTTTGAAAAACCAGACGAAGCCACTGCTCGCGAAGCCATGACCACCGACAGCCTAGGGCGAGGACATAACGATGAAACTATATTTGGACACCGCGAACGTAAAAGAGATTCAGGAAGCCGCAAGTCTTGGCGTACTGGACGGTGTGACGACAAACCCGTCGCTCGTGGCAAAAGAAGGCAGGATTTTTCGCGAGGCGCTCGTTGAGATCTGCAACATTGTCGATGGGCCGATCAGCGCCGAGGTTGTCAGCCTCGAAGCTGCTGCGATGGTCAAGGAGGGAAAGGAACTCGCCAAGATCCATCAGAACATTGTCGTCAAGGTGCCGCTGATTCCAGAGGGACTCAAGGCGACTAAACGGATGGCAGCGGAGGGAATCAAGGTCAACGTGACTCTGTGCTTCTCGCCGACCCAAGCCTTGCTGGCTGCGAAAGCCGGTGCCTGGTGTGTATCTCCGTTTATCGGCCGGTTAGACGACATCAGCTCGAACGGAATGGGGTTGATCCGTCAGATCGTGACGATCTACAAGAACTATGACTTCAAGACCTTTGTGCTGGTTGCCAGTGTCCGTCACCCGCAGCACGTGGTCGAGGCGGCTCTGGCCGGTGGCCATATCTGTACGATGCCCTTTTCGATTTTCCAGCAACTGGTCAAACACCCTCTGACCGATCTAGGAGTGAAAAAGTTTCTCGCAGACTGGAATGCTCAACTCCAGAAGTACCCAACGGCTAGAGGAGGAATTCCGCTATGAACCTGAAAGGTCTTGTTCATCGAGAGCTCAGTGAGGGGCTGACTGAAGAGGAGTTGACCTCTGCAGTTGGGGTCCCCGTGCGGACTATCGCCAACATTCTGGCCGGCGAGCTCCCACAAGACCCGGCAATCTGGGAACAATTTGCGCGGTATTTTCGCATGGATGCAGATTTTCTGCGATCCGGTGGTCCGCCACACTCAGAGGGACTGTTCGACCTCACAGAGAGCGCCCATCCCTCCCCCCTCGGCCCGATGAGGAAGGTGCCGCTCCTGAGGTCGGATCAGATTGACCAGATGGTCAAGAGCAAAGAACCGCCTCGTCTCATCCACGCTGAAGCGATGCTCGAAACAGAGGTTCCAGGGAAGCGCACCTTTGCCATGCAGGTGAGAGACAATTCCATGCAGCCCCTCTTCAGCGAGGGAGAGATCATTTTCGTCAATCCTGATCTTCCGAGTGAGCCTGGTCATTACGTGGTGGTCGAGACTGAGGACGGCCGCCCAGAGGGTGCACTCTTGCGGCAGCTCAAGGAAATCGACGGGCAAGCTATTCTTCATCCGCTCAACCGGCGGTTTGAAGATCTCCCTGTAACGAAACAACGGCGTATCTTGGGCCGGGTCGTGCGGTTGCGGAAGAATCTTTGAGGAACGAGGGTAATTGTGAAGACGTGCAATATGGATCGACCGTGGCGTTGTAGGAGGACGGGTCGCAGTCTGTATGTGGCTCTCTTGTCCAGCTCGTTGTTCCATGTTCCATCATAGGAGCGATCGAGAAGGGCATTGAGATTCTCAAACTTGAAAGGAGAGAACCGTGAGACGAAGTATCCTATGGCTATTAGCTGTGCTGACAGTGTGGTGGATCTCAGCGGCATCGGTTAGTGATGCAGCTTCTGCTTATGAGCAAGATCACCCTCAACTTCTTCCCGGAGAGTGGCCATGAATACCTTGACATTTCAGGCGGGCCAGGATGGGTTGGCAATCGCCGTGGCCTTGGTATCCAGTCATACGTCTGGCGCCCCGGTCGTGGATCGCACGGGCAAGTATCTCGGTTTCATCAATGAGTTTGACGTCATGCGGGCGTTGGATTCAGGCAAAACCCTCAGCAAGCTTACGGCTGAAGAGATCATGCGGAAGGATCGCCTCGCCGTGACCTCCTCCACAAAGATTGCGGACGCCGCCAAGCAGATGGAGGAGCACAGTGTGCTGAACCTTCCCGTCGAGAGGGATGGAAAAGTGGCCTACTCGGTGAGTCGCCTTGATCTGCTGCGGGCGTGGATCGGGCTGGGGCTGGGCATGGGCATTGACCCCTAGGCAGCCAGAGCCGGAGCAGGCCATCAAGTTTGCGTTGTCGCTCGCGCGTGGTTTACCGAACCTGGAGCAGATCGCCTTCATGATACTCGCGGATAAAGTTCGTGAACGTTTCATCAGACTATGTGAGGATAGGGTGTCATGGTTCCTTCAACAGAATTCGGAGGCGGTTCATGAGAATGATGCTTGCACTGGTCGCGTTGTTCGGGCTCGCCGCTCATCCGACGATGGCCGCGGCACCCGGTGATAAGGGTGCCCAGGAATCTGCCACGGGGCAGAAACAGAGTCAGGAGAAGCCGGGGTCGGCCCAACCGCAAGAAATGTCGATGGCGGTGGTGCCGGCGGGGGAGTTCATGATGGGGAGTTCGACGGGAGATTTAGACGAACAACCGGCGCACCGGGTCTATGTGGATTCCTTTTCCATGGATAAGTACGAAGTGACGGTGGGGCAGTATGCGGCCTTTTTGCAGGCGACAGAGGTCAATTCGCCTTCGGACTGGAAGACGATGAACCAACCGGCGCATCAGAAGCGCCCGGTCGTGAATGTGGATTGGGCAGATGCGGCCGCGTACTGCAAATGGGCCGGCAAGCGCCTGCCGACGGAGGCGGAGTGGGAGAAGGCGGCGCGGGGGACGGATGGCCGCCTCTATCCGTGGGGCAACGATCCTCCGACGACGCTCCGCGCGAACTATGGGAAGACGGAGTGGAACAACCACGGGGCATTGATGCCGGTGGGGACATTGAAAGATGGCAGGAGTCCCTATGGCATTTATGACATGGCCGGGAATGTCTGGGAATGGGTCAGCGACTGGTATGACAATAACTATTACAAGAACAGTCCGTCGCAGAACCCGACAGGACCGTCATCGGGCGAATCCAAAGTGTTGCGGGGTGGCTCGTGGGGCAGCGGTCCGCAGCAGCTGCGATCCGCGCTCCGGTACCTCCACCGATCGGCGCATCGGCACAAGGACTATGGGTTCCGGTGCGCGATAACTCCGTAGTCCTTGGCTTTTGGATCCTTGGTTCTTGGCTCTGCGACCAAAGGGGGCTGAGGTCACCCGCTCCCTGGTGGGAGCAGGCAATCCGAGCCGGTTGATCACCGACGACGAATTTCCAGCGAAGAAGAAAGCGCTCCTCGACGGGTTTTGACCACTGAGTCATGTCTCCTTTCCGCCTGCGCCATCCCCTAAATTTCAAAGCGTATGGCATGGCTAACGACGGTAGTTGTGCGAGTTTTCTAGAATGGGTAGCAGAAAAAGAATGATACGTTGTGCTACTGTGTGCTTCAGAAAACAATCCAGGCTAGCATGACCCGCGCCATTTCTGCTCTTGTTCTATGCATCGCCTTCTGGCTCATCGGATGTGCTGCGTCTCAGCCGATTGAACCGAGCCCCATTGGACAAACCTTGCTTGGGAAAAGCAAACAAGAACTCATCTCTTGTGCGGGTAACCCTCTTCAGGAAACGAAGACGGCCGAGGGAACAGTACTGACATACTACAAGGAAGCGCCCATGCTTGAGGAATCACTATCCTTCTCCAAGGGCAGTAGGTCAGGAGTGCATCATGGGTGTTGGGCTTACCTCCTCATGGGAGATGATCGCGTGGTGGGGGTAGAGTATAGGTCGGTACCCCCGTCGGTTCACGCTACGGATCACTGCGAGGAGATTTTTCACACCTGTGTTCCGTAAAGACTGTCCTGTCGATCTTGAGGCACATGTTCGAAATTTGTGGTTGATACATCGTGTTCACTAACGGAGCGAGAAGCGTTTGGAACAGCGACAGCTTACCACCCTCGCCCGTGCAGTTGGCCTTCTGGTCCTTAGTATCTTTGGGCTTCTAGCCTCACCTCCCTTGTCCCTAGCGTTGGAAAAGTATGGTCGTCCGTTGCCGTCGATGGAGCAGCCGGACGACGCGGCAGCACGGGAAGCCGAAGAGACCTTATTCGGGGGATACTTTCTCACAGCCGCCTTTGTATCCAACCCGACCTTTGCCGCACGCCCTGATAATACGGGATTGGTCGGTCTCCGCCACATGCTTCACTTGGAAACCGATCTCTACAAGCAGTACCTGACCTTTTACACCGATCAAAATTTCTTCTCAGATCGAACAAAAGGATGGATCGAACTGAGTGAATGGGATGGCACCTTCGCTCTAACAGGCCTCGTGGATCGACTCGGGTGGCACATCCAATATGAGCGAGACGCACCGTTTGACAAGAGCGGTATCCTCCAAGCGTACTCTGATGCGTTACTGACTTCTCGATTTCAAGCCATACAGGATCTCAGTTGGTGGCAGCGCACCTTCCCCAATCAAAACCTGACTGCCTATGCCGGTGCCGCCTGGCTGTTTTATAACAGTAACTACTTTGCGCGACCGGATAATACCGGAAGAGCCCTTTTTCGGTATGTGGCCCATGCGGATCTCGACCTCTACAAAAATAGAGTCGTGCTGTACGGAGATATGAATTTCTTTACAGACAGGGAGGCTGGAAACAAGCTCAACCCCACCGAGATGGATTGGATTATCGGGCTGGCGTTGCGGTTTCGCGAGGATATGGAACTGAGCGTGTATCGAGAACAGGACCTATCATTAGATAAGCCAGGACTCGTTCAAAAATATGTGGCCGTTCAACTCCGGTACTCGTTTGATGTTCCCAAGCGGTTCTGGAAGAAGTGAGGCATTCGGAGAGGCACTCTATCCCACTCCTGTTTCTATGCAGAGGTGAAGGACATGGTAGTTCGCTCCCAGTCCGAGAGAGACGAATTTCTGGAGAATAGCTCTGCTAAGTGTTTATTTCTTTAGAGGTTCCTTGCTTCATCCCTCCCACGCTGTATAATGCAGAATTGCTAGAGAGACTGATGCGATCAACTGTCTTCAACCCCCCTCACCCATGCAGTGGTTTATGCGGGAGACTGTCTGTGTTTGTAGTTCGACAATTGCGTCCCATCTGTTACATCATAGTTTTGAGCGTTCTGAGCGTTTCTGCATATCCCTCCAGCGCGGCCTCGCCATCTCCGGCTCCTGAGCAGGTCACCGTGGCATCGAAGGCGCTTCGTCTCAGCGTGAACGACGCGCTGGGACTGTTCGTCAGTCAAAACCTTGATGTGCTCATCGCCAAGTACGGGATTGAGTATAGAAAAGGGCAGGAAGTCACCGCGCGGCTCTTCCCGAATCCGTTGTTGTCGGTCGGGACACTCAGCTCCTACACACAAGGGAGGACCCTGTCCAATAGCGGGCAGCTGTTTACGCAAGTGGCTCAGTTGTTCGAGTTGGCGGGGAAACGGGGCTATCGAATCGAAAGCGCCGGGTTCGGCACGCAATCGGTAGAAGCGGCCTTTGAGGATGCGGTGCGACAACTCGGCTTTACCGTAAAGGATACCTATTACCGGATTCAGTTGGCTCAGCGCAGGCTGATGTTGGCAGAAGAGAATCGCGACCGTTTTTCCCGTATCCTCGCGGTCAATACCATCCGATTCAATAAAGGGTACATCGCGGAAGTCGATCTCATACGGATTCGCTTACAGATGGTGGACTTTCACTCGCAGGTGATCCGATCATTGCAGGAAGCAGAATCGGCGAGAGGCGATCTTCGTCAGTTGCTGCGGTTATCCCCCAAGACGGAGCTGGAATTGACCACGGAGTTGGGTTTCCGACGGATCGATCCCGATATCGAAACGTTGCGCGTGGCTGCTCTGGATGTGCGTCCGGACATTCGTGCCAAACGCTATACCTTTTCCCAGCGGGAATCCGATCTGAAGCTGGCGAAGGCCTACCGGATTCCCGATGTGACGATCGGAGCTGGGTACGAGATCCAGGGAGCGCGAGGGCCTGATAATCCAGGCCAAGTCGCGCTCGACGCCGGCATTCCCTTGCCCCTGTTCAACCGGAACCAAGGTGGGATTCTCCAGGCGGAGGTCGCCCTCCAGTCGGCGGAAGCCGATTTGGATAAGAACATTAATCTAGTTGAAAATGAAGTGGAAGTCGCCTATCGCAACTTGCTGCAGAGCCGCCGTTTGGTCGAAGCCTACGTCGGTGAAGTGTTGGAAGATGCCCGCTCATCATTGACGATTGTCGAACGGGCCTATGAGCGAGGTGGTGCAACGATTCTCGATTTACTCGATGCCGCCCGCACCTCGCGGACGATTCAGCAAAACTATATCGAAGCCTTGTTTAACTATCAGCATCACCTCTTCCAGTTGGAAAGTGCCGTGGGGCAGGAGATCAAGTCGTGACGAGCCAGGTCAAGGGTGAGGCAACCTTTCTAGCCGTGACTTTAGTCTGCCTGGTTCTCTCAGCCTGCGGGA
>Ga0187893_10014831_pt1 | contig 10549 bp, 5 predicted proteins | sample MA1701074metaG_FD_139574 | JGI IMG/M metagenome (GOLD analysis project Ga0187893, IMG submission 139574) | White microbial mat communities from a basaltic lava cave in the Kipuka Kanohina Cave System on the Island of Hawaii, USA - MA170107-4 metaG ...
AAGCGAAAAATATCGGGATGGGTGACGCGCATCATCCCCATGTTAGCGCCCCGGCGAACGCCACCCTGCTTAACCACATCGGTCACCTGATTGACGATGTTCATGAATGACACGGGGCCGGAGGCCACTCCCCTGGTGGAACTGACCATCGCCCCGGAGGGACGCAGGAACTCGTAAGTCATGCCAGTGCCGCCGCCGGTCTGGTGAATGGTGGCCGCAGCTTTGGCGTGATCCATGATGCCGCTTATTGAGTCGGGCACGTCGAGCACAAAGCAGGCAGCTAACTGTCCATTGGTCTTGCCGGCATTGACCAAACAAGGGGTATTGGGGATAAATTCGCGCGCCAGCAGAATCTCGCTCATGGCGGCGAAGAACTGGTCGCGTTTGGCTCTGTCTTTCTCCGCCGCTGAAACGTGGCCCACTACGCGGCGCACAATATCTGTCCACTCTTCAATCGGACGACCTTTTGCATCCTTCAAAGAGTAGCGTTTGCTGATGACGCGTCTAGCGTTCAGCCCCAGGGGTTGGATCTTTCGACTCGTGACTAAAGCCTTGTTTCTCTCTGCCGTATGTTTGCTGAAAGCTGCGCTCATCTCTCTGCCTCTCGGGGAAATCACGACCGGATCCAGGTTTCAAAGACTATTCGACACCCAATATCGCGTAACGTGCCGATATTCCAGATGAAATGACGGGTTTTGCGGTTGGCTAAATTCTAAGCGAAAAGAACCTCATTTGGAGGGCTACAGAGGGTCTGCCGCTGCTCCAAATCAACTCGTCTCGTTCAAGCGGAGCGCACTATACATCTTTGTCCAACCCCTGTCAATATCTTGTGGTCATCTTTTTTTTCAATGCTATAGAGTGTGTTTTCTGAACCTCCACCTTAACTACTAAGTTACTGAGCCATGGTCAATTTAACAAACCCCGCGCTTAGTTTTACACGATGAAAACCGGGCCTGAAATTAACCGCCGGCGACTTTGAGGGGCACCGTAATTATAAGAGAAGTTTGCGTCCTGAAGCGAGGCCAAAAGAGCCTGGAACGAGGGGCTCAGCCAACCTGGCGTTTCTGCGGCTCTGCCGCCTTCCGTGCGGAAAGCCTCTGGCTTTCCGTTCGCCTTTAATTATTTTCAGCGTGAGGCTTTGCCTCACCGACGGCGAGGCAAAGCCGCAGCATAGTTTCGGTGGAGCGGTTGGGGATGCTGTGCGATTCTCTTCCCGGGCCGTTCAAATACAAGGGGTTTGATGTCGCAGCTTTTCTTCAAATGGTCAGGACGCCCCTCAAGTTGCTTCGCGCTTTCTTCTACTCTTTGTCTTTACCGTACTTTTCACATATCTGATCGCTAACGCTCAAAATGTCCCCCAGAGGACTGATTTGCGGCTGAAGATCGTGGTCCATCTCTGAGCCGTGCGAAAAAGCGTGGGTGCAGGTCCATAGTCGGCGCCAGAATTGACCTTGGCAATGGCACTATCGATGTCGTTTTTGGTTTTCTCCTGCACCGCCTTCAAGTCATCTCCCTTCAGTTTCTGTCCTTCTGCTGACTTTAGATTGTCAGAGATCTTGATCTTCTTCCCAAGGGGTCAGTCTCATACTCCATCAACCCATCAGGATTCGATATATCTCAGCGGATTGTTGAGAGCGTAGGCAGGTCGCAAGGTAAGCGCGGCTTCTTACCAGTCCCAAAGCAACAGGCTAGAAGGGAGCAAGATGCAGTCCAGAAACCTACACGGATGATCGGAAGTAGAGTGGAAAGTCGACTTAGAAACGGCTCGCTGCTTATTTGGGGTCGATTCGTCAAAAACAGTACAAGACAAACATGAGTACGGATGCTGTTAGGGAAACAATTCCAAGCCAAACTAACGCGTATCGCCAGGGAGACAAGAGAAGGCGTTGCCGTGGCCAAAGCCAAAAGAACCAACCAGCCGAAAGCCACCAGGGTAAAACCGGGGCGCTTTAGCAAACTACGCGTTGCGTAGCGGAGGTCTTTTAAGAGGGTTTCCATAGGTTTTCTCGATCTCTCTGGTCTTTGGGCAGTTCATTTATTAAAGCCTGCGGAGCAGGCTGGTTCTCATTGTCATCAAACTCCCAAAACAGGGCACTAGAAAGGAATTACGCAATTCAAAACTTTGGAATTTCGCTGGGCTTTCATTTACCGGTAAATCCCACCAACCGCATTAGCTGTGAAAACAAATTAAGAGCCGAGATAGACCGCAGTTAGGAAGGGGGCAAGCGAAGCGCGCCCCCGCTCAACGTTGATACACTCAAGTATGCAGTATGTATCATGATTCCTGGTTTATCGTGGCTCGCGTCAGTTCAAACTTTAGGCGGGGGCGCGCTCCGCTTCCCCCTTCCTAACTGCGGTTTTTCCCTTAGTTCAATTTTTTCACACCTTCTGCAGTTGGTGGATTCTTCAGTTCTTTTCTTACTCATTGCTCACACTAGAATTCTCTTAATCCCATTCTGTAAAAACCTAAACCATTCACCGACTGCCGTTGGTGGGATTTCGTGGCTTTGGTCCTCGCCCTCTTATAGTAAGGATCTGAAACATCCACCCACTTCCGCGCGAGGTATTCTCGAGTTCCTACACCGCCATCAGCGCGGGTAGATGCCCCGCGTCGATCGCGCCAATCCCAAATCCGTAATCCCCGATTCCCAACCCACAATCTGCAATTCGAAATTCCCCTTCCGCAATTCGCAACATCTACCTCACTCGGATCTAAGCGCTTCCAGGGGGTCCACGCGCGCTGCTCGCCGAGCCGGAAGGTAACAGGCCACAAGTGCCACCGTGCCCAGGATCAGGAAGACCGTCATGAAGGTCCATCCATCCGTCGGTTCCACCTCAAACAGCAATCCACTCATCAATCGAGTCAGCACAAAAGCGCCTGCCAGTCCGATTAATTCGCCAATTAGGACCAGGGTCATTCCACTGCGCAAGACCATCTTCAGCACGTCCCAAACCCTGGCGCCCAGGGCCATCCGAATCCCGATCTCCTGCCGGCGCTGAACAACTGTGAACGACAACAGCCCGTAAATCCCAACCGCGGCGAGCAACAATGCCAGGCCACCAAAAAAGCCCATTAGAATCATGTTAAGGCGAGGTTGAGCAACGCTTTCGGCCAAAACTGTCTCCATAGTCTGAATGTCGCCGATGGGTTGATTAGGATCAATCGACAAAACTACGTTTCGGATTGACGAGACCAGCGCGTCGGGCTCGTTCTCGGAACGCACCAGAATTGTCATATCCTGCAGCGGAGCCTGCGAGGCCGGCAGATAGTAAGCGGGTTCAGCTTGAGCCTTTAACCCACCGGACTTTACATCTCCGACTACGCCAATCACCTCGAACGAGACGAGCCGCTGGTTTTGCCAGATTCTTCCCGGTGGGCCGGGTCGCAAGCGCTGTCCCAAAACTTCTTCCCCGGAGAAAAATCGCCGTGCGAATGCCTCATTTACAATCACCACGCCGGGGTGGTCTTGATCATCTCGAGCAGTAAAATCACGACCTCTAAGCACGCCTGTACCGATAGTGCGGAAATAGTCCCAACTTACCGGATTGAAGTTCGCTGAGAGTTGTAAGTTCGGGTTCGGGGGCCGGCCCTCGATCATGAAGCTATCAACCCAGTTCGCCTCAAGGGGATGATCATAGGCAGTCGCAACCGAACTAATCCCTGGCAGTTCGTCAAGACGTTCGAGCAGCTGGGTATAGAAATTGTTTATCTGGAATGGTTCGCCGTATCTGGAGCGCGGTAGTGAAACGCTTAGCGATAGGATTCGTTTCGGCTCAAAGCCCGGATCGACCTGGCGTAGGCGCCAGAACGTTTTGATTAAGAGGCCGGCTCCAATCACCAGCATCAAGGCCATCGTCACCTGGAAGACAACCAGCAAGCGGCGCAGACCATGACGCGCCGCTCGTGAACCAGAACTGCGGTGACCCTGTTCCAGGGTCTGTTGTAGATCTGGACGTGCAGCTTGCCAGGCCGGCAATAGGCCAAACGCCAAACAGGTCAACAGCGAAAGCAACAGCGTAAAGCCAAAGACCTGTACGTCTATCTGGACCTGACTCAAACGAGGAATTCCCTCGGGTATGAACTTAATGAGAAACTGGACCCCATAAACACTCAAAACGATCCCGGCTGCTGTGCCCATTAAGGAAAGGAGAACACCTTCCAGAAAAAATTGACGCATTAACTGCCAGCGGCCGGCACCCAACGCCGCGCGAATGGCTATTTCCTTGTTGCGTGCTGCGTGCTGCGCCAACACGAGGCCAGCGATATTGGCGCAGGCGATTAAGAGCACCAGGGCAACTGGGCCAAACAAAACCAATAAGGCCGGCTTCACATTGCCAACAACTTCATGAATAAATGGGTGCACAATGATTCCTTCGCCCTTGTTTGCCGCATACTCTTGTTCGAGACGAGCTCCGATGATGTTCATTTCTGACTGGGCCTGGGCCACAGTCACGCCCGGTTTCAAACGCCCAACGACTCCTAAAACATGAGCCGTCCTCACAGCGGCCCACTGAGCGCTAAAAGACATTGGCGTCCAGAATTGCTGTTGGTCAGAATTAAAAGAGATCCGCCCCCCGGTGGTGGGCCAGCCCGGGTAGATACCGTCAGGCATCACCCCGACCACAATGAATGGATCGTCGTTCAGCGTTATGGCTTTGCCAATAACATCAGCGTTGGAGCCAAAGCGTTTTGCCCAGAGTGCATGGCCCAGGATCACCACGCGCCCTTTACCTGGCTCGTATTCTTCTTTGACGAAAGAGCGACCCAGCCTGGGCTCAACACCTACCACGGGGAAATAGCCCTCACTAACGCTGGTACCCTGAAGTTGTTCAGGTTCGCCAGCGCCTGTGAGGGTAAGAGTGTTAGAGCCAAAAGCTGCCAGATCCGCAAATACCGTGTTCTGCTTTTTCCAATCGAAGAAATTGGCTGGGGTCACACGCCACTGACCATGCACTGGAACGTTTTCCCACAAAGCAACAAGCCTTTCGGGCTCGTTGTAGGGCAGTGGTTGCAAGAGCACAGCACTGACGACACTAAAAATTGCTGTGTTCGCACCAATGCCCAAAGCCAGGGTAAGCACCGACACAACAGTGAACCCGGGGCGTCGCAGTAAACTACGAAAGCCATAGCGCAAGTCTTTGAATAGAGCCTCCATGGTTCTAATCCTGAACTTGGATCTCCAAAAAGTGACCGTTAGTCATAGGTCTCCTATAGGGTCATATGGGACTTATGCATTGAATCTTCACTCGTACCTGAGCGCTACCAGCGGATCCGTTTTTGCAGCCCTCTTTGCCGGCAGCCAGCAAGCAATCAGGGCTACGCACGTGAGTAACAACGTTACGGCGCCAAACGTAAAAAGATCCATCGCCTGTACCCCGAAGAGCAAAGAGGCCATCAGCTGAGTCAGAGCTAACGACGCGGCCAGACCCATCACCACACCGAGTAACGTCAAACTCATTCCCTTCTTTAACACTAAACCAATGATGCTCTTTGGGGTCGCGCCGAGTGCTAGGCGGACTCCTATTTCACTTGTGTGTTCCACGACGAAGTAAGCCAGCAGACCGTAGATTCCCAACGAAGACAACAGGAGAGCCAGCACTGCAAACGATGCCAGGAGAATCATTCCCGTCTGTCGTTGCGCTGTCTCTTCGCCCAAGAGCTCAGCCATTGTCGAAATGCTGGAGACCGGTTGATTGGGATCCACTGCCCGCACGGCCGCTCTAACCCCCGCAACCAGGTCATAAGCTTCGCCGTCAGTTCGGATGGCCATATCCCTCGGCGCAAACCACACATGACTTCTTACCTGCTGGTAGGGCAAATACATCTCGGCCTTTACGGGCTCGGCCAAACCCATTTGGCGAACATCTGCAGCAATACCCACCACTATGAACCACGGCACGTCCTCGTCAGGGTCGCCAACCTTGAACCGTCTGTTTAGGGCGCTTTCACCCGGCCAGTACTGCCGCGCCATGGTTTCATTCACAATGGCCACGGGTAAGCTCTGCGCCGTATCGCGTTCATCGAAGTACCGTCCTTCCAGCAGAGGAATTCCCATTGCTTTCAGATAATTGGCGCTAACCTGGCGATGGTTTGCGTCGTACGACACGCCCGGAATTGGTTCTTTAGTTCCTTCCGGGAAAAAGCCGCTGGTTCCCCCTTTCCAGGCAAGCGGAACAGAGGTGGTGTATCCAACGGCCACCACTCCCGGTAAATTCTCTACTTGCTCGAGTACTTGCTCATAAAAAACAGTGCGCTGCTGGTGTTCCGGATACTTGTCGCGAGGTAACCGGGTGCGCACGGTTAGAATTTTCTCCGGCTCCAAGATGGAATACTGCTTATGCAGCCTGAAAAGCGTCTGGATCAGCAAACCTGCTCCGACTAACAAGACCAGCGATAGGGCAACTTCAAAGACGACCATGGTCCGCCGCAGGCGACTGCTGCCAGTGGTGACGCGACTGCCACTTTGTTTCAATCCTTCATTCAAGTCGAATTGTGAAGCCTGAAATGCCGGCGCGAGCCCGGAGACGATGGCGGTCACAACTGAAACGGAAAGCGCAAACAACAGCAACGAACTATCAGGTTTGAGCATAACCGTCAGAGTCATTTCTGGTGGGACGAGCCTCTTGAGAAATTCAAAGCTCCAGACCGCAAGTAAAACTCCTAGCAGCCCACCGCAAGAAGCAAGTAAGACGCTTTCTGTGAGGATCTGTCGGACAATGCGGAAACGGCCAGCACCCAGTGCCGCCCGCACAGCGATTTCGCGCCGGCGTGAAGCGGCCCGCCACAACATGAGGCTGGCAACGTTTGCACAGGCTATCAGGAGGACAAACCCAACGGCTACTAACAGGACCAACAAAGGACGGCGAGAGTCACCGCTTATTTGCTCGCGCAGCGGCACGACTACGGCCCCAAGCTTGCCAGCAAATGTATGCTGCGGATAATCCTGACCAATCCGTTTCATTAAGGTCTCAATATCCGCCTGCGCTTGAGCTGGCTCGACTCCGGGTTTCAGGCGCCCGACCACTGTCAGGTAATGAGCTCCTCGACTGCGCAACTCCTCCTGATCAAGAGCGATCGGCACCCACATTCGCACAAGGTGGTCGAGAAACTGAAAACTGGCTGGCAACACGCCGACCACGGTGTGCTTTTCCCCGCTAAGTAAAATTTCTCGGCCTAACAGACTGAGCTCGCCACCATAACGCGACTGCCAGAGGCTGTAGCTGAGGATCACAACCTTGTGCGCCTCGGACCGATCCTCTTCATTCATGAACGTTCGACCGATCAAAGGCTGGACACCCAGGAGCGAGAAGAAATTTGCAGTTACAGCTTGAGCCTGCACCAGTTCTGGCTCGCCATCGCCAGTGAGGTTGAAGCTGCGATGAGCTATGGCCGCCATGTCTGTAAAGGAATTATTCTGTGTTTTCCAGTCGGCGTAATTGGCCGGCGCCGGAGTGTTGCGCGGAAATCCCGCGAACGACGCATCCTCCCAGATCATTACCAGCCGTTCGGGTTGATGAAACTTTAGCGGCTGGAGCAGAACTGCATTGACAACGCTAAAAATCGCGGTATTTGCGCCGATGCCCAGAGCCAGGGTGATGATTATTATCAGCGTAAAGCCCGGGCGTTTTAGCAAACTGCGAATTCCGTATTTAATGTCATTCACTATGGATTCCATTGATGTCTATCAGCCTTTGGGACTTATGTCTTCGGTCTTTGCACCTTGGGTCCTTTGGACTTTGGCCCTTGGACCTTAGTCTTTAATCTTTGCTCTTATTCGCAATTCGCCGAAAATCAGAAATTAGCAATCCGCAATTCGAAATTCGAAATTTTCTTCACTCGTACCGCAGCGCTACCAACGGATCGACTCTTGTGGCGCGCAGGGCTGGCAGGTAACAGGCCACTAGAGCTAAAAAAAAAGTAGGACTGAACCAGTGACAAAGATCACCACATTCGTGGGCGCGACGCCGAATAACAAACTCTCAATTAAACGCGAAAGCGCTATGGAAGTGGCCACGCCAATGATCAGCCCTACCACGACCAGTAACATTCCGTGCGTAATCACCAGCCTTAGCACATCCCTCTTTTGCGCTCCCAGGGCCACCCGGATCCCAATCTCCCGAGTCCGGCGAGCCACCGAGAATGTTAGAACACCGTAGAGACCAAGCGCCGCAAGTAGGGTTGCCAACAGGCCGAAGGCGATTGAAAGCCAGGTCACCAAACGTTCCTGGACCAACGATTCGTCGATCTCTGTGGCCAAAGTTTTGACGTCGTACAACGGCAGGTGTGGATCGAGGTGCTTGATCTCCGTCCGTAACAAATTAGCGACCCCCTCAGGGTCGATTGACGTCTTCACATGCAGAGTCAGAGTGCCGAGTTGTTCCTCCTGCTTTATGGGCAGGTAGAAGTGCCGGCGCATTTCTTCGCGCAGGTTTATGTACTGGACATCCTTAGACACACCTACAATCGTCAGGTCAGGAACTTCATTGAGTCCGATTCTTTTTCCAATCGGATTTGACTCGCCGAAAAAGTAACGAGCCATCTTTTGGCTGATAATCGTTACCTTTGGACTTCCGGCCGCGTCCTGCTCACTAAAGTCGCGCCCGGCTACCAGGGGAACGCCCAGCACCTTAAAGTAGTCGGGTGAGACAAAAGTAACGTCAGCGACCATGCGTTCACCTTCACGCGGTGTGTATCCTTCAACCACTATTCCGTTCTGGTCCCAACCCCCAGAGAGTGGCGAATCGGAAGCCAGACTGGCTCCCGTAACTCCTGACAGGGCTCGGGCTCTCAGCAGCAGTTCGCTGTAAAAAGCTTCCGATTTTTCCGGCGAGTACCCACTAATGCTGGGGTTTAGAGTTGCCAGCAGGACATTCTCTTTACCGAAGCCGGTATCCAGGGCTCTTAGATTGTTTAGCGTGCGCAGCAGGAGCGCGGCCGAAATCAACAGCGGCAGCGAAAGAGAAACCTGCAAAAGGACCAGACCGCTGCGAAGACTCACAAGCTTTCCGGCCGAGGTAAAGCTTCGCGATTCCTGATGTAGAGTTGGAAATGAGAGACGTCTGGCGGACTGTATGGCGGGAATAGCGCTAAAGGCGAGCCCGACAGCGATCGATATCAGAAACGTAAAACCGATGAATCGCCAGCCAATGGGCGCCTCGAGATTGGCCCGCAGCCCGATTGGGATAAATTGCATCAGCCCTGCCTTTAACCACAGAGCAATGAAAATACCGGCGCTACCCCCGAGGAGGGAAAGTACCAGACCCTCAGTGAGCCACTGTCGTAGCAAACGGAGGCGACCGGCACCGAGCGCCAGTCGAATGGCTGTTTCGTGCGCGCGAACGGTGGCCCTGGCCATGATAAGATTAGCCAGGTTTCCCACGAGTATTAAAAGAACTACGCAGGTGGCGCCGAAAAGAAGCAGCAGCGAGGTACGCATCTCGCGCTGCAGCGTTTGGAAACCCTGCGCCCCAGGTAAAACCGAAATCTTTCGCGCCAGAAACTGTTGTCGATCAAAGGCGCTAGCGGTTGGTGGCAATTGTTCTGCTTCCGCTTCGCGGATCTGGCGATAGACGACTGCCAGCGACGTCTGGACCTGCTCAGCACTAAAGCCCTGCTTTCGTCTGGCCATCAACGTCAACCACTGATGACGGCGACTCTGCAACCTGGTTGCCGGCTGCGGATGAAAGACTGTTGTCATCATCATTGGCACCCAAACGTCCGGACTTCTTGACAGGTACACTCCAAAGAATTCCGGAGGGGTCACGCCAATGACGGTCACTGGATATTCGTTTGCCAGGATCGTCTTTCCAAAAATGGAGGGATCCTTTCCAAAACGTCTTTCCCAATAACGGTAGCTGATTACCGCAACGGGATGCGCTCCTGGTGTCTGGTCGTCGTCCTGAGTAAATAAACGTCCCACTAGGGGACTCACACCCAGCACTTGAAAGTAGTTACCGCTTACTAGCTCAGCTCGGACTCGCTCATTTTGTTCGCCGTAACTGACGTTCATGGGAACGCCGCCGATGGCGATTACACCCTCAAAGACGTGATTCCGATCGCGCAGGTCCTGATACATCGGATAGGAGAATGAGAAGTGCGGTTCAGGTCCGGAGTTGGATTCAAAAGTGGAAATCACTACCAACTGTTCCGGATCTTTTACCGGCAGGCTCTGAAATAAGACCTTGTCAGTTAGTGAAAAGATGGCTGTGTTGGCGCCGATCCCAAGCGCCAGTGTTAGTACCACGCAAGTGAAGCCGGGATTCTTGCGCAGCATCCGGCAGGCATAGCGTAAGTCCTGAAGACCTTCAGCGATCATTTTGCCCTCACTCACACCGCACTGCCGTTTCTGAAGATATGCAAGCCATAACCTAAGTCTCGGGTTCTTATGTTTCCGCTCCTACGTCGTTACTCAATACGAAGTGCCTCGCTTGGGTCGATCTTCGTTGCGCGGCGCGCTGGCAGGAAAGATGCGACAATGGCTACGAAGCCCAGCAGAAGGGGTACAGCTACAAATGTCAGCGGGTCAGTCGCGCCTACACCGTACAGAAA